>Ga0265300_10002550_pt1 | contig 15670 bp, 25 predicted proteins | sample AusTroGonzalo_MG_FD_193482 | JGI IMG/M metagenome (GOLD analysis project Ga0265300, IMG submission 193482) | Bovine rumen microbial communities from tropical cattle in Woodstock, Queensland, Australia - Gonzalo_03 | ecosystem: Host-associated > Mammals > Digestive system > Stomach > Rumen ...
AGAATTTACTCAGTAGCACCCGGCTGTATGGAGGGTTCATCCAAACTACACCTTTCCATTCGCGAGCTAGGCCGTTATCTTTTTCCGTCCACATTGTAGGAGCAATCTGAAACGGGCGAACATCTCCAGGCGCAGCGCACGGATCCAAGTCAAACGGACCCAGCGCGTCTATCAACCACCGAGGTGTGTACCAGTTATCGCTCGATACCGCAGGATTTTTCTGCTGTCTTTTATCCATATTACCTGCAATTTTTTCTGCGCCTTTCTTCCATTTCACCTACCAGGCGGAGTCGTTCTATGCGCTCCAAAAACGTAGCGCTATCGGGTATGCGACCGTAAAGGGAGTATTTGTCGGTAACGTGAAGGATCTTCACCTGTTGAAGGCTGTACTCCGTGGCGCAATATTCCGTTCGCCAAAGCATAGGCGGCTCATCAAACAAACCGTTGCCTTTATCTTTCTCCACATCACGATAACGGCCTTTTGATGACATAACCAAATGATCTGGTATCTCCATTGTCACGCAGACGTCTGCATCTACGATAAAAGACAGCCAGTGAATAGCCTCGCTCGGTGCCTCCGGGAAAAAGCAGAAGCCTATGCTGCTTGATTTCTCTCCCTGTGCTCCGTGGTTGGTAGTGTTTGTTAATTTCTCGCCAGCCATCAGCGCATCGTACTCGCGTTTTGACATAAACCTGTGCAGAATCATACTCCTTCTGTCTCCATGTGTAAGTCTCTTATCACTTCGCTGCAGATAGCAAGCACACGTCTCACTTTGTCAAGATCAAACCAATCGTCAGTACGTACACCGCTCTCCATGTCAATCCAGAACTCACCTTGACATACATTCTCCATAAGGTAAGCCAGCTTGTCTCCAACGTTATCGGGATTGAAACCACCTGCATAACCTATCTTGTCGCTTGACGGCCATACCTCTAGAGGTGTATCAATACCTCTGCCGCCGCTTTCATCAAGCAACATACTAACCTTACCGGATAGCCATGTGCTGTGTTCATACAGAGACGTATTGCCTGGTGTCTGCTGCACAATCAACTCAGTACGGTTATCGGGTGTACTTGCTAGTCTTGGAGGATTATCGTTGCGGTTGGCTACATTTAACTGTACGCGATTAAAAAGATAGAAGTTCCGCAGGGTGTGAAAATTTATTCTGTTCCAGTATCCACCGGTTGCATCGTGAGCTGCCGAACCACATATATGGAGAGCGAGGTTTAGTTTCCGCTCTCGGAGATTGCATAAAAGTTGCGGATCAAGATAGCGATTGCCGTTCTCATACCAATGATAACTGGTCAACACTCCGAACTCTGCTATCGGGTATTGACGTTGAATATCCTGTAAAGCCTCGATGTCTGTCTTTGAGTCAATACCAGTGAATGTAATGTGCTTTAGTCTCATAATGTTGTAGTTTTTTATTGTTACCTTACCATTTAATCTTTCGGTTTGCAATCTCCTGGGGGATGTCGCCTGAAAAGTATACAGTCGTAGCGACGTGACGTTCCAGACCTTTGTCGATAACGCCGTCATACACAATCAGAAAAGCCGTAGCCTCGGGATATGGACACTGATAGATACACTCATCCACCGATGGCTTGAACAACAAAGGATGACAGTACCTATGATAGGTTGTGACGCTCCCTAATACCTTCAAAATGCCCGTCGGACACAGTGGCTTCGGGTCCCATAGATAGGTTTCGGTGGCAATACGGTCAGCCTGCAGCCAGAAGCGCTTACCTCCTTTGTCTTTCAGTTTGCCAACGGGCCGCAGCGTCCGCGCACGATTCATAATCTCTTCTTCTGTCATTCGGCTTTCAATAGCCTGTAATTCTGTTTTTGTCATAATGCCGTAGTCTATAATTCTGTTATATCCACTATATCCACCTTGACACCGAAGATTTTCTCCATCTTCGATATTTCTTGCTTTAACTCGGCCTTGCGCCGGGTGATGACGGTCTTCATCTGTTCTGCCCGCTCGTACTCCTCGTCGTCCATAAGGCGTTGCAGGGAACTTTGCATCTCTTTTAGGTCATCAAAATTGCGGCGTATATGTAATCCTAATGTCAGCATCAGCGTGGTGTGCACGTCACGATGAATGTCGCAGATATACTTCTCCTGCCGCTTTAGCCGAACAAAAGCAAAGGCGGCCAGAAACGTCATCACCCCGTAACACGTAATATTTGCCAGCGTCAATATAATCTGTAGTGTCTGCATACTCTCATTCTTCTTTATTTTCTTTGTCAGCAAACTCAAAGATTAGTACAGGGCGGCACTTTCTATCAATGACGTAGCGACCACCCACATTCAGCAGGCCGCCGGTAGTCCATTTACAGTCCTTCCTACCTCCAAGATTGTGTCTTGAAGCGCAATTTGAATAGACAAGATCTGGATCTATACCGGCGTCCTTGAACATCCTGGCTGTCTGCACATTCCCGCAGGCAGGACACTTGAACTTCCAGTCGAGATGATTCTTTCCATACAAACGCTCACCTTCAGCCTCCCATTCGGCCAGCATAACCACATTCTTATTTTCAAGACTCGGCTGATTGGACTCTTGGTAGTAGTTCACATACCAGTAGTTGCGATCACTTTCCCATGCCTCCAGCACCGTCTCGCGATCAACGTCTAAGGCGTTGGCATACTGACTGGCACGCTCCAACGCCCAGTCAAGTTTTTGCTTCCACTCGCTCTCTCTATCAGGCCATTTCTCTGCACTGGAGCGGTAGGCGGCATATAGCGACTCGTACCCCTTCTTTGGTTCTTCTTTATTCATTGTTGTAGCTTTATCCTTATTGAGCAATTTTCTTGAAACTATCTCGATGTTGTTAAATACTTCATTTTTGCCCATCCTGTCGTGCAAAATCCAGGAGGTAAAAAACAAAGTCCTCCACTCTCATGTCGTTACACTCTGGCCTTTCCGATGTAAAATCTTGTATATCCATCGCCAACCCAGAAGCCTTTATCTGCTCTAATGTTCTTGCCATAGTTACTACTTGCGTTTAATCATTTCTGGGTTGTCATGGATATTACCAACGACCTCCGACCACTCATGGGTTGGTGAACCAGTAGGGAACTCATCATCGAGGTCACCATTCCATAGAAAAGCAAAAACGCCGCGCACGAAGCGCACCTCCAGATATTCTTTCTTGCCATAGAAACTAATGATGTCACCCTCATAAATTTCACGTCCGTTCTTATCCTTCAGACCGGTAAACTGTCCGATGGTCTCAGGCTTCACTTGCTCACCCCTGTTTCCGCCCTGTTCAAAAATGCATACACATTTCTTAGAATGCAGTATATCACCATACAACCACTTGTTGCTGGCGATATCCTGTGCTCTGAATTTAATTGTTCTCATAATTGTTGTTCATTTTCTGTTAATCCTCTTTCTTTGATTTCTCGATAAGCTTCTTGATGGATGCAATAATTTTCAGCGGGTCTCTCCCTTTTGATTCTCCACGATTGATAATTTTATCCACCTTTTCCAAAGCATTGCGCTCTGCATACATAATGCTTGGTTTAAACTCCAGATAGTCCAATTTGGGATCGCAGACATTTTCTATCAGCGTTTCACAGTCAAACAGTATACGCCCGATACTACCAGAGTAGTTAGCCTCTAAGAACTTGCGCTTTATATATTCAAAGAGGATTAGGCGGTTGTCTGGATGATCACCCCAGTACACTTCGCCACCTTCAATAAGTTCTTTTTCGATTTTCAGCAGCATCTTCTTATCCTTATCGTCATCATCCCAGTCGCGCCAATCTTCTTCGTTGCTGAAGAAACCCCGTGAATCAAACAACGCTTCCATCGGATGCAGAAAAGACCACACCCTCTTAAACTCATCTTTCGTAGCTTTTGCCACTGTTAGCCCCTTCTTTGCCATAGTTCTTTTCTTTATCGTAGATTGTATCACAAAACCAAGAATCGCCGTTGGCGCGGACACACATTCTTAAGTTCTCAATATAAGGCTCGCTCTCAATGATAAACTCACGACCACGCGCATTAGTAACCTTAACACCTGGCTTCAATACGTCAAGAAACATCTTAAAGGCATAACTGGTGAACACCTTAAGACGATAACCCTTTGCATTTCCAGTATAGTCGTATGCTATCAAACCTGTCTCCATCATGTCGGCCACACTACGAGCTTTTTCACTAAATGTTGCAGTGTCGTCAGTCGTTACCACTAAGTCTTGACACATTACGTCAGGCACCAGTCTCTTAAAATCATTCTTTGTCATAATATTGTAGCTTTTTATTATTTAAAATTCAATTCGAGTTGTTTTGATTTGTTGGTATAGGCAGCTGGCTCGGAAAGATACAGACGCTTAAAATCCTCTGGCGGAAACCCGCTGACAATGGCTCTTATATGGTTCTCTTTGTCTAGGTCTAGCCGCTGTTTGATTTCCTTGTCAGGCATCCATGGCCAGTATTTCTTTAGCACTTCCGCATCGGTGATGTCAGCATAGGCGGGATGCTTCTCACTGAGCCAGTTTACTCGATGCTTCTTCACTATCTCGCGATCTATCCACTCAGATACGCACTTTAGTTCACCATCTGCAAGCGGACGCCTGTCCTTGCGGCGGAACATAATTTTCTCGGCCCAAAAGTCATTCCTGAACTCGTAAGTACCAAACATCCTCTCATTCTCCGGCGTGCGGTCAATATATCCAACAAGACATATTTCCATGTTATTCCCCCTTTTCTAATCCCGGCAGATTCTCCAGCGATTCGAGTTCAATATAAAAAGAGCCATCACCGCCGATGGAAGACGACGTGAAGTAATATCCCTTCGATGAACGAATGAGATAGATATCTCGGTCGCCGCCTCCTGCGGCTCCGTTAGGCATCTTCTTCCAGCGTGGCATAGACTGAGATAACTCGCTACGAACTTCCTTTTCAATTTCTTTCTTGGCCGTCAGCCGTCTCTGAATAAGGATGTGATCGCTATTGTAAGTCTCCAGCCTATTTACGGACACAATCTCACTTTCACAGATTTTATTGACCTGCAACTGTTCAATTGCTTCTCTGAAATTGTCGGCTATCACTAAGAACGGATAATCGCTTACATTGGTTTTGATTTCAAATACTATCATAGTTTCTTCTGTTTTTGTCTTAACTTTACAAATCCGTATTGTACGAGCAATGCTTACCATAGAGACACATTGCCCTTGCTGTCGATATAGCGTTCGCGGCCATAATTTGATAACTGACGGGCATCACGGTCGGATTCCTCGTTGCGAAGCAGGCGGCATCTGTCAACAATGGCATCTTGCACAAAAGTGCCACAATCGCCGGAGACGTACTTAAAGCCTGACACACTCTCGCTGCGATATCTTACCCCCATAATAGATGTGATCCAATAGCCGCTCCAGCAGCCTTCAAACTCCAATCGCCCGATAGCTTCGAGCCGCAGTTCTTTGAGCCAGTTGCGCTTTGGCTTGGGTTTGCTGGCTTTTTGCCTGCGGTTGAAAACTACAATATTCCATATGCCTATGATGCAGAGCACTACGACGGCTGCAATCAATAAATAGTCTTGAGTATGCATAGTCAATCCTCCACCCATTTGCCTTCCTTAAGGTTATAAACTCCAACACTCCAATCACAAGTGCAGGTACAAGGAATATCGAAATACTTGTTGACAAACTTCTTCCATTCCTCTTCCGCCTCCTTACGGTTGTCAATTTGCACGTCAGCGTCATCATCAATGTGGCACTCCGAATAGAATAAATCGGTCATCTCATCTGCAATGCTGTCTAGGCTTGGGGCAAAATCCGATGGCGCATGATACTCGATAACGCCGATGATGATACAATACTCGTCGTCCTCGTTGAAGTAGGCGCTATCCATAGTCTCCCAAGCATCCTTGGCAAACTCGATCAGCTCCTCAACCGTATCGAAACTGTCACCAAAGCAATGGGTCTCATCAGTTGCAAGCCCAAAGCCGTACTTTACTTTCTTCTCTTCTTCCATATGTGATTTTTTTGTATTATTTCTTCCTTGTGCTTATCCGATGGTTCATTTCCTCATATTCCCTGGCCTCCTTGGTCATGTTGCTAAGTACACCGAGAATTATGGGAAGGTTAGTGTCGTAAATCTCCTGGGGGCTGGCATATCCCTGATACTTCATCACAGCGTTGATGGTACCAACCTCACCTGTGAGGGCTGTATGTAAGGGGTCGCTCTTCTGTGAGCTCTCGTCAAACAGAAGAGGAAATACCGATGGGTAATAGTTGGCGGTTGCGGTCTGCCATACCTGAAAACAGATATGGAAGAGCAGTGAGTCTTTCTCCAATACCCGCCGCCAGAACGGTACGGAAGCTTCGGCTCGCTCGGCCTGATACTTGAAGTCAATGTGTTTGTCGAATAGGTCACCACTGGGTTTAGCCGAAGACTCGGGCACGGTGATGTAGGCCATAAACTGTGCCTGCAACTGAATCGCGTCATCTTCCGAGATATCACCCTGAAAAATCTGTGGAGCGATGGACTGCAGTACACGATACTGGTGCCATGTCAGATTCTCGCATGCCACGGCAGGAAGGGCGAAGGTAACACCGTCGATAATCACCGTTTCTTTGGGCAGCATCATGGCATCATACCAGTCGGTTACATTCTCATTGACATAACCCCGGTGTGGTTCGACGGCTTCTTTTACAACCTTACCCTTCTCATCCTTCACCGCCTCCTTGCCTGGATCACCGTAGGGGTACGGGAACCATGGCAGGGCCTGCTTGGCCATCCACGCTAATTCCCTTGCGGTTGTCACGTATGTTTCCGGTTGACCATCTCCGCTTGAAACCAAAAACAGATGCTCACCGGTTTGCTCGTCAGACTTGAAATCTGAAACCTGTAACCTTGAACCAAGTGTCAGTGTCAGCAGCGCCGCCACACTGGCGACATCCGGATTACCGCCGTAGCGAATCTTAGCCGACCACACATCACAAAGCTGCTGCCATGTCAGTGCCGACCAAGACCCGGGAAGGGAAGGAAGGATGTTATTGTTCATATCGTAGCTTTTATCTGGTTTCAGCCGTTTAGTTGTGGCTTAACATTTCTGTTTTTACTCTTATATATTTTTGCCCATCGATGCAGCGGTCAACCCATCTGTCGATCTCATGTTCAGCCAGTATCAATATGTGTCGGGCGCAGTCCTGGCGACAGCTGCATCCACATCCCTTACAGTACATCATAGTTTTGTAATCCGACTCATATATCATTAAACAAATTCTTAGTAACACAGGTGTTTGCTTTTATCAGAGCTTTATAGTCTGGGTTGATCTCAAAGCCTATATAGTGACGTCCTGTCATGAGGGCGGCGCGGGCGGTGGTACCTGTACCCATGAAGGGGTCCAAAATTACCCCCCCCATGCAGCAGCTAAGGGCTGCGCAAGTGAGAGGTATATCAATAGGGTATGCGGCATGATGTTCGCCAATAGACGGACGGACAGAGATGGTCCAGACATCACGACGGTTACGCATACCATCAGAAACATTACTGCCACGGAACTGCACCTGCTTATGGCCTGGTACGAGAAACTTGACATTGCGATGGTTGAACTCCCCTTTAACAACTCCTTTTACTGCCGGTTCGCGGAGGGCCTCAGAGTTGAAATAGTATTTATTGCTCTTGGTGAACATGAAAATATACTCATGAGAGCGCGTGCAACGGCTCTTGACAGATTCAGGCATAGGATTAGGCTTATGCCAGATTATGTCCTGACGCAACCGCCAGCCGGCATCACGAAGAGCGAAAGCAAGTCGCCATGGAATGCCCAAGAGCTCGCCTGTATGAAAACCACTTTTATAGCGGAATGAAGTAGCCTTACTGAGAGTTCCACGATTGGTTCCCTGCAGCCATAGTTTAGCGTTGTCCGGATAGTTTGCGGCTCCTTTGCCTGAGTTGCAATAGGTGTCACCTATGACTATCCACATAACGCCGGTATCCTTAAGGACGCGTTTGACCTCAGTAAACACCTTTACCAGACGCTCTATGTACTCTGCGGGAGTCTTTTCAAGGCCAATCTGACCATCCATATTATAGTCTCGCAAAGCATAATAAGGCGGAGAGGTTATCACACAGTCAACCGTTCCTGACGGAAGGCGGTCAAGACCATCACAACAATCCTCAAAGAATACTTGATCGAGATATTCTGCCGGTATTGGCTCCGGGGCCTTGTCTACTGGTTTCATTTAGCGGAATAGTCTGTGTAGGGTGAAACACCGAGAAGTTCGGTGACGGTATGTTTCCAGAAGATAGGTTTACGTCCGGCCTTACTATTGTATGCTTCTACGCGGTCATACAAAAGCCGAACATCATTGGGATAGTATTGGCGAGACTGGCCGTTAAGGAGACCAATGCGGAACAAATCCGCGCAGTCATAGACCATACTAAAGAGATCGAAGGTGCGCTCAGGGTCTATGACGGGTTCAAAACTAATCCAAGTACGGAAGCCTGCGCGCTGGAGATGTTTGAGAGTCATTATTCTCTCAAGAGTGCTGGAGGCTCCAGGTTCCTGTTCGTCAAAACCAGTCAAACTCATACCGATGGTAAGGAGATGACGGTTGGTGGCAAATAATCGCTCTATGGGGATATCTTTTTTAATACTGCCACCAAGGTTGGAGTTATACCAAACGAACCGCTCAGATGGTATAGTCATGATATCAGCGCGTTTAGTCAAGACAGTGCAAGGGACACCTGAACAGAGCGCATGATTGATACTGGCAAAATTAAGACCTATAGTCTCAGGTAAACATGGATCAGAGACGAAGTTAAAAAAGAGACCATTATGAACAAACTGACCAACCTCAAAAGGCTGCAGGGGAGCTTTCCAGTCCGCAAGAGCGCGGTACTGAGAGCGGAGCTGCTCTATATCTTTCTCAAAAGCGCGGTAAGCTTTGAGAGGGTCATTGTCAAAGCCAGCGCGAAGCGTAACATCCGGTTTGCCCAGCAGTTTGTATGCAGAGCAATGGCGGTTGTAGCAATAGGTGCATTGGTTGGAACAACCATTGTAGAAATTGACAGCATAGCGGGAGTATTCTCCGGCTCGGCCTTGGGGTTGATATATTAGTCTCATAAGCGGTCAATAGGGTGAAAGGTTTTATCTATTTAACATAATCTTTGTTATGCAAAGTCTCAGTAGGTGACGAGGCCACCGTTGAAACGAACCGTAAATTTTTTACGGTCAAGTGACGGAAAGCGTTGGCAGACGATACTATGGAGCGCATCCTCACCGTCAAGATGGGCAACCCAGCTACGGAGAGTGCGGTCATAGATTTGGTTGCAGCGATGATGGACTGTGCCATAGAATCGTTCCTCTGCACGAGCTCCAGGAAACGGCACATAGACATCAATGCGGAGAACCACGGTTCTAACCAAGGCCGCAACACAAGTACGGAGCGTTGGGGACTTGTATGGGGGGGGGTAATTTCTCATAATAAACAGTTGATGGTTATTACAAATTGCGTTTGCAGAAATCCATATTCTTTTTATTGCATTCATCCCACAAATCATTTGGAATGTTTATGACATTACCTGACATAAGGTTACGTCTTTGAGCTTCTCGTTCACAATAATATTTTACTGCCGCTTTATTAGTGGCGTTTGATTTTAGGCCATAGACAAAAAGACCAGAATCAATCAACATATTAGGTGCAACTATCTTATGAACGGGTTTTCCGTCGCTGTCAAAAGTACCTTTACACAAAAGATATTCCCGCAATATGGCATCCAAAGACATATCGCGATAGTCCTTCAAATTGGACTCAGTAAAAAACATGCTTTTGTTAATCATTTCTTGTTGTTGTTAAATTTCACATTGTTTCTTTCTTGTTGCCTCTGTCTGCTTTTTGTCGCGTTCCCGCATCTCTCGGCGGATTTCGCTGTCTCGTCTGCGCTGTCGGCGTTCCTCCATAATGTGCTCATAAAAACCAGTATACATGGCTGGCTCCTCTTTGCGGAGTTTCGCCAACTCGCGGGCGGCCTGTCGCTGTTCGTCAGTCATGTGATCATCAAACACACTACTTGAGCTGCTGCAGCTCAGCATACCCATCACTGCCCCCACCATACGTTTACGGTCTGCCATCTGTTCAGTCCAGTGCTTCATCTTTTCCAACTCCTTCTTGCAAGCCCTCCAGTAGGCAATCCTCGCCGCCTCGCGGCTCACGCCCCGGTAAATCCACACCACCTTGCCTGTAATACAGCTCCGCTTGATGATGGTTACGAGTTTCTGGTGTTTAGTCATAACTCAACTCCTTCCGGATCCATCTCCGGTGCTGCCTGTACATAATCCTTGTCGCCCTCGTGACCCTCCTCATAGAAGTGTCGTGGCACGTAACCCTTACGGTAGAAATAATAAGTCTTGGGCTGTATTTTTTTCTCTAATACCCGAGGCAGGCGCTTACCCTGCTTGTCGGTCCGAATAGTGCCGTCGGCGTTCATCTGATGCATCCATGTAGCGCAGCGGCGAAAACCTTTCTCGCGGTCGGTTGGCGTGCGCAGCACTACAGGCGGATTCATCACATAAATGGATGTCCGCAGATAGTCATCCATATTGTCGCGGATGCGTTTCATGGCAGCCTTCATCGTCTTCTCTCCCACGGTAATACCGCAGTAGTCGAGCAGATTGATAGCAAGTTCCTGGTGTGCTATAGGTATGCCAATATGTCGCTTATCGGCCAGATATGATGCTATCCAACGGGTAAACTGCTCATCCTTGCTGGCCGCGAGCGCCTGACGTAGGAGTGCCCTGCTGTCCTTGGGTGGACGGATGGTTTCGTCAGGAAACTGCAGGAACAGTTGCACGCAACCCAGCAGCAGATTGCGAGCCTCGTTGAGCAGTGTTGGTGGCAGGTTATGGGCCACCTCTTTGATGCCGGTATCCTTGCGGAAGTCATCGGCGGGGGTATGCGCAGGCCGCGAACCGTCCATTGAGCGGGGATGATACCAGTCGCTGACGAGCATCTGATAGATACGTCGGCTGGTGCTGTCTGATGAAAGATCCAGTTGTTCATTAGAAGCCACCACAAACTTCGGCAGGTCATCGCCCTCCAGTTTGACGGATCCTTTATAGAGTCCTCGTGAGGTTAGTGATAGCGGGTAGTTGTACATCTTCTTTGGCGAGAACTTGTCTGGCAGTTCATCAATAGCCACTATGTTGTGCAAACCCGGCACCACCTTACCCAACTCCTGTTCGAGCATGATATTACCGCCTTCGAGCGACTTGCCGTCTATACGTAACACACGGCGCATCAAGGCCAGTAGTTCCAGGATGGCGCTTTTTCCGGTACCGCCACTGGCCAGATCCTCGCGGCGCGTGCCATTATCAGTGATATGCAGGAACTGCTGGCGGTTGGCGCTTCTATGTCTGACCAGCGCCGAGCCGAGAGCATGGAGCATGGTGATAAAATACATGTCCTGCACCTGGCGTTCGGTTTTTGACAGTTCCTCTCCTGCCGCCTCCTTCTCCCAGAAGATGCGGCATGTATTATATAGGAACCGGAAATGTACCGGCATCTCGTCTATCGGTTTATCTGTCACAAGGCGATACTTCCATACTGAAGCCCAAGCGTCCCAGCGCATGTTTTCCTGTGACTGCTCCTCCTGTGTCTTCAGCGAAAGCAGAGCCGCTTCGTGCGCCTGGCGCTCCGTGTCATAAAAAGGATTCAGCTCTATTCTCCACTGTTGCTTGATAGGAGTAAAAGTACCGTCAAGGATGGCATCGGCATTCGTCCACCACTTAAGTTGTTCGTAACCTACCGTTTTCCAGCCTTCTTTTGTCACCAGTACCGCGGTGTTCTCAAAGAAAAAGTGGTCAAAGTCCTCGCCGTAACTCCTATCGTTAAAATCTACAATCTCAATGCTTTCCAAGGCGCTCTGCTCCAGCTTGGCTGAGTATATAGCGCGACTGAGAGCGCCCTTCGGGTCGTTGAACTCCTTATGAGCCCTAAGCCAGTCAGCCATCAGGTCGCGCGCCTGCTGCACCAGCCTGTTCGCTGTGCCTTTCTCTCCCGGAAAGCATTCGCTGTAGATATTATCGCTACCTAGCAAGAAGAAGCGCGACACGCTGCCATCCTCCAATTTCATCACCCGCCTCACCAAGCCACGAGCACGGAGGAATACCGGCGTATTCCTCATGTCGAACTTATATCGGGCACGTTCCGAGCCGTCAGCATCCTTGCGGGCACTCTCCCATTGCCAGAACTTGGTAGTCGGCGTGTCAAACAGAGCGTTATCGAACCAATCGACAGGATCGTCATGCTGCAGGTCGGCAGGCATACGTCCCTCCACCTCCTGGAAGTGGGTAATAAAGTCAGTTACGTCCTTCAGGGGTTTATCCTTGACATATATTTCCGTCAACTCTTTCGGCAACCGCAGCCAATGCACCTGTGGATTATTCAGCGCGATGGCCTGGCTCGCCGCCAAACCCGTCGCATCCTCGTCGTAGCAGATATATAAGCCACCTTCTGCAGTCACACTTAAAAGTTTCCTGACAAACGACCGCAGCCAACGGTTAGGACGCATAGCACCTTCCTTGCGGTTAAATCCACTAAGTTCAGAGTGTAACCATACCACATGGGCGTCAGAATGACTCCAAATAGCAATAGCATCCCTTGGACCGGAGCACAATACTACGCGCCTGAAACGACAGGTCTTTATATTCTTGCCACCCTCCTCTTTCTCTGTCGTCACCATCGGATGACGCTCGTCCTGATGCGGTATCACGCCATCATCCATGAAGTCCTTTAGTTCACTGTCGGCATACCAGCGATGATCCACATCGGCATCTTCGCCAATACTCCACCACCACTTTCTCTTGCCCGTACTATCCTTTGGCTCATACTTCTTGGTGCCCCACGGATAGCGGAATATAAATATGGGATAGTTTCTCGTAGACCTGGTGACGATAACAATGACACCACCTTGCCCTGGCGTCTTACGGGTGATGAAGCGGCTTATAGGCTCCACACCGAACAGTCGATGCAGCTCCTCACCCCATTGCTCGATGGTCTTCGCCTCGGCTTTCTCCGGCCTGCCGTAAAAGCCAGCACCCAACGAGCAGCGGTACAACGGTTCGCCGCTGTCGGCGTCGTATTCCGTTATCAAGTCACCAATCTTGATTTCGGCACCCTCTGAAACATCGGCTTTCTTTGCCTTCCTTGATGCCAACTCCACTTTCAGTCCCAGCGACTTGAGTCCTTGTTCTGTCCAATAACCCGGCTCAAACTCCGTATCACCGTCGGCCATGCCGGCATACTGCGGTTCCTGAACTTTAAACTCGTCCCAGCCTACAACCTTAGTACGCAAACTATCCTTCCAGGGCTTGCCGTCGTTTTCATCCGGCTCCAGCTCCACATCGCAGCGCGTCGCAAGTTCCGCCAGCACCATCGGCAGGTCATCGTTAGACACCTTGCCTGGTGATAACCCCATCAATCGGGCCGCCAGTTGTATCGCCCCGAATCCCTCCTGTTTACATGCCCAACATTTAAAACTCAGATCCTCCGCATCTCTCAGGGGTTGCTTCCTCACCTCTAGCGATGGGTTATGGTCATCATGCCACGGACACAGGTACCACGCCGAAACACTATTCTGACGCTTCGCTGTATACCCCCATCCCCGCATCACCTCCACTAGCGGTATGGCATTCAGTATCTCTCGGTTCTTTTCAGTCACAAATTACGCTTTTACAGTATCTGTAAGATAGTCTTGTCGGACATTATTATGCCTTCTCGGCACCATCAAGAGCGCGGGTTGCATTCCGCAAAAGATTCAGCGTATTGTCCAAGTCTTTGCGAAGTTCAGCAATCCTCTCGTCGCGCTCTTTTATATCCTTGTCATATAAACTACGCATCTTGTTGAGCTCTTGCTGGTAATCCATTGTCAGCCGATGGATTTCGATATTTTTCTCTGTAATGCGTTGCCGTAGGTTTTCTGTCAGGTTCTGATAGCTGGCTATACGTTCTCTTTCGGCAGTCAGTTTTTCCTTACACTCCACTCCTGCAGCTACAAACTGCTGTATGTTGCGGGCTGTCAGCCCATATTCCGCCATTGCTTGCTTTATTTTCTGCCGATAAGGGTTGATGCCAAGCAGGGCTTTCATCAGGTTTCTTAGATATCTTTTCATACTAACCTTTCTTATCCAACAATTCATTTCTCAATGGTTCCAGCAGGGCGCGGTAGAGCACTCTTTTCTCTTCTGGAAAATCACTCTCTTCAATGACCGAAAGCTGGAAAAGCGCAGCCGAGACACCAAATGCCTCGCATAACTTTTCTATTGTCGCCTTGGGTGGATAAGCCTTGCCTGTCTCGAGCGAACTGATTGCATTGATGCTCATGCCGATTTTCTCGGCCAGTTGCGTCTGCGTCATACCCTGCTGCGTCCGCAGAGTCTTGATTGCATTTCCTAAGTCCATATCTTGTTATTTTATTCTCTCGCTAAGAAGCCATTTTTAGTCTTTAATTTTTGCCCCGTTGTTGCAGACGTGTCACCAATCTATCGGACGCACGGAATTGTGCATGTAATTGTGCGTACTTATCCTTTAATGATTGTACATCTCCTATCGCCTTTGCCAGTTCGGTCTTTGCTTTGTCAAGCTCCTCTCGGTATGGATTCCTGCCAAGCAGAGCCAGCAATACACCTTTTAAATAGAGCCTAATGCATGATGCCGATTTCTTCTTTTCGTTGCTCATATTACACGAAATTGTTGTAATTTTATGGCGAAGGTAAAACTATTATGTGAATCAACAAACGAATAATTGTAGATTTAACAATCTGTCGTATGTTAAAAAAAGTAAACCAACATCAAAATCGCATGGATAAATGGAGCTTTAATTATTCGCTATTTAGCAAGCTATCAAAGGTTTTGCAGATTTCAGAGGCCGAAATAGCCAGGAAATGCGGACTGACGCAACAGGTACTGAACCGTTACACTAAAGCCGACATCATGCCTTCAGTGCAGGTGTTGCTTAAAATCTGTAATGCTCTGCGTATGCCGACACACTATTTTGTGTCACAAGGCAGCATTCATATTATCCCGGAACGTGAAAGCGCCACTGTGCCTTATGAATTATGGAAACCTGTAGTATGGAACATGCAAGCCGTGGAGCTGACCTTCGGTGACGGTGAGGGTAAGATCTACTGGAAAGACGTATCCGCCGTTATGGGCGTTACCTCACAGAAGCCGCACGAGCGATTTTTGCTGCGCAAACGCTTCCCAATTGACGATTTTTTCACGGTCTGCAGCCACTATGACATTTCTCCTTTCCGTTTCCTGAACGATCCCAACATACCAGAAAACCCAAAGCGTAAAAGTCATGCCACTGGAAGAAACTCCACTCCTCGGGAAAACGACCCGCTCCTTGCTGATATTGCAGAACTACGCAAACAGGTTGCCACCCTCTCCGCCGACGTAGATGACCTGGCTAAGAAGTATAATACTCTACTCAAGTCCCACGAAGCACTTTCGCGTCGCGTAAGCGTGAATATTGAGAGTATCAACAATTCTCACCTATCCATCGCTGCAGAGTCTAACCTTCCTTATGGTGCTAATAACAAGAAGTAAAAAGAAAAGCCGCCCCGATTGGAGCGGCTGGCGAGAGAAAAAATACCACTTTGACAACTATTGCTTTTCAACGACCTCCAGGCCGCGCTTGCGAGCCTTGG
>Ga0265300_10002551_pt1 | contig 15670 bp, 9 predicted proteins | sample AusTroGonzalo_MG_FD_193482 | JGI IMG/M metagenome (GOLD analysis project Ga0265300, IMG submission 193482) | Bovine rumen microbial communities from tropical cattle in Woodstock, Queensland, Australia - Gonzalo_03 | ecosystem: Host-associated > Mammals > Digestive system > Stomach > Rumen ...
CGAGCATGCGGCTCAAGAGCTCTGAAATCTCAACGCTGGTAGTACCAATCAGGGTGGGGCGGCCTGCCTTACGCATCTTTACTACCTCCTCGATGACGGCACGATACTTTTCGCGGGCGGTCTTATAGACACGGTCGTCCATATCGTTGCGGGCCACGGGCTTGTTGGTGGGAATCTCCACCACGTCGAGCTTGTAGATATCCCAGAACTCACCAGCCTCGGTAGAAGCGGTACCTGTCATACCTGCCAGCTTGTGGTACATGCGGAAGTAGTTCTGCAGGGTGATGGTGGCAAAGGTCTGTGTGGCAGCCTCCACCTTCACGTGCTCCTTGGCCTCGACTGCCTGGTGCAGACCGTCGCTCCAGCGACGACCCTCCATGATACGGCCCGTCTGCTCGTCAACAATCTTTACCTCGCCATCGATGACCACATACTCGTCGTCCTTATTAAACATGGTGTAGGCCTTGAGCAACTGCTGCAGGGTGTGCACACGCTCGCTCTGCACGGCATAGTGGCTCATCAGCTCGTCTTTCTTGTTCAGGCGCTCCTCGTCAGAGAGACCGGTCTCGGCTTCGAGAGCCGACAGCTGTCCTGCGATGTCGGGCAGCACGAAGAGCTCAGAGTCGTTGACCTGCTTGGCCAGCCACGCTGTACCCTTATCGGTGAGGTCGCAGGAGTTCAGTTTCTCGTCAACCACGAAATACAGGGGCTCTACGGCCTCGGGCATCTTGCGGTTGTTGTTTTCCATATATTTCTCCTCAGTCTTCAGCATGCCTGCCTTGATACCTTCCTCAGAGAGGTACTTGATGAGGGGCTTGTTCTTAGGCAGCGACTTGTGAGAGCGGAACAGAGAGAGGAAGCCCTCTTCAATCATTTCCTTGTTGTTGGTGGCCTGACCCTCGGTAATCTTCTGCTTGGCGTCGGCCAGGAACTGGGTGGCCAGCTGCTTCTGCACGCCGAAGAGCTTCTCAACGAGAGGCTGATACTCTTCGAACATCTGAACCTCGCCCTTGGGCACGGGGCCACTAATAATAAGAGGTGTACGGGCATCGTCGATCAACACAGAGTCGACCTCGTCGACGATGGCGTAGTTATGGGCACGCTGCACCAGGTCGGCTGGCGAGATGGCCATATTGTCGCGCAGATAGTCGAAACCAAACTCGTTGTTGGTACCGAAGGTGATGTCGGCCTGATAAGCCTGACGACGGGCTGGGGAGTTGGGCTGATGCTTATCGATACAGTCGACGCTCAGACCGTGGAACATATAAAGCGGTCCCATCCACTCAGAGTCACGCTTGGCCAGATAGTCGTTCACAGTCACTACGTGAACACCATTGCCAGTGAGCGCATTCAGGAACACGGGGAGGGTAGCCACAAGGGTCTTACCTTCACCTGTGGCCATCTCGGCAATCTTACCCTGATGCAGAACCACACCACCAAAGAGCTGCACGTCGTAGTGAATCATCTCCCACTTCAGGTCGTTGCCGCCTGCCGTCCAGTGGTTGTGGTAGTAGGCCTTGTCGCCTTCGATAGTGATAAAGTCCTTGCGGGGGTCGCCTGCCAGCTCGCGGTCGAAGTCGTTGGCAGTAACGATGGTCTCCTCGTTCTGGGCAAAGCGGCGAGCCGTTTCCTTCACGATGGCATATACCTCGGGCATCACCTCGTCGAGGGCCTTCTCGTATTCGTCGAGTGCTTCCTTCTCCTTCTTGTCAATCTTGGCGAAGATGTCGGCACGCTCGTCCAGCGGGGTGTCCTCGATGGTGGCTTTCAGTTTCTCTATCTCTTCTTTTTGGGTTTTGGCGGCAGCCTGCACCTGCAGGCGAATCTCCTGCGTACGGGCACGCAGGGCATCGTTGTCGAGCACTTCTATTTGAGGCGAAACTGCCAATACTTTTTCTACGAAAGGCTGAATTTTCTTCATGTCTCGCGACGACTTGTCGCCAAACAGCGCCTTCAGAATACTATTGAAATTCATCTTATTATTAATGAGTTACTGATTTCAAAATGATAATTTGGGGTGCAAAGTTAGTCATTTTTTGCCAATAAATAGCAAAAAATATCCATTATTTCTCAAAGATATCAGAATAATGGCTTCGATGAGCACGCATTAGGCGCCCTGATGCGGATGCATTTGGCTATGGTTGGCGCAATCTGGTCGATGGTGACGGGCAGTTGAACCTGCTCTGACAAGATGCCTGCGCCAAAGAATATAATGGGGAATTGTACGAATGCTGCCCTTGAGAGCTCGCTCTCCTGTGTGTCTTCGTGGAGGATGCGCCATCCGGGTGCCGTCTCAATGAAGATGTCGCCACAGTTGTCGGGACTGAATCCGTTGCGCACCTTCTGTATCAGTTCGTTCTGACTGGTCAGCAGCTGCAGCGAGGTATAGACATTTCTCACGCCCGACATCATAGCCAGGAACTCCTGACTGCGGCTTAAGGCTTCGGTCATGCTGATTCTCTTGGCTTCCAGTAATTTACGGTTCAGGAATATCTGGTTCTTGTAAACCGTTTCTACATAGTTGCCCTGCCCCCAGGTGGCTCCCAGATACATGTTCATCAGGTTGATGGAACGGTTCATGTAGAACGTGCCCGATGGTATCTTATATGCCTGATAGTCAGCCATCTCCTCGTTGCTGTAGCCTGTGCTGGTCAGCACGAAGAGCACATTATCGTGGCCCAGTTTCTCCTCGAGGGTGTCGATAAGGCGTCCCAGCTCGTTGTCAAGACGGATATAGGTGTCCTGCATCTCCAACTGACAATCTGTCACGGCCTGATGGTCGTAGGTGCCGGCATAATAGGTGATGCAGAGCATGTCCGTAATCTTGTCGTTGCCCATGCCGGTGCTCGTTACACATTGCAGGGCCATATCCGTTACATCGCCATTGACAAGGGCGCTGGTCTTGTATTGACGGAAGCGTCCCACACCTTCAAACTGATGCTTGAAAGGCTTCTGTTCGCCAGTCTGCATGAAATAGCTGAAGTTGCTGGCCAGCAGCGAGAAGGGCGTCCATTCTGTAGCGTCGGCCTTCTGACCAGGCGACACGATTCTGTTGAAAGCCTGGGCCCACGTGGGCAGGGCGGTGTAGTAATAGCGCGAAGAGCACCAGTTGCCCTGCACATCGTCAATCCACAGGGCACCGTTGGCAGCGTGGCCTGCTGAGAGCACTGCCGACTCGCGGAAGGGGGCGATGGCATAGACAACTGCCTTGCCGCCCGTGGCCACCTTGAGTTCGTCGCCGATAGTCGATGTGATCATCTTGTCGGGCGAGGCTGTCTCAGCGGTGTTGATACCTGTATGCTTGGGGTCGTCAACACATCCGATGGGGCGCAGCGTCTCACGGTTCAGCCAGTGCAAACCTGATATATTATTATAATAAGGTGTAACGCCAGTGGTGATGGCTGCCGTTGCCGATGCTCTGTCGATGGGGGTGAAAGGGTAGGAGACATTCGTATAGACCTTGCCGTCTTTCAGCAGGCGCAGGAAGCCATTGTTTGAATACAGAGGCGTGAAAGCTTCCAAATAGTCGCTTCGCAACTGGTCGATGGTTATACTGACTACCAGTCTCGGGGCTCCGTTGGGCTGAGCCTCTTCTGCTACCACTTCTGCGTGAAATCCCAGAACGGCCAGCAATGTGATGTAGATGTACCTATTTGTCATTGTGATGTCTCCAATATCTTAGCAGCAAACATAATGCCACAAATTCCATACCCTCAGCGTAGTCCTGCCAGTAGCTGCCCAGGAAGAAGGCCATCGTGAGCACCATGCTGTGGGTGAACCACACGGTTTTGCGACCTTTCCATACAGGCCAGATAAAGAACAGCGACATCGGGTTGAATATAAGAATCTGCAGGTTGAGGCTGGTGGTGGGATGTTCTGAGAAAATCATCAGGAACAACACGATGCCTACGATGCCGGTGGCTGTCATCCACATGATGTCGAACCACTTCAACGTCTTTTTCTTGGTGTATTCGTAGGCAAGGACTATCAAAGAGATGACCAGCAGGATGATGCCGCAATGCGTGGGAGTGAGGGGCAGACTGGGATCTGTGACCTGTACACCTGGTGGCACCAGCTCGCGGCGCTCTTTCACTAACGGCTCCTTGCGACCATCGTGCTCAATGAAAGCGTGGTCGAAGTCATAGCGAAGGTTCTCGGGCAGAAACTCCTGTTCGCGCATCGTTGTCTTGAGGTCGGACTTCACGCCCAGCAGCAGGTCGATGCCGCAGGCCGTCCAACGATAGTCTGTCAGGTGCTCGTGCAGCATCTGGCGATAGGTGGGGGTGTAGTCTTCCCTTGGTGTGTATATAATCTTTCCACTCACGTTTCGCTCGATAATGTCTCGTGGACGTGTGGAACAGTTGTCGTAGAAGAAATTATAGCGGTAGATGCGGTTCTCTGGTAAGTAGTTGATACACAGGGCGTTATAGATATTTACTTTTTCCTGATTAGTGAGGTTCAGCACATGCTCTGTAACCTGACAGCCCCAGTCTTGATAGTATTTGCAGAAGGGCGCTGTGGGTGCTATGCCTAACTCATAGTCTGTCAGTCCGAAAACAAAGCGTGAGGCAAAATGGGGCGCAGCGTAATTGAATACGCCATAGTTGAACACGCAGTCTACACCATTTCGCAAATCGTGAAGACGCAGGGCGGTATGTCCATAGAGACTGTATATCTCGTTGTGCGGTGAGCAAGTGATGAGTCCTATCTCAACGCTGTCAAGGGGGCTCAGGTCTTCCTGAGCAGAGATGTTGTTGCTGGTGAAAAAACAAATTAAAGCAACAAAAATAGTCCTAAAAATGTTTTCGAATTGTTTCACGATGCAAAATTAATCTATATTTTCCACTTTCGGTGCGTTTAGTTCGATTTTTTTTAATAATTTTGCACCCTGATAGAAAAATTGAATATGAACAAACAAATTATATGCACTGCTTTTGCAGTTGTTCTTGCCTTTTCAGGCTATGCTCAGAGTGGCACGAACTCACCTTACAGCCAATATGGTATAGGTGTGTTGTCGGACCAGTCGCAAGGATTCAGTCGTGGTATGAATGGCGTGGGTCTTGCCTATCGTAAGGGTAATGCGGTTAACACGCTCAACCCTGCATCGTATTCTTCCATTGACTCGCTGACGATGATATTCGATGTGGGCCTGTCAGGACAAATTACGAATTTCAAGGAAGGTAACACCAAAATCAATGCCAAGAATGCTAACTTTGAATATCTGGTGGGTAGTTTCCGCCTGTTGCCAAAGGTTGGCGCAAGTTTTGGCGTTCTTCCGTTGTCGAATATTGGATATAGCTATTCCTCGAAAACTTATCTGAGTGATACTTATGGTACCGTTTCAGAGACCTATAGCGGCTCGGGCGGTCTGCATCAGGCTTTTATTGGTCTGGGCTGGGAGGCTGTCAAGACTCTGTCGGTAGGTGCTAACGTGTCATACGTCTGGGGAACCTACGAACGTTCGGTATCTACCAGTTCGAGCTCCTATGTTAATACGTTGTCGAAAGACTATACCTGCAATGTCAACAGCTATTATATCAAGCTGGGTGCACAGTGGGCGAAACCCTTGAACGCTACTGATGTGCTGACGTTGGGTGCTACCGTGGGGCTGGGACATGATCTTAACTCCAATCCCACCTGTGATATCGTGAATATCAATACCCAGGCAGCTACAAGTGATACCACCAGGTTTGTGGTTGACAATGGATTGAAGCTGCCTATGAGCTATGGTTTTGGTGCTTCATGGTCGCGTGGCGATAAGTTGTTTGTGGGAGCCGACTTTACTTTGGAACAGTGGGGTAAACTGGATTTCCCTGACTATTATAAAACGGCCAACGGCGATATGACCTATGCCCTGCGTAGTGGTTTGCTGAAAGACAGATATAAGGTGAATGTTGGTCTCGATTATGTGCCAAGTCCTTCTGGTCAGCACATGTTGGGACGTGTTCACTATCGTTTCGGAGCAGGCTATGCTACACCTTATTATTATATAAATGGAAAGGAAGGTCCTAAGGAGCTGAGTGTCAGTGCCGGTTTTGGTATTCCTCTGCAGAGGGTGACCTGGAACTCTCGCGGACACATGCGTCCTCTTCTGAATATCAGTGCTCAGTGGGCACATACATCAGCCAAGGACTTAATTACTGAGTACACATTCCGTATCAACGTTGGATTAACTTTCAACGAGCGTTGGTTCGCCAAGTGGAAGGTGGAGTAATTTAAAGGTAAAAAAGTGATGATGCGCTATAGGTGTAGAAAGGTGGCGGTAAAGGCAAGATGGCTTTTACCCTTTACCTTTTTTACCTTCCTGCTACTATTTGCCTGTACAGAAGCTAAGGAGCATACCGCACCTGCCATTAATCCAGAGGATTCTGTTTCGATGATGACGTCGTATGGCGTCAATACGTTGATTAGCGACTCGGGCGTTATCAAGTACCGTATCGTTACAGAACAATGGGATGTCAATACCGTGCGACAGCCGTCGCGATGGGAGTTTATGAAAGGCATCTTCTTCGAGCAATTTGACGAGCAGTTTCATGTGCAAGGCTATATCCAGGCCGATACAGCATGGTACTTTGACCAGCAACGCCTGTGGAAATTGAGAGGAAGAGTTAATCTGCGCAATATCAATGGATTGATATATACCAGCGAGGAACTATATTGGGACGGCATCAAGCATGAGTTCTATTCTAACTGTTACTCGAAGGTGGTGACGCCGGAACGTACCATTGAAGGCACGTATTTTAGAAGCGATGAGAAGATGGACCACTATATGGTGAGTAACTCTCAGGGCTCGTTCCTGGCTAACGACATAGACGCTGAACCAGACACCACACAAACTGCACCATGATGACTACATTGCTCATAGGACTCGCCATCTCCATGTTGTTCTCTGCCTTCTTCTCAGGCATGGAAATAGCCTTTGTGTCAAGCAATAGGATGCTGGCTGAGATGTCGCGTGAGAAGAATGGACTGTCACAGCGCGCCATTGCCTTGTTCTATCGACATCCTAACAACTTCGTTTCTACGATGCTGGTGGGCAATAATATTGCGTTGGTTATCTACGGTATTCTATTTGCGCAGATTTTCGATAATTACGTCTTCGATGGACTGATTGACAATGCCGCCACGCGAGTAACACTCGACACGCTGCTGTCAACGCTGGTGGTATTGTTTACTGGCGAGTTTCTTCCAAAAACCATCTTCAAGAGTAATGCCAACAGCATGTTGACATTCTTTGCCATTCCAGCATTCCTCTGTTATGTGCTGCTGTATCCTATCTCCCGTTTTGCTGCACTGTTGTCAAAAGGACTGTTGAGACTGGTGGGTGTGAAGATGGATAAGGTGGTGGAAGACAAGGAGTTTACGAAGGTGGACTTGGACTTTCTGGTGCAGACCAGTATCGATAATGCCAAGAGTGAAGACGATATCGAGGAGGAAGTGCGCATCTTTCAGAACGCTTTAGATTTCTCAGATACCAAGGTGCGCGACTGTATGGTGCCCCGTACGGAGATTGATGCCGTTGAGGATACCTGCGATATAGAGCAACTGAAACAGAAATTCATAGAGAGTGGACATTCCAAAATCGTGGTTTACCATGAGGATATCGACCATATCGTAGGGTATATCCATTCGTCGGAGATGTTCCGTAATCCCAAAGATTGGACGAAGCATCTGCAGACCATGACGTTTGTGCCTGAGACGATGGCTGCCAGCAAGATGATGCAGACCTTCCTGTCGCAGAAAAAGTCGCTGGGAGTGGTTGTCGATGAGTTTGGCGGCACCAGCGGATTGATTGCTCTGGAGGATATCGTGGAAGAGATATTCGGCGATATCGAAGATGAACATGATTCCACGAATTATGTGGCTAAGCGTCTCGACAGCGGCGAATACCTGTTGTCGGCTCGTCTGGAGATAGAGAAAGTCAACGAACTGTTTGATTTAGAGTTGCCTGAAAGCGATGAATACATGACTATCGGTGGACTCATACTCCACGAATATCAGAGTTTCCCAAAACTCAATGAGGTCGTGAAAATAGGGAATTGGGAGTTTAAAATACTCAAGAATACAGCAACGAAAATCGAATTGGTAAGACTAAAAGTCAATGAAAATACCAATTTTTCGTAAAAATTTGCCGTTAATTCAATAATTCTTTGTAACTTTGCGGGCTGTAATTTAGAATAATCAAAAAACAAGAACATAAAAAACAAAAAGTAAAATGGCAGCAATTGGAAAAATCAGAAGCTGGGGACCAGGCCTTGTCGCAATATTGGGCTTGGGTCTCTTAGGCTTTATTGCACAAGATGGCTTTAGCACTTGTAAGGGTCATGCCCAGATGGATAGCAATACCGCAGGTATGATCGACGGAGAGAAAGTTGACTATCAGGATTATCAGACACTTGTTGGTGAATATCAGGAGTTCCTGAAACTGCAGGGTCGTGATAACCTCAACGAAGAGCAGGTAAATAGTCTTCGTGACTATATCTGGGACGAGTATGTCAACAATGCTATCTACGAGAAAGAAGCTAAGGCTCTCGGTATTACCGTTACTGAAGAGGAAATTGTCAACGTGCTGAAGGATGGTACTCATCCCGCTATCAGCCAGACTCCTCTGCTCTCAGACTTTGTGAACCCTCAGACTGGTGTCTTCGATGCTAGTCAGGTGGCTGCGTCTCGTGAGTATCTGAAGCAGCAGGCTCAGACCAACGCACAGGCTGCTGAGCAGCTGGCTCTCTTCGAGCGCTGCTGGCCCCGTGCTGAGAAGATGCTGGCAAAGAAACTGCTGGAGGTGAAGTATCAGACTCTGCTCGCAGGATGTATGCTGTCGAACAGCGTTTCTGCAAAAGCCGCTTTCGACAATCAGAATGTTGAGAGTCAGACTGTCGTTGCTTCTCTGGCATATAGCAGCATTAACGACAATGACATCGAGGTGAGCGATGCTGACCTGAAGGCCAAGTACGAGGAGCTGAAAGAGCGCTTCAAGACTAAGGAAGAGACTCGCGACGTGAAGTATGTAGTTGCTCAGGTTACTCCTTCTAAGCAGGACCGTGATAATCTGATGGCTATCATGTCTGAGGCTTCTAAGAACTTGAAGGGCGACAGCATCTCTGCCAGCGAGGTTATCCGTGTGTCTCAGTCACAGGTTTCTTATCTGGGTCTTCCTGTTTCTCGTGATGCTCTTCCCACCGACTTGGCTGACAGCATCACAAAGATGGCTGTAGGTCAGGTGACCGATCCTTTCCAGAGCCGCGATAACACCCTCAATGTGGTGAAGCTTATTTCTAAGGATAATGTGGCAGACTCTATCGAGTATCGCCTGATTTCACTCATCGGCATGCAGCCTGCAGCTGCTGCAGCTACTGCCGACAGCATCATGCAGTCATTGAAGAGCGGTCTGCCTTTCGACTCTATTGCTAAGAAGTACAACCAGCGTGGTGAGAAGACTTGGATTTCTTCGAAGTCTTACGAAGGTGCCAATATGATGGCTGCCGACGATAAGGAAGTTTATCGTGCTCTGCTCAACCAGCCTGTTGGTGAGGTGAAGAACCTCACGCTGACTCAGGGTAATATGATCGTTGAGGTTACTGGCCGTAAAGGTAGCGTTGAGAAGTATGATGTGGCTATCGTGAAGCGTGTCATCGATTTCTCTAACGAGACTTATAACGATGCATACAACAAGTTCAGCCAGTTCGTTAGCGAGAGTCAGGACATTGAAGGCCTGCAGGCTAAGTGCGCTGAATTTGGCTATATGGTACTCGACACCAAGGTGGCAAACACTAGTCATACCATCGCCAACATCCGTTCTTCTCACGATGCTCTGAGATGGCTGTTCACCGATGCTGAGGAGGGACATATCTCTAAGGTTTACGACCGCTGTGGCGATAACGACCGTCTGCTGGTAGTTGGTCTCAGCAAGATCAATCCTAAGGGCTATGCCTCACAGGAGTCTGTGTCAGAGACCTTGAAGCAGGAGGTGATTCGCGATAAGAAGTTCGCAAAGCTTGCTGAGCAGCTTGCTGGTGTGAAGAGCATTGCCGAGGCTCAGGCTAAGGGCGCTCGTGTCGACAGCGTTTCTCACATCACTTTCCGTACTCCTACCTACGTGCCTTCAATCGCTATGCCTGAGGTTGCTCTGAGCGGTGCTGTTGCTGGTGCCGACAAGGGCGCTTTCAGCAAGGGCGTTGTAAAGGGTAATGCTGGTGCTTATGTGTTCCAGGTGCTCGATCGTAGCTTGCGCGAAGGTGTGAAGTTCGATGCAAAGGCTTCAGAGGCTTCACTCCGTCAGCAGTCAATCCAGCAGACCGTTGGTATGGCTATGCAGGAGCTGCGCGACAAGATGGAAATCAAGGATAACCGTTATATCTTCTTCTAATCGGGAAGATTGAACCATACATTTAAAACGGATGTGTCTTAATGATACATCCGTTTTTGTTTTGCTACTTTGAGTCTTTCTGAGGGCTTCATGCGGGCATACTGTCGCCATTCTGTGGCATCGTTGTTGTCTAGATAATGCAGGTCGTCCTGATGGTCGTAAGCCTCCATCTCGAAAGGGTTCAGCCAGTAGATGGCATTTTTGGTCTTTCTGTTTTGTGGCAGCAGCTTGATGCTGTACCAGCTATAAAGCAGATAGAACAGCAGCCAAGAGTCGTGGGTGGACTGTGCTTGGCGCAGGTGAATCATCTCGTGGTTTCTTAGCGTACTCTTTTTGTTTTCAAATTCTTTGGCATCCTCTTTGGTCGAGGCGATAACGGTGCCGAAGAATGTAAGTGCCGCATAGCCCTTGCGCAACCAGAAACTGTTGCGAACCACTGGCATGTTCTCAGTGCGGCTGGGCCTGCGTGAATGCCAGAAAATGGAGAGTATGCAGAATGGATTGTCCATAATTCTGGCTGCAAACTTAAATAAAAAAAGTGAATTAGGCAAATGGATGGCATGAAAAAATAGGATTGAAGATGATGTTATCCGTTTTTTTTTTGTAATTTTGCAGGCGTATTAATAACAAAGACAATGGACGACAAACAGAGGATAGAGCAACTGCGGAAGGAGTTGCATGAGCATAATTATCGCTATTATGTGTTGAATCAGCCCACGATAGGCGATCAGGAGTTCGACTTCATGATGAAGGAGCTGCAGGAACTGGAAGCCCGTCATCCTGAGCTTTATGATGCCAATTCGCCTTCTCAGCGCGTAGGTAGCGATCTTCAGTCGGAGTTTCATCAGGTGAAGCATCGCTATCCCATGCTCTCACTGGCTAATACCTATAGCGAACAGGATGTACGCGATTGGTATGAGAGTGTTAAGAAAGGCTTGGCTGGTGAAGACTTCGAGGTGTGCTGCGAGATGAAATACGACGGCTTGAGCATCTCTCTGACCTATGTCGATGGTGCTTTGACGCAGGCGGTCACACGAGGCGATGGCGTTCAGGGCGATGATGTGACGACTAATGTCAAGACCATTCGTTCTATCCCTCTGGTTTTGCCTGGAACAGGTTATCCTCATGAGTTTGAGATTCGCGGTGAGATACTAATGCCTTGGAGCAGTTTTGAGCACTTGAACAAAGAACGCGAGGCGGCAGAAGAACCACTGTTTGCCAATCCTCGTAATGCTGCCAGTGGTACGCTGAAAAGTCTTGATTCGCATGTGGTAGCTCAGCGCCAGTTGGATGCTTATCTCTATTATTTGTTGGGTGAGTCGTTGCCTGCCGATGGTCACTTTGAGAACTTGGAAGCGGCTCGTTCTTGGGGCTTCAAAATCTCTGAAGGAATGCGCAAGGCACACAGCGTTGAGGAGGTTATGGACTTCATCAATTACTGGGATCAGGAGCGTAAGAATCTGCCTGTCGCAACTGATGGTATTGTACTGAAAGTAAACTCGTTACGACAGCAACGCTCATTAGGATATACAGCTAAGAGTCCCCGTTGGGCCATCGCCTATAAATTCAAGGCAGAACGTGAGTGTACGCGCCTGTTGGAGGTGACTTATCAGGTGGGTCGTACTGGTGCCGTGACGCCTGTGGCCAATATGGAACCTGTGCAGTTGGCAGGCACCACCGTGAAGCGGGCCACCCTGAATAATGAGGATTTCATTCGTAGTTTCGACCTTCATATCGGCGATATGGTCTATGTTGAAAAAGGTGGTGAGATTATTCCCAAGATAGTAGGTGTGAACATCGACGAACGTCCCATCATTGCCCAGCCAGTACAGTTCATTAAGAAGTGTCCAGAGTGTGGTGCGCCTTTGGTGCGTTATGAGGGTGAGGCTGCCTGGTATTGTCCTAACGATGCTGGCTGTCCACCTCAGATAAAAGGTAGGATAGAACACTTCATTGCCCGCAAGGCTATGAACATTGATTCTTTAGGACCAGAGACGGTCGATGAGTATTATCGTCGTGGTATTGTAAAGAATGTGGCCGACCTGTATTCTATTGATGTTCAGCAGATTAATGGCGATGGCAGTCGCACAAAGTCGGCACAGAGAATAGTGAATGGCATTCAGAAATCGAAGGAGGTGCCATTCGAGCGAGTTGTCTTTGCTCTTGGTATTCGTTTTGTGGGCGAAACGACTGCCAGATTGCTGGCTCGTCATTTTAAATCCTTAGATGCGCTGATGGCTGCCGGCCTCGAGGATTTGCAGGAGGTTGAAGGCGTTGGCGAGGTGATGGCGAAGAGCATTATTGCTTATTTCCATAACGAGGAAAACCTGCGTATCGTCAATCGTCTGCGTGAGGTTGGACTGCAGATGCAACTATCTGAATCACAGACCGCTGCAACGAGTGATAAGCTTGCTGGTCAAAGCATCGTTATCAGTGGCGTCTTTGCCCATCATAGCCGCGATGAATATAAGTTGATTATAGAACAGAATGGCGGCAAGAATGTGGGTTCTATCAGCGGTAAGACCTCGTTTATCCTTGCTGGCGATAATATGGGGCCATCGAAATTGGAGAAAGCCCAGAAACTGGGAATAAAAATCATGAACGAGGATGAATTCCTTGACTTAATCAAATGAAAATCATTGTATCACAAGAAATAGCATCGGTATGTCCTGAGTTTGTGGGAGCTGCCGTTGAGGCATGGGTGAAGAATAGTGCCTATAGTCAAGAATTATGGGATGAGATACATCTCTTGGAGGAGAAGTTTCGTGCATCGCTGACGACCGACTCGCTGAAAGATATGCCGAGTATTGCGGCTACTCGACGAGTTTATAAGGCTTGCGGCAAGGATCCTTCGCGCTATCGTCCTGCCAGCGAACAACTCATTCGCAGGATGCTGCAGGGCAAGGAATTGTATCAGATAGATACGCTGGTTGACTTGGTGAATCTGGCTTCTATTGCCTATGGTTACAGCATTGGTGGCTTCGATGCCGATAAGTTTGTAGGCGACACGCTGACGTTGGGTGTCGGACGTGAAGGTGAGCCTTATGAGGGTATTGGACGTGGTCCACTCAATATTGCTGGTCTTCCGGTGTATCGTGATGCTATGGGTGGTGTGGGGACGCCTACCAGTGATAATGAACGTACAAAGATGACAATGGAAACCACTCATTTGGTGGTGCTGGTCAATGGCTATGATGGTGATAGAGAGCGAGTTATGGCTAATGCTCAGTATATACAGCAGCTGGTGGAACGCTTTGCTTCAGGTACCGATTGCTCCATTACGCTTTATCCGTAATGGTTGAAAGTTTAACACCGATTAACTCATAAAGCGGTGCTTAGATTTTCTTTTTTCCAAAATAATTCGTACCTTTGCAGGCTGTAAAGAGAAAGCATTATTAAATAGGTATGGAAATTGCAAGTAAGTACGACCCAAAAGAGGTCGAAAGTAAATGGTATCAGTATTGGTTGGACAACAAATTGTTCAGTTCTAAGCCCGATGGCCGCGAACCCTACACAATTGTTATTCCACCGCCCAATGTGACGGGTGTGCTCCACATGGGACACATGCTGAACAATACAATTCAGGATATTTTAGTTCGTCGTGCCCGCATGGAAGGCAAGAATGCTTGCTGGGTGCCTGGTACTGACCATGCATCTATTGCCACTGAGGCCAAGGTTGTGAAGAAACTGGCTGAGCAGGGCATTAAGAAGCGTGACCTGACGCGTGAGCAGTTCCTGGAGCACGCTTGGGACTGGACCCACGAGCATGGTGGCATTATCCTGAAGCAGTTGCGCCGCTTAGGTGCTTCTTGCGACTGGGACCGCACCGCTTTCACTATGGATGAGAAACGCTCTGAGAGCGTCATCAAGGTTTTCGTTGACCTCTATAATAAAGGACTCATTTATCGCGGTCTCCGCATGGTGAACTGGGATCCTAAGGCTCTGACCGCCCTCTCTACAGAGGAGGTGATTTACAAAGAGGAGCAGAGTCATTTGTTCCACTTGAAATACTATGTGGATGGTCTGACTTCACTTGACAACGAGGAGTCTCTGAAGGCCGAGGGCAACGTTATTCACAAGGATTCAAAAGGTTACTACGCAGTAGTTGCTACCACCCGTCCTGAGACTATCATGGGTGATACCGCTATGTGTATCAACCCCAAAGACCCCAAGAACCAGTGGCTGAAGGGTCGCAAGGTGATTGTGCCTCTGGTTAATCGCGTAATTCCTGTCATCGAAGACCGCTATGTGGATATCGAGTTTGGTACTGGTTGCTTGAAGGTTACTCCTGCCCACGATACCAACGACTATATGCTGGGTAAGACCCACAACCTCGAGACCATCGATATCTTCAATCCTGATGGTACTATCAGCGAGCAGTCGCCCATCTACGTCGGTATGGACCGTATGGACTGCCGTAAGCAGATTGCCAAGGACCTTCAGGATGCTGGCCTGATGGAGAAAATTGAGGATTACGTCAATAAAGTTGGATACTCAGAGCGTAACCCCGACACCGCTATCGAACCCCGTCTCTCGCTGCAATGGTTCCTCAAAATGCAGCACTTTGCCGACATCGCCCTGCCCCCAGTGATGAACGACGAGTTGAAGTTCTATCCTGCTAAGTATAAGAATACCTATAAGAACTGGCTTGAGAATATTCAGGATTGGTGTATCAGTCGTCAGCTGTGGTGGGGACATCGCATTCCTGCCTATTACTACAACGATAACGATGATTACGTTGTAGCTGAGACAGCAGAAAAAGCTCTTGAACTGGCTCGCGAGAAGAGTGGCAATGCCAACCTGCAGGCTTCTGATCTTCGTCAGGATGAGGATGCCCTTGATACTTGGTTCAGTTCTTGGCTATGGCCTGTGTCGCTGTTCGATGGCATCAACAATCCTGGCAACGAGGAGATTAAGTATTACTATCCCACCAGCGACTTGGTGACAGGTCCTGATATCATTTTCTTCTGGGTGGCCCGCATGATTATGGCTGGTGAGGAATATATGGGCGATATGCCTTTCAGAAACGTTTACTTCACAGGTATCGTTCGTGATAAGTTGGGTCGTAAGATGTCAAAATCATTGGGTAACTCTCCTGACCCCATTGACCTCATCGAGAAGTTTGGTGCCGACGGCGTGCGTATGGGTATGATGCTCTCTGCACCTGCTGGTAACGATATCCTCTTTGACGAGGCACTCTGCGAGCAAGGACGTAACTTCAACAATAAGATTTGGAATGCCTTCCGTCTGGTGAAGGGTTGGCAGGTTGCTGAAGAAGAGATGCCCGTGACTAATAAGTTT
>Ga0265300_10002552_pt1 | contig 15670 bp, 12 predicted proteins | sample AusTroGonzalo_MG_FD_193482 | JGI IMG/M metagenome (GOLD analysis project Ga0265300, IMG submission 193482) | Bovine rumen microbial communities from tropical cattle in Woodstock, Queensland, Australia - Gonzalo_03 | ecosystem: Host-associated > Mammals > Digestive system > Stomach > Rumen ...
TTGCTATCTGGAGTTCCTGTTGCGCCACCGCGACCGCTTCAAGAAGGTCGTTGTGCTAGATAGCAAGGGCTGGCTCGATGTGCAGCGCTTGCAAAAGCTACTCGGAAACGATCTTGTCGAATGTTGCGACGCCAAGGAATTCCTGGAAAAACTGAAGTAGCGGTTTAGACGAACCTTATCTACTTCAGCAGCATCGATTTCTCGTAGACTTTGCCATTGACGTTTAATACGCCAAAGTATTTTCCACGTGCAAGATTTTCTGCATCAAATATTTCGTAATGCAGACCTGCCGCACGACGCCCAAGGTTTTGTGTTTCCACAATGCGGCCTTGTATGTCAAGCAGCGAGAACTTCACAATTGCAGCGGATGGAATTTCAAAGCGGATTTCAATTTTTCCATTTTTTATTAAAGATTCAAATGAGTGTTTGCCTGCAATGGTACGGCTCTGTGCGACTGCAACCCTTCCGTCATTAGGATCATCATCTAAACTGCTTTCCTTAATTTTCTTGGCGATGAATTCATCGTTAAAAGTGGGGTAGGACTTTCCTTCATCAAATTTCCAGACATTTTCATCCCACCCTACAAAAGAAGATTTCATCATCATCTCGGCAGTGGTAAGGCCTTCGCCTCCATTACTTGTTTTCATTCCCGACAGTTCTGAATCCCAATACGAATTGTCACAAGTGCAGTCACTACCAACACCAATTAACCCTCCCCAATACTCACCATTATATCTTCTTAGCATAGTATTCGCTGCATAGCTTGTCGAAACATTCCCTTCAGATATTTTTATCAAAGAATCTTCTGCTATCAAGTATTGTCCCGCGATGTATCCTACAAGTCCACCAACCGTTTTTTCGCCGATGATATCAGTTTGTGCATATGAATTTTCTATAAGGCCGGTATTCGACCCTGCAATTCCGCCGATAACACGTTCGCCCTCGATTTTCCCGATGGCGTAAGAGTATTCTATCCGTCCTCCATTATCTCCTGCAATTCCGCCTATTTCCATATGCAATCTATATGAATCCATATACGCTTCAGATGGCGATACATCAAACCAGAAACTAGGCGATTTCTTCAAGTCCATAGACGAAGCACAAATAGAAATAAGCCCCGTGGAATAGCCGGCTATGCCTCCAACATATTCGACTTCAGAGGTGAGGGGAACGATCGACCCTTTAGTTTGTCCGTTGATTATGTTTCTCTTGTTGTTGCCAACGATTCCGCCGATTCGTCTTTCCCGCGCTTGAATATTTACGTCGACAGTTGCGTTGATTATTTCCGCTTCCGAAACTCCGGCGATGCCGCCGACATCGTTTGTTCCTTCTATATCCCCCTGGTAAGAGACTCCGTACAAGACTGCATTAACAGCATCGGTATTCGTATATGTTCCCGCTATGCCTCCAACGTGGTCATTTCCTTGTATTTTACCGTTTGTGACGTGGACATTCTGTATGCGTCCATTCGAGAATCCGGCGACGCTAGCACAGTTTCCAGAATCGCTAACAACCTCTATGTTATCGAAATTCAAGTTGACAACGGAACCATTCAATCTTGCAATAAACGCTAAATGTGAATCTGAAAGATAACGAATGTACAAGCCACTGATGGTATGATTTTTTCCGTCAATATTCCCCGTGAAATCTGTATTACCCTCAGCATCTCGATTCATACCAATAGGTGCAAAGCCAAAACAACTATAGTGGTCGCAATTCTCTTGTTGAGAAAGTGAGGCATCGATATCCGCAGCCAAAACGTAACTAGATGAATAGAGGTAATTCCCTTGACCGATAGCCTTGAGGTCTTCGTAATCGTCTATCTGGAACGGATTTTGGGCGGATCCATCGCCTTTCATAATCGCGTTTGCGGCGTTAGCCTGAATCGCAAGCATCCCGAGCATCGCAAAGAAAGCAAATATCATATTCATATTTCCTCCTTAATCTACTTTATAAAAAGTTAGAAAAAACATCGTGCCGATAAAATAGACACGATGTTGCAGTACAAATGAAGTGGCTGTTTTTAAAATTCCGGGTCTTTGAAATGCCCGTAAAGTTCGCGACCGTCGAATACCCAGACGACGGCTTTCTTGTTTTTCAGGAATGAGGACTTGTTGCGGAACATTTGTGGACCGATGTTGCCACCGCCGACTTTGCTGATGGAGTATGTCTCGACGCTAGTGGCCATCGCGATGTAGTCACCGATGGTGGCGGCATACGATTTGCCCTGTCCAACGTTGCTGTCGCCGATGACGATGATCGGGGCTTTCTTTGTTCCGCGGTACTTGTAGCCGTCGGGGCTTACGACTTTCTGCTCTTTTATTTTGTAGTGGATTTCGGAGTCGTGCAGAAGCGTGTAGAGGTTTCCGGTTCCCTCGACGACGGTATCCCTAAGAATGTAGCGCCTGCGGTTCATCCCGTACAGTAAAGGCGCAATGGAGTCGGCCACCATGTTGGCGAGTACGAGTCTTGCAGGTCCTGTGCAATGGCTTTCGTACGGATCGAACATGGGCGTTTCTCTTCCCAAGGTGCTATTGAGCATCTTGATTTTGTCGAAGGCGTCGATGACGGTCACGTTGTGTTTGCGGAGTTTTTCCACCCATTTTTTGTACTGGGGGAGGTTTATCCCTTTTTTAGCCTTGTCGGAATAATGATCGGCGGTGACCAGGAACTTGTCCGGCACGGGAACGACAAAGAGCTTGATGCCCCTGCTTTCGAGGGAGTCCTTGAAGGCGATGATTTGCGGGGTGTTGTCGGTCCAGCGCTTTACGGCGTTCAGCAGGCTTTCTTGCAGGTACAGCCATCCGCTTTTGCCTTCGACGACGCAGGTGACTTCTTCGGTGGTGCTGCCGCATTTTTTGAGGTCGCGGACCATCTGCTTTTGAAGCTCGGATGCGGAGACGGCTTGTGCAGGCCACAAAGTGCATAAAGCGAAAAGCGCCACGAGGGCGCCTTTCAAATGCTTTATCTGTCGCGTCGCGTTGAACATTACTTGATCAACGATTCTCCGGATTCCACGCTCTGGTAGATGAGGGTGTTGATGGTCATCGGACCGACGCCGCCCGGAACCGGGGTGTATGCGGATGCGACTTCTTCGAGACCCTTTTCGATATCGCCGACGCCACCCGGATGGTAACCAGCGTCCACGACGACTGCGCCCGGCTTGATCCAGGACTTCTTGATGAATTCCGGCTTGCCGACGGCCCCCACGAGGATGTCGGCCTGCTTCACGAATTCCGGAAGGTTTTCTGTCTTGCTGTGGCAAATGGTGACAGTGCAGTTGGCGTTGAGGAGCATCATGGCCATCGGCTTTCCGAGGATGGCGCTGCGGCCAACGACCACGGCGTGCTTCCCTGCGAGAGGAATGTTATAGGCCTTGAGGAGACGCATGATGCCGGCCGGCGTTGCGCAGCCGTAGGCTTTTTCGCCCATGGACATACGGCCAAAGCCGAGGCAGGTCACGCCGTCCACGTCCTTGCGGGCGTCGATAGCTTCGAAAGCGGCGCGTTCGTCGATGTGGCGCGGAACCGGGTGCTGCAGGAGGATGCCGTGCACGTTCGGGTTTTCGTTGAGTTCCTGAATCTTATTGAGGAGTTCTTCGGTCGTGGTGTTCTTGTCCATCACCACGCGGATGCTTTCCATGCCGACGCGGGCGCAGGCGTTGCCTTTCATCTTGACGTAAGTGGCGCTAGCCGGATCGTCGCCCACGAGGATCGTTGCAAGAATCGGGGTCTTGCCGGTCTTTTCCTTGAGGGCCGCCACGCGGGCGCTGAGTTCTTCTTCAGTAGTCTTGGCAAGTGCCTTGCCGTCTAAAATGAGTGCTGCCATAAAATCTCCATTTTTTGCAAATTTAAAAAAAATTAGGCTGAACGCTATAGGGAAATTTTTTATTAGAGGAAAAGTACGTTATGCGGGAGGCGGGCGAACGGCTAAAAAAAGGAGATGCCTGCTCGGTGGCAGGCATGACAAAGCAAAAAAGGCGTATTTCTTTAAAAAAAGCAATGCCCGCTGGGTGGCGGGCATGACAGACTTAAAGGATGTTTTCGAGGAACGAGGGAATGATGATGCTTACGATTGCCCACGGGTAGGAAAGGGCGCCCTTCAGCCAACCGGTGGAGTAAGCGGGTTCGGCTTTTTGGAGCGCAAGCTGATTCCTGAAGCCCGTCGAGCTAGATTCCGTGATGACCTTGGCAAGGGAATCTTTAACGCTATTGACGGATTCTTCGAACTGTTTTTTGTGTACAGTCGCGGAATCTATATAACACTTAAAGCTGTTTTTCATTGGGATTAATTTCCTTTGCGCACAAAAGTAGTAAAAAAGTAAGTTCCTTTAAAGGGTATGTGTGTATTTTTGTTTACTTTTTGAGTAAAATAGCGATGTTCGTCACATTTTTATGAGTTTTTTCGCTATAAAAAGGTATTTTTAAAGGACAATTTTTGCCTGGGAGCGTTATTATGAACTTTTTTCGCCATTTGCCTGTTTGTTTCGTTGGTTGTGCCCTTGTCGCATGCGGTGGGGGTAAACCCGCGCCTGCTGTCGAGCCCGTGACCGCTCCAGCTCCCGCTACCGAGGTAAAAAACGCTCCTGTAGAAGCTCCGGACCTGAGCCCCCTTCCCGAACCGGCTCCCGCCACCGAGCAATCGGTGTTTTTGGACAATGCGGTCGACCGTTACAGCTATGCGCTGGGTCTTGACTTTGGCCGTGCCGTCGCCAACATCAATGTCCCGGTCAGGCTCGAAGTCCTGATTAGCGCCATGCATGATGTCATCGATTCCAGCCGTGAGGTGTTGCTGACGGATTCGGCTTCCGAAGTCGCGCTTCAGGATTTGCTTGCCCAGATGCAGAAGCAGAAAGAAATTGACGATGCCGCTGCGGCCCGCAAGTCCCTTGCCGACCAGGTGGCGTTTTTGTCCAAGAACATCCAGGAACCGAATGTGAAGGTCACGACGAAGGGCGTGCAGTATGTCGTACTCAAGGAAGGTACGGGCATCAAGCCGAGATCGTCGGACAAGGTCCAGGTGCATTACGTGGGCACTCTCCTTGACGGAACCGAATTTGACAACAGCGTCAAGCGTGGCGCACCGATGGAATTTCCGGTGACGGCCGTGATCGAAGGCTGGCAGGACTTGCTTTTGGAGATGAATGTCGGCGAGAAGGTGAAGGCGTGGATCCCGAGCGAGCTTGCCTATGGCGAAGCGGGCGCTCCTCCCAGCATCCCGTCGAATTCGCTTTTGGTGTTCGAAGTGGAACTGTTGCAGGTCTATGCCGATGTCCCTGCGGGCTCGACGGTCGTTCCGGCAAAGGGTTCTGTCGCACAGCCCAAATAAAAAACCTTATTTGATGTTCAAATCGCGAAGGGCTTTCTGTCCTTCGCTTTTTCTGTTGCTACTTTTTATGGCATGAGTAACGCAGCGTCCGATTTTTATTCTCAGCACTTCGAAGTTGCCGGATTCATCCGGGAAGTGTTTGGCTATATGGATAGGTTCAAGGGGCAGCTTTTCGTCTTGAAGATTGACGATAGCCTGATGGACCATCCGATGTTCCCCGTGCTGATGCGGGACATTGCCCTCTTGCACAAGGCGGGCATCCGCATTATCATTGTGCCGGGAACGCGAAATAGCATCGACGCGCAGTTGAAGGCCTGGGACCTCGAAACCGAATTCTATAACGGTGTCCGACTCACGAGCGAAGAGGCTCTGCCCCTTGTGGAGCAGGCATCCTTGGGCGTTGCCCAGCGCATCATGAGCCATCTCACGGCGAGCGGCCTTAGCGGCATTCAGGGCAACTGGATTCTGGCCCGCAGCATGGGCGTCATTAACGGTGTCGATTATATGCGCACCGGCCGTATCGAACGCATCCAGCGCGACCTCCTGGAACAGCTGATGAACGAAAAATTCGTGCCGATCATTCCGCCGATTGGCTGGAACAAGATTGGACACGCCTACAACATTTCGAGTACGGAATTGGCGACGGAACTTTGCAAGTACCTCAAGGTCGGAAAGCTCTTCTTTATCGGAAGCGAAAGCGGTATCAAGCTTGAAGGCCTTGTGACGGGCAAGAACACGAAGTACCTGGAACCGACCGATAACGGCCTGATTTCGGCTATGGATGTGGACCAGGCCAAGGAACTTCTGGAACTCAATTCGGACGTACTCGACTTTGCGCAGATGGATTACCTGCTGAACGCCATTAACGCTTGCGAGGCCGGCGCGAACCGTGTGCACTTGCTGAGCGGTGAATTCCAGGGCAGCGTGCTGCAAGAAGTATTCTCGGCCCGCGGTGACGGAACGATGGTGTACGCGAACCAGTATTCATGCATCCGTCCGGCAACGATCGAAGATATCCCGGATATCTTGCGCATCATGCAGGACTACATCGCGAAGGGCTACCTGGTGCCGCGTACGCAGGACTCCATTTCCGAAAAGCTTGCCGACTACGTGGTGTACAGCATCGATAACAGCATTCACGGTTGCGGCGCTCTCCACGCGTTCGAAAACAACATGGCCGAAGTGGCGGGTATTGCCGTCGGTGCGAACTACCGCAAGTCGGGCATTGGCGAAGCGATTGTGCGCCACCTGATTTCGCTTGGCAAGATGAAGGGCTACAAGTCGCTGTTCTTGCTCACGACGCAGGCGCTCGACTGGTTCTACCAGCTTGGATTTATCGACGGTACCGTTGAAGAACTGCCGCCTTCCAAGCGTGACCACTACAATCAGAAGCGCAAGTCCAGAATCTTGATGTATCCGCTGGACAAGTAGCACTTTGGTTGTTGCCTGTGGCGCAATCCGCGTGGGCGAATCTTTTGCCATTTCGGTCTTTGGCTGGAATGGCATTTTTTTTAGTCTGTTCAAAGTGATGTTTGTATATTTATAAGAACCTGGGAGAAAAGATTATGGGAAAATTGAATTTTGCTCTGGTGCTTGTTTTGGCGTTCTTGATTTCGTGTTCTGTTGGTGATGGTGAAATTGTCAAGCGCTACGATGAAAACGATCGCGAATTTTCGCCGGCATCATTGGCTGGAAATTTCCTTTACATTAAGACTATGAAACCCGAAGAGGTCAGAATTGTTGCTTTGGACGATAAGCTCAATCCTCTGGATTCTTTTGTTGTGCCTCTGGAACACAGTTATACGTCCTATGATTTCATAACGAAATCTTATGACTATGAATACCCGTATGCAAAGATTGTGGTCGTGTTCCCGCAAGAGAAAAAGGGGAAAATGGAGCTTGCGCAGTATACACGCTTTACCACTTATATGGATAATATCAAACTGCATTTTTATGGTGCGCTTGCGGCCGGTCGTATCAAGACTTTGGTGCAAGAAGAGAATTTCAAGTTTGATGATGCCGTGGATTCGTCGTACCGTGAGCTGGAAAATGTCCTGGGGACGACCTTGAATTTCAGTTATGGTTATCTGGTCGACGTTCTCCCTTATTTAATTTGCCGCCATGAAGTTTCGGACAGTGTGTTCTATCATGATTTCAAGGAATTCCGCGATAGCTTTGCCAAGAACGGCAAGGTGGACCGTTCTTTCATGGTGCGTGCTGCCGATACCTGGCTTTCGTTTTTTGATGCTTCGTCGGGGAGTGGCTATAAAGGTCTTTACGAAAGCGCGTCCAGGGATACTGCGATTGGCATGAAAACGATTGACATCAATTTTATCCACAGGGCTTACGGACTGGATGCGTTGAAGAAATCGGAAAAGCGGATTGAAATCGACGATAAGTCCAGTCAGTTCCACGGAAGAACGCTGGTGGAGGACTTTCACTATAACCAATCGGTTGAGGGAAGCTGGCGCTTCCAAACCCTGTTTGAAGATACCGTTGGTGCCTGCTTGTATGATGGCGGCCTTTATGTGGAACATGACGGGAAGGATTATGTCTGCCGCCGTGGGGCTCATAAATGGATGCAGGAAACCAACCGTGATACGTTGCTGTTGTACAAGTACGGGACTTGCTCAAAGAATGATGCCAGCGGCAAGGTCGGTTTTGTCAACGACACGATGTTTGTTTGCGATGTCCAAAATTCCAAGGGCGAATGGAAGGTGGTCCGGGATCTTTATGAAGGGGACTCCCTGAATGCCGAAACCTTGAACGTGCTTGCGACCGAGCGCTATGGCAAATGCGAGGAGCCGCTCCACTTCGGTGGTGAGGCAAAGCTGATGGACAGCATGTATGTGCAGTGTTCCAACTACAAATGGATGCCGATAGATTCCCTGACGTACTATATGGGAGTGTGCCCAGGCGACAATTTTGGAAAGGCCAAGAAAATGCCGGATGGCAACTACTATGAATGTGGTCTTGAAGGTTGGAGCCTCTCGACGATCCCGAAAGTGATGGGCTTTGTGTGCGATGACCGTGCGGACTCGACCTATAAGAAATATGATGGCAAGTATTTTTATTGCGTTGATGAAACGTGGGAAGAAGTTCCCGAAGAAGACGTTATTTTGCCGGTGGTGAAGGGCGATGTCTGTGACGAGAACAACTTGGCTGAAATGAAAAGGTATGGCGATAAATACTTTGTCTGCCGAGGCCGGGTAAGCAACACTCCGCATCGTTCGACTCACTGGAGCGTTGCGACGATCCAGGAAAAGGTGCTTTTCGATTATGATTTCGCCTATAGCACGGTAGCCTGTAAGAATGGCCGGAAAGGAACGAATATCTGGTGGAATCCCGAGGCCGAGGCTTTGTATGGCTGCTACGAGGAATCGATTGTGATGATAAAGGTGGCCTCGGTGGATGATGAGGCGCAACAGCTGTTCGCCGGTGGCTCTTTCACGGACAATGTCACGTACGAGGTGACTGTAGATGGCTATGAATACGGCTTTAATAAGTTTCACTGGAGCGATTTGGCCAAATATGGCTGGGATAGGTACGTGATTATGGAATACAGCTACAAAAAGAAAGTGGATTAATTTGTAACTTGTCCAATATAAGGAAATAATTTTATGAATACTCTCGAAACTATCAAGACCCGTCGCAGCACTCGCAAGTTCAAGTCGCAGGCTGTGGAACTCGAAAAGTTACAGACCATCGTCGATGCGGGCCGCTTTGGACCGACCGGCGGAAACTGCCAGACGAATCACTTTTTTGTGATTTCGGATGCATCCGTGATTGCAAAGCTCAAGGAACTGGTGCAGGCCGCATTTGCAAAGATGGAACTTCGCGACGACCTCTACAAGAGTCTCAAGAATTCCATCACGCTCTCGCGAAAAGGGAACTATTCGTTCTGCTATACCGCTCCGGTGCTGATTGTTGTTGCGAATCAAAAGGAATATGGCAACAACATAGCCGATGTCGCCTGCGCTGTCGAGAACATGATGCTTGCGGCAAACGAACTGGATCTTGGCAGCTGCTACATCAATCAGCTCAAGTGGCTGAACGAAGAGCCTACGCTTTTGGAATACCTCCGTTCGCTTGGCCTCAAGGAAGGTGAACGAGTCTATGCGTCTGTCGCGATTGGATATGCCGATACTGAATCGGGACTCCCGAACCGCACGGAATCTCCCCGCGTAGGCAACGAAGTCGTGTTTGTTTAAAGAGGATGTTTAGAGGAGGGTGCATGACCAGGAACGTGTTTGAACGGCTTATATCGCTGTTGGCAATTGCCTGTTGTGTAGTGCTTTTTGCCTGTGGCTCTGAATCCGGACCTTCGACGGCTCCCGAGAATGATGGCAAGGCCGGGGTGGATGACGGTAAGGACTCCGAATCTGAAAAAAGTGCCGAGATCAGCCTTGCGTTGAAAGGCCGCTTTTTGCTGGCAGATTCTCTGGTGCCGGTGAATTTGAAGGTCACGGTTCTTGATGAAAATCTTGATTCGGTTTCTGCCGTGAAATCCACTGTTGTCAAGAAGTCGGACGGCTCCTATGCTTATGAGTCCGACAAGGCGAAGTATCCTTTTGGTTATGCCAGGCTTGCCTACACCTGTGTGCTTTCGAATTCTAGCTACAAGATGGAATTCGTCCAGTATGTCGACTTGAACGAAGATCCTGGCCCGCTTCTGAACATTTTCGAGGCGCTGGAAAGTGAACGTGTCAAAAAGCTGGTCCAAAAGGAAAAGCTCAACTTGAAACGCGCCAAGCAGAAGGCCCTGCTTGAAATATACCGTGTGCTGGATTGTGAGTCCAGGGCGGAATATCTGTCGACCCCGTTGCAAGATTTGTGGTGGTTGCCTTACATCTATGGCAAGTACGAGGTCTCGACTTTGGGAAAGGATTTCTACAAGGCATTCGAAAAGTTGCGTTCTGCAGTTGGTGGCAGTGATACGTGGCGCAACTTTGTGAACGAAAACGAAATCGTCGATTCGCTTTATTCTCGGTTCAAGAGCGGAAAGGGCCCGTGGGTCAATGAAATGTCGGTCTTTACGGAAGACTATTACCCTTATGCGAAAATGTGGGCCGACTATTATGGGCTTAAGACGTGCCTGGTCTCGACCCGTGGGGATACGGCGAGAATCGCCAATAAGAAAAGCGCGTTCAACAAGGAATTGCTGGTTTGCGATTCCTGTATGGTAAAAAAGAACGGCTGCTGGAGGCCTTTGAATGACCGGGAAATCCGTCTGGGGCTTTGCCTGAAGGATTCGACGGTCGTGGACGATGGACTGGTCTACAAGTGCAATGCTGCGGTGATGCAGTGGGAAAACGTGCCGATGCTGGATGCCGTGAAATTCTTGCATGGAGAGTGTACAAAGGACATGCTGGGCGAAGTCGTCACCTACGATAAGTCCGAAGCGACTTGCTTGTGTTCCAACGAAAAGAATTGCGGCTGGAAAGAGGGTGTTCCCGACGAAAGTATCGGAAAGTACACGCCGGTGGATGCGCTTGTCAAGAAGAGTGCCGGTGAGTGTACCGAAAAGCGTGAAAAAGAATGCGTTGCCGTGAGCGACTCGTTCTACATTTGCAAATCGGGCTTTTGGGAAAAGACCGACAAGGTGGTTTATACGTGGGGTGTTTGCGAGTCATCCCGAAAAGGTGAACTCGTCTATGAAAAGGGTTTGGGCGCCTTCAAGTGCGGTTATGAATTGTCGGGTACAGGTGCGTGGACTTGGCTTTCGGCTCCCCTGCCGGAATATCACAAGGACGTCTGTGAAGAGAATAACAAGGACGAGATAAAGACGTATGACGGTCTTTACTACGTGTGTAACGGTAAAAACTGGCGCGCTGCCGCCGATAGCGAATTGGTGGCGCCGGTGTTGCAAGGTTTCTTTTGCGATGCATCGAACGAAGACGAAGTGAAGGAAATTGACGATGCATTCTATGTCTGCAGGAGTTTCAAGTGGACTGAGATGGATCCTTACGAAGTTCAGGTCTACAAGGCGAGAGTGAGGCTCGACGTTCCTGAAGACTATTGCAAGTCCGGTATCGAGAATACGACGCTTTTCTGGGACGAGACCAACCAGGCGTTGTACGGATGTGCCGAAACATCAGCGAACCATAAAAAAATTCGTTGGATGCAGTTTAGTTATCGTGGAGAATCATCTAATCGTTTCATCGCTGGAGAAAATAAGGTAGAGGGAATCCTGAGCAACTGGAAGAATGTTGCAGGGGGAAAGTTTACAAGTGACGGTATGTACGAAGTCGAGTTTGATGGTGTCCGGTATATTTTTAGATCGGGCGTTTTTCGCAGTAATGACGATGATTATGGGAACTTGTATGAATCAGTTGTCGTTGTGGATGGAAAACGCTATGAATGGCAGCTTGTAAATGGGAAAAATACGGTTCGTATGCCGGTTGGGGAAAAACATACGACCTTGGAATCCATAGAAAACAAGAGCGGGAGTTTTACCGGTTTTTACGAAAAATGGATGGAACAGGTTGTCGAATCGAGTACCTGCCCTAACACTATACACGAATCGATTCCTTGCGCAAAGCAGACGATGTCCGGTCTTGACGAAGTCGATGTTCTAAGGTATGGGGAAAACTCCTTTACGACTTTGGAACAGGCCCGCTTGCAAGTCCCGCCTGGATTCCATATTCCCGATGTGTCGGAATGGGAAACGATAATTCCGAAATCGTCGGCGCTGGAAAGCTCCATTGAAATTAGCCAATACGAAGATGCGCAAATGTGGAAAGGAATTCGTACACGATATAATTTGTTCTGGACGTCTGATGAAAAGGATAAGGATACACAGTATTGCTTTGAATATATTCGTGAAGTGGAACGACGTGGCACGAACGACTTTTACTATGACGAAAGGTTCGTAGTCGCAAGTCGCGTCGTGGAATGCCCTAAGGATCTTTATCCGATGGTCCAGGCACTGTATGTTGCTGATGGGGACAAGTCGCAACCTTGACGGTTTTTGCTATCTTTGCATTGTACTGTTGGGCTTGTCCCAGACTTGTCGATTAACCATAAACCACTGACGCATGATGGACTTTAAAAAAATGGAAGACGGCTTCCGGATGATTCTGGAAGGCATGGGTGAAGACCCGAATCGCGAAGGCCTTATCGATACGCCAAAGCGTGTCGCTAAGATGTATGCTGAACTCATGACGAGTCTTTCGGGCGAAACCCGCGCCGAAGATATCCTGAAGACTCGCTTCCATGAAAAGTACGATGAAATGATCATCGTGCCGGATATCCAGTTTGCAAGCATGTGCGAACACCACTTTTTGCCGTTTACGGGCAAGGCCCACGTGGCTTACATCCCGGGCGATTGCGTGGTCGGACTTTCGAAGATCCCGCGCGTGGTGGAATATTACGCCCGTCTCCCGCAGATCCAGGAACGTATGACGCGACAGATTGCGGAACTCATCCAGAAGGTTTTGCAGCCGAAGGGTGTTGCCGTGGTGCTTGAAGCTTCCCATATGTGCATGACGATGCGCGGCGTTAAAAAGCCGGGGGCCATGATGGTCACGACGCAGCTCCTTGGCCGTTTCAAGACGGACGAAAAGACCCGCGCCGAATTTATGTCCCGCATTTATGCTCCGCGGTAGTTTTTGCGATTGATAAAAAAAAGAAAATCCGGCAGGCGCCGGATTTTTTTTTGCATTATGAAAGTCTCTATTTTGTGATGTACATCCAGATTCTTTTGTTTTTTTCTAAGGCGTGTTCAAAGAACAGGATGTCGTTTCCGGTTTTTTTCAGGAAGTTCTTTTCTGTTGTGATTTGCTTGCTCGTAAATCCTCTAGACGTCATGAAGCTTTCTATTTCGTCCCAGGATACTCCTGCCTGAGTCTGGTAATTTGAAAGCGTGTTCTGGTAGAGGTAATCTCTTACGGAACTGACTTCGTTGTAATTGGGGATGAGCGTATTTTGGATTCTGTCCATTGCGGTGTTGAATGTTTCTTCTGAAATGGCACCTGTTTCAAGGCTATAGGTTTCTTCGCTGCTCGAAACGGAATCGTCGCAACCGGAGAGTACGCATAAGAACAGCGCAAGGATGAAAAATAAAGAGAAAATTTTTTTCATAATGTATTTCGTTTTGGGGTGTTTTCAGTAAATATAAATTCTCTAAGGGTGGCTTTTTTCTTCATGGAGTGATCCTATGGACTTTTTGTCCATAAAAGGAAGTTTACAGTTGTATACAGGACCCTTTTTTGGGGGTATCTTATTAATGGATGGGACGAAGTTGGGTTTTGAAAAATGAGGAGTACAAAGAATGAAATCTAAAATCGTTAAATCTATGGTGTTGGCGAGTGCGCTCGTCTTCATGAACTGCGGCGAAGACACGGTCTCGTCTGCTTTGGCTAATTACGGCGCACTTTCGTCCAGCTCGGGCGAAGCTGTTCAGCCGGGTGATGAAGGTTCTTCTAGCTCGGTGGGTGAATCTGCTCAGGAACAGCAGGGTTCTGCAGCCGAAGTTTCGTCCAGTTCGACGGACGCTGTTCAGAATGGCTCGGCAATCGCTTCCAGCAGCGACGAACGCTGCTTGGCTTCTAGCCAGCCCGATGCTTGCGGCCCGGGAACGAATCCGCTTCCGACTTCGAGCAGCGATGATGCAGTAGCTTCTAGCGCCGACGCTCAGAGTGCAACTTCCAGTGCCGATATTCAAGATCCGGCATCCAGCTCCAGCGTGGCCGAAAAGACGGCCAGCTCTTCGAGCGAAAAGAAGGTCGAATCTTCTTCCAGCGAAACTAAGGTAGAGTCCAGCTCTAGCGAAGCTGCGAAGGGCATTTTCTTGGCTAGCGGTACCGAAGAAGAAAAGGATTTATTGAAGGTCGTCTATAAGACGAATACGGGCTGGGACCGCGGTGGCATTCTTGCTTATCCGGAACAGCTTTCTTCTACGCAAAAACATGGCGTCGTGGTCTGGGGACCGGGTGGCGGTACCGAACCGGGCGCTTACGAAGGCATGATCCGTCGCTTGGCTTCTCACGGCTTTGTCGTGATCGCTCTTAAGGAATCTCCGGGTGATGCATCTCAGGCCATCAAGGCTCTCGACTGGATGGACCAGCAGAACAAGGATTCCAACAGCCCGCTTTATAACAAGCTCGACATGAATACGGTCGGTTGCTCCGGTCACTCGATGGGCGGTCTTGAATCTGAACAGGCTGTCATCAAGGATAAGCGCGTGCTGACGGCGTTCCTCAACAACAGTGGTGACTGGAATGGTGCTGGCGCCAACAAGGTCGCGACGGACAGGTCGATCGCTATCCTCTTTGGCGAAGTCGGCATGGAAAAGGACAATGCCAAGAACGATTACAACAACGCTGGCGTGAAGGCTCCGGCTTGCCTCATCGAAATGACGGGTGGTCCGAGAAACAGCGAAGGCGGTTACGGTCACGGTTCCGGTTCCTGGGACGGTATGGCTGCAACGGTTGCCTGGATGCGTTGGCACCTCGGTGGCGAAACCGAGCGTAAGGCGGACTTTGTGGGTTCTACTGGCAAGTACATCGATGGCTCCATCATCGGTAAGCAGGGCAAGTGGAAAACCCAGTGTAAGAATTTCTAAAAACATCCACACTCCAACAACTAAGCGTCTCGATCAAATAGGTCGAGATGCTTTTTTCTTGTGTCTGCGGGTGGTCTTGTATGAATATTTAATGTTTAAGATAAATTAACTTTTTGGACTTTTTGTCAACGAGACTTTGTCTGAAACGTGAAAAAACCTGATTTTTTTTAGGTAATTTCTAAACAGGTTATGGTAAAATAGGAGAACAATATGAAATCTAAACTCTTAACTACGATGGTGTTGGCTAGCTCGCTGGCCTTCCTGAATTGTGGTGACGAATCCCCGGTTTCGCCGGATTCTATCAGCAATTATTTGTCTAGCTCCAGTGGCGCTGTTGAACAGGGCTCTGGTGAAGAAACTCCGCTCAGCTCGGCTGAAGAAGTTGTTCCGGGTAGTGAATCTAGCCAGCAGGGTGAAACTGTTGCTGCATCGTCCAGTTCGACGGAAGATGCTCCGAATGAATCGACGGCTGCTTCTAGCAGCTCTGAGGTTGCGGAACCGGCATCTTCTGCTGATGTGACTCCGGCCTCTAGCGCCAATGAAAATCCGGCAGTGAGCTCTTCGAGCGAAGTGGCAAAAACGGAATCCAGCTCCAGCGAAGAAGCGAAGCCGGCAAGTTCTTCGAGCGAAGCTAAGGCCGAAGGCGGAATCTTCCTTGCCGAAGGCACGGACGAGACGAAGGACCAGTTGAAGGTCAAGTACATTGAACGCACCGGTCACGATGGCGGTGGAATCCTTGCTTATCCGGAACAGCTTTCTAACGACCAGAAGCACGCT
>Ga0265300_10002556_pt1 | contig 15646 bp, 9 predicted proteins | sample AusTroGonzalo_MG_FD_193482 | JGI IMG/M metagenome (GOLD analysis project Ga0265300, IMG submission 193482) | Bovine rumen microbial communities from tropical cattle in Woodstock, Queensland, Australia - Gonzalo_03 | ecosystem: Host-associated > Mammals > Digestive system > Stomach > Rumen ...
TGATGAACAGCAGCAACAGTGGTGGGAGAACTACTGGCGCAACTGGGGTGAGCCTGATACTGCAATGATACGCCGTATGGAGGAGATAAGCCGACGTTATCGTGAGCGTGACAGCATCTGGCAGCAGCGCAGGCAACAGTTTGGGCCGCAGTCAGGTCCTCAGTTCGGCCCTGGTGGATTCGGCCCTGGGTTCGGCGGTTCTGGTTTTATTCCTCAAGTGCCTCAGATGGGTTTCCCGCAGAGAGGCCAGCAGCAGAATAACGGAATTCCCCAGTATGGCCCTCAGTTTGGTCCGGGCTTCAATAATACCAACAGATCCAGATAATCTTTCATTCTCTTGATATAAAGCGTGTCCATCTTCCCGGCACGCTTTTTTTCACCCTTCCCCCAGGGGCACAAAAAGAACCGTCCCTATTGTGCCCCTATAAAAAAACGAATCGGAACATTTCTGCTCCGATTCGTTTTTTTAGTTTCAGGTGATTTATTAATATCTGTCCTCAGGAACAGCACCTGCATAGACTGCCTTAGGAACGATCTCAAGGATGTTCATAGGTGCGATGCTTCCTGGATCTTCCTTAACCTGACGCATGCGGAGGTAGTAATCCTTGTCAGGCTCCATAAAGCGTGTGGTAACAATCTTACGGAAGCAAACGTCATGGTTACGCAGACGATCGCTTATGCTGGTTCCCATTGCAAAACCTGCAGGAGCCTTCATATATCCGCGGTTACGCATAGCCTTGTCATTAGCCTGGATATTGAGTTCCTTCTCCTCAGGTGTGCTACCCTTTATATCCTTATCCAGAACGTTTCCTATCTTGGCGTCGGTTGTCATGATAGCCATATCAACGGGTATTCCGCACGGATCCCAGCTGGGATCACCTTCACCCTCCTTACCTGTTCCAAAGAAGAAGTGTACAATACCACGTGTCTTACGATACTTGGCATCTGACTGTGCGTTACCGAATATACGGATTTCATAGGTACCTGCCTCAGGTACAGGCGGCAGACGGAATGTAATATCAAATATACCCTTGATGTTCATTTCATCATGATACATGATATCCCACTCCTTATCCTGATATCTTACTACATAAAGGGTCTGCTCTGATGCGCTTACGTTCTTGCAGTAACCCTCCTTGAATGCATAAACTGCAAACGTGGTAGGCTTGTCGCCAAGAGTCTGTCTCATACGGCCACGTGCTCCACTGTTGATGAAGTCAGGTGACAGAGTGTGACCCATGAATCTCAATCTTGTTCTGAGGGCGTTCTTGGTGTGTCCGTCAAATACCAGCAGACTGTCAACGAAATAGTAGCCACCGTTCATGGCACCTTCTGTATCGATGTCCTGAACCTCATCCCTGTTCCATATCCTGATACCTTCTGCCTCAAGAGTTCCAGCGGCTACTGTTCCCTTACGGTTAATGTAAATGTATTTACCGTTATTGTTTGAAGCCATTCCGAGATCACTGAATTCTCCGTTATCATACGGTGTGCTTATACGCATGATTGAGTGCTGGAGTGTCTCGTAGAAATCTTCCATATCAATGGAATCAGGGCAAGCTCCTTTATAATGATCAATGATATTCTTGTCAGTGAAATTCATGAGGTTACGCTCAAGCCACTCCGGAAGGATATGATAAGCCATAAGCTTGTATAACGGGCTTGTGGTCAGAGTGTCATTGTCATAGAGATGGGCGCCGTCATTATAAACCCTTCTGGCAAAAGCTTTGAGGCTCTCACCAGCTTTACCTGTGAACTTACCTACAACACCCTCTTCCTCAGCATCTGTGATTCCATATTTTACGTCAAGTACTGAGTCTGTAACGGCGAACAATGTGTATTTGAACAGACGCTCGTTTGGCCAAACAACTCTCTGGTACTGACCGTTATCGTAATTCTGGTAACCTGTTGAATAGTGAACCTTGACGCTTCCGGTCATCTCAAGGCATGCATAGGTTGAATCATATCCGGGTTCGGGGTATGTTACATCCCTGTACTTTTCAAGTTCTTCACTCAGCTTGGTCATTTCCAAAGCCCTAAGGAAGATAGTAGCCTTGTGGCCGTCTATTGCCTTGGCGTTGTTGAGCCTAAGGAAACCGGGGATATACTCGGTACTCTGCCTGATAACCTTATCTATAATATGAATGACACCGTTTACTGTAGAGTCATCAGCCTCTATGATTTTTGAGAACTGGTTGATGGTATATGCAACTCTGATCTGGCTGAGATCGGTTGAATCCTCTACGGCCTCATAGGTAAGATAACGGTTCAGCATGTTTGAGTATGGAAGACTGCCGTCCTTGTTCTTTCTGAGGTCATCAAGGAAAATGGACTCTTTGCAGAGGTGTGTCCTACGGATGGAGTCAATGATTGAATCAGGAAGACATTCTACGCTTGAATAATAGAGATTCTTCTTGTCAGGATCCGGCTCCATTTCCTTTCTCTCTTGCAGATATGCTCTTACAGCCTCATTGGTGGGAACAAACAGTGTACGGTCACCGTATGTCTTAAGCTCTCCCCAGTAACTGCTGCCATTGATGTTTTTCTTGAGAATATAGATGAAGTCTGAGAAGATTTGCTCTCCGTTTTCATCTGTGTACTCCTCAAGGAATGTGGCGATGGTCTTACCGTCACTGATGTAGAATGTGCCGGGGTGCTGCTCACTCCAAAGGTCTGTACATGAAGATGCAATACCTAACAGAACTGTTGCGACTGCGGCAATCGCTGACTTTCTGATTGATCTTTTGTTGATTTTCATATTGTTTGGTTAATTAATTATTTAGTTATCAGGTTATTAAGTATAACTATCATCTGTTTGGACAAAGGACAGTCCGCACGGATTGCGCAGTTATAGCGCGTAAAGATAATAAGAATTTCAGATATGAAGGTTATTTTATACCTTTTTTTATTAAAAAATGCGTCCGGGCCATGTTTGTAACGGTCCGGACGCATAAGGTCGGTATATTCAGAGGTCTTACCAGTTCATGCGATAGTTGCCGCTCAGGTGGAGCAGTGAGAAGAGGTAGATAAGTCCGTCATAATAGATGTCATAGTAACCGTCCTCATATGGCTCATGCTTGAGTGAGAACATGTGGCGTATCAACTCCTCATTGTAATCACTGCTGCACATGAGGGCTGTGGTGGCCATAGTTCCTACGAAACCTATTGAGTGGCGCAGGTTGCCTCTCCAACGGCCGCCGCCCATGAGGAAGCGGGGAGCGTCACCGTTAAGGGCGAACTGATCGGGGAACTCGGTTATACCGTAGCGGCCCAGGATGGCGTTCTGGAACTTCTTGGCATACTCAGTCTGCCACTCTGCATCCTTGTGGTACCATGTGAAGTCCATTGCAATGTTCATGGGTACGCGCCATGAGTCATAGTGGAACTCGCTGCCGCGGTTGGGAGTGCCGTCAAACTGGCTTTGGTCGGGGTTGATACCGGTAACGGGGTCGCAGGCGCGGTGCAGGTATGCACGTGCGCTGTCAGCCAGCTCGCGGTAGATAGCCTCGCGGCCGTCCTTGGCTGTCTCGGCCCAGATCTCATAGAATGCGGGCAGGTGGTATGAAGGATCGGTCCACTCGTTTGAACGGGTATCGGGGCAGAAGTTGATAAGCTTCTTGTCCATGTTGATGATGTTGGTGACACCGCCTGTACCGTCCTTTGAGAAGAGGTCATTAAGCAGTTCCTGAGCTTCCTTGAGGTAGTCAAACTCCTCATAGCTGCCCCAGCGGCGTGAAGCCAGCAGCAGGTCTGTCACGTAGTAGAGCTCACCGTCACTGGCTGAACCCTGTGAGGTGCGGCGGCCATCAGTACGGCATGACCATGCAAACAGACCGTGTGAGGGACCCTCCTCATTATGGCGCATAAAGTGCTTTGACCAGCGCCATACCTTATTGAATATCTCAGGTTTATTCATCTGTACGGCTACCATCATGGCGTATGACTGACCCTCAGTGCGGACGTCATTGTTCTTTACGTCTGATATGTAACCCATCTTTACTGTCTTGCCGTCAACCTCAACGTCAACGTCCTTGTAAGCGGCATTTTCACCCTCAAATATGATTGAATAGATCTCATTGATCTTGGCGTCAATCTCAGCCTGGCTGAAGCCTGCTTCCTTGAGATAGTTGCGGTACTTGCCTGTCTCTATGTAGCCTTTCTTGGCCGGTTCAAGTTTCTTTGCTTTTGCTGATGATGCGCAGGCGGCAATGGCCAGGAATGCGCAGAGAGCTGCCATGATTATGGCTTTTGTTTTGTTCTTTCTCATTTTAGTTAATTAATTGGCTATTGTTGTACGTATGATTTCCAGCGCTGGTAGGCCTCATCGTATGCGGGCATATCGGAAGCCTTGGGCTCTATGACGCGGATCTTCTGCAGTGAAGCGAAGGCCTCGTTGTGGTCATTGTAGATATGGGCTCCCATGCCTGCACCCTTGGCTGCACCTATTGAACCGTCTGTGTTGTAGAGTTCAATGGTGGCACCTGTAACACCGGCCAGGGTGTCACGGAAGATGGGGCTTAGGAACATGTTGGCATTGCCGGCGTGGATCTTGTTCACGGGCATGCCCATATCCTCCATTATTTCTATTCCGTATTTGAATGAGAATACTATACCCTCCTGGGCGGCACGGATAAGGTGTGAACGGTTGTTGATGTTGAAGTTCACTCCGTTGAAGCTGCAGCCGCGCTCCTTGTTCTCAAGCACACGCTCTGCGCCGTTACCGAACGGCAGTACGGATACGCCGCCTGAACCTATGGGTGCCTGGGCAGCCAGGTCATTCATCTCAGCATATCCTATGCCCTCTGGTACGATGTTGCGCTTCATCCAGGCATTCAGGATACCTGTGCCGTTGATGCAGAGCAGTATTCCTAAGCGGTTGAATCCGGTCTTGTGGTTTACGTGGGCAAAGGTGTTCACTCTTGACTTGGGGTCATAGCTTATCTCACCGTTCACACCATATACTACGCCTGATGTTCCTGCGGTGGATGCTATCTCACCGGGCTCGAATACGTTGAGTGAAAGTGCGTTGTTGGGCTGGTCACCGGCACGATAGGTTACAGGTGTGCCCTCTGCCAGGCACAGCTCCTTGGCTGCTGCCGATGTGAGGCGGCCCTGCTCTGCGAATGTGGGTACAATCTTGGGTATGAATGAGCGTGGTATGCCGTAGTAGTCAAGCAGGAATCCAGCTACATCGCCTGTCTGGAAATCCCAAAACATACCCTCTGAAAGACCTGATATTGTGGTTGCAATCTCACCGGTAAGACGCATTGCGATGTAGTCACCGGGGAGCATGATCTTGTCAATCTTGTCAAATATCTTAGGCTCGTTCTGCTTTACCCAGGCCAGCTTGGAGGCTGTGAAGTTACCGGGGGTGTTGAGCAGATGGGTAAGACACTGTGAGCGTCCCAGGTCCTGGAATGCGGTCTCACCGATGCCTACTGCGCGGGAGTCACACCAGATGATGGCGGGGCGCAGCACTTTCTGATGCTTGTCAACGCACACAAGTCCGTGCATCTGATAAGAAATACCTATGGCCTTGATATCCTTTACATCGACATTGCTTTGGGAGAGAACAGCTGCTGTGGCTTCTTTCAGGTATGACCACCAGTCTTCAGGGTTCTGCTCAGCCCATCCCGGGTTGACTGCTTTAATGGGTGCTTCACTTTTTGGAGCAAACGCTGTTGCTACACAACTGCCGTTCTGGGCATCTACGAGACTGCACTTCACTGAAGAGCTGCCTATGTCATAACCTAACAGATACATATTATTGCTTTATAATTGATTGTAATTTATACCAGTTTACATTAGGGCAAACAAAGGTAGTGAAAAGAACTGAAAAGAACACCATCGACACGGTTCTTTTTGAGAGCGGACGTTCCGACGGGAAACGCAGGTGCGAACGTATTCATACAGTCCAAGCGTCCAAGAATACGTCCGTACCTGCGTAAACAGCGGACGCTCCGACCGGAAACCCGTGTGCGAACGTATTATTCTAGCCCAAGCGTCTATTGTAACGAAAAAATGAGTACTTTTGACACCTATTATAATTGTCACTATCCAGATTCGCCTATGAAGAAAACTTTGCTTATTGCCTTGGTGACCATGCTGTCACTGTCATGTTCATCACAAAATCATGAACTTAAACTTTGGTACAACACCCCCGCACAACAGTGGACCGATGCCCTCCCGCTCGGAAACGGACGCCTGGGTGCCATGATATTCGGCACACCTGCCCAGGAGCGTATCCAGATAAATGAGGAGACCATCTGGGGCGGTGGCCCGCACAACAACGTGAACTATGCCGCCAAGGATGGACTGGAACAGATCCGCCAAGCCCTTTGGGAAGGACGCCGGTCCGATGCACAGGCCCTCTGTGATGAGTACATCTCATCCAAGAGTGCGCATGGAATGCCCTATCAGACAGCCGGCTCACTCATGCTTGATTTTGACGGAATCACCGATTTCACCGACTATTACAGGGAGCTGGACCTGAACCGTGCCGTAGCCCTGACACGTTTCAAAGCCAATGGTGTGGAGTACACCCGTGAGAGTTTCGTATCGTTCCCCGATCAGGTTATCGTGATGCGCCTTACCGCCTCCGCCAAGGGTGCTCTCTCATTCAACGCCAGTTACAACCTGCCTTACCGTGATGACCGGATTCTGAGCCGTTCAGCACAGATTGACGGCAAGCAGGCTACAATGACCGTATCCTGCAAGGGTGATGACCATGAGGGTATAGAGGGTAAGATACGCTTTACAGACAAGACCCTGATCATTCCCCAGGGTGGCAGCATGACATCGGCCGATAATGCCATAACGGTAAATGGAGCCGATGCCGTTACCATATACATATCAATAGGTACAAACTTTGTGAATTACCAGAGCGTAGGAGCCGATGAGAACAAGGCCGCTGACCGCTGGCTGGAGCCTTTCATAAAGGGTAAGAAAAAATATGCCACCGTATTGGCCAATAATATAAAGGAGTATCAGAAACAGTTTGGAACCGTTACTCTTGACCTGGGTACCAATGACCAGGCCAAACTGCCTACCGATCAGCGTGTAGCACAGTTTGCCCAGACCTTTGACCCGCAGCTGGTGGAACTCTACTTCCAGTTTGGCCGGTACCTGCTCATTTGCTGCTCACAGCCGGGCGGACAGGCCGCCAACCTGCAGGGTATCTGGAACGAGAGCCGTCAGGCTCCCTGGGATGGTAAATATACCACCAACATCAATGTTGAGATGAACTACTGGCCGGCATTCGTATGCGGCATACCCCAGACATTCGATCCGTTCCTGCAGTTAGTCAAGGACTGCGCCGAGCACGGAAAGGAGACCGCCGCCATGTACGGCTGCCGCGGCTGGACCCTGCACCACAACACCGATATATGGCGCTCCACAGGTGCCGTAGATGGTGCCTACAACGGCATGTGGCCCACCGGTGCAGCATGGTTCTGCCAGCAGATATGGGACGGTTATCTGTTCAACCAGGACCGCAAGTATCTTGAGGAGATATATCCTATAATGAAGAGTGCCTGCGAGTTCTTTATAGACTTCCTGGTAGAGGAACCCGTATCGGGTCACAAGTATCTTGTAATTGCACCGTCTTACTCACCTGAGAACGCACCCCACGTACAGGATGTGCTGGGCAAGGGTAACATAACCACCGTATTCGGCGCCACCATGGATAACCAGATGATGGCCGATTTGTTCGGTAATATGATCGATGCCGCCGAGCTGATGGGTGAGAAGGATGCCGAGTTCGTAAAGACACTCAAGAGCGTCAAGAGCCGTCTGGCTCCCATGAAGATAGGCAGCTGGGGACAGCTCCAGGAGTGGTTCGAGGATTGGGATGATCCCAAGGACAACCACCGTCACGTATCACACCTGTGGGGTATGTATCCCGGACGTCAGATCACTGCCGACGGCACCCCTGACCTGTTCAAGGCAGTACGCACCAGCCTTGAAGCACGCGGTGACGAATCGACCGGCTGGTCAATGGGCTGGAAAGTCTGCCTGTGGGCCCGCCTGCTGGACGGTAACCATGCCTACAAACTCATCCAGGATCAGATCAAACCTGCCGGTGGACGCGGATTCGGCGGTAGAGGCGGCACATACAACAACCTGTTCGATGCACACCCGCCATTCCAGATTGACGGCAACTTTGGCTGCACCGCAGGCATAGCCGAGATGCTGGTACAGAGCCACACCGGTAAGGTAGTCCTGCTGCCCGCTCTGCCCGATGTATGGAAGGACGGATCAGTCAAGGGTCTTTGCTGCCGCGGCGGATTTGTACTTGAGGAGCTTACCTGGAAGGACGGTAAGCCCGCTATTGTCAAAGTGCGCTCCACTGTTGGCGGCAAACTGGATATTGCCTGGAACGGAAGCGAGCAGAGTCTGGACACTAAGGCTGGCAAAGAGTACAGCATCAAGTTCTAATGCTAAAAATACTATCGCACCTGCGTTTCCTTGTGCGTGACCCTAATCCGCACAAGGATTCCAGCTGCGCCAAGTAAAACAATACAATCGCACCTGCGTATCCCCAAGCGTGCCTCTAATCCGCACAAGGATTCCAATAGCACCCAGTAAAACCAAAAGGTTTAAGCAAAGCGTAAACATTTTGGTTTTACCCGGTCCGGAAGGCCGGTAAGCGAAGTGAAACGAAGTGCGTTTCCAGAAGGAAACTAAAAAAGGTTGAATTATATTCGACCTTTTCTCGCCACGACAGAGTGAGTAAACTCCCTCTGTTCGTCTGGCTTAACGAAAACGTTGTTTCTAATACGTAGATAGGATTCCATCCTGACGCTTAAGGCCTTCAGGCCGTAAAGCGCAAAAAAACGAGAGTAGCGAAGCAGCGAGATACCTTTCCGGATGGAAAAAAGAAAAAACAACTATAAACTAAAAATATGAAAATCAAAAATGTACTCCTGCAGGCCCTAACATTAAGCCTGCTCCCCCTGGGCGCAACCGCTCAGAAACAAGTGTCAATTGACTGGTACGGCTTTGTTGCCGCACAATCTTTTAGGGATACCCACGCCAGTCAGTCAAAAGCTGAAGGTTTTCTCTATCAGTTTCCTTTAGACAAAGATGTGCCCGATGCAAATGGAAACATGAATGAAAACAATTACGGTTCAGAATTCGGCACCATGGCACGCGTAGGCTTTACCCTGAAAGGTCCCGATATCCTTGGTGTATCTACCCGTGCCAAAGCTGAGATAGAGTTCTCCGGACATAAATCCGGCGAGATACTTTACCGTCATGCTTTTATGGCTTTTGACTGGGATGACGGCGGTACTCTTATACTTGGACAAACCTGGCATCCCATGAATGACCTGTTCCCCTCAACAGTGGGTATTGCGATAGGCGCACCCTTCAACCCTCTCAACCGCAGTCCGCAGTTGCGTGGTGAAGCCTTCCTGGACAAGAAACAGAACATAAAGCTTACCGTAGCCAGCATATTCCAATCCATGAATACATCTATAGGTCCAGATAATAAATTTTCTTACAACTATATGCGCAACTCCTCTGTTCCACTGATATATGGAGGCCTTGATTTCAAACTTGGTGACCTTAAGCTGGGCGTAGGCGTTGAATACCAGGATATAGTTCCTTATGTGGATGCAGCCGATAACAATAAGAAGTATCACCTTACCGGCTTTACCGGAATGCTTCAGGCTCAGTATGCCAAGGATAAGCTCTCTATAAAGGCCAAGGGTCTTTTAGGCCAGAACATGTCACATCTGGGCATCTGCTCCGGCTACGGTCTGGTGGCTGATCCTGATAATACCGGAAAAATAGAATTTGCTCCGCTTACCGCCCTTTCCACATGGGCTCAGGTTCAGTACGGCGGTGCTCTCAAGTTTGGACTGTTCGGAGGTTATATGAAAAACTATGGTGCAGACAAGGACTTGAGTAAGATTTATGCCGTTGGCGGCGGAAACATTGACAGCATGTGGAGACTCACTCCCAGTGTCACCTACGCCGTAGGTAACGTGGTTTTTGGATGTGAGTTTGAATTTACATCGGTAGCATACGGAAAGGTTGAGTCTAAGGGCACTGTAACTGATACACATGATGTGAACAACTTACGTTCACTCGTGTCCGTAATGTACAACTTCTGAATACTGGACGCTCTGACCAGGGAAATACGCTTGCACGCGGGTTTCCGGTCGGAGCGTCCACTGTTTACGCAGGTGCGGACGTATTCTTGGACGCTTGGACTGTGTGAATACGTTTGCACGTGGAAAACGTGTCGGAGCGTCCGTGTGTGGGCGCAGGTGCTGGCGTTTTTTTGAGGCGTGGGGAGGGGAATACGGGGAGAAAGATGTATCTTAGCGGGTTGTATGAAGATAGGGGAGATTGATTTTGGGGAGAGGCCGGTGTTTCTGGCCCCGATGGAGGATGTAACTGATCCTGCTTTCCGCCTGCTCTGCAAGCGGTTCGGGGCCGATATGGTCTATACCGAATTTGTGTCGAGCGATGCCCTGATACGCGAGGTGAACCGCTCCATGCAGAAACTGACCATCTGTGATGAGGAACGTCCTGTGGCTATCCAGATTTATGGTAAAGATACTGAGGCCATGGTGGGTGCCGCAAAGATGGTTGAGGCTGCCGGGCCCGATGTGTTGGACCTGAACTTTGGCTGCCCGGTAAAGAAGGTGGCAGGTAAGGGTGGCGGTGCAGGCATGCTTCAGAACATCCCCAAGATGCTGGAGATTACCCGTGCGGTGGTGGATGCGGTCAAGATTCCCGTTACCGTCAAGACCCGTCTGGGCTGGAATGATGAGAGCAAGATTATAGTTGAACTGGCGGAACAGCTGCAGGACTGCGGTATCCAGGCACTGACCATTCACGGACGCACCCGCGCCCAGATGTACACAGGGCAGGCGGACTGGACATTAATAGGCAAAGTCAAGGAGAATTCGCGCATGAAGATTCCTATTATCGGCAACGGTGATATAACCACACCTGAGCGTGCCAAGGAGTGTTTTGACCGATACGGGGTGGATGCCATCATGATAGGCCGCGGCAGCTTTGGGCGGCCTTGGATTTTTGAGGAGGTCAAGCGTTATCTTAAGACCGGACAACTCTGGGAGGACCCCGGATTCCAGTGGAAAATGGATGTGCTTAAGCAGGAGACCTTAGACAGCATTGCCCGTCTGGACGAGCGCCGCGGCATAGTGCACATTCGTCGGCATCTGGCTGCGAGCCCTCTGTTCAAGGGATTGGAGGATTTCCGCCACACCCGCATTGAGATGCTCCGGGCCGAAACGGTCAGCGACCTGTTTGCCATTATGGACCGCATTACAGCCCAATGGGGCTCGTATTAGAAAGAGAACTTTTTGGGGTATAGATATCTGAAACTACGCACGCCGAACCTTAGGTTTGACGAGACAACGGCTCCGGGCTACTACGAGCCCCTACGGACCCTAAACGTCGAACTCCTCCTTATAGCCCCCTACGGGGTCTAACGTTCGTCAGACATGCGCCGTTCTTAACGGGATCCTCCGTGGGCTCTCCGCTTACGCCCTCCGCCAATGCTCGTCAAACCTAAGGTTCGGCTGCTGCAACAAGTTGCAGGGTTTCTGATACCTATACCCCAAAAAGTTCGCTCGCTTAGTAAGCTTTGGTGATGGTCAGGACGCCTGCTGAAAGTGCGGGGATGCTCAGGATTACGTCGTTTCCATCGGTGGAAGCACTGGTTTTCTTTAGCGCTACTGCGTTCTTGTTCTCCATGCTGTTGGCTACGGTCAGGGAGCCGGGGGCGTAGTATTCGAACTCGGTGCTGCTCACGCCTTCCCAATCGCCTTTGATGCGCAGGGTTGCGGGCTCATCGGTGGGGTTGACCACCTTTACTATTACATCGGCTCCGTTCTCTGACATGGTGGTGCTTACGCTTACGTTGCCGGTCTCACCGCTGTAGGCCAGACGGTACTTGCTGAAATGGTCGTACCAGAGTTCCGTTACCTGGCAGTTGGGGGCCTTGAACAGGTCTTTGTAGTCAAAGTTTATGAACGCATTGTTCCAGTCCGGGGCATCGGTACGGCGTATAAAGAGCGCTGCGGCACCCATGGCAACCACGTCGCGGGCCTCACACATGTTCAGGAATCCGCCTGCAAAGAGGCCGGTGCGCCAGTCAATGCTGTTAAGGTTCCACTCTGAAATAAAGAGCTTGATGTTGGGGTTGGGGCTCTCGGCAATCATCTGGGCGTAACGGTCATACTGCTGGCCTAATCGTGCGGGGCCTGTGGCATAACCGCCCTGCTGCTCGTAGTGGTGCAGGCTCAGGTAGTCAAAATACTGGCCGCTGCGCTTTATGAACTGCTCGTCCTCCTGGAATCCTCCGCATGCAATGATCTTGATTGAAGGGTCAACCTTGCGCATGGCGGTGCTGAAATCACGCACGCATTTCTCATATCGGTCAATACCCATCTCCCACATCTCGTTGTCTATTTCCCAGTACTTCACGTTGTAGGGCTCAGGGTGTCCGTTGGCGGCACGCTTGGCTCCCCACTCATCGGTGGCGGGGGCGTTGCAATAACGTACCCAGTTCACGGCATCCTGCAGGATACGGTCGTATTCATCGGCCGGACGCTCAAATTTGACGCTTACCACTATAACTGGCTCGGTGTTGACCTCACGGCAGAACCTGATGAATTCATCGGTGCCAAAGCAGTTCTGGTCATAGTCCATCCACATCCAGTGGGCCCAACGCTCACGGTTCTCCTGCGGGCCTATACCCCACTGCCAGTCATATTGGGCCACGTAGCCGCCGCCCGGCCAGCGCAAGCATGTGGGGTGCAGTTCCTTAACAGCCTGCAGTATGTCGGGACGGAAACCGCCCAGGTCCTTACCGGTCTGGGTTGACAAAGTGGCCATATCAACCTGCACGATGCCATCTTTGACAACGATTGCAAAATCTCCGTCTCCGCTTATCTGCTCAACCTTGCCGCCAACCATTTTAGCCCTAATGTTCATATTCTCCTGCATTCCCTCTCCGAGAGCCTGCGGTTCAAGGGTGAATTCATATTTTTTCCACTCCTTGCTGTTTATCTTGCCAAGTGACTGGCGTGCCACAAACTCACCTTTCTCATTACGCAGTCCAACAATCAGTTCGCCTTTGCCCTTGGCATAGATGGAGCCCACGTACTTTTCATGTACAATAATGTTCTGAGGGCCCTGTGCCATGCCGGCCTCGGCTTTCTTGCCAGCCGTAATCTCCTGTGAGTAACGCATGTTCACCGCATCGTCCTTGACAAGACGGTACTTGCCCTCACCGAATGCGGTCCACTCGGGTGCCACCTCGGGAATCTGAACATCCTTGGGAGTGCCGCTGAAAACGGTCTTCTCACCGCTCTTTACGGTGATGTTGCGGTATGTGGCCTCGGTATAGTTTACCCAGAATACCAAATCGTTCTTACCGGTCTGCTCCAGTTCGCTGTACTTTACCACCTCCTTGTCATCAAAGTACATGGTGACATCGGCACCCTTGCGGCTGATGCGCAGCTTGTGCCAGTCCTGATTCTCGTTTACCTGATCCTTGGTGGCGGGGGTCGATGCAAGAGCAGTGAGTGTATTCATACGTCTGCCCGGACGGCCTCCGAATCCCTGTGATTCGCGCACCTCCATGGCGCAGATTGAGAAATCGGCCGTGGAGCTCTGCTGTTGCAATGCGGCACGGGCATTGGCTTCATTGGCAGCATCTATCTGCGACTGTGTCTGTGCCGGAGTGAATGTGCGGCCCTCATAATATGGGTCGTGTATGCGGGCAAAATATGCGTTTCCATCGGCCTTTTGACCGAATGCAAAGCGTATGTCCATCAGTCCACCGCTCCATGAACGGCGGGCCAGTTTGTAGGAGCGCCAGTTAAGGTCCATTGTGATTTCGTAGTCATCGGACTCAACGGTGGTGATGCTGAGCGGCTGTTCGTAACGTGTGGGCGAGTGCAGTATCATGTCATCGTCCATGTACCAGCCGTCAAAATAGCCGTCGCGCGGCGGGATGCCGGGGTACTGCTCGGGCTCGAATGAGCGGCCGTAGATCAACTCCTGCCAGACACCGTTGTTGGCGCTGAAATAGATGTGCTCAAAGAGCTGGCCGTAGAGCATCTCATCGATGATGCCGCTGGGCTGCTTACTATCAACTGTAATCTCATACTCATTCTGTGCCTGAACCCCTAGACTCAGGGCAAGCACACACATTGCGGTTAGTTTTTTCATATTGGTAGACACTTCGTTGTTTATAATACGTTAGTACCTGCGTTTCCTGTCCAAGCGTCCGTCTATCACGCAGGTTCTTTAGTATTGTTGGACGCTTGGTTCAGAAAATACGCTCTAAAGCTTGTTATTTGTCGAAACGTCCGGAGAAGACGCCCCTTTCTGCACTACTTTGAACAGTTTGTCACCGCGGCGGACACGCTCCGGTGTCTTGAAGGATACCCTGACTCCCTGGGGTACGGTCTCAACGGTCTTGAGATCCACGCGCGGATCATCCAGGTTGAATGTGATGCAGCCTGTTGTGGCACCCGTTACCATCAGCTTGTCGCCGGCGCTTATGGGTGCGGCCTCTATTGAGAACTCCGCAACCTCTATCTTGGAGAACCAGTCGGTGCACTTGCCTACATAGACCTTGGTCTCTGTGGCCTGTGAGCCATAAGCATCATTCCACTCGCCCAGGCGCTGCCCTAAATAGTAGCCGTCCCAGAATCCGCGGTTGAACACGGTGGCAAGGCGTTTGTCCCACAAATCCTTCTTTTCATCGGTGAATTGGCCGTCCAGGACTGCCTGGATTGCCTCTCCGTAGCACTCGGCAACGGTACGGACATATTCAGGTCCGCGGGCACGGCCCTCAATCTTGAACACCTGCACTCCGGCCTCAATCATACGGTCCATAAAACGTATTGTCTTGAGGTCCTTGGGTGACATTATATATTGGTTCTCTATAGCCAGTTCTATATCGGTCTCGCGGTCTTTCACAATGTATCCGCGGCGGCACAGTTGCATGCAGGCTCCGCGGTTGGCGCTGGCGTTCATCTCGTTCAGGCTCAGGTAGCACTTGCCGCTTATGGCCATGCACAGGGCACCGTGGCAGAACATCTCAATGCGAATAAGTTCTCCCTTGGGGCCGCGGATATCCTGTTCCAGTATCTGCTTATGAATCTCACTCACCTGATTCAGGTTCAGTTCACGTGCAAGCACCACCACATCGGCAAACTGTGCGTAGAACTTGAGCGCCTCAATGTTGCTTATGTTGAGCTGCGTTGAAAGATGCACCTCCATTCCTACCTTGTTACAGTAGGTCATCACGGCGATATCGCATGCAATTATGGCCGATATGCCCGCACTTAAAGCAGCATCCACAATCTCATGTACAAGAGGAATGTCCTCGCCATACATTACGGTGTTAAGTGTCAGGTAGCTCTTGACCCCATGTGCATCGCACTGGCTGGCAATCTCCCGCAGGTCATCAAGGGTAAAATGGCTCGCACTGCGCGAACGCATGTTCAGCTTCTCCACGCCAAAGTAGATTGATCCCGCATGAGCCTGGAATGCTGCCGCTAAGCTCTCCCAGGAGCCCACCGGAGCCATTATCTCAAAATCTTCTCTTCTCATTGTTATGATTTAGGTTGCTAATTTAATGCTTTCTTAC
>Ga0265300_10002560_pt1 | contig 15625 bp, 27 predicted proteins | sample AusTroGonzalo_MG_FD_193482 | JGI IMG/M metagenome (GOLD analysis project Ga0265300, IMG submission 193482) | Bovine rumen microbial communities from tropical cattle in Woodstock, Queensland, Australia - Gonzalo_03 | ecosystem: Host-associated > Mammals > Digestive system > Stomach > Rumen ...
GCGCAGGACATGAAGAATACTTCCGGACGCCAGAGGTGGCATGGCTCGTGTTCAAACATTTTCGAGGTTGTCACGAACGGCACGATGAAGACCATCAGCCGTAAAGAGTTCTACGAGGATGGGTATATCCATATCGAGCCGGGAAAACCACGCCCAATACTCACGCCGGAAGAGGTAGCAAAGCGACCGAGCAGTAAAGTATCACTTGACGATAGGATAGCCGCGCTACGCAAGGAACTTGAATCCCTCCAAAGTATCAAGGCGGATGAAGCAAGATCGGAAGTTGACAGAGCGAGGGCGGTCTTAAACATCGCAAGCATCACTCGAAAGATAGAGCGACTCGAAGCATCGCGCACGAACACCGTAAACGTAGTGGTATCACCTGAAATACCGGAGGCAAACTGATGATAAAGACGAAAAGCATACTGATTCTTTCCGCCGCGTTGTTCCTTGGCGGGTGCCTCTCCGTCGTGCGCATCCCGATGTGCTACGAGAAGGTTTCTGACGAGGGAGAGGTCACGAACCGCGTATGGACTTCATTCTGTGACGAAGTGAAGGGGATGCGCGTTTATCCGACGGTCAAGATGCGTTGTCGGGTGACGGCGGAGTGGTTGAAGCCGATACCACCCGAAGCCAAGGGGAAGAGACTTCGGGAAATGAGGATGTTCAAGCATTGGGGTTGGGTTCCTCTTTGCGTGATTTGGCTGACGGCACCATTCGATGTGGCGATAGACACGGCGTTTCTTCCGTGGGACTTGTATGTTAGAGACAAAAAGGAGGCAAAAGGCCGGAGCGTGACAGTGTCTGACACCGGCAAGCCTTACGAGTGTGCGACAACGAACGAATACGATGATATCTATTCGCTTGTATGGGATGAAGGAAGGATACGTAGGGCTGTGGAGTTCTACCAGAGCCTCGAACAGAAGGCAATAGAGAATCCATACGCGGAAGAAGAGGTACTTTATATCGACGGCAAGCCGTACAAGGTCGAGAGAATGAAGGAAGACGAATATGGCTATGTCCAACCAGAAATTAAAACAGACGTCTATATAAAATAAGAAGAATGAACAAATGACGCGTGAACTTCAAGAAACCCTCGAACGCGAAATGGACGACGCTTTGCGCATCGACGACCCGGAACGCAGGCGCGAAGCCATGCAGACCGTTCAGTCGCACCAACTACGGGCTCTCGTGGATTGCCAGCGCAAGACAGCGGAACGGGTAAAAGAACTTGTGAAAGAGCGCGATAAGGCAAAGGAGCGCATGAAGGGCGCGAAGGCCGTAATCGAAATCGGAAAGATAATCGTATCTGCCGGCGGCGGCATGGCACTCTTGAAAGCCCTTGGAGGCTAACTATTGCATTTGATTCCTACTGTATGGTATAATACACCGCAAAGGAGAACTTAGTGAAGTTCGAGAATTACAGAAAGATTATTCTGCGTCACTCCAACAAGTGCGCAAATCGCTTTCGTCCAATGGTAGACGAATTAAAGCGAATCGGAATTTTCGATTTGCCAAACATGGCTTATCATTTAGACGAAGTATCGAATCACAATTCTTTTTTTGATGTGCTCGATGAGATTGCTAACGATATTTCCGAGCCAGATGCGACATATCTCATTCTCGAAGATGATATTCGCTTCTTGAAGGATATTGATAAATTGCACTCCATCTTCGAGACTGCGCCGGACGATAAGTATGACTTGATAAATTTCGACCCATTCATCTATCTCGATGCGCAGACGATTATAGAAATGCGCAGGCAGTACAAAACATTCGCACCGATGAATGTCTGCATTTACAGCGCATCGTGTATTAGCATAAAGAAACGAATCGCACCGATCATCTGTTCGGTATTGAGGAAGAATCAAGGTATTCCACCAGACCACAAATTTATCTTTCGGAATCCTGCATACAAGTCTTGTTTCTCCCTCACAAATGCAGGAATACAACTTCTTTATCGTGGATGCTCTAACATGGAACACGGATGGGCAAAGGCACATCATCAGAATTATAAACGTGCAGGAATCAGATATTCCGACTATGCTGTTCCAGATGGCTATGATTACGGGAGTGTTGTTCAGTAATGAAAATCGCAGTCTATGCCATAGCCAACAATGAGGCCAGATTTCTGGGCCGTTGGTACAACTGCGTCAAGGAAGCAGACTACGTTTGCGTTCTTGATACTGGATCGACGGATTCCACGTTTGCGCTTTGCAAGAAACTCGGGATCATAACATCGCGCATGGCATTCGTTCCATTCCACTTCGGCATGGCGCGCAATGCTTCAATGTCGCTTATTCCTGCCGATGCCGACATCTGCGTCTGTATGGACATTGACGAAACCATTTCTCCAGGATGGGCTGAAAAAGTACGCAAGGCATTTACAGACAATCCAGATGCAACCTGCGGATGGTGCAAGTTCATAACGTCCTTCAAGCCGGACGGCAAGACCCCAAATCGCGTCACTCGCCATTGGAAAATCTACCGCAATAACATCGCAGGCGCAGAATGGAAGGCTCGCGTTCATGAGTATCTTGTTTTCAAAGAGCACCGCGAAGTATTCATCCCGGGCGTGACCGTCGAACATCATCCAGATCTAAAAAAGAGCCGCAGACAGTATCTCGATCTTCTTGCGACCGAGGCAAAGGAAAATCCAGACCAACGCTCACTTTATTACTTTGGCCGCGAACTCATGAACTACAAGAAGTATGATGAGGCAATCGCACAGTTCATGCGCTATCTCGCAAGCGGCACAATGAACTATCGCGCAGAACATACAACCGTACTACGATACATCGGGCGTTGTTATGGACGCAAGGGTGATTATTCTAACGCCGTGAAGTTCCTACGTCATGCAGTAGAGGATTCGCCTGCATTTCGTGAATCCGCCTGCGAACTCGCGGAACTTGCCCTTTGCCATAACGACTTGCGCCTTGCAAAAGAGATGGGAGAACTTGCTCTTTCTCGAATAGAACGCCCACAACGCTATCCAACCGAAGAGGACTGCTGGACATGGAAGCCTTATGACATCATGTCCCGCGTATGCATAAAGATGGGCGACATTATAGGTGCATCGGAATTCGCCGACATTGCATATCGCGCACAGCCTTCTAACGAGAAACTGCGCAACGCTGCGCGCAATCTCCGCAAACTCTCATTCCAGAAAGAAAAACGATATTGACACTTTTCCGCCATGGCCACCGCTTGTTTCACCCTCTCTTCTCCTGCGACTGGTACAGCGGAATCTATCTTCACAACCAAATCACCAACAACTCAACAATGAAAGGATAAAACCATGAATCTTCTCAAACTCATAACCAAGTCTGGTCGCCAGTCTCTCGCCGCCGACCTCCTTAAAACATATCTCACCCCGGATGCAATCACAAAGTGGGCGGCAGATGGCGCAAATCGCCTCCTTTCTCACATCCAGAACAAGGAACGCCTCGAAACCATCGCCATAAACACCAAGCGCGCCGCCTCCCTCGTTGGATCCATCTCCGCCGCCATTGAAGATGGGGAAGTCTCCAACGAAGAAGCCGCCGAAATTCAGACGCAAGTGTCCACTCTTGTATCCTCCTCCATCTCGCAGGAGCAGATAAATGCCCTTGTCGATAAAATTGCGTATCTCGTTCCGTAATAAAGGACAAAACCAATGACCTTCGAAGAATTTGAAGATAATGACATGTATCGCGAGAGGTGTAATCCCACATCTCCGATGTTCTTTTTCCTCGCAGTAATCGCGATCCTGTTATTTTCCGTCTTCTCAGGTGGTTGCACCACCTATAAGGGAGGCAAAATCGTCGAAGGTACCGACATCGCCGCTGGTATGAGCGTTCCTCAGTCCGGCGGCACCATTCAAATAGATGCCCTAAACTTCCTAACCGGCTTCCGCTTCCTCTTCGCCGAGGATTCAAGCGTCCATTGTGCCTACACTACCACAAATACCGTCTCATTTTTCGGCATCTACTCTTCCTCTACAAAAAAATCCATCGAAATCGACCTCAATCCCACAATCGATACCCCACAAAACACCCAAGAACCACCCGCAACGCCCGATGACAAGGGCGAAAGTGCGCAAGGTTGCTCAAAAATGAAAGACGCCGACGACAAAACTCCTATTGCAACCCTATAGCGCACTATAATCCACACATGTCGTCTCTGGGTTTTGCTTGTTTCCCCCAGAACTGCTAAGCAGATTGGCGTCTTTCTCCCCCTCTCCGCTCCCCTTTCACGGATGAGGGGGCTTTCTTTACAAAAAACCCAACACCACCAGACCAACGAGAAGCCACCTACAAGCCCTCGCAACATCAAAAACGATAAACCATACCACCCAACCCCAAAGAATCGCTCCTGCACCCCTTCTACCCCCCAAAAATCGCATTCTGTAAATCTCCCCACACCCAAAAACCACCACGCACCACAATTCCTCTCCCAAAATACCCCAAATCCACCCCACTAAATACCACAACACACCCCCACACAAATCGGAGCGTAGTTAGAAAAATGTTTGGAAGGAGACAGAGATAGCCCCCCACCCCCCCTAATTCGCGGGTTTTTCCCACCGCCTAAGCCGTGTATAATATGGGGCGTTGCTTGGGTTGAGTTCTGCAATGTGCGGTAAATCCAAGCAGCCCCATGCGCGATTTCGGCGGCGAAATCACACAAGGGAATAATATCGCCGCAAAAATGCCCGTGAACGGGCGGAAAGAGAAACAATGAAGACAAACATCAAGAAGTGGACTGACAAAGAGGGAATAGCCAACGTTGGCAGCGTATCGGTTAAGTGTGCAGCGATCCTCGCCGTACGCGGGAAAGACAGAACCGACAGCGGGTATTGCTTATCGCTGGTGTGTGACGCATGTAAGCCCGGTAAAATGGCTAATACCTCATTGCAAGAGTGCGCCAAACGTGCCACGTGTGTACTAATAGGCGATCTTAACAAATATACTGACACGATATTCTCAAGCCGCGAATCGGCACTAAAAGCGCTTGAAGATTTTTGTACAAAGTTTGGAGTTCCATGCGCTCCAGCGGAATATGACGAAATAGTGGAATTGCCTGAAGGCCATGGAGATACTGAGGGCGACGAAAAGGCGCAACCGCCTTTTGAGCTTGAAGACGCAATTAAACGCATGGTCACCATTACCCGGAGAGGGGGAGAAAATGCGCCAACCTTCATTGCAAAAGCGGCCGCCAAACTACTTGAAGGGCAAGCATTTGTCGCCTTTGCCTCTGCGGTGTCAGCAGAGATGGAGAAACGCGCCGCCGCCGCACGTGAACAATCCGCCGCTGTGAATGCGGCCGCTGAACGTATGGCACGGGCGGCAACCAACCGCTAAGGGATTCAACGGCGGAAATAAAGCGCACAAGTAAGCCGCGAAAAAAGCGGGGGGGGGGACATGAGACGGCGTGGAAACGCGCCGCCCCCCTCCTTTTTCGCACCGCTTGTACCCGCGCGCGTTTTTTCCTTTCTTTTCCGGATAAGAGGGGAGACCGTCTCATACATATGGGGCGGTGTCTTCTCTTGTCTGCAAGAGGGTTTAGTTTTGGGGATGTGTATATATCACTACGGGCGTGTATGCGCGTATGGGTATATACAGGGGCAGCAGCGCTGTAGTGCTGTTATGTGTGTATGTGAGGCACCATTTGATGGGGTAAGCATATGGACATAGGGTATCATTCCCCCCTTTATATCCCCCTTTTAATAACCAGTACAGTAAATAAGGGGTATAGAATAGGGGAGTGTGAGGGGGAAGGAATAGGGGGGAACGGGTGGTAGTTTTGGGATACGGTAGAAAGGTGTACCGTGGTGAGGGGGTTGGCACGTGATTGTCAAAAAAGATGCCAGTCAAATGGAGTTCCCGCGTGGGGGCGGTTTGAGTGGGTTTGATTTGTGGCGCGTGTCAAAATAGATGCCCGAGATACGGGCGGAAAGGATAGGTGAACCCATGAGTGAAGCAATGATGTCCGGCATGAGTGTGCCGGAGCTGGTCGGTGTGCTTGCGCTCCTGTGTGAGCGTGGGCAGTCTGGAGGCGTGCGCTTCCAGAGGGTAGCTCGGGAGATAGCAAGAAGGGCGGAGAGCGATGAGAACATGGCGTGAATGCTGCGAGTGCATGATTGAACAGTATGTCATCGCGGTGTCGCTGGCATGCATGATGTGGGCGGCGGCATGCGTTTACGCGGCATCCTGCTTTTTGGCAGGGCGAACGGGCGTTAGCCTGCCGTTCTCAGATTGGGTAATGGGTGCTGCCCGGTCGATCTGGGCGGCCGTTGTGGGGTAGTAAAATCCCCGTGCCGTCAAATCCTGTGCATAACTCTGTGCATAACCGGCAAAAACAATACCCATACGATAGGGTATCAATACCCTATCAATAGGTACTGGTATGGTATGGTAATGTATAGTATATACATACAGGATAAGGGGGTGTGGGGGAGAAGGGGGAGAAAAATGAGTGCGGAAACAGAACGCGCCGGGCGAAGTGGAACCACTGAACAGGAAAGGAATCATCCAATGAACCATCTTGAAGAACTACAGCGCAAGGCGCACGAGGCAATGCGCGAAGCGCGTATAGCCGAAATGGTCAGCACCATGTACAACCTTGAGGCGCAATTCGGCGAGAGGCGCGACGAGACGCTCCGCCGCGTTCGCTCGATGTTCCCGACACTCACCAACGCGGCAGAGGAGGCGCACGACTACGGACGCGCCTACGAGCGTTTACACGCTTACTGCCGTCTCCACGACCTCTACTGAAAGGAAATCAGCAATGCAACTCTTGAAATGCAAGGTGGGACAGCTCCTCGCCGAGTTCGACGGCGGATATTGGATATTCACGCCGACCCACGGAAAACTATTCTACGGATGCGACTATAAGAAGGCCAACGCCGCGTGGCGTTGGTATGTGAACAACTCAATCGAAACAGACAAAGGAGAATAGAAATGTACTACATGAAAGAATATTACAGCGGAAGGATGCGTTGGGCGGTCTATACGCCAAGCGGTGAAATGCTTTGCGTATGCCTGTACAAGAAAGGCGCGACTTGCCTGGTTTCACATTTGAATAAGATCGCGGATGAGAACGGCGACCGCACATTCGTGAAGGTGATGTGAGAGCAAGAGACACAAAAAACAAAGGAAAAAAACGATGAACATGAACGAAGAAAATACGGCGCGTCTGGAGCGTCCTTGTATAAGGATGATGCATCCGAATACTAAAAAGTCAGGGAGCATGCTCGTGGTAAAGATGAATCCTGCCCATGGCGAGGTGGAGGGCAGGATGGAATTCACCCTGCTGCCACAAGATGAGGGGAAGGATGGCTTGCCATGTTTCTCCAATCAGGGTATAAGTATGTCGTTGACTTCGGTGGAAGTAGCAATGCTTCTTGAAGTATTGAGAGGATACTGCGAGAGCCTTTGCGAGGGGAGGGGCATTTTCCACCGTTGTGCAGACGTCATGAAGAAGATGACCTTCCAGCATACGATAGAGCCAATACCGGGATACATCATTAGTATGTATGCAAAAGATATGCACATTACATTTCATCTCAACCTTGCCGAGGCTCTTGTTTTATCCGAGGCGATGGCATCGTCATTGGTGTACATGGCGTTTGGATTTCCTGTTGGAATGGAGGGGTGATATGGATGGCAGATTGGAAGAGAGGCGCAGGCTGATTGACTTCAAGATCGCGGTGCGCAGGGCGTTCCGTTTCTACATGGATGATGAGCGGCATAGTGTTCCGGACATCATGCTGTGGATGATGGCAATCGGATATGCGATAGCCTATAAAAAAGGGTAAAAAAAGTTCTTGCAAATGGTAGATGCGATGGTATAATACACCACCGTATCTACCAATTAGAGGAGGAGAGAAGAGATGGAAATGTTGATTAAGCGCGAGACAGCAACTGCTGAAAAATCGTCGGCAAACAACTAAAAGGAGAAAAGAAATGAAAGCATACAAGGGATTCAACAAGGACATGAAGTGCCGTGGCTTCCAGTACAAGGAAGGCAAGGAATACGAGACGGACAGGGCAAAGGTGTGCGAGGCGGGCTTCCACGCCTGCGAGAACCCGTTGGATTGTTTCGCCTACTATCACCCGTCCGAAGGCTCCATCTTTCACGAGGTGGAACTGGGCGGCGATATTAGCCGCGGTGGTGATGATACAAAGTACGCCGCTACAAAAATCAGGATTGGCGCACGGGTGACACTTGCCGGAATGATAAAAGCCGGGCTTGATTTTGTTTTTGCGAAAGTCAAGAAATTGAAAACTCCGGCGGCAACATCCGGCTACCAATCGACGGCGGCAACATCCGGCAACCGCTCGACGGCGGCAACATCCGGCTACCAATCGACGGCGGCAACATCCGGCTACCAATCGACGGCGGAAGTGAGCGGCAAGGAATCAGTCGCCGTTGTGACCGGGAGGGACTGCAAAGCGCGAGGGTGTGTCGGCAGTTGGCTTGTATTGACAGAGCGCGATGTTAACTGGCACATCTTGGGAATCAAGGCGATTTACATTGACGGCGTGAAGTACAAGCCCGACACTTGGTACACGCTTGAGAACGGCGAGGTTGTGGAGGTGAAAGATGGAGAATGAGAACAACGAAGGAGCGTTCCGCGAACACGCCGCACGAATCGAGCGGCACTACAAACATGCGAGACAGAAGCACCCGTACTTCTGCGACAGGATCACCTGTCTGTCCGAGACTGGCGCAGACACTCACTTGGGAATTTATAGGGCAACACTTGCGGTTGCGGAACTCGCTGGTAACATAGAAGCAGTCGATGTTGTTCAATGTGAGTTGTACGAAGCGGTGCAAGCCTATACTAAAGGCGACATACCCAATGCAATCGAGGAATGCTACGACGCGATAGCCGTACTTCTCCGTATCGTCGAAGTGCTGGAGGGGCGGCAGATGCTCGGAAGACCGAAAAGGGGAGAAGAAGCGAAATGAAATTTGAACTTACGGCAGAATGCAAGGTTGTGCTCGGGGAAAGACTATTCCGAATCCGTGCGCTGGAATCCAATGTTTCCCTTGGTGTAAAGGTCGGCGATATTGGAGGTTGGCTCGAAAAGAAAACCAACTTGGACGAATTCAGCGACGCTTGGGTGGCCGGCAACGCTTGTGTATACGGCGACGCTTGTGTGTCCGGCGACGCTTGGGTGTCCGGCGACGCGCGGGTATACGGCAACGCGCGGGTGTCCGGCGACGCTTGGGTGGCCGGCAACGCTTGGGTGTCCGGCAACGCTTGTGTGGCCGGCAACGCTTGTGTGGCCGGCAACGCGCAGGTGTCCGGCAACGCTTGGGTGTCCTGCGATAAAGACGTTCTATGTTTCAAGAACACATGGAGCAGTGGCAGGTGGTTTACATATACTCGCTCCAACAAGAAGTGGCGTGTTGGTTGCTTTTACGGCACCGGTGGGGAACTTATAAAAAAGGCCTATGCCGATGGCGAAGTCTCAGGTAAGTGCTACGAGGCTACCGTGAGATACGTCGAGGCGGTGGAGAAAGCGCAAAAGGAGAATAGAGGGCTATGTTCAAGTGGATTGACTTGATAAGTGAGAAGCATATCGGGAATCACGATGTCTATCTCATACAATACTACGACACCATAAACGACATAGAGTTCTATGGCGTGACAGTGGACTGTGAAATACAGTTCAAGGGCACAAAGAATGGCGCAGAGGGAGCATGGCGTAATTGGATTCGCGCATTGGGAAAGAGGTAGATCATGGGACGGTGTAGAGATTGTATTCACGAGGGTGCATGCGATGGCATCCCGCATGTTGCAGGATGCCGATTTGAATCGCGTTGGCGAGAGTGCGAGGAATGTGGCGCAAGGTACGATGCCACAGATGCTGATTCCGGAGCAACAGATATTCTTTGCGCGAGGTGCGCAGAGAAAAATAGAAAGGAATAGGTGAGATGAGCAAACACCATGAACTGTCGCCGAGTAAGTACCCGGCGTGGGCGGTATGCCCATATTTTGAGAATGGGTACAGAGACAACGCAGATGCGTCAAAGGGTACGCGCCTGCATGAAGAGTTGCGCGGCATGCTCGAAGGCGGGTATGAATCCGCAGAGCCTGCCGTAAGATGGGCGGCGGATATAGTACAGTCGCTTGGAGGTGTTCCACCTTACGTGCGTTGCGAAGAGAGATTGCTTGCCATTGGCGGTCAGTTAAAAGGAATCTTTGGCACGGCGGATGTAATCTGGAAGACTGATAATCCGACTATGATTCATGTCGCAGACTTCAAGTCTTTCAGCGATGGTACCACTGACTACATGCCGCAGTTGCGTGGGTACGCCGCGTTGATATGCCATGAAGAAAAGCCGAGTCTCCCTGTGAAACTTCATGTCTTGCACGGCGGTGGGAGAGTTGTGACAGAAGAGCAAACCACATTGGAGGATTGCTTCCAGAAGACGGTTATGCTTTTGGACCGTAGAGTCGCCGCAATTAAAGGCAAGGTATTTGAAGCCAATCCACGGCTCAATCATTGGTGCAAGTTCTGCGCCAAGATAAAGGAATGCTCGGCAACAAATAATGCGTTGCAGGTAGTTGCGGACAACGCGCCGGATAAGTTCGGTCGTATGTCGCTGTGCCAGAAACTGGTCGTTCTGGATGCTGTTGATAAGTTGTCCAAGTCCCTGCGCGAAGAGGCAAAGAGGCTTGCCAACGACAATGGAGGCGTTCTGGAACATCGTGATGCCGACGGCAATGTTCTCATAAGATATGAGATGAAGCCTTTCGCAGACACTCCAAAGGTGCGTGACTTGTGCGAAGTTGCCGCGGCAGTGAAGGAACCTGTGTACTTGAAGATAAACGAGAAAAAGCAGACTGCGACGGAATTGAAGTGGAATGGCCTCGAGCGTTCTGAATTGCTCGCTATGTGTTCGTTGAGCAAGAGCGCATTAACCAATGCACTTGTAGGTAAGAATCCAGATGCGTCAAAAGCTGATATTAAACGCTATGTTGATGGATTCTTTGAGAAGACGGAAGGCGCACCGCATTTCGTGAGGACGATATGAGTAGTCACTTGAAACAGATGTAGGCAGGGAAGCTGTACTTCCCAGCCAGTACGAACAACACAATAAAAAAAGAGAAAGGAAAGAAAGATGAAGAATAAAAAGACAGAAAGAAAGAACCGGAAGAAGATTAAGCTTCCGGCAAACCTCAAAGAGAGGTTTTTCAACCAATGGAATAGATGGAATAGAAATCCAATGGGTATGACATTCAATGAGTTCTGCGAATGTTTTAAATAGGGAAACGAAAGGGAAAACCAGAATGGCAAACATAGCAGTAGTGACGTTCGCTTCGGCGGACGAAATCTCCAAGTTCGCCAAGGGCGACTCGGAGATAGAGGGTGCGAAGAGACTTGAAGGTTTCGTCGCGGCGAATCCAAACAAGGTCGGCGTGTATCTGCATTGGAACGGCGGATATGACAGCATAAAGCCGTTCTGCATGGCTTGCAAGCGTCTGGGCTTCCGTGGCGCGGTAACGGATTGCTGCGGCGTGGCTTGCTTCACGCAGTTGGTTCGGAACTTCCACGGGAGGAAAGGATGGAATTTGAGCGTAGGAGTGAACACGCTGAACCGCCTCGACACCAACAACTACGACAACGGCGTTTTCGTCGTTGACGACGAGTGGAATATCATCGGTCGTGAGTTCGCCAACGGCGAGCAGACGAACACGGAGGAGTATTACGGCGAATTTGCCGAAAAACTCGTGAACATGATGAATGGAGCGGAGTCCGCGCGCGACGTTGCGTTCGTATAAACGAAAGGAAAAACCAAAATGGGAAATGAAGTAGTAAAGAAGGAATCGTCTGCGGCGAATGTCGCACCGATTAAAAAGGAAAAGACGGTAGCGAACATGCTTGCCAGTCCCGATACCGCATGGGGTAAGGAGTTGGCAAAGATGATGCCGAATGCGCACGATGTTGCGCGGTTCATGTCATGCGCCTTGGCGCAGTTGGCAGACCCGAAGGTCGGTGCGAAGTTGGCGCGATGCACGTTGCCGTCGTTCTACAATGCAATACTCAAAGCAGGGCGAGCGAGGATAATGCCGGATGGCGTGAACGCATATCTCATTCCGTATGGACCTGAATGTACTTTGCAGTTCTCATATCGTGGTCTCTGCGACATGGCCATTCGGGAAAAGATAGCCGTCAAGTTCTCGGCGGATATTGTGCGCAAGAACGACATCTTCAAGTGGGCTAACGGAGAACTTAAAGAACACACCGTTGTTGCATGGGATGAAACAGAACGCGGCGATATTGTTGGCGTGTGGGTTAGGGCGTATCTTCCAGACGCAGATGGAAAATACAATCCAGAACTCCATGTTGATGGCAGGATGTCGCTTGCGGAAGTGGAGAGAGTACGCGCAAAGTCTCAGAACAAGAACGGTGTATGGGTTGAATGGTACGAAGAGATGATGAAGAAGTCGTGTCTGAAACGCCTGTTCAAGACCATGCAGAACACGCCTGCTATGCAAGAGGTCATTGCTGAGGACAATAAGGAGTTTCAGATGGATGCTCCTAAGTCAGATGCGAAGCGTGTCACCGCGGACGATCTGTTGTCCGGTGGGAGCGGTGGAAGTAAAGAGCCAGAGCCTGCGCCTGCCGAAGATTCCGTTGATGTGGAGGCCAAGGAGGTGTAAGACAAGCATGGTAAAGATAGGGTATGGATACCTTATTCTGTACCCTATCAATACCTACTGGTCTGGTTATGTATGGTAATGTAATATCATGTATCTGTTCTGGAAAGGGGGAATTGCGACATGATGATTGAAGACAGATTCTTTGACCAAGAGTGGGTGCAGGAATTGAGCAACGAAAAGTTCAGGATGCTTATGTACCTATTCCATTTTGCGTCAAAGAAGACTGGGATTATAGAACTGAATATGCGGCAGATAAACTTTGCCGCAAATACGGGGCGACAGTTTACGCAAGAGGACGTCTTGCGAGAGTTCGCGAACATAATCACACTTGTTCCTGGCAAATCGCATACGGCTATATTTCCTGACTACATCGCTACGAACTGGATGAAGAATGGGAAACCTATTGACGTGAACAGGAATCCTCTATTCAAGTCGATAGTGAACGAACTTGCGACTGTCGGTCTTACGATAGACAAGGTAAACGATATCGCCAAGCGTAAAGTGGAGGTGCTCAACAGTGAGAGTGAGCCAATACCAGAAATGCAAGAGCAAAAAGAGGTGGACGATGGCGCAGACATAGATGCCATGTTCGAGGAGTTCTGGAAGGCATACCCTTCAGAATGTCCGCGCAAGGTAGACAAGAAGAAGTGCCGTGTGAAATTTGCGCAGTACATGAAGTCGTGCCTTACAAGGAACATCCTTTTGGGAGAGATCCTTGAAGGGCTTGAACGATGGAAGAATAGCGATACGTGGAAAAAGAATGGTGGACAGTATATTCGTGCGCCTCTTGTGTGGCTTAACGGAAGAAACTGGGAAGATGAACCAATGAAAGAAAGGAAGGTGATAAATGAAACTGCCAGACGTATCGGAAGTGCTAACGCCAACTACAAGGGCGACGGCACCGAAGCGAACAATATCTTCTAAGAAGATTCGTGCCTACCTTGAAAAGATGGGATGGCATGAATCTGTTGCAGGCGAAGATGATTTCCGAAATGCCGCAGATGCAATAAGCGCCATGTTCGCAACTGGGCGTGGACTGTTCATTACTGGACACGCCGGATGCGGGAAGACGTTTCTGATGAGAATTATGAAAACCCTTGTTAGAAGCGAACTTCCATCATGGTACTACTGCAAGAGCCGTGAGGATCTCGACTGTCTTGCCCGTCCAGACAGACTTCTTTTTGGAACTAATGTATTCATTGATGATATGGGGAGTGAGGAAATACGAAAGGAATTTGGAAACACAATAGACATTGTTGGAGACTTCATACAGAAGTACCATGCTTCTGGAACCGGGAGGCTATTTGTCACAACAAACCATCCGTCTGGCGAGTTGAATGAAATCTATGGCATGCGTGTTCTCGACCGCATACTTGAAATGTGTGTCGTGCTGAAACTGAATGGCAAGTCGAAGCGCGAAAGAATCGTATTTGGAAATGATTAAAGGAGGATGAAGAGATGAAGCTCCATGAAGCAGCGTTCCATCTTGCGGGAACAAAGAATAGGATGCAACTCGCAGTTGCGTGGTTGCAGGAAAATGATTCTGTATGGGAATTGAGAAAGAAGGCAAGTCCTATCCCATGCACGGTGGAGAAGGATGAAAAAGGAAAGCCAATAAAGACGAAGTATCTTCCTCACATTCCAATAGACCCAATGGTCTATGCAAGAACGTGGAGAATTGTGAAGAGGGTTGCGGAGATGTACCACACCGACAATACAGGTGCATGGAGGATACTCCTGCGCGAGATGGAAAAGAGATTCGCAAAATGAAACTCACACCAGATAAAATAAAAAATCTATGCGTCCGTCGTCTTGAACGAAAGACTATCAATGCTCGCGGATGTATCTATTGTAAGAATAGAGTAATTGCTCGACGTACTGATTTGGATAAGGCAGGAAGGTACAACATCCTCCCCGAAAATAAGTCAGAACGTATATTGTTCTGTAAGTTTGAGGAGTGTCCATTTCATCAGTTGGATGGGTTGAAAAACTATCTGACAGAATACGATGAACCGATGGCGCGAAACTTCAAGTTGATATGTAGAGATTAAAAGTGGAAAGGAAAGAACATGAAGATTATTGATCCGCAATTCATAAGGCTTGCAAAGTTGATGAATACTTCACCTTCCTGCGTTGCCGATGTGTTTGGCGTATCTCCGACAATGGTTGAACGACTGTTGAAAAGTCGCTCGCAACTTGAAGAAGAATTGTGCCTATACGAATGTGTCGAAAAGTATTATGGTAAAGAGGCCATGAAGTTATGTCACGATCTCGTATGCGTGTATCCGATAGTAATGATAACAGAGTAGTAAGAAAAAATAGACAAGAAAAGCGTTGCATCAGTAAGAGCGGAATGGTATAATACACCACCAGAAAAAGACAAGGAGTAGAAACAATGAAAAATGAAGATGAAAGTGTTAGACCTCTACATCTACCAGTGGCAAGAGTGGATGGACAAATTCTACGTCAAAAATCCTACCGCAAAATCAGGCGCGGCGATGCGAAGCTTCTGGGCTACATGGAACATATACTTCTCGTAGAGAAAGGCGGTGTTGCATGAAAGCGTACAAAGGCTTTAATCGAGACATGACTTGCAGAGGCTTTCAGTACAAGGAAGGCGGCGAGTACGAGACGGATCAAGCGGAGGTCTGCGACTGCGGCTTCCACGCCTGCGAGCATCCGCTCGACTGCCTTGGATACTACGAACCCGGAACGGGCTCGGTCTACCACGAAGTGGAGCTGGACGGAAAAATCGACAAGAAAGACAACGGCGACACCAAGGTAGCAGCGACCAAGATAAAGATCGGCGCACGGCTCTCGATAGCCGGACTGGTCAAGGCCGCGATAGACTACACAATGGCGAGGATCGAGCCGGAGGCGAAGGCCGACGAAAAATTCGGCGCGGCATCGGCCACGGGCGACAGCGGCGCGGCATCGGCCACGGGCGACAGAGGCGCGGCATCG
>Ga0265300_10002566_pt1 | contig 15600 bp, 18 predicted proteins | sample AusTroGonzalo_MG_FD_193482 | JGI IMG/M metagenome (GOLD analysis project Ga0265300, IMG submission 193482) | Bovine rumen microbial communities from tropical cattle in Woodstock, Queensland, Australia - Gonzalo_03 | ecosystem: Host-associated > Mammals > Digestive system > Stomach > Rumen ...
TGTCGGAGCTCGTTTCCTCTGGGTTTTTCACCCCCTATCCCCCTTCTGGCGATGGAAGTTGTTATTCTCTTTCATCGTCTTGCGGCTATGGCACCGCTGGCACATAGGCTGCAGATTTGATTCATCATAAAATAAAGTCAAATCCCCGCGATGCGGAATAATATGATCCGAGATAGTTGCCGGAGCTCCGCAAATAAAGCAGTTAGGATATTTCTTCAGGAACTCCCGGCTTCTTCTCCGCCATTCTGCAGTCTGATACAGATAATGCCATTCACTCGACTTGCCTCGCTTTGTGAATATCTGCCGGCTCTGCGCCTGCTGACAATTCAGATGTTTCTCGCAGTAATCCTTGCCAGGTAGGGCAGTGCGCCCGCATCCGCTCTTCTTACAGATTTTTGTTTTCAACTGTCACGCTCCTTCAACAGCCTATTGATATAAGCAACTCCCTTTTGAAGAACTAAGGTTTTCAAGCTGATCTTTGTTTCGCCAGATGGAATTGTGTATTTAGTTTCAATCACCCTGAAATATCCGCTGTCGATATATTTCTGATACGGAATATTATCCGACTGTAAAATCTTTTTATTCCGCAAGAACTCAAAAAGATTGTTGCGCCCGATGTTTCTATTGAGCACCTTTGCGCAGTTCCCGATGTCGATTGCATCCTTTGAGCTGCATATCTGATATGCAAACTCTGCCGCCGGCTTAAGTCTCTCGATCTCTTTGTTTGCATCCTGGATGCGGCGATTCAATATAGCCCACGCCTGGGCAATCATCTGATCTTCTTCTGTTGCGGTTGTTACAGCATCAATCTGTCTGCTCGCAAGGTTGTGATGCTTCTGCAGTTCCATCTTGATGATTGTTGCCTCTTCCTCGCTGAACACTCTGAGAGACTGCTTTCCGCCTTTTGTCTGCAAGGTATGGAAAGTACCTTCCACCCCTTTGGCGGTTGCTGTATCTCTGATAGTACGCTCAGTAACTCCCAGCACTTCTGCCAGGGCTTTTGTTGTCATAAAGTTTCCAGCTTCAGATTCTGAAATAATTAATTCGTTCATGTTCCCCTCCTAACACAAAACTAAAACGGAATATCTTCCATACCATCAAACATTGAAGGATCATAATTTTCCGGTTGCGTACTCTGGTAGTTATTTTCTGCAGCCTGCTGGGTTTCCTCGGTAGGGCGGAAAGAGTTATTACCGAAAGGCGCAAGAGAAATGTTCTCCACGCGAATTATGACTTTTGAATGTTTGTTGCCATTCTCGTCGGTCCATAACTGCTGTTTAAGTTTTCCCTCAACAGTTATTCTGCGGCCTTTCAAAAGATGTTTGCTCATTGCCTCGGCGTATGGCCCTTTACACTGGCAATCAAAGAAACTCGGTATAGATTCCCATTCGCCAGTCTGTTTGTTTTTGTAAGAATCGTTATAGGCGATTGTAAATCTGATGTATGGAGTTCCATCAGTCCATCTTGAAAGCTCTGCCGATTGGGTAAGATTGCCCTCAACGATAACTCTGTTTATATTTCCCATTTTATCCTCCTAGCCGCCCCACATAGGGCGGCAGATAACAGAGCCGCTCGGCCTATGCCTTCGCTCCGATTACGAAGCGGGGGCGAACATAAATGCTCGCATAGCTGGCGCCGATGTAGTTGGCAAAGCCATTGTTGCTGACAAGGCAGAAGTCAGCCGACGACGCTTCGCCTGCACAATCTCTCCATTCATCAGAGAGCCACCACCAATCAGAATATTTCTTGTACATTGCAATCTTGTGCTTCGGCTCTTTGAACCAGTCGAGCTTCTTTTCCTCGTCGAATACTTCTTTCTTAGAGAGAAGATTGCACTTGATTTCCAGATCATCGTTTCCAGTCAAATATTTGAACTGAGGCACAAAATGCTTATTTAGATACTCATTCAGGAAAGAAGTTGAAAAACTTACTTTCTTGTTTTTCTTAAACGGAGCAATCGGCATCTCAAAAAGACAATTGTCAAACAAAAGCTCACAGTTCTTCTTGTCCTTTTTAATGCAATAAAGCTTTGTTTCCGGAGTGATAAACTCTGGAACTGTTACCTCCCTGCCATTAAAACGGATTACAGCTGGCGCAATTTTCAAGCTGCTAATAACCACATAATTACCGACTTCTACCGCACCGGAAAACAAAACTTCCGGCGAAACCTGTTTTTCTTCAAAAATCATTTTCCGCTCCTTCCAGCTCTTCTGCTGTTTATAAACTCTCTTAAAAGATTCTCCGAATCATTATTACTGCAATAGATTGTGTATTTATGGCCTATTACCTGAACTTTCATGCCCTCGCAGATGATCAGCTCCTGGCCTGCCATTTTCTTTTTGACATCATGCTTTATCTGGCCGGCTGTCTTTTCCTTTTCTGCCTTTGGAACCTTTTCACCGTACTGACTCGCCAGAAGTCTGACAGCCTGATACTGATTTGAAACCCATGTCTCTGATTTGCCGAAACGTTTAGCAATAGCGCCCTGATTCATGTTAAAGCGGGCTTTCAAATCCTCGAAAACATCTACAAGCTCAGATGCGCTCATGTTCTTTCGCTGGCAGTTCTCTGCAATCTGGGCAAGGATAATTTCCTTTTCGTTCAAGTCCTCGAAGATATTACATTCAACATGGGGCCAGCCCAGTCTCTTGATTGCTTCAAAGCGGCGATGCCCGGCAACAACTACATATTTGCCATCATCCTGCTTCTGGACCGTAATCGGATTTATTAATTCCTGGCGGTCGATTGATTCTGCCAGCTCTAAGATTTCACTGTCGCGCTCGTTTCTGATGTTCTTTCCCTGCACGATCTTTGACACTTCCAGCACCTTTAACATAGTTTTACTTCCTCCTAGCAAAATAAAGCTTTTGCTTTTTTAGTTAAGTTTTTGATTCCGGTCAGGCTTTCTTCCTGGTCTTTCATCGTTGTGTATTCAAGCGCATGTTTTACACCGTTTTTCAGTACGGATATAAAGCTTTTTGTTACAACGTAACCCATGCCCCGCTCGTAACGTCTGAAAACATACAGAAAGGCATCTGCCACAATCTCATTCTGTTTCTCATCATCAAGCCATCCCAGCCCGCCTTTTTTCATGCGGCGCCACAACAGCCGGCGCATAATCTCATAACTCAGCAAGTATAATTCCCTCCGCGCCTCTTCATCGCCATTTTTTAAATACTTGAATTGCAGGTTAAAAAGCTTTTCGCTGTCATTTTCCGGATTCTCGAAGTAGGGCAGTTCCTGGGAATTGTAAAACTCCCGCCTTGCATCCTTCTTCTTCTGCTCAACAATCCGGAGGTTTTCCTGAACGCATAACTCAATTTCTGGAAATTCCGACTGTATTGGCTGATCCATTTTTTATACACTCCCACTTTTTGCAATGCTCTGTAATTTTTGCATACAGATATTGCCCGCAATCATCTTTCCCCTTGCAATCCTTTTTCCATCCCAGCTCGCGACACATAACGCATGAAAAATAAAACTGCAGCCCTCGCTGAATAATCACCCGCTCTTTCAATGCCGGAGGATATTCCGGCCACGGTTTATCTTTCTGCTTCATCCTAGCTGGCCCCCTCAACACTATGGCCCTTCATTTTCATCTGGAAGAGCTTTGCCCTTCTGTTCGGGTCTGCCGGATCTATTCCGAAACGGATATATTCTGCATCGAACTGATCGCCGAACTCTTCACGCTCTGCAAGAGCTTCCTTGCGGTCCTTTTCTGCCTGAGCAACTACACCCAGCGCCCTCGGCTCCTTTACAGTTCCGTAGATTCTCGAAACCCTTGAAAGCAACTGCGACCAGATAGCCTCTTTCGCCATATATGCCGGAAATAACGGAACATTATGCCAGCGGTCACCTTCCGGCGCATCATGCATTTTCTTAAACTCAAAACACATTTTCTTTGCCAGGTCCGCAGCTTTTTCCGGAGTCTCTGCAGACTGCAGAAGATCATCTGCAATCTGTTCGACAATCTTCAAGCCCTTTGATGCGTTATAGCCCACATTGTTCTCAACAAAGAACTTAGTCAGAATATCTTCAAGCTCCCCCATGTTTTTTTGATTACTTTCTGGCACGAAACTTGCATCTTCTGTTTCTTGTACTTTGTCACCAGCAGAATCTGTTGCATCAGAGTTTTCAGATTCAGGAAGGATTTGAACATTCAAGGCAGATATACGCTCTTTTGTCTCTTGCTCCATCTGTTCAAACTCTTGATTCATCTTTGAGCCGGCGGCTGGAGAGTCCATAATAGGCTCGGAAGCCGCCGGCGGAATCTCTCCTTCCACACCTTCTACTCTTGTGTGTGTGGTCTTTTCTAACTCTAATTTATTCTGTTCTGTTCTATCTTCTCTCTCTTCTCTTCTTATCTGCGGATTCGCCGCGCCGGGGCCTTGTATAGTGTTTAAACACTCGTTAACGCGGGGCTGTGTAGTGTTTAAACACTTATCAGATGTAACAGATATGTTTTTTCTCTGACTGTCTACATTTTTATACGGAACAAAAAAAGAAGATTCTTTCTGCTTTTTTTCCCACTGGGCGCGGGCAATATTAAAGCGGTTTTCAAGCGCTTTGCCGTTCTGCCTTGTGGTATATTCCCACTCAGCAAACAGATAAATAGTTGAATCAGGAACATGCGCAAAGATGCGGAATTTCACCATTGCAGATGCAACTGTGAAAACTGTTTCCGGCTTGTCGGCCTTGATAAGAGCTGCAAACTCTTCTCCATCGCCTATGTCGAAAATGCCATCTTCATCGGCCTTTGTTGCTCCTGCCAGGTAAAGAAGAACCGGCGCGGCGCGGAGTTCCGGAGTAAGTTCCTTTTCCGTTCTGATCATTGCTTTATTTTCAAGTAAATCTGTCGGAATCTTAGCCCAGGGCTTACTGTTGAAAAAACTCATGCTGCAACCTCCTTTTTTACGCTCTTGCGCTGGCGCGGTTTACTTTTCTGAAACTTTTTCTTCGGAACTTGTGCCATCCACTTTTCAAGGGCGGCGCGGACCTCTGCAGATGGAGCGCAGTTTTTGCGGTCCACTTCATCAGCATAAAACTGTCCGAGGCTTCCGTTCTGGTATATCTGAGCCGTTGCAACCGGAACGCCTTCTTTCTGAATAAAGACAATAGTATAATTTCCATCTGCAGTGCCCTGATAATAACCGCAAGCGCAGATGCACTGATGCAGAGCCTTTGCCTGCCTCTGCCATTCGTCATAATCAGAAGTAACAAAAATAGAATATCCGTCTATTAAGCTGTTTATTTCAGCAAACTTTTTCTCAATTCGTTTAATAGCCTTTTTCTGTTCCTTAAGCCGTTTTTCTTCTTCTTTCGCTCTCTCAATCATTCTCGCTTCTTCCTTTATGCGCTCTTCTTCTACAAGTCTGTTGTGGAACTCGTTCAGATCTGAAGGGTAGTGCCAGTATTCATCTTCAAAAGCATGGTCGCTGTTGTGTAACATACAAAGATAATCTCTGTATAATTCAACAAGCTGCATAATAGCCCGCCCTTCTTCTTCAAAAGTTGAATTAAACTTTTTACGCGCCTTCTTTACATATTTGAATTCTTCAATACCTATACTCACCGTATAAGGATATTTTCTATCCGGTCTGTACCAGGTTTTTACATAGTTGTAGTATTCAAGCCATAAAGAAGGATTATCCGAGCGCATGGCGGCTCTTATTTCCTTAAGATTCAGATTCAGACAAAGCGGATTGTTTCTCATAAAGATACAAGTCGCCTTTCTGTTCTTTTCCGCCATTCTCCAGAAGGTCTTGTTCATCCCGATTTTTTCATATCCTGCGGCAAGCAGAATTTCGAGCTCTCTGTGGGCAATCCACATTTCAAGCTTATCCATAAGCTCTGCAAGGCTTGCCAGCTCGAACTTGTTTGCAAGGTATCTGAAGCCGGGATATAACTGGCATACAAAATCAATGTCTCTATCCGTTACGCAATCCGAGTGTCCGACGGTTGAACGCTGTCCGCGTTTGCACCATTCTTCTACCCCCGCAATTTCCGGATTGTAATACCAGTAAGAGCGCTCGTTATATGGCAACCCTGGAAAGGCGACACAATAGCCGCCATATACACTCTGGTAAAGGTTACGCATCCACGATTCGCCGGCATCATTTTCCTTGTAGACATCTAGCGAATGAACATCTTCAGGATGATTCTTATGCCACCATTCTGCAGTTAAAACTCTAACTATTTGACCGTTTTCGATTTCAAGATGATCGTACCAATTCTTAGGAGCATGCATCTTTCATCCTCCTAGAAATCGAAAAGAAGGCCGTTGCCGTCTGAGTCGTATTTCGGAGTGAAAGGCTCCGGCTTTTTGTTTTCTGGCTCTGCTTTAGTTTCTGCAGATGCCGCTGTTTCTGCGCCTGCTCCGGTTGCCTTTTCTTCTCCAAAAATCTCGAATCCGTATTCATCAGTAACAGCTTCGTTTTCGTTGTCCGCTGGATTTTCTTCCTTAGTTTCCAGTTCCGTCTCTGCCTCGCTGTTTTCTGATGCCTCAGATTCATCCCCTCCGTTGTCTGCCTGATGGAGCATGACTTCTTCTTCTTTTTCTGCCGGCTTTTCGTTTTCTGATTCCGCTTCCTCGCAAGGAGTTCCTGAGTTTTCGTTGTCCGCTGGCTTTTCTTCTTCTGTTGTTTCCAGTTCCGTCTCTGCCTCAGTTTCTGCTTCTTTCGCTGTTTCTGCGCCTGCATAGTCGAGAAAATAATCTCTAGCCATTTTGAAAACGACTGCATCCTCAATTGCTGCAGAGCTTCCGCATCCGGTTGCTTTTACTGCATCCTTTATAAAGGCATAACAATCGTCTATTTTCTCAGGATCGTAGAGAGCCTTAAGAGCAGCATCTTCTTTTATCTGCTCTTCCAGATAAGCCTTAATGCGTTTCTTTGAATCGGTTTCGATTTTTCCGAACTGCTTAAGGTATTCCTTATAATCAATTTTTCCTGCCATTGTTTAATCCTTAAAACTTTGCCCCAGAATCTCACGGATAACCGGGAGCTGTTCATCCAGAAAGTACACCGCTGAATCATACATATTCTTATTTATGTAAGTTCTGCCTTTTCTGGCTGTTTGTCTGTCATAGCGTTTCTTATCGCTGACAGCCTGCTTTTTCATTTCGTCTAAAAGCCTGATAGTGCCCTTAGTTGTCATTCTTTCAATCATTGCTGTATTTCATAGTCGAAGAAGTAACCGCAAGAAGGGCGAACCGCATCCCCCTCAGTAAGAATTCTATTCAAGCATTGAGGCTTCATGCCGAAATATTCCGCCGCCTCTTTTTCAGACTTGAAGGAAAGAACCCTTGCTCCGGCTTTTGCTACCGGCTCCGCTGGAATAGCCATGACAGCTTTAGGCGGTTGTCCTCTTTTCAACTTCTGACTCCCTCAGCTTATAGGCTGCATCGTTTTCAGTTTTTACGACGTAATCTTCAAAGCTTTTCACTCTTTCCAGCTGTCTGTCTGAAACTGGAACTCCTGCAAGGCTTACTTCGAGGTTTTCCTTTCTGCGGAAAAATCCCTCTTCTGCCGCATCGTATAAGTCGATAAGCGGCTGATCATCCGGCCTTGTAACCTTAAATGCATTGTTTAATCTCAGGCAGAGATTCTGCATTGTGTCTAAATAAACGTACTGAGTCATACACCCTCCTTTGTGACTGTGTGGGCTTCCAGATAAGCCTCCAAATCCGCAACCTTATAAAGCCTTACACTGTTAATCTTGACATAGGGAATATCAAGAGAAAAAAGTGTAGTTCGACCGATGGAGAGCATTTTGCACGCATCAGGAACGCGCACGCATAAACGCTGTCTTTCCATAGTTTTTCCTCCGTAGAGAGAGGGATTGAGGGATGCAGATTTATCCATTGCAGTGCATCCCTCTTTCCCTGAAGTTTTTATATGACTAACGCGGGCGGGGACCTGCGGAAAGTCCAAAAGGAAAGATAAAAGCCTTGCTTAAACTCCGGGCAATATGCCCGGAGAAAAAACAAGCCCTTCAAGTGTGAGCGGTCTAGTTCCCACAGCCTGAAGGGCCTATATATTACAACTTCCGCCCGCCGGTTTAACGTTTGGAAAGCTATAACCTGAATAAAAATCTAGACCGTCAAATAACAGAATTGTCAACATTCTGTTATTTACTGATACCATGGTATCAGCGGCAACTCTCATTTGAGAGTTCCTATAAAGCATAATAGTACCAGATGAGAGTTATGTCAAGAAAAAAATTAACATTTGAGAGTTTTTTTGCGAAAATAATAATGAGGTTTTTATATGACAGATTTTGAAACAAACGGCTTGCAGATAGTCGAGAGAATCAGCTCTGTCTGCAGACAAAAGAAAATAGTGCGGAAAGAAGTCTCTGAAGCGCTAAAACTTCCGGATAATTGCTTTTCTAACTGGTCGGCTAGGGGAACTGTACCAGCTGGAGACATCTGCATAAAGATTGCAGACTATCTGAAAGTTTCTGCAGTATGGCTTATTACTGGGAAAGAAGAAGGAATGAGTAATGAAGAAAAAAAGCTCCTGATGATATATCAGAAGCTTTCGCCAGATCAGAAAGATACAATCTGGACCTTACTTGAAAAATGGGAGAGAGAAATTGAGGTTAAGGAAGAAGCTGAAAAAATGGCATAATCTTTGTAGGCTCCTGGATTAAGTATTTTTAATCCAGGATAGAGCCGAAAACTTCTGCCTGCGCTGCAGTAATAATCCGCGCCTCTTCTGCAGTCTGATGCGCCGCATAGTGTTCGAGCATCAATTGCGTTTTGTGTCCGGTCTGAGACTGCAGAGCCCTCTGATTTACTTTATCAGCCATATAAGTTGTGTAAAAATGCCGCCATGCGTGAAAGGTCATTTTCTTTGCATCATCTTTATTCATGCCAGCCTTTACAAGAGCACGGCGGAAGAACTTTCTGAAAACGTTGCAATCAATCGGTTTATCCGGAAGCTTTCCCCAGAATATAAAACCCGCGCCGCCTTCATGCGGATTGCATAAAGCAAGTTTTCTGAGCTCTTCAAGGATATAGGGAAAATAAACAAAAACTGTCCGCTCTTCGCCGTTCTTTGTGCTTTTTAATCCGTCTTTCAAATTGTAAGAATGGCGCACATAGATGCAGTTCTCGCCCAGATCATCTGCAGTAAGAGCCTGAATTTCTCCGCAGCGCATGCCCGTACACATGGAAAGCATGGATGCGAGTTTTGCCATATCGTTTTCCCATTCTATGCGGAAAACGTTCCGCGCCATTTCCATAGTTAAAATTGCCCGCCTCTGATAAGTGCATTTATACATCACCCAGCCGCGGGAAAGGTCCACCGGTAAAAGCTCGTTATTATACGCCCACTTCAGCGGAGTGAGTACGGACCGCAGAATATGATTTTTTGTATTTCCGTTGAGGTCGAGAGCATCCAGCCTTGCAAACTGCAGCTTGATGTCTGCCCTTGAAAGTTCACCGAGTTTCTTTCCTTCCAGGATGCCTGCCCAGTGCCTCGTTATAAAGGCGGTTGAGTTTTCACGATGCTTTTTATGTACCATCTGGCCTTTGCGTTCTTTTTCCTTCAGGTATTCTGATTGGTCCGGATTCCAGAAGCTGCAGAGCCATTCAAGCGCATCCACATTCTGAAAGCTTGCATCATTTAATACAAAGCTTGTTAGAAATCCCTTGCGCTTGAAATCTTCAAGGAACTTCTGCACATCTTCCTTTGTGTATTCTGATTTTCTGATAGTATCATAGAATGAGAGTTCATTGAGGGAATCTGCTTTTTGATTGTACATATCCCACGCTTTGCGTAGTGCTCTGTTGTAGTTCTTTTCTTTTGTGGAAAGCCAGCTCATGAATTTACCGGTGCGCTCATTACGGAATCGCACATAGTAAAACGGCGAATCACCTCGGATGGTGAGAGAGAAGGGAAGTTTCTGCATGTCATAACCTCGTAAATTAGATTTACAGGTTATCATTTCCACTAGTTACCGGCGGGCGGAAATTTGTGTACCATTTTGTGTACCAGTCGCCATTTTTACCGAAATTTGACCTTTTCCGCAAAAACCGACTGAAAGCTAATTCTCTATATTATGTAGAATTAAATGGTCTGACGCTTGGCAGAATCGAACTGTCGACCTACTGCTTAGAAGATCGTAAAATTGCAGTCCGCGCCGCTCCGCCCGCGTTCAAATAACCTGCTATTTCTTTATAGCATAATGAATTATCGTTCGCAATAGTCCGCTAGAGTTTTTCATTATCCGCATTTTTTGTACCAGAATTATGTACCAGTTTATCCTGAAGCATAGTCACCCGATGCCCTGCAAAGGGCATCGGTGTAAAGTGCCGCTAGGGGCTACGCCCTACGCTCCGAGCACGAAGCGGGGGCGAACATCATGGCTCGCATCGCTGGCGGCGTTGTAGCCGGCATAGCCATAGTTGTTGACACGGGAGAAGCGAACCGACGACGCTATATCTTTTAGCCAGTAATATGCAGATCGATTGTTTATTGCTTTTTTCGAGAAGGCGAAAAGCGGGAGCTGCTTACAAGCTGTTCCAGTATCAAATCCCGAAGAACTCCAGACAATAGAGCCAAAAACTTCAACTTCACTCATCAAACACGCCTGGCAATCAGCCCATGTCCAGCCTGAAGAAGCACCACTGGCACTTCCAAAACGACCATATAAAGATGATACTATTGCATTGCTTAACAATTCCCTTGTTGTTTTCAAGTGAGAGCCAAATTCAGCATAAAGCTGCTGATTGATTGTTGCGCCGGATGCAGTGCTTCCAGATGATACAACAGAGCCAATTGTTGCAGTATGCATTTCGCTTGCAACATATCCGCCGGATGTTGTATTTGTGGAGTTCATTCTCTTTCGACCAAAATGGAAGGAACCTTCTTCCCCTTTACCCGGAACCATAACAAGATGATTATAATTCACCTCATTGCTATCGCCGTTACCAGCAAGAGTATTGATTCCGGCAATTGTAACCCACTGGCTTCCGGTTGTTGCATACTGAGAATCTTGATTCGGAGCAGAAATTGCCCTCGACATCTGGAAAAAATCTCCCACATACAAATCTTCAAAAGCGCTGAAGCCATCAGTTCCCGCAATGCGTTTCCATAAAGTTCCATCGTTATAATAGCTTGTAATGTCTTTTCCTAAAACGCCATTAACCCAGCGAGGAACATTGTGGTCAATTTTTACTACTTCACCGGCAACTTCTTCTATATCTTCAGTAACCTCAGCAACAGCTGCCGCAACAGCTGCCGCAACAGCATTGCTAGAAGCCGGATAAAATATGTTAGAAGCAACCGAATCCACCGCACTGGCAGACATTACAATCCAGCGCTGAATCTGTGTATTGTTGACTGTTGCATAAAAGTATTTAAGATGCATCCATGCGCCGGCGTTCCAGGCTCCAATCGGGGAGCCGTTCGGCATGTAGAGAGGGATTGCGCCGGAACCGGCGAAATTTAATGTCGGGTTTGAGGCTGTGTTTGCAGTTGTGAAACATACTACAACTTCTCGGCCTGAAACAAGTGTAAAGTCCGGATTTGAGTCTGTGAGGGAGGCGGCTTTGGCGGCGGTTGCGGCGGCTGTGTCGGAAACTCCGAAAGGGCAGCTTAAAAGCTGGGCTTTTGAGATTCCTTTGTCGGCATCTTCGATTGTGCCGGGCTTGTGCCTGAGCTGGATCATGTCGCTGTCTGAAATTGATGATTTATCGAGGCGTTCGCCTGCTGTTTCACCCTTGAATCTAGTTGTTGGCATTGTTTACCCCTTCAATATTTTCTTTTACCTTTTTAGCCCGAACCGGCATCTGCACGGCTGCGAGCTGGGCCTTATATTGATTTGTAAGGCTCATTGAAAGCTCTGTATATGGCTTTAATAAACTGAGAATAACTGCAATCTGATCTACTGTCATTTTTACGCTGATTTCATTCATAATAATAATGTCAAGCTGTCCAAAAACACATTTTTGTCAACCAGCTGATTCCATTTTTCGCAATTGGGAACTGCCCGGTAGGCTCTCTATATTGGTAAAATCTTTCATTTTCCATAAAGCAAACTCTATATATAGTTCCTACATCCGAATATCCCCAGAACATAAAAACATTATCCAAATATGCACCATCCTGATATATAAGCTCTAAATGAGTCAATGTTAATTCAATCGGATTTCCATAAGAATTATTAAATTTCAGATATCCTCTAATTAGTATATCATTATTCAATTCATGTTTAGGCCTTTCTAATCTCGTCATTCTATCAATATAATTATTATATATAAATTCTCTTAAATCATTTTCAAAATCTGCATTACCTCCTGACGGCGTATATGCTTCATATCCGCTCGGTCTTGAAATAACTCTCGGCCATATTTTAAAATGCCAGCTATCAAGAAAATATACGCCGGTATCATAAACCTCCCGCGAAATATATGTTCTAGTTGATAAAGCTATTCCATTTGTATTAACAGAAAATTTATATCCGGTCGGTGTTTCGTCTGGATCAACATCCGGATAGACTTCAAGAGTTCCGGTATATTTTCCGCTTACATTGTTTAAATATCCTGAAATTGTAATGTTATCAAAGAATCCCTGTGTTGCCTTGATTGCATCCGTATCAATGAGGTTTGTTTTAATCTTTCCGCCTTCAATAATTGTAGATTCTTCTACAAGTCCGCCTACCTGGACCAGCTGATTAATAAATGCAGTATCTGCAGCCAGCTCATTGATAAACGCTGTATTTGCAACAAGTAAATCTGCAAAAATGCTGTTTGCAGAAAGATGCGCGAGGTATTCATAGGCCTGAGAATTATTCTGTTCCAGATCCGCACCTGCAACGCCTAAAATATCGCCCATTGCAAAAGTAGTGTGCGCTATATCTTCATCAACTTCCCACTTCCAGGCTTTATTTGTTCCTATGAACTTATACACCCGCGCCGGGCGGAACTTGCCCTCAATTGAAAGGCTGGAAACAGTTTCAACTCCAGCCCATACAAAGTAATTGTTTATTCCGGTAATTGAAGGAATATAATCTATATTTGAAATAGGGCCTAAATATACAGAATCCTGCAATCCAAAATATGAAAACCAAATATCATAAGTGTAGGTTGTTGAAGCTGTTTCAAGCGCCATATAGTTTGCATCGTTTTCATCAACATATAAATCATCGTTCTCATCGACATACTGATCGTACTGAACTATAGGCCGATAAATGACCGGAATCTTAAACTGTCCGGAGCGAACTTCCGCGCCTTCTGCAATTGTAAATATTACTTTTCCGCCGACTACTTCATAAGACCAGCCCGCCGGAACGTTGATAGAACCGACTACAAAGGGCCTATCTTCCCAACCCTGGCGGCATGAAATTTGAGTTTCTACGGTCTGAGCGGTTGAAGCTTTTCCTTCTTCGTTTGTTTCAATGATTACGCTCTTAACGTCTGCATCTACTACAATAGGCATTTCGAGCATCTGATATGCATTAATCAGATCTTCCTGCAGTACGTTCATATCCTGGCGGAGCCTTGCCACATCTTCAATGCTTACGCCTCTGTTACCTGCCTGCGGTCGTGTAACGTTCGACTTGTAAGCGGGAATAGTTCCGCCATAGGAATAAACATCTTCATTGTAATCTCTTAAGGTGAGAGTGAATCCGCCTTTTCCATTCGGCTCTACACCGTAAATCTTCATTACGTTTGTAATCTTTGAGAACTGGCCATCATTATCCAGAAGTCCGAAAGAAAGATGATTTCCCAGCTCCGGAACGATTGAACTTCCGCTTACATCAAGAGGCTCCGGGAAGGAAAGAATTCTTGTTATGCCTTCTTCCTCTTCATCTTCAAAAACGCCCTCAACCTCTGCAGAATAAAGCTTATAGCCGAAAGAGTTTGTTGCCTGAATGATTACACCATATCGGGAGCCGGATTCAAAAGTAAGGGCATCCGAAACTGCAATCTGTGTGATTTCGCCTGCATTGTTTGTAGTAATTCCCTTTATTACGGATGATGCAAGGCCCTGCAGTAAGTGCGGAAGCTGCAAGAGGATTGTTGAATAAAGCGGATACCAGTCGCCCTCGCTTCCTACATCGGCCTTTACTTCACGCGGCTGAAGCTGGCGCTCCCTGAGTTTTCTCTGTGCCATTTTATAGGCGTGTTCGTAGTTTGTAACGTAATCTAAGCCCAGAGTGTCTACTGTGTCGGAGGTATAGTCATAAGTTCCGCCATCGAGCATTGAATAGAAAGTGTCAACGGTCCATGAGTTTCTGTTTGTGTAGGTAACCTTTGTTCCGTCTGTCTTTTTCTGCAGTGATTTTGATGCAGAGAAAGAAACTATATTTTCGGTATTCAAAAGCGCAACCGGATTCTCTTCTTCCTTATCAATAAAGACTTCAAGAAGGCCTTCCTGATTGCGGACCAGTGTTGCATTACATAAAGTACAAATCTTTGTAAGGATGTCGGCTTTCTTTTCGCTCTGAGTGATGATTCCATCGCAGTAAAATCCGTTTTCTTCGCAATATTCATACAGTGCGCCGAAAGAGGTCATTTCAAGCTCTGAAGTATTAAAGCGGCTAGGAATATGGAAATCACTTGTAAGGATTTCTACAAGCCAGGATGCCGGATTTCTTGTTGTTGTTTTCTGGGCGCTCCAGGATGTTCCATCCCATGTACGCGCATAGGCCTGAGTCATTGCGTGAAGTTCTTCGAGAACTCCCTGCGTAGAATCGTTTGCAACTACCCTATAGGCAAGGCGAGTCACTTTGTTGAATAGCTGGGCTTCAAGCGGAGTACATGCTACAAGTGAAGAAGAGGTTGATTTTACTGCATCAAACTGGAAAGTCTGATACCATAAAAGCTGACAGTCCTCCTGAGAGCCTGATTCTGCCTTCGGAGTTTCCTTAACAACCTTGATGGAAATATTCTTTCCGTAACTCTCTGCAGCTGTAAAAGTTTTTGTTGCTACATAACGGATGTTTCTGTTTGAGTTCTTTACAAAAGTGTTAGAAGTAGTTCCCGCAAAAAAGAACTCGGTCCAGGTTGTTCCGCCGTCGTTACTCCAGTAAGGGCATACAATGGCCGTTCGCTCCTGCCAGGTTTCTGCCTCTGAGTTATACTGTCTTAAACAGCTGAACTGGATGCAGACCTGAATCTTCATTGCATTTTCTGCAGCCTGAACTATTACCGGCTCGGCATCCTGCCCGAACTCATGCTTCAATTCTGCGGCGGCATAGGTTGCGCTTACTTTCTGATTTCCGTCTGCGATTGTGAGAGTTTCACCGGGCTGGCGGACCTCTACCATATTTGAATTGCTCTGATCATAATAGAGGGAATCAGAATCGAAAGCCTGAACGCCGGAGATTCCATTGTCGTTATGGGCAATATTTTCGTTTCCCAGCAAAAACTGTGTTATCTTCTGATTTCCATAGCCAGCTGAAAAAACCGCATTGTAATATGAATTGATTCCATCCGCTCCGTCGATTGTATAAAAGCCATCTGTTACGTTATAAGGCGTATTATATACTGAGCCCATAATGAACTGAACAACCTCGCCGAGTGCCTTGCGGTTTTTGGCACCGCGGATGAAAGGAAGCTGCTGAACGGCGGCGGCCATGTTTTCTGCA
>Ga0265300_10002569_pt1 | contig 15583 bp, 10 predicted proteins | sample AusTroGonzalo_MG_FD_193482 | JGI IMG/M metagenome (GOLD analysis project Ga0265300, IMG submission 193482) | Bovine rumen microbial communities from tropical cattle in Woodstock, Queensland, Australia - Gonzalo_03 | ecosystem: Host-associated > Mammals > Digestive system > Stomach > Rumen ...
TTGTTTTGGTTAATCAAATTAACGACAACTTTAACCATCACATCCTTTTCCTCGGTTCTGCTCTCGGCAATCATCAGAGTTAAGGCGACGAGGGTATTGTCGGCCAGACGCTTTGAGCCGTCTGAACGATAGAGAACGTGGTTGTTGTTGAGGAACCAAAGGAACAGCGTGGCGGCAATGCGTTTGTTTCCGTCACTGAAAGAATGGTTCTTGGTGACTAGATAGAGCAACATGGCTGCCTTTTCTTCCACACTGGGATAGAGCTCCTCTCCTCCAAATGTTTGGTATATCTGTCCAATGCTGCTTTTGAAAGATTCATCCTTCTCGTTGCCAAAAAGTGAACTGCCACCGAACTTTTTTCGCAAGCCATCAATGGCCTCCATGGCGTTATCATATGTGGCATGAAAAGGCTCTTCTTTTGTGGTTTTCTGGATTGACAAACGCTCGTAGTCGTAGTTGTCAAGGGTGTCAAGGGCATAGGTATAATCCACTACCACATTAAGCAAATCTTGGCCTTCAACGGTATTCGGCACCTCTTGTTGTTTTAAAGTGCGGCCAACCACTTGAACCAATTGGCGAAGCTCACCAATCTGTTCTTTACGGATACGCTCGTTAACGGCATAGCCTTTGATTAGATATTGTTTCAAGATCTTACGAGCCCAGATGCGAAAATCCGTGCCACGTTTGCTTTTAACGCGGTAACCGACTGAAATAACGACATCTAGGTTATAAAGAATGGTCTCTTGTACTTGCTGTTTCCCTTCAATAGCACCATGTCGAGTGGTATGTGCAAATTTTGCACTTACCTGTTCTCTATCAAGTTCCCCCTCTTTGAAAACATTGTTGATATGGCGCGTGATCACGGTTCTGTCTTTCTGAAACAGATCAGCCATTTGAGCTTGAGTCAGCCATACAGTCTCATTCTCCAGACGGACATCAATTTGTGTTTGTCCGTCTTCAGTTTGATATATTATTATTTTGTTCTCTTCCATATTCTTTCTTGTAAAGGTAACAAAAAACATCGTGAAAACGTTGTGAATGAGCATCTTTTTATCAACCGATTATTTGCACACTAACTAGAAAACTGAAAAGTGTTCAAACAAATCAGACTGCCTATGTAAAAAATGATGGCAAAAAGGTTGTATCAGTATAACCTTTCTGCCAACATTTTTAGATTTAGAACGATAGAGGAGTTATTTGTCTCCTGATAGCTGGTAAACGCGGACGTAATCAACTTCCATAGTTACAGGGAGTGCGTCCTCGTCAACGCCTTCCTGGCCGCCCCAGTCGCCGCCCCAGGCAAGGTTGAGGATGATGTGGAAGGGGTAGTGGAAGGGCCATTGGTCGTGGGTGTCACCAAGGACTGATTTCTCAAGGTGGAGCTGCTCCTTGCCGTCAACGTAGGTTATGATTTCGTCGTCGGTCCACAGGAGGGAGTAGATGTGGAAGTCGCCCTCGGCCTTCTTGATGGTCATGGCGTGGGTCTTGTGGGTCTTCTTGGTGTGGTTGTAGTCCTGGGTGTGGATGGATGATGAGACCTCGTTGGGAACGCAGCCTACCTCCTCCAGGATGTCAATCTCGCCGCAGCGGGGCCAGCCGTTGTTGGGCATGCGGTTGTTGGCGGGCATCATCCAGAATGCGGGCCAGGTGCCTTTGCCTTTGGGGAGTTTTATGCGGGCCTCGAAGTAGCCGTTCTGCCAGCCGGTGCGGGCGTTGCCGTTGATACGGCCGGAATAGACCTTGCCGTCCTCCTTGAAGCAGTTGATGCGCAGGGTGCCGTCCTTGACCTCGGTTACCGGAGTGCCGGCGGGGGTGACGTGGTTCACGTAGTTCTGGAGCTCGTGGTTGACCATACCCTGGCGCATTACCACGTGGGTCCACTTGGCGGCATCGGGCTCGGTGCCCTCGTTGAATTCGTCCTGCCAGACAAGTTCGTAGCCCTTGGGCACGTATTTGCCATCGCGTTTACACTGTGCTGAAACTAAAGGCAGGCATGCTGCCGCAATAAGTAAAACAACTTTTCTCATATCTTTAAGAGGTTAGCAATTTATGGTTTTGTTTGTGTATACATACCAGATGTGGCCTTCTACTTGGGGGTAGCCCATTTTGCGCAGAAGGTCCATGTACTCGCGGACCTGATGGAGGTACTCCTCTCGCTCGCGGCCGAATTTGAAATCCACAATTACGGCGCTGCCGTCCGGCTTTATCATTACGCGGTCGGGGCGGCGGGTCTGAAGAATGCCTCCGTCGCGGTAGATGATCGAGGCCTCGTTAAAGAGGGTATAGGAGCCGTCAAACCATGACTGTACGCCCGATGCCTCCATGTGCGTGTGGATCATCTTGCGGATGTCATCGGCCTTGCGGGCGGTCTCTATGAGACCTTGGCTTAACATGCTGTCTACCTGCGGGTTGATATCCTGCGTTGTGCGGATGGCGGCAAAGAGGCTGTGGAGCAGCTTGCCGGTTTGGATGTACTCCTCCTGGCGGTCGTCGGAATCGTCGGTGGAATGGACAAAACGGGTGGATTCGCCCGATTGGCGGAACTTTGCGTTTATGGGGAATGAGTGCAGCTGGAGATCCTGCGGTGTGGGCTTGAGCTCAAACGGGTTGTCGGTTGCCTTCTTCTCCTTCTCTGTGTGCGGCACTATCTGTCCGTACTCATAGATGTATTGGTTCTGCTCGTCGGGCTGGCAGTCGAATGCGGCCGACAGGGCGTATATGAGGACATCGGACATGGTGGTTCCGCGGCCCAGCGGGCTCAGTACTATCAGGTTGCTTATGGCTCTGGTCAGGGCTACGTACAGAAGGTTCAGATTATCAACTGTCTGCAGCCCGGCCTCCTGCTTGTATTCGTCGTTGAATACGGAGTTTGCCAGCTTGCTGCTGAATCCTATGGGCAACAGAGGCATGCCTTTGTAAGGCTCGACGGTGGGGTTGGTCCAGAGACGTTCGTTGTGGCGGGTGTCAATGACCTCCCAGTTGCAGTAGGGCACGATGACGGTGTGGAACTCCAGTCCCTTGGACTTGTGTATGGTGAGCAGGCGTATGCCGTCGGCGTCGGTTGCGGGGATAGGGGTCTTGAACAGTTTCTCGTCCCATTCTGTAAGGAAAGCCGATGGTTCGCCGGGGTTGCGGCTGAGCCATTGGCAGATGGTGTCGAACAGGGTCATCACGTACTGGTCCTGTCCGGGTATGCGGTCCAACTCCAGGATGGAGTAGAGTTTCTCGGTGAGCTCGTAGAGCGGCAGGTGGCGAAGTGACTCCAACTCATCACGGAAGGTCTGCGGAAGGGAGTTCTCAAGACCCTGGGCGATCAGGCGGTCAAACGGGAGTCCGGACTTGATAATGTGGCTCTCACGCTCCCAGACAAGCTGTGCCAGAGCAACATTGTCGGTCTTGTCCATAAGCCAGCGCAGTGCGTTGATGAGTATGCGGACCGATGCCGATGAATCCAGCTGGAAGGCCTCGCTTGATATCATCCTGTAGTCAGGACGGTTGGCTGCAAACCACTCTGCGATATCTGCTATCTGGTTGCCGTAACGGCACAGAATGGCTATGTCTGTCTGTTCTACTCCGGCGGCGGTCAGCTTGTCCAGCTGCTCCTCAATTTGTTGGAATATTTTATCGTCAGAACCAGCCTGTTTGTCTTTCTTGCCTTCGGCCAGTACATAGACGTAACCCTGACCGTCGGCTTTGGAGCTTATCTGCTCAACCTCCTTGTATGCATCTTCAATGTCGGGATAGCTGGCGCCGGTCTGGCCGTTGTAGTGCATCTGCATCATCTCCACGGCCTTGGGGAACAGGGCGTTGTTGAAGTCAATCACGTTCTGTTGGCTGCGGAAATTGCTCTTCATGGGGATGGTCTGCGGGTCATAGATGGCCAGTTCCTTCTCCATCCTGGAGTTGAGTATGTCCCAGTCGCTGTTACGCCAGCGGTAGATGGATTGCTTGACATCGCCCACCACCAGACAGTCGCGGCCTATTGAGAGGCACTCCCAGAGCAGCAGTCGCAGGTTGCCCCATTGAAGGCGTGAGGTGTCCTGGAACTCATCTATCATAAGGTGCTCAATAAAGCTGCCGGTCTTTTCGTATACGAACGATGTGTCGCTGCCTGACAGTTTGCTGAGCAGCTGCGGGGTATCGGCCAGTATGAACCGTCCCTGCTCCTGGCTTTGGCGGTCTATCTCGGCACGTATGCCTAACAGAAGGCTCAGCTCGTGGATATATTGAAGGGCGGCACCAAATGAGTTGCTGTTGTAGTTATACTCATCGTAAAGCTCCTTGGCCTTGGCAAGCAGGGGTGCAAGACGCTCCTGGGCCAGGTTTGAGAGATAGGGTGAATCCTTGAGCGTTCCCTTGTCGTAGAACTTATCCGGGTTTTCCAGACAGTTGCCAAGTGTCTTGCCCTTGCTGAGGTCCATGTCGACAAACGTGCCGTCGGCAATCTTCTGAACAAGCGGCCTGACGTATCTGTTCAGCTCCTCAACAGATGAACCTGCCGATGAAATGGCCCCGATCATATCCAGACCTACAGCCTTCACCTTTTCGACGATGCCGGGCAGAACGCTGTCGCGGGCCGATGTCAGATTACGTTTGTAGTCGGCCACGGCGCCGGGCTGGGAGAGTATCCGGCGCAGCTCGTCGCCACGCTCCATGAATATCTCCCGGAACAGCTCCTGTGAGAACTTTTTGAGAGTGCCGTCTATTGACCAGCTCTTGTCGTTCTCAATGTTGTTCTCAACAAACTCCATAACGTTGCGTCGCTCATCGGACCCCTGTTCAACGCTGGCCAGGAAGGAGTCGACGGCCTCGTCAATGACCAGTTCGGTGTCAAGCTCAAGGGTCAGGTTGGCGCCGATGTGGAGCTCGCGGGCCAGGCTGCGCAGAACGGTCTGGAAGAAACTGTCGATGGTCTCCACACGGAACCGTCCGTAGTCCTGCAGTATCATGTCAAGCGCCAGCAGGGCGTTGTGGCGGATGGTCTGCTCATTGAATGTGACGGTTTTCTTTACCTCATTGTAATAGTCCTCCGAGCCGCCCAGGTTATGTCCGATGCCATATAACTGCGACAGGATTCGCTGTTTCATCTCGGCTGTGGCCTTGTTTGTAAAGGTTACGGCAAGGATATGGCGGTAGTCCTCAGGCTTTTTTATGAGCATGGTGATGTACTGGACCGCCAGCCGGAAGGTCTTACCCGATCCGGCCGATGCCTTATACACAGTGAGGTGCGAATTGTTACCCATAGGAGTTTAAACTATTCAAAATTAGTGATTCCGTTTGATAAAAGCGTTATCTTCGCGGTCCAATTATACACAGTAAAGTTATGGGATATATAACTGAGGACAAGAGAAAAGTGACCACACAGCGTCTCAGAGAGATGAAACAGCGTGGTGAAAAGATTGCAATGCTTACGGCTTATGACTACACTATGGCCAAGATGGTGGACGGCGCCGGCGTTGACGTTATTCTGGTAGGTGACTCGGCTTCGAACGTTATGGCCGGTAATCAGACCACACTGCCTATCACACTTGATCAGATGATATATCACGCCAAGTCGGTTGTACGCGGTGTACAGCGCGCCCTGGTGGTAGTTGACATGCCTTTCGGAACCTATCAGATCAATGATTCCGAGGCTGTTACAAATGCAATCAAGATAATGAAGGTGTCTCATGCCGATGCCCTCAAGCTGGAGGGTGGCGAGGAGATCCTGCCTTCGATCCGTCATATCATCAACGCAGGTATTCCCGTTATGGGTCACCTGGGTCTGACACCCCAATCCATCAATAAATTCGGCACATACGCCGTACGCGCCAAGGAGGAGGCCGAGGCCGAGAAACTCATTTCCGATGCACGCAAGCTGGAGGAGGTGGGCTGCTTCTCAATCGTTCTTGAGAAGATCCCCGCCAAGCTGGCTGAGCGCGTATCAAAGGAGGTCTCAATTCCTATCATCGGTATCGGTGCCGGTGGCGGCTGCGACGGTCAGGTGCTGGTTTGTGCCGATATGCTTGGCATGAACAATGAGTTCAGCCCCCGTTTCCTGCGCCGCTACGCCAACCTGTTCGAGGTTATTACCGATGCAGTAGGCCGCTACGTGGAGGACGTCAAGAACTGTGACTTCCCCAACGAGAAGGAACAATATTAAGGTTTACAGAAAGGTTATTTCTTAGGCTTGCGGAAAAAGTGACGTCCTTTCCCTTTGTGCTGGGGCTTGGGACGTACGGGCTTATACTCCGGAGCTTCGCCAAGTTCAGCAGGGATGGGAACCTTGTAGACATCCTTTTCCAGGAACTTCTCAATATGCTGGAAGCGGCTCTGGTCATCCAGGCTCACAAAAGTAATTGCGCAGCCCTCGGCACCGGCGCGGGCAGTACGACCGATGCGGTGCACGTAATCCTCGGGGTCCTGCGGAACGTCATAGTTGATGACCAGGTCAATATCATCAATGTCTATGCCACGTGATACGATATCGGTAGCTACCAGAATGTTGATATGACCGTTGCGGAACTTGTGCATTATGTCGTCGCGCTCGGCCTGACTCAGGTCGGAGTGCATCTCGCCAACGTTCAGGCCCAACCTTCTCAATGATTTGGTTATCTCCTTGACCTTGAGCTTGGACGATGCAAAGGCAATGACGCGCTTGGGGGCGTTGTTGCTGAACAGGCTCTGTATTATGGGCAGTTTCTGTGCCTCGTAGCATACGTATGCGGCCTGCAGTATCTTATCGGCCGGTTTGGAGACGGCCAGCTTTACCTCAACCGGATTGTGGAGGATGGTGCGGGCCATGCGCTGGATCTCATCGGGCATGGTGGCACTAAACAGCATGTTCTGGCGTTTAGCCGGGAGTTGCTTGACAATCTGCATGATGTCATCATAGAATCCCATGTCGAGCATGCGGTCGGCCTCATCCAGAATAAAGAACGAAACCTTGCTCAGGTCTATGTTGCCCAGACTGATGTGACTTATCAAACGGCCGGGGGTGGCTACGACTATGTCGGTACCCATGGCAAAGCCGCGTTTTTCCTGCTCAAAGCGGATTCCGTCATTACCTCCGTAGACGGCGGTGCCGGATATGTTGGTAAAGTATGAGAAACCTTCAATCTGCTGGTCAATCTGCTGGGCCAACTCACGGGTAGGCACCATAATGAGGCAATTCACCGCGTTTTCCGGGTAGTCTCCGCCTGATAGTTTATCCAAGACCGGCAGTAGGTATGCGGCGGTCTTACCGGTTCCGGTCTGTGCTATGCCTATCAGGTCATGTCCCTCCAAAAGAATAGGGATGGCTTTCTCCTGGATGGGAGTGCACTCCTGGAAATTCATTGCGTCAATGGCGTCCAGTAACGCCGGCTGAAAGTCTAGCTCGTCAAATCTCACGGTGAAATCAGTTATTTAGGGGCTTTTATATAAAGGAAAACGGCTATCGGTATGTATATGATGTTGGGGAGCCACTCTGCCCAGAATGCCGACATCAGTCCCATCACGGCAAATGTCTGGGACACAGTCTGGAACAGTATGTATCCAAAGCTGAGACCTAGTCCGATACCCAGGTACAGACCCATTCCGCCCTTACGCTTGCGGCTGGAGAGTGAAACACCTATGATGGTGAGTATGAAGGCTGCGAATGACATGGCGTAGCGCTTGTGATACTCAATCTCAAAGTCCTGGATATTTCCCATGCCGCGTTGTTTCTGACGACGGATATACTCACGGAGTTCGCCCGATGACATGGTCTCATGCTGACCGTTCTCAATAAGGAAGTCGGCAGGCTCAAAATGTATGATAGTGTCCAACTCAGTACCCTGGTTGAGGGTTTCAACTGTTCCGGACATGTCACGGATCATGTAGTTCTTGGCTTTCCAGTGGTACTTTTCAGGATTCAGAGTGTCATAGGTTACGCTGCGGGCGGTCATGTGTGACACCAGTTTCTTTCCCTCAAATTTGTCAAGGGCAAAACGGTAACCGGTCTTGTTGTAATCCTGATAGCTCTCCATATAGGCTATAATACCGTCTTCAACCTCAAGCTGGACATTGTAGGTTCCGTTGGAGTTGTCACGGTTGTAATGGCTCATCTTGTACTTGGCCTCAAAGTTAAGACGGGTAATGCTTCCTTTGGGAATGACCTGTGAGCCCAGATAGAGGGTGAATGCGGCAATTAAAGCTGCCGACAGCATATACGGGATCATCATCCTCTTGAAACTCATGCCGGTGGAGAACATGGCGATAATCTCCGAATTCTCCGCCAGTTTTGAGGTGAAGAATATTATGGCGATGAATACGAACAGCGGGCTGAACAGATTGATGAAATAGGGGATGAAGTTAAGGTAATAATCAAACACTATCTCCTTGGCTGTGGCCTGATTGAGTTTGTCTATATGCTCGTTGTAGTCAAACACCACCATGATGATGATAATCAGGGCAATCGTGAAGAAGTATGTACCAAGGAACTTCTTTATGATGTACCAGTCAAGGCGTTTGAGCAGTCTATGTCTGAATTTCTTTGCCATGGCAGCCTGATTATAACCGTTGCATAACTCGTTTTACCATTACATCCTTCCAGGTGTGGTAATCATCGGCCAGGATATGTTTGCGGGCCTCACCTACAAGCCACAGGTAGAATGCCAGATTGTGGATGGACGCAATCATCAGGGCCAGATACTCCTGCGCCTTGAACAGGTGATGCAGGTATGCCTTGGTATAGAGGGTGTCAACATATGATGCTCCATCGTGCTCGATGGGATCAAACACATCCTCCCATTTCTTGTTGCGTATGTTTATGATGCCGTCCTTGGTGAACAGCATGGCGTTACGGCCGTTGCGGGTGGGCATGACGCAGTCAAACATATCCACTCCAAGGCCGATGGCTTCAAGTATGTTGGCGGGAGTGCCTACACCCATCAGGTAACGGGGCTTGTCCTTGGGCAGGATGTCATGCACCAGGTCTATCATCTCATACATGACCTCGGTGGGCTCACCTACAGCCAGTCCGCCAATGGCATTACCCTCGGCCCCTTTTGATGCTATGTACTCGGCGGATTTGACACGCAGGTCCTTGTAGACGCAGCCCTGGACAATGGGGAACAGCGCCTGATGGTAACCGTACTTGGGTTCTGTAGAATTGAAACGCTCAAAACAGCGGTCAAGCCAGCGGTGTGTACGCTCCATGGACTGCTTGGCATATTTGTACTCGGCATCACCGGGGCAGCACTCATCGAACGCCATGATTATATCGGCTCCGATGGTACGCTCTATGTCCATGACGCGCTCAGGCGTGAACAGGTGGCGTGATCCGTCTATGTGTGACTGGAATGTGACGCCTTCCTCCTTCATCTTGCGCAGGCCTGTGAGCGAGAATACCTGGAAACCGCCGCTGTCAGTGAGCATGGGGCGGTCAAATCCGTTGAATTTATGCAATCCACCGGCCTTTTCCAGTACGTCAAGACCCGGACGCAGGTAGAGGTGGTATGTGTTGCCCAGTATGATCTGGGCCTTTATGTCATCCTTGAGCTCATTCACATGGACGGCTTTGACCGAGCCCACGGTACCCACAGGCATGAATATGGGGGTCTCAATGACTCCGTGGTCTGTGGTTATGCGTCCGGCTCTGGCGTGGCTGGTGCCGTCTGTGTGCTGAAGTTCAAATGTCAGTGCGTTCAAAACAGAGTTACTTTTCGGGTTGCTGAATAGGGACTATCTCAAGCGCGTCGGATACCTTCTCATCCAGAAGCGCAATTTTCCAAACCTCACTAATGTTGCCTACGTAGTGGAACTCCAGACCTTTCAGGTACTCAGACGGAATCTCCTCTATGTCACGGCGGTTCTCTGAGCAGAGTATGATATCTGTTATTCCGGCACGTTTGGCGGCCAGGATCTTTTCACGGATTCCGCCTACGGGCAACACCTTTCCGCGCAGTGTTATCTCACCGGTCATGGCCAGGTTGGCACGGACCTTACGTTGTGTAAAGGCCGATGCAATTGACGTTGCCATGGTGATACCTGCCGACGGACCGTCCTTGGGTATGGCGCCCTCAGGTACGTGGATATGTACGTTCCATGAGTTGAATACGGCGGGATCAAGTGAGAGTAGCTTGGCATGTGCGCGGATATACTCCATGGCCAGCATGGCCGACTCTTTCATAACGTCACCCAGATTACCGGTGAGGGTAAGCTTACCCTCCTTTCCGCGGCTCAGGCTGGTCTCAACAAAGAGAATCTCACCGCCCACTGCTGTCCAGGCAAGTCCGGTTACCACACCGGCATAGTCATTACCCTGGTACTTGTCACGGGTGTAGGGCTTGGTACCCAGCAGCTCCTTAAGGTCTGCGGGCTTTACGGTCATCTTGCCGAAATCACCGTCATTGGCGTAACGGCAGGCGGCCTTGCGGCATATCTTGCCAAGTTTCTTATCAAGTTCACGAACGCCCGATTCACGGGTGTAGCTCTCAATGATGGCCTCAATTGCGGGCTTGGTTACGTTAAGACTGCCTTTCTTGAGTCCGTTGGCCTCCATCTCCTTGGGTATGAGGTGACGGCGGGCAATCTCAATCTTCTCCTCAGTGATGTAACCGCTCACCTCAATGATCTCCATGCGGTCCAGCAGCGGAGCGGGTATGGTGTTCAGGTTGTTGGCGGTTGCTATGAACATGACCTTTGACAGGTCGTAGTCAATATCCAGATAGTTGTCGTGGAAGGCGCTGTTCTGCTCGGGGTCAAGCACCTCAAGCAGGGCCGATGAGGGATCACCCTGGTTGGTCATCTGGCTCACTTTATCGATTTCATCGAGGATAAAGACAGGGTTGGATGATCCGGCCTTGGCCAGTCCCTTGATGATTCGGCCGGGCATGGCGCCGATGTAGGTCTTGCGGTGACCGCGGATTTCAGCCTCATCATGCAGACCGCCCAGAGATATACGTACGTACTTGCGTTTGAGTGCGTTGGCGATGGATAGTCCCAGTGATGTCTTGCCGACTCCTGGAGGACCGTACAGACACAGGATGGGTGACTTGAAATCACCGCGCAGTTTCATCACGGCCAGATGCTCCAGAATGCGCTCCTTGACTTTCTCCAGACCGTAGTGGTCCTTGTCAAGGGCTTTGCGGGCGTTGGTCATGTCAAGGTTGTCCTTGGTGTACTCACCCCAGGGGAGGCTCAGCACGGTCTGAAGGTATGAGAGCTGTACGTTGTAGTCAGGTGACTGGGAGTTGGTGCGTTCCAGCTTTACAAGTTCCTTGTCAAAGATCTTGCGAACATCGGCACTCCATTTTTTCTGGTTTGCCTTGAGACGCATCTCCTCAATGTCCTGGTCCTGGACGCTGCCGCCCAGCTCATCCTGTATGTTCTTGAGCTCCTGCTGCAGGAAATACTCTTTCTGCTGCTTGTCTATGTCCTCATGGGTGCGGCGCTGTATGCTCATCTTGAGCTCTGCCAACTGGATCTCACGGTTCAGTATGGAGAGCAGACGCAGGGCGCGGCTGGAACAGGTTCCCTCACGAAGCAGACGTACCTTCTCCTTGATGTCAAAGGGCAGGTTTGCGCATATGAAATTTATCAGAAACAGTCCGTTGGATATGTTCTTGAGAGCAAAGGCGGCATCAGGCTGGATGCTGTCGGACAGCTTTACGTACTTGATTGCGGCCTCCTTGCATGAGTCTACTATTGCCTTGAACTCCTTGCTGCGGGTAGGGGGCAGCACTTCGGGGAACAACTCTGCGTTACCAATCAGGTAAGGCTCGTTGTTTACGATACCCTTGAGCTTGATGCGCTGCATACCCTGCAGAACCACGGTCGTGGTCTGGTCCGGCATGTCAAACACGCGTATTATCTTGGCCAGGACTCCTACAGAGTAGAGGTCATTGAATCCCGGATTCTCGGTATCAGGCTCTTTCTGGCAGAATACAGCTATCTGTTTGCCGTCTGCGAATGCAGTTTGGATCAGTTTGAGTGATGATTTGCGGCCAACGGTAACGGGCATGACCACGGTGGGGAACAACACCATGTTGCGGAGCGGAAGCACCGGAAGGATGTCGTCCATGTCCGTGTCAAAGAGACCGTTCTCATTGCCGTCAAAATCGGCTATCATGGAAAATGCCGGATTTGACTCGTCAAAAGCGTCTTCAGAATGTTTCTTGGTAAACATATAGTTCTCTAAATATCGCGCAAAGGTAAGAAAATACGCGCACGTGTGGCTCATTTGTCCGCTCAAAAGCCGTGAATAAAACAAAAAAAGTACATTTGCACCCGTAAAACTATTGCTTACGATGTCAAACAGCTGGTTCAGATTCAAGCGTTTCATGGTCAATCAGGAGGATTGCGCCATGAAAGTGGGCACGGACGGTGTCCTGCTGGGCGCGTGGGCCGATATACGCCCCGGGGGCAGTGTTCTGGACATAGGTACCGGAACCGGTGTGGTTGCCTTGATGGCAGCTCAGAGGGGCGCAGGGAGTGTGACTGCCGTTGAGGTCGATGCCGCTGCGGCGGCTCAGGCAGCACGTAATGCCGCAGATTCCGAGTGGGCGGACAGGATAGAGGTTGTGTCTATGGATGTGGCTGATTATAAGACTGATATTAGGTTTGACAGGATACTTTCCAACCCTCCGTATTTCAGGGATTCACTGCGCAGTCCGGATACAGGCCGTAATACTGCACGGCATAATGACTCGCTCAGCTATGAGACACTGGTAAGTTGCTCTGCATCACTCCTGGCCCCGGAAGGACTGTTATGCGTAGTGCTGCCATATGATGCGGTCGGGGAGTTTATCCGCTGTGCCTCCGACAGCGGGTTGAATCTTACCGGAAGGACCGATGTGGTAACGGTTGCAGGGCATGAGCCCAAACGGTCGCTGCTCTCTTTCTCACCCTCATATTCCATACCGTTGACAAACGTCCTCTGCATCCGTGACGCTGGCGGGAACGAGACGGATGATTATATCGGGCTTGTAAGGGATTTTTACCTTAAATACTGATCAGATACCTCGTCTTTTGTCGGGGATGAGGACATTGAGTCCGCGGGGTATCATCTCTATGTCAATCTCCTTGCCCAGGAGTATGGGATCACCGTCAAAATGGGCCGGCCCTTCCTCTTCTCTGGTGATGGTGAGCCGCTTGCATTTGCGTATTGTAACCTTCTCATTCTTGTCAAGTTGCCTGTTGAACAGCTGGAAGGCCAGAAGCGGGGCGTCCAGAGGAGTGAACGGATGTATCACAACCACGTCCATAAGACCGTCCTGCATGGATGCGGTGGGTGCTATGAAGGCGTTGTTTCCCCATTGGTCGGCATTGGCGCAGGTTACTATGAATGACTCGAACGTCTCGCTTGAATTATCGAAAGAGAGCTTGTAGAGCTGGTCCTTATAGGTGGCTATCTTAAGGAGAATGTTCTCCATGTAGGTGAGCACTCCGCGTGTGCGTGACTTGGAAAAAGAGTCGCTGACCGTGGCATCGAACCCGACTCCGCAGGTGCAGAAGAAAGGGTGTCCGTTAATGGTGCCGTAATCGATGCTGGTGAACTTGGATTTGTCCAACCATTTTACTGCCTTGTAGGGATCCATGGGGATTCCCATATGGCGTGCCAGACCATTTCCGGAACCGCAGGGGATTATGCCCATTGCGGTGTCGGTTCCAATCAGTCCGCAACCCACTTCATTGACGGTTCCGTCACCTCCTACGGCTATTACTGCGTCGTATTTTTTTTCGGCATACTCACGGGCCAGTTCTGTGGCGTGTCCCTTGTGGTTGGTGGAGATGATGGAATAGTCGTAGAGCTCACGGTTTGTGAACCTCTCGATGATGGGAAGCACAGGTATGAGCCTGCGGCTGCCCGAGATGGGGTTGTAAACAAAAAGAATCTTCCTTTTCATAAGTCTGATTCTACGAATCCGTACGCGAAGATAAACAAAAAGATTGCACCAATCGGTAATTTGTCTAATTTTGCGCCGATATGAACAAACTTAGCGAAAGATGCGCACAATATACACTACCTCAGGAAGGTAAGGCGCAAGGTATTTATCCGTATCACAAATGCCTGTCAACAATGCAGGATACGGAGGTTACCATGGAGGGACGAAAGGTTCTCATGTTCGGTTCAAACTCTTATCTGGGTCTGACCAATCATCCAAAGGTAATAGAAGCTTCAATCGAGGCCGTAAAGAAATACGGTACAGGTTGTGCCGGTTCTCGTTATCTGAACGGTACTCTTGACCTGCATCAGCAGTTTGAGGCCGAGCTGGCGGAGTTTGTAGGTAAAGAGGACGCAATGATATTCTCTACCGGATTCCAGACAAACCTGGGCACCATCTCATGCCTGATGGGTCGTGATGACTATGTCATCTGCGATGACCTGGACCATGCATCGATCGTGGACGGTCGCCGTCTCTCTTTTGCCAAGCCGCTCAAGTTCAAGCACAATGATATGGCTTCACTTGAGAAAACCCTTCAGCGCTGCGAGCCCGATTCACTGAAACTGGTGGTTGTGGACGGTGTGTTCAGTATGGAGGGTGACCTGGCCGACCTGCCCGGCATCATAGCTCTCAAGGACAAGTACAACTGCGCCGTCATGGTAGATGAGGCTCACGGACTGGGAGTCCTGGGTGATCACGGACGCGGCGTGTGCAACCACTTTGGCCTGACGGACCAGGTGGATATCATAATGGGTACATTCAGTAAGTCTCTGGCTGCCATCGGCGGTTTTGTGGCTGCCGATGCAAGCGTGATCAACTGGATACGTCACCACTCACGCTCATACATATTCAGTGCCAGCAACACTCCCGCAGCTACCGCTGCCGCACGTGCCGCCTTGCAGATAATGAAGAATGAGCCTGAGCGCATACAGCATCTGTGGGATCTTACCAACTACGCTCTCAGCAACTTCCGTCAGCTGGGATTTGAGATAGGTAAGACTTCAACTCCTATCATTCCGCTCTACATAAGGGATTTCTACAAGACATTCTTTATCACCAAGATGCTGTTTGAGGAGGGTGTGTTCGTGAATCCGGTTATCCCGCCTGCTTGCTCACCCGAGGATACCCTGATACGTTTCTCACTCATGGCAACCCACACCAAGGAGCAGATAGACATAGCTACCGAGAAGCTTGTCAAGTGCTTCAAAGCCTACGAAATACTGAAATAAAGGTAAAAGCGTATTGGAGCGAGTGAGGCGACGAACGAGACCGCGGTCCCGTAGGGCCGCCAAGCGAAATGAAATGGAGCGCTTTTGCGAAGCAAAATAAAAGGAGGCCTTGAATCCTTTCACACGACAAAGGGGCGGCTAATTTGCCGCCCCTTTGTCGGGATGAAAGGATTCGAACCTTCGACCACCTGGTCCCAAACCAGGCATTCTAACCGGACTGAACTACATCCCGAAAGCCTCTCTTTCCAGAAAAGCGGTGCAAAGATAATGCATTTTTAATAAAAAAGGTTGGGAGGTAATAAAAAAGAAGTAACTTTGCGGTCAGGAAAGCAGAATGGATTGAATCAGAGTTTTCCTATTATTGAGTTGTGCGCATAACGCACATTGTGTACGGAAACGTACCCCTTTTTTAAAGTTGGTTACTTTATAACCGCCCGACTTGGAAAACGGTCAATAAGAAGAGTA
>Ga0265300_10002571_pt1 | contig 15578 bp, 10 predicted proteins | sample AusTroGonzalo_MG_FD_193482 | JGI IMG/M metagenome (GOLD analysis project Ga0265300, IMG submission 193482) | Bovine rumen microbial communities from tropical cattle in Woodstock, Queensland, Australia - Gonzalo_03 | ecosystem: Host-associated > Mammals > Digestive system > Stomach > Rumen ...
GCCGACAAGCTGCGCTATGCGGCCGGCAACTTCTATATCAACGACAAACCGACGGGCGCCGTGGTCGGCCTGCAGCCGTTCGGTGGCAGCCGCAAGTCGGGTACCAACGACAAGGCCGGCGGCGAGTTCAACCTCATCCGCTGGGCCATCCCACGCGCCGTCAAGGAGACCCTGGTCCCGGCCCGTGGTTACAAGTACCCTTACATGAAATAAGAGAACGTGGCGGGGAACCGGCAACTGCGCAATTCGCTGCTGCTTACACTGACGGCCGCCATCTGGGGCTTCGCGTTCGTGGCACAGAGCGAAGGGAGCCAATACATGGGCTCCTGCACCTTCACAGCGCTGCGTTCCTTGATTGCCGCCACCGCGCTCTGGCTGGTCATCCGCATTACTGACCATCGCAAATCTGCAGATACCTCCGCTTCCCATAAAGGACTATGGAAAGCGGGGGCAATCTGTGGTGCGCTGCTCTTCGTTGCCAGTCTGGTGCAGCAGGAGGGCATCGCGCTTGGGACCGGCGCCGGGAAAGCAGGCTTCATCACGGCCACCTATATCGTGCTGGTTCCGATCCTCAACTTCGTCCTGCTCCACCGGCGCACCGGATGGACGCTCTGGCTGGGTGTGGCCATCGGCCTGGCCGGGCTTTGGTTTCTCTGCATGGATGCGGATTTTACCGTGCAACGAAGTGATCTGCTGGTGCTGCTCTGCGCCGTGGCTTTCACTTTCCAGATCCTGGCGGTCGATCAGTTCTCGCCCCGCTACGACGCCCTGAAACTGTCGGCCATCCAGTTCCTGACCTGCGGCGTGCTGGCATCCGTGCTGATGGTATTGATCGATATCGTCCCTGTCGGCTTTTCCGCATGGGCGGAGCCATTCGCTTCGCGGGACGCTTGGATTCCGCTGCTTTACGCCGCCATTCTGTCCAGCGCCGTGGGTTATACGCTCCAGATTGTCGGCCAGAAGGGGCTCAACTCGACGCTGGCCTCCCTGCTCATGAGCACGGAATCGCTCTTTGCCGTCCTCGCCGGCTGGCTCATCCTGCACCAGAAGCTCACACCCCGCGAAATGCTCGGCGCCGCCCTGATGGCTGTCGCTATCGTCCTGGCTCAACTCGCCCCGACACGCGATACATAATGCTTTCGATGTCCCATTATTAGGGACATCGAAAGCATTATGTGGAAAAATTGCGGTTGATGTCCCATTTTTGGGGACATCAACGACGCGAGCGAGTTTATTTGAACGCCTGCTCTGACAGGCCGGGGCCGCCGAGGGCCAAGTCGCGGAAGTAGTCCGGGACCTCGCGGCCGAGAAGGGCGTCGACGTAGAGCTTCGCGATGTATTGCGACAGCATGAAGCCGTGGCCGCGCATGCCCACGAAGAGGCCGAGTGCCGGGTCGATGATGTAACGCGGTTCGGTGTAGTAACCGCACCAGGTGGCCTGGAAACTCATGCCTTTCAACTGCGGAATCCACTCCGTAAACACTTCTGAGCAGATTTCAAGGAATTCCTGCGTGTTGACTTTCAGGTTCCTGCCCGCATCGGTCGCATCCTGCGCCGGCGAGGCGCAGCCGATGATCTGGCCGGTCTCGGCCAGCTGCTGGCCGTAGACGGCGGAGAAGCCTTTGTAGTGGCGGCGGTCGATGAGCATGTCCAGTGAGTCGCCGTCCTTGCCGATCAACGGCAGGCGCTTGGTGATGAAGGCCTGGTGACGGACCGGATAGAGCCCCGTCTCTATGCCCAACTGCCGGGCGAATTTCTCCGCTCCTGCGCCCATGGCGTTGACAAACACTTCGGTTTCATAACGGACGTAACGTCCTTCACGCGTGCGTACCGTAACACGGTACTGCGCACCGACCTTCTCGACATTGATGACTTCGGTATCTTCGAACACCTGGCCGCCAGCCTTAATGCCCAGCTGGCGCACGGTGTCGACGGTCTTGCCCGGCGTGGCCTGCCAGCAGTCGAGCGAGATGAGTGCATGGCTGTAGAGGTTGAGCGAAGGGTTCATGTACGGCGAAATCTCTTTGGCAAAGTCCTTTTTGTCAACCATATAGGCGTTGGACCAGGCGCGGGAGGCGTCGAGCGAACGATAGGTGGCGTCGTCGTGGACGAAATTCACGTAGCGCGTCATCTTGAGGTCGATGTTGCGCATCGCCTGTACTTCGCGGAAGATCTCCAGGTTATGGGTGGCGATGTCGGCCAGGGCGGGCAGCGAGAAGGCCGGGCGGCCGCCGGCGATGCAGCGCCAGGAACTGCCATGTTCGTTGTTGACCAGCACGGGTTTGAATCCGGCTTCCGCCAGATAACGGAAGAGGGCTGTGCCGGCCATGCCGCCGCCGGCCACGAAGGCGCCTACACGGCGGATTTCCACATCGGTACACTTGGGGTTGGTGATCAGTTCGATCTTCCGGTCGGTATTGATGACGTTGCCGATCTCCACGAGGTTGGCCATGGGACCGCGGGGCGTGAAGTCACCCGTGATCTCGATGCCGTAGGCGCGCAGGGCCTGCTTGGCGCGGGGAAGGCAGCGGGTGCCGCGGCACGGGCCCATGCCAAGACGGGAGATGTGCTTGAGTTCCTGGGCGGTGATGCTGGTACGCCCTTTGAGCAAGGCGAGCAGGTCACGCAGGCGAACGTCCTCGCAGTGGCAGATATAGGTGAAGTCGTCGTTGAGCTCGGTGGGCGTCATTTCGAGCGGCTCCGGATAGTTCTCCTTGACGATGAACCCACGCGCGGCCAGCAACGCTTCTTCGCCGGATTCATCGTAGAGTTTGTCGGCTTTCACCACAGCGACGTTCGTCTTGTTGGACTTTTTGATGATGCGTTCGATGGTTCCTTCGCCCACTTTCCGGCCGTTGTCGTCCACCAGAAATACATCTGCCCCTTTCTCCACATTGAATTCAATGGGCAGGAAAAGTTCGCGGCGGTCAGGACGGTAGCCGAAGATGGCCAGGCCCGGGCAGTGGGCCACGCACTCCATGCAGCCGATGCATTTGTCGTAGTCGATGGTCGGCGTGACGGAAGTGGAACTCTTGGTAATGGCGCCCTGCTTGCAGGAGAAGGAGCAGGGGTTGCAGGCAAAGCCGTAGAGGCAGTCGGCGATGACGAAGCCGCCTTTGCGCTGCCGTTCAAGCGAAGGTTTGCATGGTTCGTCGAGCACACGGTGCGGACGCTGCTGCGAATCGATATATTCTTTGGAAATGGTCAGGTAGGCATTGTAGTCGATGCGGCGGCCGAGTTCCTGCTGGATCTCGTAGGCGCACTGTCGGCCGCGAAGTACAGCCGAAGTTCCTTCGCCGATGCGGACTGCATCGCCCACGCCGTGGCAGGCGCGGCCGAACACCTCGGCGCCCTTGCGCAGCAGCTGGCTGTCGGGCAGCAGGCCCGTGCAGATGTTGATGCAGTCGATGCCGTCGATACGGACTTCCGTGCCCGGGATGGCTTTGAAATTCTCACACTTGGCGATGATGGCGCCCACGACGCCGCTCCAGTCTTCGTTGGGGATGGCCTCAACCAGGGTATAGCCGGTCATGATGGGCACGCCGAGTCGGCGGAGCCGGTTGGCCTGCACCGGGAAGCCGCCCTCCTGGGGCATGGCCTCGATGATGGCCTTGACCTTGGCCCCCGCCTGCATGGCCTGGTAGGACGTGAGGTAGCCGATATTGCCTGCGCCCACAGTCAGGATACTCTTGCCCAGCAGGGTGAATTCCTTGTTCATCATGCGCTGCACCACGGCGGCGGTGAAAACTCCCGGAAGGTCGTCGTTCTTGAAGGCCGGCATGAAAGGCAGGGCACCCGCTGCGACGACGAGCTGCTCTGCATCTACGTAGAAGATCTCCTGTGACACGACATTTTTGACAGCCAGGCGCTTGCCTTCGAGAATGTCCCAGACCACGCAGTTGAGCAGGATGCCTTCGTGGGAATCGCCCGCCAGCGTCCTGGCGATGTCGAAGCCGCGCATCCCGCCGAATTTCTGTTCCTTTTCAAAGAAGAAGAACTGGTGGGTCTGCATCTGGAACTGGCCGCCGATGGAATCGTTGTTGTCGAGCACCAGATTGTCGATGCCTGCCTTGTTCAACTCTTCCCGCACGGCAAGGCCGGCCGGGCCCGCGCCAACGATGGCAACGGCCGTTCGGTAAACCTTCTTTATGTCGGACTGGCGCGTAGTGGAGCTGTCCACGGAGGTAAAACTCTCTTTCCCGACGCGGCGGACCTCCCGGACACCGTCGACCTTGGTGATGCAGATGCGGCGGATGTGTCCGTCGACCAGCATCTCGCAGGCGCCGCATTTGCCGATGCCGCACTCCATGGTGCGCTTGCGGTCCTTAAGACTATGGTGGTGGACCGGGAAACCGGCCTGGTGCAGTGCCGCTGCGATGGTCTGGCCTTTCTGCCCGCGGACGGGACGGCCTTCGAAAAGGAATTCGTGCAGATCCTCCTGCGGGATCTCCAGAATCGGGTGAGAATTGATCTTATACATGAGCAGAGTTGTTTTCCAATCTCACAAATTTACGAAAAATTAACGTATATTTGTACTTTCATAAAGCAGATTCCGATGAATTACATCAAAACTGATATCGAAGGGGTATGGATCATCGAGCCGCGGGTATTCGGTGACCATCGCGGTTATTTCTTCGAGTCTTTCTCCCTACGCGACTTCGAAGAACATGTGGGTCCCGTGTCTTTCGTCCAGGACAACGAGTCGTTCTCTGCGAAAAAAGGCGTGTTGCGCGGCCTCCATTTCCAGAAAGGGGACAAGGCGCAGGCCAAACTGCTGCGTGTGGTGCAGGGCAGCGTCCTCGACGTGGCCGTGGACATCCGTCCCGGCTCCCCGACCTTCGGCAAGAGTGTAAAAGTGGTATTGAGCGGTGAGAACAAGCGGCAGTTCTTCATCCCGCGCGGTTTCGCCCACGGATTCCTGGTGCTGGAAGACAATACCATCTTCCAATATAAGTGCGACAATTTCTACGCCCCCGAAGCAGAAGGCTCCTACCGCTGGAACGACCCGGCTTTCGCTATCGACTGGGGCATCTCTCCTGACGAAGTCATCCTCTCCGAAAAGGATGCCCGGGCGCCGTTCTACGAAGAGGCGTAAGCCTATAGACGTTTAAGACAATCTCTGAGGGATTCTTCCCACGGCTTGAGCCGGATGCTGAAGTCGCAGACGATCCTGGCCTTGGACATCGTGGAATGGGCAGGGCGGACGGCAGGAGTCGGATATTCGGCCGTGGTGATGGGCTTCACCCGGCAGGGGAGCCCGGCTTCGCGCATGATGGTGGCGGCAAATTCCGCCCAGGAACAGATGCCGTCGTTGGTGAAATGATAGATTTCTCCGTGACGCTCGCCGATCCGGGGAAGGATCGAGAGGATGGCTTCGGCCAGGTCGCGGGCGTAGGTCGGCGAGCCGACCTGGTCGCAGACGACGCCCACTTCGGGTCGCTCGGCGCCGAGCCGCAGCATGGTCTTGACGAAGTTGTTTCCGAAAGGAGAGTAGAGCCAGGAGGTGCGGATGATCAGCCCGCGGCAGCCGCTGTTGCGCACGGCGTCTTCGCCGTCGCGCTTGCTCCGGCCATAAGCCGACAGCGGATGCCGCCGATCCGTTTCACGATAGCCGGTGGACTTGCGTCCGTCGAAGACATATTCCGTGGAGATGTGGATGATGGCGGCGTTGTGACGGAGGGCAGCGCGCGCCAGCACGCCGGGGCCCGTGGCGTTGATCAGCTGGCATAGGGCGGTGTCGGTCTCGGCGGCGTTTACGTTGGTGTAGGCGGCACAGTTGATGATGACGCCGACATTTTCTTCGACGATCATCCGGTCGACGGCCTTCCGGTCGCAGATGTCGAGCCGGCGTACCTGCTCGTCGGAGCGGATGTCCGTGAAAATGAAATCAGAACGGCCTTCTGTCAGCAGCCGGAGTTCCGTGCCGAGCTGCCCGAAAGCGCCGGTAACCAATACTTTCTTCATCAGTCCATAAAAATTTGTACAAAGATAAAAATTAATAAAGTATCTTTGTAAGTTAAATTAAGGTAAAACCGCTTTATGGATTACAATACACAGCGAGAGAAACTGGTCCTGCCGGAATACGGCCGGCACGTGCAGAAGATGATCGAACAGGTGAAAGCCATCGAAGACAAGGAGAAACGCAGCGAACAGATGCGGGCCGTGGTGCAGGTGATGGGCATCCTCAATCCCCAGATCCGCGAACTGAACGACTATAAGCACAAACTCTGGGACCATGCCCAGGTAATCGGCGGCTTCGATCTCGACATTGACGCACCGTTCCCCGCACCTACGCCCCAGCAGTTCGAGGAACGTCCCGATGTGATCAAACTTCCCGAGAAGCCCGTCAAGGCCGCTTGTTATGGCCGCAACATCGAGAACATGATCAATCTGATCGCTGACCGCGAGGACGATGAACTCAAGAAAGAGATGATCCGCACGCTGGCCATCTACATGCGCCAGCAGTATCTCATCTGGAACAAGGACAACGTGTCCGAAGAGACCATCTTCGCTGATATCGAGCGCCTTTCTGACGGCAAGCTCAAAGTGCCGGAAGACATCCATCTCGGCGCCATCTCCCAGAATGCCAATTTTGCCCGCCCGGGCATCAGCGTGGGCAGCCAGAATGGTGGCAACTTTGGCGGCAACAAGAAAAACCGCAACTGGAAACGGAAGAAATAAACATGGCAGACAAGAAGACCACCAAGGCCGCGAAGTCCCGGAAGAAGAAAGCCGCCGCGCCCGCCCGCAAGGCTGTGCCTTCGCGTCCGAAGCGCGAGCCGGCTGCGCCCCTCCTGACCGACAGCCGCCGCAGGATGATCCGCATCTCGCTGGGCGTGCTGTTCTGCGTTCTGGCACTCTATACGCTGGTCGCCCTGCTATCGTATGTCTTTACCTGGACTTCCGACCAGAGCCTGGCCTTCGACAGCCGTATGTTCACCACCGAGGTAACAGCCGAAAATGCCGGCGGAAAGATAGGCTTTATCTGGGCCGACTTCCTGATTTCGAAGTTGTTCGGGCTTGGCGCGTTTGCCCTGCCTATATTCCTGGCGGCCATTGCTGTGTATTGTTTCCGGCTGCGCGACGTCAACCTCCTGCGTGTCTTCCTGCTCTGTGCTTTCGGCGCGGTGATTTTCTCCGTGGTCCTGGCATACGTTTTCAGTTTCACGCCGTATGATGCGATGCTGGGAAATGGGGCCGGGGGCTCTTACGGGCATTATGCGAGCCGCTGGCTCTGTTCGATGCTGGGGAAGACGGGTGCCGCCTGTGTGCTGGTGCTGGTCTTGTTCCTGTATGCCTGCCTGCTGACCCCGAAGGTCGCTTTCTGGTTCGATGACCTGCTCTACGGGGTATCCCACCGCGAGAAGAAGGAAAAAGATGAGAACATAGGGCTTGAAGGAGAGGAAGATGAGGAAGGCGATTACGAAACGGATGGTGTTCATGGCTTAGTGGTGGAAGGCGCCGAAGAGGCCGATACCGACCCGACCGACGACTGGCTCGACTTTGCCGGTACGGACGATTCGGAGACGAAAAAGACGGATGAAGAGGAGACAGATACAGTAGAGGATGTAGCCGATGAGGCCGGGGACGAGGATGTGACGGAGGAAACGAAGCCGGAAGCAGAAGAAAACCCGGCAGACAAAGTGGAGATCGTCGTTGAGAAAAGCGAGAACGAGATCGTGCAGGGCCTCTCCGACGAGCAGTGGCGCGAGCGCTACGACCCGCGTCTCGACCTGCCCAAATACAAACTGCCGCCCATGTCGCTGCTCAATGACTACAAAGACATGTGGTACGAGGTCTCGCGCGAGGAACTCGAGAACAACAAGCAGCGCATCGTCAATGCGCTCAACAGCTATAAGATCCGGGTCAAGGGCATCACGGCCAAGATGGGCCCGACCGTCACCCTCTACAAGATCCAGCTCGATGACGGCATCAAGGTCGCCCAGGTGCGCAACCTCGAAGAAGACATCGCCATCTCGCTGGGCGCCAAGGGCGTGCGCGTGGTTACCCTGCTCGACTCCGTGGGTATCGAGGTGGCCAACGTGAAACCCAGCGTGGTCGCCCTCAAGTCTGTGCTGGGCTGCCAGCAGTACCAGGAAGCCTCCCAGAAGATGGAGCTCCCCATGGCTATCGGCATCACTGTCACCAACGAACCCTTCTTCCTCGACCTGGCCAAGATGCCGCACCTGCTGGTGGCCGGCGCCACGGGCCAGGGCAAGTCGGTGGGCCTGAACGTGATGATCACTTCTCTGCTCTATGCCAAGCATCCCGCGGAGATGAAACTCGTGATGGTGGACCCGAAGAAGGTGGAGTTCTCCCTCTACGAAAAGCTCGACCGCCATTACCTGGCCATGCTTCCCGACGCCGACGAGGCCATCATCACCGATACCAAGAAGGTGGCCAATACGCTGAACTCCCTCTGCATCGAGATGGACGCCCGCTACGAACTGCTCAAGAAGGCCGACGTGCGCCAGCTCAAGGAGTACAACGCCAAGTTCCTGAACCGACAGCTCAATCCCCTCAAGGGCCACAAGTTCCTGCCGTACATTGTGGTGATCATCGACGAGTTCGGCGACCTGCTGATGACGGCGGGTCGCGAGATCGAGAACCCGATCGCCCGACTGGCGCAGAAGGCCCGCGCCGTGGGTATCCACCTGATTATCGCCACCCAGCGACCGACGGTCAATATCATCACCGGCTCCATCAAGGCCAACTTCAACTCGCGGGTGGCCTTCAAGGTCAACACCGGCACCGACTCCAAGGTCATCATCGATGCGCCGGGAGCCAACCGCCTCATCGGCCGCGGCGACATGCTGGTGGTCTATCCGGGCCACGACCTGACCCGTGTGCAGTGCGCCCTGGTCGACACCCCCGAGATCCTCAATATCGTTCGCTTCATCAGCAACCAGCGGGGCTATCCCGGACCTTTCGAGCTGCCGGAATACGTGGATCCCAACGACGAAGACGCTGGTGGCATGGGCGACATCGACCTGCACAAGCGCGACCAGCTCTTCGAGGAATGCGCCCGCATGGTGGTCCAGTACCAGCAGGGTTCCACCTCGATGCTGCAGCGCAAGCTCAATGTGGGCTATGCCCGCGCAGGCCGCATCATGGACCAGCTGGAGGCCGCCGGTATCGTCGGCCCGCAGGAAGGCAGCAAGGCCCGCGCTGTTTTGGTGACCGATCTTGACACTTTGGACCGAATTTTGGAATCCCTCAATCATATTTGAAAATGATTGAGCCATGAAACGCCTCTTTTTCCTTCTGACCCTTCTGCTATGCACTGCAGCCGGTGCTCAGCAGCGCTTTTCGTGCCAGTTCACGATGGTCGACAATACCACGGGCAAGACCGTCGCTTCGGGGAAGGGCTATGTGCAGGACGACTGCTACCGGCTGGAAACGGAGTGGCTGCAGGTCTGGTGCAACGGCAAGGACCGCTGGATTTATTCGCCGAAAAGCGATGAACTGGTCATCGAGCAGAACGATGTCTCGTTCCTGAAGGATATCTCCGTCAACAAGGCTGCCGGCGACAAGGCCGTCATCGATTACGAAAACTACACCATCACCCTGATGGACATGAAGATACAGAAGGAGCCCTGGTCGGGCACCTTCTTCATCATCGACCCCGAACTTTTCGGGGAAGATACCATCATAACAGACCTGCGCTGACGAATACCTCGACGATCGAGGGGTAAGTGCCTTCCAGATATTCCGGAAGGCGCTCTTTTTCTACCCATTCCGCCCGCGAGATGTCTTCTTCCAGCTGGGGGAGGAGCGGCTCTTCGCGATCGTCGTACATGGCATACCAGTACGTATGCTTGAGGATCTTTTCGCCGAAAAGATGATAGGTGTGGTGGGTGATGCAGATGCGTTCGCCGAGCTGGAGATTGTGCAGGCCGGTCTCTTCTTCGACCTCGCGCAGGGCGCAGGTTTCGATGGACTCGCCCGGCTCCTGCTTGCCTTTGGGAAGGTCCCAGAGGTCGTGCCGGTAGATGAGCAGGTATTTGCCTTCCCGGTTGCGGACCAGTCCGCCGCCGGCAGGTACTTCCACGAAGTTGGAACAGAATTCTGAGAAGCTGGCGTCATCGACGCAGATGCGTTCGCGCTCGAAATAGACGTTCTGCATTTTTTGCTACCTTTGTATGGATAAAAAGCGACGGCAAAATTAATGTTTCCTCCGGAATTTATCAACGATTTACGCGATTCGGTGGGTGCTGAGCGGGCTGACAGGCTGCTGGCTGCGCTGTCCGCCGAGCCGGAAGTATCCGTCCGTGTCAATCCGGACAAGCTGTCACTCACGGCGTTGCGCGAGCATTTCGGCGCCCTGGCCGGCGATCCGGTCCCTTGGGCGGCGGACGAGGCATTCTATTTGACGGAGCGTCCTTCGTTTACGCTCGATCCGCTGTTCCATGCCGGTGCGTACTATGTGCAGGAGGCTTCGTCGATGTATGTGGGCGTGTTCTTCGACCGGGCTGCCGCAGCGTTGATGGATGTGCCGGGGAGCGCGGCAGGGCGGACATCTGGCCTGCGGGTGCTCGACCTGTGTGCGGCGCCGGGCGGCAAGACGACACAGCTGCTGTCGCATCTGGACGATACGTCCCTGCTGGTGGCCAACGAGGTGGCTCCTTCGCGTGCCACGATCCTGGCAGAAAACGTGGCTCGCTGGGGTCGTTCCAATGTCGCAGTTACACAGTCTGATCCGGCCGCCTTCGGTGCGCTGCGCGGCTTTTTCGATATCGCCGTGGTTGACGCGCCCTGTTCGGGCGAAGGCATGTTCCGCAAAGATGAAAGGGCCGTGGCCGAATGGTCGCCGGCCAACGTGCAGCTCTGCGCGGCGCGGCAACGCCGGATAATGGCAGACTTCTGGCCGTCGCTCGCATCCGGCGGTTTCCTCATCTATTCGACATGCACCTTCAACCGCCAGGAAGACGAAGACAATGTCGACTGGATCTGCCGCGAGTTGGGCGCGGAATGCTTGGACCAGCGGCACTTCTATCCGGGAGAAGACCGGGGTGAAGGCTTTTTCGCCGCGTTGCTGCGGAAATCCGGTCCGGGGCCTTGGCCACAGAATGGCTGTGAAGACACGCAGCGCCATTTTATGGCCGCAAAACAGCGCTCCAAGCCCGATTCCGGGACACAGGATGGCTACAAGATTGTCGAGAGTCATTCTGTGGCCATGCTCAAGCAGATGACCCGTCCGCTGGCGGCGGTGCTGCCACAGCTCGAGAAGTCGCTGCGGGTCATCGCTTCCGGCACGGCCGTCGCGACGCGCAAGGGCCACGACCTCGTCCCTGAGGCCGACTACGCCCTGGCGGTCGAGCGCGTCCCGCTGGAAGGCCTGTCCTATGAAATTGTTGAAGTCTCGCGCGAAGATGCCCTGAAATTTCTCTCGAAAGAATCCCTCGTCCTGCCGGAAGCCCCCCGCGGCTATCTGTTGCTGACCTATCAAGGCTTGGGACTGGGCTTCGTCAAGAATTTGGGAAACCGCACGAATTCTTTGCTACCCAATCGTCGTCGCATTCTTAAGATTCCGGGTCAAGCCCGGAATGACGAGATGATTGCCCGGAATGACGGATAACGTCACCCCGGACCTGATCCGGGGTCTCAAATTTCACGAGGGCGATTCCTGCCGGAAATCGCCCTCGCTACTAACCTAAACTTAAACTTAAACTATGAAAAACTTCGAGGCTAAATATTGCAAAACCTATGCCGTTTTCCGGCCGTGTCATAGTCTAGATGATGCGAAGTTTAGCAAATTTTAGCAGAAGTGTTTTTTGCCCGCTGTTGTCGAAGTCGACGACGGCCTTCCTGTTGGGGCCTTCGCCTTCCAGCGATAGGATTTTTCCGAAGCCGAAACGATCGTGCTCGACACGTTGACCGACCTGCAGGGCAGAGACGGGTGAGGGAGCGAATCCGGGCGTTGGCGTGTGCGTTGGAACGGTGGACGCGGAAGGCCGGGAAGGGTTGGATGCAGACGGCCGGGTAGGGGCTGTCTGCCTCGATGTCGGGGAGGACGGTCCGGACGCCGGACGTTGCCACGGCCGCTGTTGCGAAGGCTGCCGGTAAGTCTGGAAATCGGAGGGCTTGAAGCGCGTCTGGGGGAAGGGATCGTAGCGGTCCTGCCAGGAGTCAGGTTCGACGGCGTAGTACTGGCGGTCGATCTCTTTCAGGAAGCGCGAAGGCCGGTTCGAGGTCTCGCTGCCCCATTTCCGGCGGTTCTGGGCGTAGGATACCGTGACGACCTTGGCGGCGCGGGTGAGGGCCACGTAGAACAGGCGCCGCTCCTCTTCGAGTTCCTTGAGTGAGCCGTTCATGTTTTCGGAAGGGAAGAGGTTCTCTTCCATGCCGGCGACGTAGACGTAAGGAAATTCCAGGCCTTTGGCGGAATGGACGGTCATCAGCGTGATCTTGTTGGTCTGGTCGCGGTCCGGGTCCTGGCTGTCGTCTTTCTCTACCTCGCTCATCAGGTAGATGTTTTCGAGGTAGTCGCTCAGGCGGACCGTGGTGTCGACGGGTTCTTCGCCGTCTTCTGCCAGGACGGTCCGCATTTCCGACTCTTCCTCGCTGAATTCCTTGATGCTGTTGAAGAGTTCCTCCACGTTTTCGAAACGTCCCATGCCTTCGGGCGAGGTGTCGGCCTTCAGGGCGGCCAGGTAGCCGGTCTTGTCGCCGATCGCCACGGCCAGGTCGTAGCAGTCGGCCGTTTCAGCCCGCTCGATGAGGCTTTCCATCAGGGCCACGAACTCGCGCAGCTTGCGGATGGCGGCGTCCTTCAGCCCGACGGCGTAGAGTTTGGCGTTTTCGAGCAGGGGCGCGTTGTAGAGCGTGCAGCCGGCGGCGGCAGCGGCGGCTGCGAGCCGGTCGATGGTGGTGTCGCCGATGCCGCGGCCCGGCACGTTGATGATGCGGCGGAACGATTCGTTGTCCTGCGGATTGACCACGAGCTTGAAGTAGGCCAGCATGTCCTTGATCTCGGCCCGTTCATAGAAGGAATGGCCGCCGTAGATGCGGAAGGGGAGGTTGCGTTTGCGCAAGGCTTCTTCGAGCGCCCGGCTCTGTGCATTGGTGCGGTAGAGGATGGCGAAGGCATCGTAGGAGGCCTTGTCTTTGTAGATGCGTTCCACGATCGAAGAGGCGATCAAATGGGCTTCCTCGCTTTCGGTGTAGGCCTTGATGATGCCGATCTTCTCACCGGCGCCGGCGGTGGAGAAGCACTCCTTGCGGAGGCGCTGTTCGTTGTGGGCGATCAGGCTGTTGGCCGCGGCCACGATGGTCTGCGTGGAGCGGTAGTTCTGCTCGAGCTTGAATTCTCTGGCTTCGGGATAGTCTTTCTTGAAGCGGAGGATGTTCTCGATGCGGGCGCCGCGGAAGCCGTAGATGCTCTGCGCGTCGTCGCCCACCACGCAGATGTTGTGGCGCGGTTCGGCCAGCTGGCGGAGGATCGAATACTGCGCGTGATTCGTATCCTGGTACTCGTCCACGAGGATGTAGCGGAAGCGGGATGCGATATTTTCGCGGGCCTCGGGATAGTGCCTGAGCAGGATGTTCATGTTGAGCAGGATGTCATCGAAATCCATGGCGCCGGCCGCCAGGCATTTCTGCTGGTAGCGCTCGTAGATGTCGGCGGTGCGGGGCCTGTGGGCGGCCCGGTCGCTTTCTGTCAGTTCGGGGTTGTTCCGGTAGGCGGCGACGGTGATCAGGTTGTTTTTGGCCATCGAGATGACATTTTGCACCGTGGCGGGCTTGTACGTCTTGTCGTCCAGCTCCAGTTCCTTGATGCACTGCTTGATGACGCTGCGCGAATCGGTCTGGTCGTAAATGGTGAAATTCTGCGGGTATTTGAGCAGGTCGGCATATTCCCGCAGGAAACGGATGAAAATCGAATGGAACGTGCCCATCTGGATCCAGCGTGCTTTCCGCTCGCCCACCAGCAGCGCTACGCGCTCTTTCATCTCCCCGGCAGCTTTTTTGGTGAAAGTCAGGGCCAGCACCTCTCCAGGCCTGCAGTCTCCCTCCAGAATGTGTGCGACCCGGCAGGTCAGCACCCTCGTCTTCCCGGAACCGGCGCCCGCAATGATGAGCGAGGGCCCTTCCGTACACAAAACAGCCGCTTTCTGCGCGCTGTTCAACCCTTCGAACAGGTCTGTTTTTGAATTGTCCATCATAGTGCAAAAATATACTTTTTTTAGTGACAATTTATAGGTAACTTTGCCGGACTATTGTAAAATATTTACTATTAACCAGATAATTTCATGTCAGATCAAATCAGATTGAAAAAGGGCCTGGATCTCCCGATTGCGGGGAAAGCCCTTTGTGAGGTGACTGTACGCGTCGCTCCGGATCTGGTGGCTGTCAAACCGACCGATTTCCGCGGGCTGGTACCCCGGCTCCTGGTGAAGGAAGGTGACAGTGTTAAGGCCGGCACGCCGCTCTTTGCCGACAAAAAGTACACCACAATGGTGTTCTGCTCGCCGGTCAGCGGCCAGGTCGATGCGGTGATTCGCGGTGACAAGCGTAAACTCCTCGAAGTCCGGATCAAAGCCGACGGGAAGAACGAATCGGTCAAGGTCGATGTCCCGAAGGCCGCGTCCCTCGACAAAAAAGGCATGACCGAGCTGCTGCTGCAGTGCGGTCTGTGGCCCTGCATCAAACAGCGCCCCTTCGGCACTATCGCCGATCCGGAAGCAGAGCCCAAAGCCATTTTCATTTCCGGGATGAACACGGCTCCCCTGGGTGCCGATCCCGAATTCGCCCTCAAGGACGATGTCGCCGCCATTCAGGCCGGCATTGACGCCCTGGGTCGCCTGACCAAGGGAGGCGTCCATCTCTCCCTGTCCGCCGAAACTTTCTCCGGCAGTGAATTCCACAAGCTGACCGGTGTGGTCATGCACCAGTTCTCGGGTCCGCACCCGGCCGGCAACGTCGGTGTGCAGATCAACCACATCAGCCCCATCAACAAGGGTGAAGTGGTGTGGACGGTCGACCTCCACCTGGTGGCCGTCATCGGCCGCTTCATGCTCAAGGGCGAGTACGACACCCGTCGCATCATCGCCGTGGCCGGTCCGGCCGCCGTCAAGCCCGCGTATGCGGAGGTGCCTGCCGGTGTCAGCATGAAACAGCTCGCCGGCTTCTTCGCCGAAGGCAACGTCCGCGTGATCAGCGGTGACGTCCTCTCGGGCGAGGCTGTCGGCCGCGAAGGTTTCCTGGGTTTCTACCACAACCAGGTGAGCTTGCTCAAGGAAGGCGACTATTACGAGATGTTCGGCTGGATGAACCCGCTCCGCAGCAAGAAGTTCTCCGTGTCGCACTCTTATCCGGCCTTCCTGCGCCGCAAGAAATACTACATGGACACCAACGAGAACGGCGGCGAACGCCCGTTCCTGATGAACGACGTCTACGGCAAGATGCTCCCGATGGACATCTATCCGCTCTACCTGTTCAAGGCCTGCCTGGCCGGCGATCCCGACAAGATGGAGCAGCTCGGCATTTACGAGGTGATCGAGGAAGACGTCGCGCTCTGCGAGTACGTGTGTCCCTCGAAGATCGAAATCCAGAACATCATCCGTCAGGGCATCGAG
>Ga0265300_10002579_pt1 | contig 15556 bp, 13 predicted proteins | sample AusTroGonzalo_MG_FD_193482 | JGI IMG/M metagenome (GOLD analysis project Ga0265300, IMG submission 193482) | Bovine rumen microbial communities from tropical cattle in Woodstock, Queensland, Australia - Gonzalo_03 | ecosystem: Host-associated > Mammals > Digestive system > Stomach > Rumen ...
GTAAATAATTGGATTAAGACCTACGGAGTGCGCTATTTCAGTGAACTGACCAATATGGCCGTTCTCACTGAAGAAGTTGGCGAACTGGCCCGTGTGATGGCCCGTAAATACGGAGACCAGTCGTTCAAAGCTGGTGAAAAGGAGAATTTAGAGGAGGAAATGGCCGATGTGCTGTGGGTACTCATCTGCTTGGCCAACCAGACGGGTGTGGATTTGACTGAAGCATTTAGAAAAACCATAGAAAAGAAAACAAATCGCGATAAAGATAGACATAGGAATAATTTAAAACTGCAATAATATGGAAGCACTGAATATAGAAAGAGAAAAGAGCAAGTATGAACAGGCTCTTGACAAGTATGTCACCAAACTGGACGATGAGCAGGTAAAGAAAGAAGTGGCTAACCTTCTTGCCGAGAAAACGGATGAGAATAATACGTTAGAAGTGAAAAAGCTACTATTTAACTGCATTGATCTTACCACTTTGAAGGAGACAGACAACGACCAAAGTGTGATGCAATTCACACAGAAAGTGAATAACTTTGATGAGGAACATCCGGATATGAAGAATGTAGCCTCTATCTGCGTATATCCCTGCTTTGCTGAAATCGTAAAGGATACCTTAGAGGTAGAGAGTGTGCATATCACCTGTGTATCAGCGGGTTTCCCTTCTTCGCAGACTTTCCCAGAAGTGAAAATGGTAGAAACCAGTTTGGCATTGAAAGACGGAGCCGACGAGATTGACATTGTCCTCTCGGTAGGTAAGTTCCTGGCTGGCGACTTTGAAACCATGTGTGATGAAATAGAAGAAATCAGAGATGTCTGTGGAGACGGACATACCTTGAAAGTTATCCTCGAGACAGGTGCCTTGAAGACCGCCGAGAATATCAAGAAAGCATCCATTCTTTCTATGTATTCTGGAGCCGACTTTATCAAGACTTCCACAGGGAAGATAAGTGTTTCAGCCACTCCAGAAGCTGCTTATGTGATGTGCCAAGCTATCAAGGAATATTACCAGGAAACTGGCAGAAAAGTGGGATTTAAACCAGCTGGTGGTATCAGCAACGTGCATGATGCTTTGGTTTATTACACCATTGTGAAGGAAATTTTAGGTGAAGAATGGTTGAATAACAAGTATTTCCGTTTGGGAACCAGCCGTTTGGCCAACTATCTCTTGAGTGATATCTTGGGGGAGGAAGTCAAGATCTGGTAAGATAGTAAGTCGGCGAATTATGCGAATTACTTTGATAATAATCCGTTTAATTCGCCGATTTCTTATTTCTCGCGCTCAATCACATAATCCAAGTAAGCAATCAAAGCTTGCTTTACCTCGTTATTTGGCAAGTTATCCAGTAGGACAACAGCTTTAGCTCGATAGTCTTGCATGATCTGTTCAGCATACTGAATGCCCCCCTCTCCTATCGTGAACTGAATAAGCCAAGCTATCTCATCGGCGGTAATGGTGTCCGCCTTTACTTTGGCAGCCAAACGTTTAGCTTGTGCATCCTGTGTTTTATTCAGCACATAGAGCACAGGAAGCGTGAGTTTACCTTCGAGCATATCGTTTCCAGTAGGTTTGCCTAATTGCTTAGGGTCAGCAATGTAATCGAAAATATCGTCCTTGATCTGAAAGCAAAGTCCCAAATATTCGCCAAACTGACGCATCATTTCCACTTCTTCTTCAGTAGCTCCACCAGAAATTGCACCAATAGAGGAACAAGCTTCAAAAAGAACAGCAGTTTTCTTACGAATCACTTTGTAATAAACCTCATAGGAATGTTCCTCAACGGCTTGATTATTCAGCTGAAGAATCTCACCATCTGCCAATTCTTTTCCCAAGCCAAAGATAATCTCCATGATTCTCAGACTATTAGTCTTACTTACCTCAAGCAATCCGGTAGCCAACATAAAGTCACCAGAAAGCACCGCCACTTTATTACTGAAAGCTGCATTGACAGAAGGTTTACCCCTACGTTCATCACTCTCATCCACCACATCGTCGTGCATCAGACTGGCATTGTGAAGAAGTTCCAACGCAATCGCTGCATGATAAACTTCCTCAGTTACTTTTCCAAAGAGTTTGGCAGAAAGCAGAGCCAACATGGGCCTCATTTTCTTTCCAGAAGTCTGAAGCACATGTGCTAACACCTGATTCAATAAGGGGTTGGAACTATGCAATGAGTCATTGAACAACTCGACAAACCGTTGTTTTTCCTCCTTTATCGGTGTAAATATGATTGACTTATAATCCATAAATACGTTTTTGGCGATACAAAAGTAATAATAAAAGTCGGAATTGCCCATTTTTTTGTAACTTTACCAAGAAAATTAAAGCTACTAAGATGAAAACAACGGAAAAACTCTTCTTATTGGATGCATACGCCCTCATTTACAGGGCATATTATGCACTCATCAAAAGTCCTCGAATCAACTCGAAAGGCATGAATACCTCAGCCATTATGGGCTTCGTCAATACCCTTGAAGAGGTTATCACCAAGGAGAAACCCACCCATTTGGGTATCGCTTTCGACCCTGCAGGGCCTACTTTCCGTCATGAATTATATCCTGATTACAAGGCTCAACGAGAGGAAACACCAGAAGTGATCCGTTACTCAGTGCCCATTATCAAGGAGATAATCAAAGCCTACAACATACCTATTTTGGAAGTTATGGGCTTTGAGGCCGATGATGTCATTGGCACGTTAGCCACACAAGCTGGAGAGAAAGGCATCACCACCTATATGCTCACACCTGATAAGGACTACGGCCAGTTGGTGGGTGAGCATGTCTTTATGTACCGTCCCAAACACAGTGGCGGGTATGAAATCATGGGAGTCCCAGAGGTGAAGGCCAAGTTCGGTATTGAAGACACTCAACAGGTCATCGACTTCTTAGGACTGATGGGCGATGCTTCGGACAATATCCCAGGCTGTCCAGGTGTGGGTGAGAAAACTGCCCAAAAACTGATAGCCGAGTTTGGAAGTGTGGAAGGGTTACTCGCACATTCTGACCAACTGAAGGGAGCACTGAAAAAGAAGGTGGAGGAGAATACAGAGAAAATCAAACTCTCGTATTTCCTGGCTACCATCAAACGGGATGTGCCCATCAAGCTCGACATGAAAGAACTGGAGACCGTAGTTCCCAATATGGAGGAAATCAAACGCATCTTCAATGAATTGGAATTTCGTACTTTATATAATAAGGTATCAGAAAGAGTGGCAGGCTCTCTCCTACCCGCTTCTACATCCGACCTGTTTGCTGGAACGCTTTTTGAGCAACCAGCTCCTGCAGCGAAGAAAGAAGGTCCGATTCAAGGCGATTTGTTTGCAATATTTCCGACAGATGGACAGGAAGAAGCAAAAGAATCGATTCTCGCGGACTTAAATTCTCTCCCCGTTGACTACCAACTGGCTGATAATGAGGCTAAAATGAACGAAATTCTGCAAAAACTCCTGTCTGCAAAAATCGTTGCAATAGATACAGAAACCACCAATACAGAGCCGATGAGGGCCGAACTGGTGGGTATGAGCTTCAGCGAGGCAGAAAATCGGGCCTACTACGTGCCAGTGCCCGCCAATCAGGAAGAAGCACGAAAAATCGTGAGCCTCTTCAAGCCGCTCTTCGAAAATGAGGAAATCATGAAGGTGGGACAAAACATCAAGTACGACATGATTGTACTTGGGCAGTACGATGCTGAAGTGAGAGGTCCCCTATTCGACACCATGCTGGCACACTATGTGCTGCAACCTGAACTTCGCCACAACATGGACTACCTGGCGGAAATCTACTTGCACTACAAAACCATCCATATCGATGAGCTGATTGGTCCGAAAGGAAAAAACCAACGAAGCATGCGCGACCTTTCTCCTACTGAGGTGTATAAGTATGCTTGCGAGGATGCGGATGTGACGCTTAAGCTTTACCATATCCTCAAAGACGAACTGAAGAAGTACAATGTGGAGGATTTGTTCTATCAGATTGAAATGCCATTAGTGCCCGTTTTGGCCAATATGGAAAGCAACGGCGTGCTGATTGATACCGAATCACTGAAACAAACTTCTGTGCAGTTTACCCAGCGGATGGAAGAAATAGAAAAGGAGATTTACGAGTTGGCAGGACAACCATTTAACATCAGTTCCCCAAAACAAGTAGGAGACATCCTCTTCGACAAACTCCACTTGCTGGAGAAACCCAAAAAGACCAAGACGGGCCAATATGTGACCAATGAGGAAATCCTGCAAAGTCTGCGCAACAAACACGAGATTGTGGGCAAGATTTTGGATTATCGCGGCTTGAAAAAACTGCTTGGCACCTATGTAGATGCACTTCCCCAACTTATCAATCCTAAGACTTGGCGCATTCATACTTCTTTCAATCAGGCAGTTACAGCCACAGGACGCTTGAGTTCGAGCGACCCCAACTTGCAGAACATCCCCATCCGAGATGAAGACGGCAAGGAAATTCGCAAAGCATTTATCCCCGATCCAGGATGTGAATTTTTCTCAGCAGACTATTCTCAGATAGAACTTCGCATCATGGCGCACCTGAGCGGTGATGCGAATATGATCGAAGCTTTCCAACATGGCTACGATGTGCATGCAGCAACAAGTGCCAAGATCTATAAGGTTCCAATCGAAGAAGTGACCAAGGATATGCGTCGCAAGGCCAAGACAGCCAACTTTGGTATTATCTACGGCATTTCCGTTTTCGGACTTGCTGAACGTATGAACGTGGAACGCAAAGAAGCCAAAGAACTCATCGATGGGTACTTTGAAACCTATCCGCAGATCCAGGATTACATCGAAAAGAGCAAGCAATTTGCCAAAGCACATGGCTATGTAGAAACCATCTTCCATCGCAAACGCTATCTGCCAGATATCAACTCCCAGAATGCCACTGTGCGCGGATATGCAGAGCGTAATGCTGTGAATGCACCCATCCAAGGAAGTGCGGCAGATATCATCAAAGTAGCGATGGCACGTATCTATCAGCGCTTAAAAAGTAACAATCTGAAAGCGAAGTTGCTCCTTCAAGTACATGACGAACTGAATTTCAGCGTGCCAATCGAGGAGAAAGACATCGTTGAAAAGATAGTCAGTGAGGAAATGGAACAAGCTTATCTGATGAAAGTACCCCTGAAAGTGGAATTTGGATGGGGAGAAAACTGGTTGGAAGCCCATTAAGTAACAGATAGTAAGTTGGTATTTTTAAAAATCACAATCATTTTTGACATTTTGATAAAAATATTTGCCCAAACTATTGTTAGTATCAAAAATTGTTGTAAATTTGCAACGCATTTGAGCAACATAAGCTTACATAATGTCGGAAACAAACTGATTCCAACTTATATCATAATCTATACTCTTTAAAACATCAGAAAAGGTCAGAACGTTCGTTCCGACCTTTTTTTTCGTAATTGTTCCACGCACCAAATCTAAAGAATAGAACAATGCCAAAAATGCGTATTCATGGGATATTATTTTCCTAGTTAGAAAAAATTTTTTTCCTCGTTAGAAAAATAATTTTTCTGTGTGTAGGAACAAATTTTCTCTAACGAAGGAATTTTGACAGCAGAATTAGAACAATTATATAATTGTGGAACATTTTATAGAAAGTGTGGATTTTTTGATTATATTTGTAACGAAAAACAAAATCATAAAAAATGATAGAAGAAGAAAAACACATCGTCTTGAAAAGAACCTGGTATGATTGGATACTTGAGATCCTTTCATGGGGGAGTTTGCTTTATGGATTGCTGCCATTATGGTTATACAGCAAAATACCAGAAACGGCAAAGATTCCAATAAGTTGGATGATGAATGGAGAAGTAAGGAAATGGGGAGATAAGAAAACCATACTGATAATCGTTTTCTTGACTATTGGCATTTTCCTGTTACTCCTTTTCTTGGAGCGAAACTATAAATCCTTGAATTATCCAGTGAAAATCACTGAGCAAAATCGCATTCCTCTATTTCGTGAAGGAGTGAGATTGGCTCGTGAACTTCGTTTTCTGGGAACATTTTTTGTAGCATTCCTGGCAAACATGATATGCTATACCGCTCTTGAAAACCCTATTCCTAACAGTCATTACATCCTAATCTTAATTGTAATTGCCCTTTTTGTTTCTACCGTTTACCACATTTTTAAGATGTACAAAGAAAGATAAGATTTTTTTTACTATCTTCGCACATTATTTATTAATAGAAACAGATTATGGCATTACAATGTGGTATAGTAGGTTTGCCCAATGTGGGCAAATCGACCCTTTTCAACTGCTTGTCGAGTGCAAAGGCACAGGCAGCCAATTTCCCTTTCTGCACCATAGAACCTAATGTGGGAGTCATCACCGTTCCTGATGAACGACTTGGTAAATTGGCAGAATTGGTGCATCCCGGACGTATTGTTCCTGCCACGGTGGAAATTGTGGATATCGCTGGTCTTGTGAAAGGTGCCAGTAAGGGTGAGGGATTGGGCAATAAGTTCCTTGCCAATATCCGCGAAACGGATGCCATCATCCATGTGTTGCGCTGCTTCGACGATGGGAATGTGACGCATGTGGATGGTACTATCAATCCTGTGCGCGACAAGGAGATCATCGATACAGAGCTGCAACTGAAGGATTTGGAAACAGTGGAGAGTCGCATACAGAAAGTGCAGAAGATGGCTACTACTGGAGGCGATAAGGATGCCAAACTCACTTACGGAGTTCTTCTGAAATATAAAGAAGCTTTGGAACAAGGAAAATCGGCCAGAACAGTGGAATTTGACACCAAAGACGAACAGACAGCTGCCAAGAACCTCTTCCTACTGACCTCGAAGCCTGTGCTCTATGTGTGCAACGTAGATGATGCAAGTGCCGTAAAGGGTAATCATTATGTAGATAAAGTGCGCGAGGCAGTGAAGGACGAAAACGCTGAAATACTGGTGATTGCAGCAAAGACAGAAGCCGATATTGCAGAACTCGAAACCTACGAAGACCGCCAGATGTTCCTCGAGGAATTGGGGTTGGAAGAATCGGGTGTGAATCGTTTGGTCAAGACTGCTTTCCATATGCTGAACTTGGAAACCTTCATCACTGCTGGTGAAATGGAGGTAAAAGCGTGGACGTACCACAAGGGTTGGAAAGCCCCACAATGTGCTGGTGTGATTCATACTGACTTTGAGAAAGGCTTTATCCGTGCGGAAGTCATTAAGTATGAGGACTATATCCACTATGGTAGTGAGGCTGCTGTTCGTGAAGCCGGAAAGCTGAACGTGGAAGGTAAGGACTATGTGGTACAAGATGGCGACATCATGCACTTCCGCTTTAACGTGTAATAATTTATAATTCAAAATTCATAAATTATGAATCCATTATTGATGACCATTAACTGGGATCCGGATCCAGTATTTTTGAATATAGCTGGCAATTTCTCTATCCGCTACTACGGATTGTTGTGGGTAGTGGGCATCGCCTTGTCAATCTTGATGGTGCGCCAGCAGTTTATCGACCGCAAGATAGATGAGAAGAAATTCGACCCACTTTTCTTCTACTGCTTCTTTGGTATAATTATTGGCGCACGTTTAGGACATTGCCTATTCTATGAGCCTGAATACTACCTGAATCACATTGCAGAAATGTTTCTCCCTATCAAGTTCCTACCTGACGGAAGTTGGAAATGGATTGGTTATCAGGGACTTGCCAGTCATGGTGGTACGCTTTGCCTCATCTTGGGACTGGTGCTTTATTGCCGTAAGTACAAGTTCCATATCGTGGATATTTGGGACATTATCTCTATCGCTACACCTATCTGCGCCTGCTGCATCCGTCTGGCCAATCTGATGAACTCAGAAATCATCGGCAAACCTACCGATGTGCCTTGGGCTTTTGTATTCGAGCGTGTAGATATGGTACCTCGCCATCCTGCCCAGCTTTATGAAGCTTTGGCCTACTTTGTTTTCTTCATCGGTATGGTGGTGCTTTACAAGACCCTGAAGACCTACAAGCGGGGATTCTTCTTCGGCTTGGTATTGACGGAGATTTTCGTCTTCCGTTTCTTCATCGAATTCCTGAAGGAAGATCAAGTTGCATTTGAAGAAGGTATGACTTTCAATATGGGACAGTTGCTGAGCATCCCCTTTGTCATCATCGGCATTTATTTCATGTGCTTCTATAAGGGTAAACGGATGAAGATGCATCTGTTGGAAGAGGCTTAACAATTGATATAATCAATGAAGAAGGGGTTTTACAGCTATTTTGGTTTCGCTTGGTTGTTTTTAGGAATCCTTTATCTGTTGATGATTTGGATTTCTGATGCTACCATTCACCATCTGCGATTCTGGTTTTACGTGATAGCTACCTGCTTCTTTTTCGGATTAAGTTTACACCATTACATCAAATACAAACAACAATAGATATGAATGCAGATAAAGTTATAAATAATATCCGCACGTTTCTTGCCATCATCGTGTTATGTGGTGGTTGGTATTTTATCTATGATTTCTTCTTCCATAGAGTAGGAGAGGGGATGCGTTTTGTTGATTGGCTCTTTTTGTTAGCCGGCATCCTATTTGTCATTCAAGGAGGCTTATTCATTTATACAGTAATAAAGAAGAAAAAAGAGCAGGAAATGCAGTAATATGCAGAAATATAACGAAATATTGAAAAAATAGGCGTAACTTTGCAACCGTTTTAAATAAAATAGGTATTATGGAATACAATTTCAGGGTAATCGAGAAGAAATGGCAAAAACGTTGGGTGGAAAACCAAACGTATAAGGTAAAAGAAGATGAGAGCAAACAGAAGTACTATGTACTCAACATGTTCCCCTATCCATCAGGAGCAGGCTTGCATGTTGGTCATCCATTGGGTTACATTGCCTCTGATATCTATGCACGTTATAAGCGTCTGCAGGGTTTCAACGTTTTGAATCCAATGGGTTATGATGCTTATGGACTTCCAGCTGAGCAGTATGCCATTCAAACTGGTCAGCATCCTGCCATTACTACCGTCAACAATATCAACCGCTATCGCAGTCAGTTGGACAAGATAGGTTTTTGTTTCGATTGGGATAGGGAAGTGCGTACCTGCGATCCTATCTACTATAAGTGGACACAATGGGCTTTCCAGAAAATGTTTGAAAGCTTCTATTGCAACAAGTGCCAGATGGCCCAGCCTATCGCAGAATTGGTAAAATACTTTGAGCAGAAAGGTACTGAAGACCTGGATGTGGCTTGCACAGAGGAACTTTGTTTCACAGCTGATGAATGGAATGCCAAGAGCGAAAAAGAAAAGCAGGAAACACTGATGAACTATCGTATTGCCTATTTGGGTGAAACGATGGTGAACTGGTGTCCTAAACTGGGTACTGTTTTGGCCAATGACGAAGTTGTGGAAGGTCTCTCTGTCAGAGGTGGCTTCCCTGTGGAGCAAAAGAAGATGCGCCAATGGTGTCTGCGTACTTCTGCCTATGCCCAGCGTCTGCTTGACGGACTGGAAGTAATAGATTGGACTGATTCCCTGAAAGAAACCCAGCGCAACTGGATTGGTCGAAGTGAAGGTGCAGAAGTGCAGTTTAAAGTTAAAGACAGCGACTTGGAATTTACCATCTTCACCACTCGTGCTGATACGATGTATGGTGTGACCTTCATGGTATTGGCTCCAGAAAGTGAGTTGGTGGCCAAAGTAACTACTGAAGGTCAGAAAGCAGAAGTCGATGCCTATTTGGACAGAACCAAAAAACGCACAGAGCGTGACCGCATTGCCGACCGCAGTGTAACAGGTGTATTCTCAGGCAGTTATGCCATCAATCCGTTTACTGGCGAAGCTGTTCCTATTTGGATCAGTGACTATGTATTGGCTGGATATGGAACAGGTGCCATCATGGCCGTTCCTGCACACGATAGTCGTGACTATGCTTTTGCCAAGCATTTTAACTTGCCCATCGTCCCATTGGTGGAAGGCTGTGATGTAAGTGAAGAAAGCTTTGATGCCAAAGAAGGTATTGTCTGCAATTCACCAAAGAGTGGGGTAGAGCCTTATTGTGATCTTAACCTCAACGGATTGACCATCAAGGAAGCTATTGCTGCTACGAAGAAATACGTGAAAGAACATCATTTGGGACGTGTGAAAGTAAACTATCGTCTGCGTGATGCTATCTTCTCTCGTCAGCGTTATTGGGGAGAACCGTTCCCAGTTTATTACAAAGATGGAATGCCCTATATGATTCCTGCTGAGTGCTTGCCACTCGAACTTCCTGAAATTGATGAGTATAAGCCTACTGAGACAGGTGAACCTCCATTGGGTCGTGCTACCAAATGGGCGTGGGATGAAGTGAACAAGCAAGTTGTGGAAAACGTCAAGATTGACAACAAGACTATTTTCCCCATCGAACTGAGTACTATGCCTGGTTTTGCAGGGTCAAGTGCCTATTATCTCCGCTATATGGATCCTAAGAACGAAGAAGCCTTGGTTTCTGAAAAGGCCGATCATTACTGGAAGAATGTCGATCTTTATGTAGGTGGAACAGAACATGCTACGGGCCACTTGATTTATTCTCGTTTCTGGAACAAATTCCTGAAGGATCTGGGTGTTTCTGAAATGGAAGAGCCATTCCAAAAGTTGGTTAATCAAGGTATGATTCAAGGTCGAAGCAATTTTGTTTATCGCATCAAGAATACCAACACTTTCGTTTCCCTTGGATTGAAAGACCAGTATGATACTACTCCCATCCATGTGGATGTGAACATTGTCAGCAACGATGTGCTTGATATTGAAGCATTCCGTAACTGGAATCCTGAATACCAAACAGCTGAATTCATTCTGGAAAATGGTAAATACATCTGCGGATGGGCCATTGAGAAGATGAGCAAATCCATGTTCAATGTAGTGAATCCGGATATGATTGTGGAGAAATATGGTGCTGATACATTACGCATGTACGAAATGTTCCTCGGACCTGTAGAACAATCAAAGCCTTGGGATACCAACGGTATTGACGGAGTGCACCGTTTCCTGAAGAAATTCTGGACACTCTTCTACGATCGTAATGACAATTTCCTTGTCAACGAGGAAGAACCTACCAAAGATGAATGGAAAGCATTGCACAAATTAATCAAGAAGGTGACAAATGATATAGAGCAATTCTCTTACAATACCAGCATCAGTGCTTTCATGATTTGCGTCAATGATCTTTACAGCATGAAATGCAGCAAGAGAGCCGTCTTGGAAAAGTTTGTTATTGTATTGGCTCCTTTTGCTCCTCACATCGCTGAAGAACTTTGGAGTCTGCTGGGACATGAGACCTCTGTTTGTGACGCACAATGGCCAGCTTATAACGAAGATTATCTAAAAGAAAATACAGTAAACTATACAGTATCTTTCAATGGAAAAGCCCGTTATAACAAAGAATTTGCTGTTGAAGCTACCAAAGAAGAAATAGAAAAGGAAACCATTGCCGATGAACGTTCTGAGAAGTGGATGGAAGGCAAGCAAATCGTCAAAGTGGTAGTAGTTCCGAAGAAGATTATTAATATAGTTATCAAATAAATTATATGACAATTAATAAACCTAACCTTCATAAACCTACGAAAGCTGAAGTAATAACAGAGATCAAAGATATGTTTTTCATAACCTTTGGTCTTTGTTGTTACGCCATTGCATGGGCAGCCTTTATGTTACCTTACCAAATCACCACTGGTGGTACCACAGGTATTGGAGCAATTGTGTTCTATGCTACTGGTTTTCCTATTCAGAACACCTTCTTTATAATCAATGCTATTCTCATACTTTTCGCCATCAAGTTTTTAGGCATCAAGTTTACACTTCGTACAAGTTATAGTATCGTATTGCTTACTTTTTTACTTTGGTGGTTTCAAAAACTTATCAATGATGAAAATAGTGTAGCTCCTTTGATTCTTGGCGAAGGACAAGAATTCATGGCTTGTATCATAGGTGCTGTCATTTGTGGTTTTGGATTAGGAATGGTCTTCAATGCTAATGGCAGTACAGGTGGCACAGATATTATTGCAGCTATTGTAAACAAATACAAGGATGTGAGTTTAGGACGTATGATTCAGATCTGTGATCTTATTATCATCAGTTCCTGTTACTTTGTATTTTACGACCTAAAAAGAGTTATCTTTGGTTTGGTGACGTTGTTCATCATTGGATATGTATTAGATTATGTAGTGAATGGTGCTCATCAAGCAGTACAATTCTTCATTTTCTCCAAAGAATATGAAAAAATAGCTGACCATATCAACCATGATACTCATCGTGGTGTAACTGTACTCGATGGTGTAGGATGGTACAAAAAACAACCAGTCAAAGTATTGGTAGTTATGGCTTATAAGAAGCAATCTGTCGAAATTTTCCGTCTTATCAAGAGTATCGATCCCAATGCTTTTGTATCTCAAAGTGCAGTAATCGGTGTATTTGGTGAAGGATTCAACCAAATAAAAACTAAAATAAAGAAAGAAGAACTTGAAAAGATTGAAAAAGAATCCAATGATGAAATTGTATTGTCAGGTCAACATCTAAACAATCAATCCTCATGAAACAAATAGTCTTTGCTACTAATAACAAGAACAAACTACGTGAAGTACGTGAAATCTTAGGTGAACAAATCGAAATCCTCAGTTTAGAAGAAATAGGCTGTCACGAAGATATTCCTGAAACTTCAGATACGATTGAAGGCAATGCTAAACAAAAAGCTACTTACATAGCCGATAAATATCATGTAGATTGTTTTGCAGACGATACAGGCTTGGAAATAGAAGCATTGAATGGTGCTCCTGGCGTGTATTCTGCCCGTTATGCAGGAATGGAACGTGGAGCTGGCCATAATCGCAGAAAAGTTCTTACTGAGATGAAAGACAAAGAAAACAGAAAGGCTGATTTCCATACTGCCATTTACCTTGTATTGAACGGAAAGCATCATCTTTTTGAAGGTACTATCTTTGGTCACATCACACATAGTGAACGAGGAATGGGTGGTTTTGGCTATGATTCTATTTTTGTACCAGATGGCTATGACAAGACTTTTGCTGAATTGGGCGATGATATTAAGAATATAATCTCTCATCGTGCCATTGCCATTCATAAACTGGTCAAATTCCTACTTCAACAAAAATAATTTTCATTACATCATATAATTATATTGTTATTAATTTTTTTTAAAATAAAACAATGATGATGATACTTGTGTGTTGATATTGTGTAAAACTTTTTTACTTTTTTCTTGCTTTTGAAGTTATGATTATTCAACTTCTTTTTATAGAAAATATATTAACAAGCAATTATTATTAGAATAATATAATAATCAAATTTTATTTGTCTCTTAATAGACAGTTTTCAACTAGTGTTGAAATATAAAGGAATGAATAAATAAAATGAGTTGAAAAGTTGATAGTTTGACTTTAAAGTAAGAAAAAATAAAGTATAATTTTAGGCTTCAAAATTTGGAGATGTGCTTGGAAGACTTGTATGAAAAGAAAAATGAAAAATGCAAATAAAAAGTTTAATTTTCTTTCCTAAAGTTTTCCCAATATAATTAACAAGTGTTTGTTGATTAATTAACCAATAAGAAAAACAGCAATGCGAAAATTAAAAGTTACAGAGCTTAATCGTATTTCAGTAGAAGAATTTAAGGAAGCCGACAAGCTTCCTTTGGTTGTCGTGTTGGATAATGTACGCAGTCAGTACAATGTAGGTTCTGTTTTTCGCACATCAGATGCTTTTAGGGTAGCTTGCATTTATTTGTGTGGCATTTCAGCCACGCCTCCTCATCAAGAAATACACAAGACTGCTTTAGGAGCTGAGGATACAGTGGATTGGGTATATTACAAGGATACCAAAGAAGCTGTCTTGAAACTAAAAGAAGATGGTTATATCTTATTATCTATTGAACAAGTGGAAGGTAGTGTAAAATTACAGAATCTACAGCTTGATAAGACTAAAAAATATGCTGTCATCTTGGGTAATGAAGTAAAAGGTGTGCAGCAAGAGGTAGTTGATATGTGTGATGGCTGTATTGAAATACCTCAATTTGGTACCAAGCATTCTCTCAATGTTTCAGTCACTGCTGGAATCATTATTTGGGAAGCTTTCCTAAATTTGTCCGCTCATCACCATTAATATCACTTGCTCTGTCATTTCATCATCTCCTTCAGGATCGTATTGTTTTTTCAGACTTGCACCAAAGGTCCAGGCAAAGGCTTGGTAGAATCCAGCTTTGAATGGACCCAAGAAAGCTTTGACCAGTTCATAGGAAGTCTGATTGCTTTGTCTGTCGATGAGTTTGATGAGCAGTTTTCCTTGCGATAAGGTGAGTTTTTTAAGACGGGGGGTATATTGAGCTTTCAGTCCTTTTTCCAGTGCTTTGATATGTTTGTCTTTGGCTTTGTCGTCAGGAAGCGTTTGCAGGTATTCATAGGTTTCAATGATGGCAGCGTTGATTTCGTTGGCTATGGGTAATACTTTTTTCACGTCGCGTACCAACTTGGTGTATTTCTGCTCCTGTTTCTTGTTTTTGAATTCTAAAGGTTTGAATACATATATGGTAGGAAGTTCAGCACTGGGGATAGTATCTCCTTCGAACACCACCATAGGCATCAGATAACCTCCTTCTACCTTGATGGGTCCTTTTCTTATTTGTCCATAAGCCTGGCTGATGAAACAAAAGAGAACAAGTCCTACTATGAGCAGTTGTTTTTTCATACTACAAAAATAAGTGTATTCCACAAAATAAAGTTCATTTATATTGTTTTCTTAACTTATTTAAAGTATCTTCGCACCGATTTTTAATTTAATTATTAAACAGACATGAAATTTACACGATTATGGGGCATTGTTTTCCTTAGTTGCTTCACGCAACTGTACGCGCAACAAGTACCTTCGTTGCTTATTTCCGACAATCTTGAGCAATTGGCCATTGAGGGGTTGGAGTCTGATTGGGAAGACCAGTTGGAGAACTTGAATTATTATCTGGAGCATCCGCTCAATTTGAATACTGCAACCAGAAATCAATTGGAACAGTTTCCGTTTCTTTCCGACCTGCAGATAGAGAATATCTTAGCTTATATCTATTTGGAAGAAGAAATGACCACAATTTATGAGTTGCAGTTGGTCGATGAAATGGATCGTCGGACCATTGAACTGCTGCTTCCTTATGTTTGTGTTGAACCCATGGATGAGGTGGAACATTTCCCTTCCTTGAAGAACATAGTGAAATACGGTCATCATGAGGTACTGACGCGCTTGGATGTACCTTTTTATCAGCGTAAAGGCTATGAAACGACCTATTTGGGTCCTTCTCTCTATCATTCTCTTCGTTATCAGTTTCGCTATGGTGACTATGTGCAGGCAGGTATCTTGGGAGAGAAAGATGCAGGAGAACCTATGTTTGCCTTACACAACAGGCAAGGCTACGACCACTATTCCTATTACTTGGTGTTGAACAATCTGGGAAGGATTAAGACTTTGGCTTTGGGTAACTATCGACTGAGCTTCGGACAGGGCTTGGTACTGAATTCAAGTTTCAAGTTAGGAAAAACTTTTTCGCTGTCAGGTACGCAATAT
>Ga0265300_10002580_pt1 | contig 15551 bp, 13 predicted proteins | sample AusTroGonzalo_MG_FD_193482 | JGI IMG/M metagenome (GOLD analysis project Ga0265300, IMG submission 193482) | Bovine rumen microbial communities from tropical cattle in Woodstock, Queensland, Australia - Gonzalo_03 | ecosystem: Host-associated > Mammals > Digestive system > Stomach > Rumen ...
TTCCCTACGGGTCGCGAACCCCCGCGAGGGGCGGATACCCCCTCTAGCGACCGCTTCGCGGCTCGCGCTTCGCGCTCGGGGGATACGCCGGCTTTTTTTGCTTCGCACCCGTTTTTCGACGTATCCCCTCCGCATTCGCCTGAGGAAGTCGCGGTGAGAATGTTCCGCACCGGGTTCTCGTTTTCAGGCCGTGTAGAAATGTAGAGGGTGTAGAACTTCTACATTTTCTACACTTCTACACGGCTAAGGATCACCGCGCCGTCGCGTCGGCGTGCCTGCGTGTGCGCTGACCGCCCGACCGTATTTTTGACGCATCCCCTCCGCATTCGCCGGAGGAAATCGCGGTGAGAATGTTCCGCACCGGGTACTCGTTTTCAGGCCGTGTAGAAATGTAGAGGGTGTAGAACTTCTACATTTTCTACACTTCTACACGGCTAAGGATCTTTGCGCCTTCGCGACGAAGCATTGCAGCTTGAAACGAGGCTTGAAATGCGATAAGTTGCAGAAAACGCGAGGTAGCCCGCAAAAAATGAAGCGACGGCGGGGTGTCTCCCCACAGCGGCGGGGTCTGTCCCCAAGTTTTTGATGCCGGGGCTGCTGGGGGGCGCGGGGCGGGAGGGTTTCATTGTTGCTGGTTGCGGTAGCTGAGCATTGTCATGCCCGTGACGGCCTTGAATGTTCTGGCGAAAGTGGGCAGTGACTGGTAGCCGCATAGTGAAGGTATTGCCGCAAGTTCTCGCTTCGGATCTGAAAGCAGCCACTTGGCAGTCTTGATTCTCTCGGCCTGTATTGTGTCCCTGATGGTGCGTCCCGTTCCCTTGCGAAAAAGAATGTTGGCAAGGCTTGTGGAACATCCCATTATTGCGGCAATCTGGCTTGTGCTTATGTTGGGGTTGGATGAATTGGTAGCGATGAAGTCAAGAGCCCTCGTAACGCGCGGATCGGCGTTTTTCAGAAGTCGTGTCGACGCCCTGCGAATCAACGTCTTCGGGCCGAACAGCACCGTCTGCGGCGCGGCAGTCGTTCCCTGTACGATACGATGCAGTGTCGCCATCGCCAAGTACCCCGACCCCTCGAAGTCGAGATGAACGCTGGATAGTGTCGGCTTGGTGTGCAGGCAGATGAATTCGTCGTTGTTGATGCCGATGATTTGGAGCTCTTCTGGCAAGCGGATGTCAGCTTTGCGGGCTGCGACTATGACATCACGTGCAACGGTGTCGTTTACGGCAAGTAGCCCGCACGGCTTGGGAAGGCTTCTAAGGTTCGTTGACAGATCGAGGTTGTTTTCAAGAACCGTAAACGCCAGCTTTTCTCTTGTTACTAGCTCCTTGAACACCTCTTCGCGTTCGCGGTTCCAGAAGGTTTGCCTGTTCAGCTTGACAAATGCGTAGTGCAAGGGTTTAAGGCGCAACAACTCGGTGAACGCCATCTTGACCGTTGCGTGCGAGTCGTTTCGGATGTACCAGTTGTTGGCAGCAGCCGTCTGTGGGTTCTGGTCTATGTAAATCGTGGGGATTTCATTCATCAATCGTATAGGACTCCGAGCAGACGACAGTCCTCGGTCAATAATGCAACCAGTTGGACTCCAGTGGTGAAGCGCTTTTCTAATGTCCTTGGTGGTCAGGTTTACTTCAATTAGTTGCGCGGGCCAATCCGATGTCTCTAGATAACGTAACGCCCCCGCGATCTTTTCACGCGAAGGAATCTTCGAAGATGTTTGGAAAAAGAGGATAGTATCTGTTTTCATGAGACATATTATACCATAGTTTGTCGTTTAGGATAATAGATTGATGTTGTCTAGGATAATTAGGGGCGATGTTTTTTGGTATAATACTGACCATGAGCAAGTATTGTCTACTTGTATTTCTGATTGTGTCAGACATGGTCTGGGCAATGGTGCCTACCGCATTGGAGATGCGAGGCCCGTTTCCCATAATGTCGACGCCGTATCTGGATGACGGGGCCGTTGACTGCGACGGTCTTGTGCGAGAGGCAGACTGGATTATTCGCTGTGGATCGTCGGGAGCCATTTGGTGTCAGTCGAACGATTCGATAGATCTGCTGACGACCGAAGAGAAATACAGGGGCTTTGACGTTTGTGCCCAGGCGTTTGAGGGAACGGGAACTGTACTTGCCCTTGGCGCCAACGGCACGAACACGGCGGAGATGCTTGAGATTGCCGCCGAAATCGAACGTGTGGCGACGCGACATCCTGCGACCAAGCTAGCGATAGTCTCGCGTCCTCCCGACGACGTGCGGAGCGAAGACGAGCTTGAGAAGGCCTGGGATTCGCTTGGCGCGGTTGTGCGGCGACCGGTGATATTCCAGACGTTCTGCTCGACAAACACGCCGACGCCATCGGTTGAAATGATGGTAAGGCTGGCGAAGAAACATCCAAAAGTGTTTGGCTACATCAAGGAAGAGGCTGCTGGAAATTCCGCGAACGAGCGAATGATCCAGGAGGGCGCGGCCAAGCCAACAATCAAGACTGTGTTCAGCGGCTGGGGCGGCTGGCAGTGGCTCTATCAGCTGCGCCACTGCGGCAGCGAGGGCCTCATTACCGAACGCGTCGCCTATTTGCCGCTTATCATGCGCGTTTGGCGAGAGTATGAACGTGGCGACCCTGATGGGAAAATGACCGATGCCTTTGCACTGTATCGTCTGCTTATCGACCAGCGCAATTTTCCAGGCGGCGGACTTCGCGACTACTCGCTCTATTTCCTAGAAAAAGAGGGCATATTCAAGAACCGCCTCTCGCGTCGATATGCCAATGCCCGCGAGACGGAAGGCGGCTCGTTTGGCTCGGGCAAGGCGTGGAAGCTGGACAATGTGGAGATATCTGAACTTCAGAAGGCAGAACTGGATATCCTGTTTGCCAAGATACAGGAGGCGCTGTGAATAGCAAGTGGGCGATATTGCTGGCGCTTTGCGTTCTCTTCGCGATCTATACGATTGACCGTGCTCTCCTTGGCCTCTTGGCAATTCCGATTCAAAATGAGACAGGAATGTCGAACGTTCGCTTTGGCATGTTGAGCTCCGCGATTTTCTGGACCTACGCGCTAGTCGCTCCGTTTGCAGGGCTTGCCGGGGATAGGTTCGACCGCGCGCGGCTTATCGGACTTGCCGCAATCGCCTGGAGCCTTATGGCGTTTCTGGCCGGTTTTGCCGGAGGATTCTGGTCTTTGCTGCTGCTTGCATCCTTCGCAGTGGTCGTTCCGCAGACGCTCTACTCGCCAACTGCAAGCGCATTCATCGCCTCGATCCACAAGGAGACTCGAACGGTTGCAATGAGCTGCCATCAGGCTGCGTTCTATACCGGATGGTTCGTCTCGGGCGCGGCGGTTGCCGGTGTTGTTGCGCTGTTCGGCACATGGCGGGCGGCGTTCTTCTCGTTCGGCGTCCTTGGTATGCTCGCCGGCATCGTGTTTCTGATAATGGCACGAAAGAATATGGGGAATGCGGATGCGGCGTTGCCGGTGGCCAAGCCGGCGCTCAGGGATTCCATGCTTGCGTTTTGGGGATGCAGAAGCGCGCTGTTGGCCGGTATCGGCTATGTCGCCGTCGTGTTCGTCAGCTGCGGTTATTGCGCCTGGGGACCGAAGTTCATCGCCGACAAGTTTTCGATTTCCGCATCCGAGGCGGGAACCGGCGTGATGTTCTGGCACTATGCGGCGTCCTTCGCCTCTATTCTTGTAGCCGGTTTTGCGACGGATCGGCTTGTCGGGCGCTATCCGCGCTTTCGGCTCGTCCTTGCGATCGCGGCCTTTGTGCTTGCGATCCCATTCCTGCTGCTGTTTGCCTTTGGCACGACTCTGGCGGCATCGTTCGCGGGTGCTGCGCTTTTGGGTTCAATGCTGGGCGTTCTCGGCGCAAACCAGTTCACAAACCTGTTTGACGTGATCCCGTCCGCATACCGTTCCGGGGCGATTGGCTTCCTGAACATTGTCGCCGGCCTTGTCGGGTCGCTTTCGCCGATGATGCTTGGTGCGCTTTCGCAGCGCCATGGGCAGCGAGGCTTTGAATTTGGGTTCGCCTTTGCTGCGGCTGTTCTGGTCGTTCCGATCATTTCGTTTCTGATTTCGTATTTTGTGACGTTCAACAAAGACAGGGTGGTGGACTGATGAAACCGATTGACTATACTGGCAAGACTGCGGTGATAACGGGCGCAGGTTCTGGAATGGGGCTTTGTGCGTCACAGGAGCTAGCGAAGCTTGGCGCGAATGTCGTCATGTGCGATGTCAATGTTGAGGCCGTAGAGAAGGCGGCGGCGGAGATCAACGACGGCAATGCCGCAGGGCGCGCATATTCGTGCGTTTCGGACGTGCGCAAGTTCGCGGACGCCGAGAAGGCTGCGGCACTTGCGCTGGAGAAGACGGGACGCATTGACTTGCTCGTCACCTTCGCGGGCGGCTACGAGCCTCGCATGTGCGGAACGTGTGGCATTCCATTCTACGAGCAGCCGGTTGAAGTGCTTGACTGGGGCATTGACGTTAACTTAAAAGGGCCGATATATTTCGCCCGTGCCTGCATGCCGGCGATGGTGAAGGCGAAGTCTGGCGTAATCTGCTGCATCGGGTCGGTGACAGGCTTCGAGGGCGATGGCAACGGCGCGATGTACGGAACGGCCAAGAGCGGGCTTTTCAATTTCGTGAAGGGCCTTGCGCAGGCGGGCGCACCGCATGGCGTGAGGGCGTTTTGCGTTACGCCAGGGCCAGTGATGACGCGTCCAGGGATGGCGAACATGAAAACCCTCCAGGGGCGGCAGTCCCAGCCGATAGAGCTTGTTGACTTCGTCCTTTATCTGGCGAGCGAGAACGGCGCCAGCATTACTGGATCCAACCATGTGATGGACTGCGGCCGGCTGTCCATGCAGCCGCAGTAACGGAGATGTACGAATGAGGGTGCTGACGTTTAGCTTGGTGGTGGCTGTCGCGTGTGGCGCGAGAGCATATCCCGTCATCGACGACACGCCGACACGCGTGCAGACGACGCTGATGGTCGACATGACGCTTGTCGGAACGCTGCGCCCGAAGGCGGTAGGCGAAATCTCGTCATCGCGCTGGACGATCGACTGCGCGGGAATGGATCGCGAACATGTTGACTGGCGGGCAATTCGCGAATATGTCGCCCCGCTCGGCATCGCTCGGATGCGGCAGCAGGCGGGCTGGGCGCGTTGCGAGAAGGACCCGGGCAAGTACGACTTCGCGTGGCTCGACCAGGCCGTCTTCGATGCGAAGAAAATGGGCATCGACACGTGGCTGGAGCTCAGCTACGGCAATCCCGCCTATCCCGGCGGTGGCGGACGCCAGCTGTCGGCAGGGCTTCCGGTTTCGGAAGAGGCGCTGGCGGCCTGGGATCGCTGGGTCGAGGCGATAGTTACGCATTACAAGGGCGTAGTCCGGGATTTCTGCGTCTGGAACGAGCCGGATCTAAATCGTAGCAACGATCCGAAGTTTGTTGTTCAGTTTGCAATCAGAACGGCCGAAATCATAAGGCGCATCGAGCCGGAGGCGCGTATCGACGCCTTTGCGCTCTGCTCTGCCAACCGCGAGTTTGTCGAGCCGTTCTTGAAGGAGCTTGCAAGGCTTGGTAAAACCGACCTCTTCTCGTCTGTTGCATACCACCACTATTCGGAAAATCCCGATGCCGGCTATGCGAAGGTCGAGAGCTGCAAGAAGGTCATAGCCAAGTATGCGCCTAGCCTGAAGATGAAGGAAGGCGAAGGCGGCACGCAGAGTGAGTGGTGCAGGAATGGGGCGCTCTCGGGAATCCACTGGAGCGAACTCACCCAGGCGAAATACAATTTGCGCCGTGCCCTCGGAGATCTCGGACATGGCGACGACACCGAGGTCTTTCACATCTGCGACCTCGAATACCGCACGAGCGGATTTCACGACGGGCTTGTGCGCTACGGGCTCTTGAAAACCGCTGGGCAGGCTAATGGATTCCGCGTTTACAAGGTCAAGATGGCGTACTACGCCATCCAGAATGCAGTCTCCGTATTCAACGACGCATTGACGTGCCTTGACTGCGAGACGACTTCGAAGGTGTCCGAGCCGGATAGGACATTCGTCTGCGACTGGGTCGACCGCAGGACGGGAACGCCGCTCGTCGTGTTCTGGGACAGGTCGAGGCGCCCGTCGGACGAGAACGTGACGCGGGCTGTTGAATTGCGCATCAAGGCCAGACCTTTTGAGAATCCGGTCTGGGTGGACGTCTTGACTGGCGATGCCTACGCGATACAGGCTGACAAGGTTCGCAAAGACGGCGAATGGACGGTTTACTCTGTGTCTTGTTACGATTCGCCGGCTTTCGTGACTGACCGCACGATTCTCGACCTCGACGCTTCCTGGTTTGTGCGCGAGGGCTGCCCGGAGGACGTTAGGGAGGCTCCGAAGGACATGCGGCCCTTTGTCAAGGCGACGGTGTACGGCCCCGTCGAAATATCGGGAAATTCAATTTTGGCTTCTGAGCGTGACATACGCGCGGCATGTGGAGAAGGACGTGTGCAGGCTGCCGACGACGGGCGGTTCCAGCTGATGCAGCCCGGCGTACTGGATTCAGAGGTGAAACTAGGCAAGTATGTCGTTCTAAGGCTCTGGTCCCGACGGCCACAGCGCGTAGCGTTCTGCTGGAGAAACGACTATTACGGAGCTCTTGCCGTCAATGGCGGTGTCGTAGACGGCGATATCGGCGGGCCGGAGACTGGATGGGAGACGAAACAGGTTGAGCTGAAGGAAGGCGACAACGAGATCGTATTCCGCTCGATGCCTGGAACGTCGGGCGAGTGGTTTTTGGACGCTGGCGTGGTTGACACGTCCGGCGAGCTGGTTATCAAGTGACAACAACAGGAAAAGAAAGGTACATACGATGACAAAAAGAAAAGCGACATGCATCCTTCTGGCGTGCTGCGCCGGAATCGGAGTGATGCCGAACATGGCGTCCGGCGGATCCACTAGCGATCCGGCGGTTGTGTTTCTGAGGCCGAAGGAGTCGTTCTTGTGGTGCACAGCCACGAACGCGACAATCTCGTTGCCGGTCGTTTACCCCGACGGGGCGACTTCCGCAAGTCTGTCGGTCTCGGGGTTGGGCTATTCGGCCAGCTACCCTGACGTCGCCGAGGGCGAGTTCCTGCTGGCACTTCCGGCCGCGACCGCCCCGTCAAACGAGAATGTCTACGACCTCACTTTGACATTCAGCAACGGCGTGGAGCGCAAGGCCAAGCTCGGTCTTGTCCAGGGTGTTGTCGTCGGTGCCGAGGGTTCGACACGCTGTCTCGCTCCGACCAGTTCGAAAAAGTGGAGTCAGGTGAGCGGTCGGGCGGTCTTCCCGGTGCCGTACGGCATTACGTCGTTCAGTATCGACTTCTCCGATGCTGGAACGGTCACGGACAGCGGACTGGACGGCGCGGCGGGATGGTACCCGATTGCGTTTTCCTATCCCGTCACGGCATCGCTCGGCATGACAGATGCTGACGGAACGGAATGGTCTGCTGTGCTTAACGGCGTTCCGGGGTTCGTAATCACGTTTAGGTAGTCAATCACCAAAATTTCTCAACAGTCAATCAGAAAGGAAAAACGAAAATGAAGGCATCAACAGCAAAACTCGGCGTCGTCGCTCTGTCTGCGGCGATGGTGGCTGCGGCATCTGCTGCGACGGTTGAACAGGTGCTTGTGCGCCAGCAGTGGCCGTGGTCCACCGACGTGAGGGTGGAGTACAATGTAACAGGCGTGACCACACCGGTTGACGTCTCTGTGACGGCGTTTAACGGCAACGAGCCGCTGAACGCGCCGAATCTCAAAAATGCGATCGTCGGCGATGTCTACGGCATCTCGCGGAGCGGAGTCTATTCGTTCATCATCGACCCGGTCAAGGCGTTCGGCACGGATCAGATCGCAATGTCGGAGTTCAAGGTGCACCTCTCGCTTTCAGATTCGGCCGCGAACACCACCGAAGTGCTGTACAAAATCTACGATCTTGTAGGCGGCGGCTGCACCGACGTGACGCGCGGCGACCTTTTGGGCGGCAAGTACGGCACGATCGAAACCAACTATACGGCGTATACTGGTTTTGAGACGCAGGTTCCCGATGTCCTCATCTGGACTGGTGTAACGAACGACGCTAAGTATGCTACGACACACCTCGTGATGCGCAAGATCTCAGCCAAGGACCAGACGTTCAAGATGGGTTCGCCGGACAGCGAGAATGGCCATGCGGCAGACGAGGTGCAGCACAACGTGACTATGGCCAACGATTTCTACATTGGCGTATTTGAGGTGACGCAGCGGCAGTACAATGAAATCACCGGGAGTTGGCCGAGCTTTTATTCCCTTGCATCGTGTCGGGATACGCGGCCACTTGATACGATAACATGGGAAGCCGTCCGTGGCACTGGTTCAAGTGCGGCGTGGCCTGGTGACCTTTCGCACAATGTGGCGTCTGGGAGTTTCCTGTACAATCTGCGCTCCAGGCTTTCCGGAACGCCCAAGCTGGATCTTCCGACAGAGGCGCAGTGGGAGTACGCATGCCGCGCAGAGTGTACAAATTCTTGGTACAACGGATACGATTCGATTGGCACGCAATTCCCTTGGCACGTGAACAAGATAGCGCGTTACGCAGGAGAGCGCGGCTATGGTCCCGATGGAAACTTAATTGGCGACGCCGCAATCGCTGCTGTTATGGGAACGACGAATGGCACGGCTCGTGTTGGCTCGTATCTTCCGAACGCCTGGGGACTTTACGACATGGCTGGAAATGTTGCGGAGATGTGTCTTGACTGGTATGCGAATTACACGTCTGACGACCAGGCAGATCCGGCAGGTCCATCGTCGGGTTCCAAGCGTTCATGGAGAGGCGGTGCCATAACATCGAAGGGGAATGGTGTAAGGTCTGCGCTTCGTGGCAGCAGAGCGCCTTCGTCTGCGTCGAGCGAGGGGTGGCTTGGATTCCGCCTCTGCCTGACGATTACGGAGTAGGCGCAGTAGATGAAAGCAGTTGGTTTGCTTTGCGTGGTTGCAGCGGCGCAGACGATTGCGCCGCTGCATTCTGGCGGCGCAGTCGTGTTCGACTTCAAGAACACCGACGGCTTCGCCTTCACAAACTACCAAAACCGTCTTTCGATGGAAACGCGGGAGTGCGCGGGCGAGTGGGCGCTCGTGTTCAAGAACGGGAACAGCGGTCGTTGCGACACGTACTGGTCGCTGACGACCCCGCGCTTCCCCGTCCGCGACGGGAAAAGGTTTGCCGTGAAGGTGCGCACGAAGAGCGACATCCAGCTCAAGTCGACCATGCCGCCGTCGGCCGTTCTCTGGTACGCGGCCGACGGCAGGGAACTGCTCGCCCAGGATGCGCTGGGGCAGGACAGCCCGGTGGTGACGCCACTGCACATCCGCACGTCACACACGGCGTACCGCGACTTCGCCGTGTCGGAACTGGTGCCGGAGGGCGCTGCGTTCGCAAAGGTGAGGATGTGCGCGGACTATCCGAACATGGACAGCGGCCAGGTCGTTGCAATATCCCGCATCGAATATGCCGAGAAGGGGGATGGCGTGGCATGGGGCTACGACGACCTCGCCCCGCCGAAGGTCGAACGGCTTACGCCGTCGCCGAGCTCGGATTTCTCTTCGCCGGTATCGTTCCGCATCAGCGACCCGTCCGGTGTCGCAAAGGTGTCCATTAGCCTTGACGGAACGGACGTCACCGAGCGCGTCTCGTTCTCCGGCAATGTCGCGACATATACGCCGCGAACGCCGTGGGCGGAGGATTCCATACACGAGTTCGAGTTCTCAGTGGCGGACAGGCGCGGGAACGACGACGTCACAAGCCGGTTCATCTGCTTCACGCGCGGCAAGGTGCTGCACGAGAAGGTCGCAATCCGCGACGACGGCATGATTCTGTGCGGCGCCAAGCCGTTCTTCCCGATTGGCATTGCGTCCGTATGGCCTCGGCCGTTCAACGGGAACAGCGTCAGCCGCGCGGTCAAGGAGCTGGGAGAGGCGGGGTTCAACCTTCTTTCGACATATGCTTCGCCAGACAGCGACGTTTGGCGGGAACTTGTTTCAGCGTGCGAGCGCGAGGGAATAAAGGTCAAGCTAGGCCCCGGCCCGTGCAACAGCAGCAAGAAGCGGCTGGAGATCATAGGCAGGACCGTATTCGCGGGTCGTTCCCGTCCTTCCACGTTCAGCTGGTGCATTGGAGACGACACGTCGAGGCATCGCATGCCTGAAGATGTCGCAATGGACAACGAGTTGATCCACGCCGTCGATCCAGACGCCATCACCGACCATGCCGACGCATCCGACATTAGCGGCCCGTTGGCGAGGTTCGCGCCATGCACTGATATTTTCTGCGGCGAAAACTACCCGATACGCAGCGAGCAGCCCGAGCCAAACGAACTGCCAAAGGTACAGAGGGCCATTCTTGTCGCGTATGGCGATCTTCGAATGGGCGGAGCGCGTACGCCTTGCGTAATCCCGATTCTACAGGCCTTCAGCGGATGGTCTAGCTGGAAGCGGTATCCGACAGAGGAGGAGATACGTGCAATGACCTTCCTTGCGATTGCATGCCGCGCAAGGGGAATTCGATATTACACGTATACGCCGTCCAAGCCCGACCCGAAGAACTGCGGCGTCATATCCACCCCCGAGCGCTTTGCCGCGATAACGCGTATTGCCCGTGAAATCTCCGCGCTGTCGCCGCAGCTGGTGGCTCGCGATGCAGCGGTTCAGCCGGAAGTGCGGATTGTCGAAGGGCCGGAGAAGGCGTCGTACGGCTTTCCAAGCATTACGGCGCTCTTGAAAAAGAACGGTCTGCTGATAGCCGTAAACATTTCTCCGGAGCCGGTAAAGGCCGTCCTGTCTCTGCCGGACGGTCGCAGCCAGAAGTTGTCTCTTGCCCGCAACGGTGTGTTCGTGGGACGGTTTGCCGCGAGACGACGGAAGAGCTGGGTTGACTAATAGAAGGGAGTTGCATCGTGATCATCGCCACTTTGTTTTTTGCGTCCATTGAGCTTGTCTCGCCTGGTAGTGACGCCACAGTGAAACTCGTGCCGGATTGCCAGCGAGCCGTCATCACCAACGAGACAATGGCGGCGCGCGAGGCCGTTTTCAGCGCGGACAGGCATGGTGACAAGGAACTTTGGCATTCCGACGGCTGGCGACGGGCGAACCCCGTCGTGTTCAGGTGGCGTGCAACCGACGGTGAGGGCGGACCGTGGGAACTTTCTATCTCGAAAAATCCAGACTTGTCTGGCGCGAGGGTCTTCCTTTTCAGCACATCAAAGGCCGACAAGGCAACTGGTCGCACTGAGGAAAAGGGCGGAGGCATGGACTTCAGCCACAAGGAGAAGACACTAAACCTCGAGATTGCCACGCGCTACTACTGGCGTATCGCAAGCAACATAACGTGCGGACGGTTCGCGCACGGGCGCAAATGCGACTGCAGCGGCAGACGCGCGTCGGTTCGTAGCGAAATCGGCACTTTCACGACTGAAGACTTTGCGCCGCGCTGGATTGCCATCGACGGTCATGTCGGCAACTTCCGCGATCTCGGGGGGAGAATCGGACGCAATGGCCGAAGAGTGCGCCAGGGCATGATATACCGCTCGGCGGGTCTAAACGAAAACAGCGTCGACGGAGTGATGAAGGGGAAGAACCGTCTGATGGTGTCCGACGTCGAGTATCTGACCTGCACGCTTGGGATCCGCACGGATCTTGACCTGCGCACGGACTGCGAGACGGCGGGCATGAACGATGTCTCGCCCCTTGGCGCGGCGGTCGCGTTCATCCGCCGCTCATCGCCGTCCTACCAAGGATGCTTCGATGATTCCGGCAAGGCCGTTATGGCGAAGAACTTCCGCGTGTTCTGCGACGAGAAGAACTATCCCATACTGTTTCACTGCATTGGCGGGGCCGACCGGACGGGTGCGCTCGCCTACGTGCTGAACGGCGTATTGGGCGTGTCTAGGCAGGGCATTGAGACTGACTGGGAGTCAACGTACTACCCCGGCATACCTGGTGGCAACGAGAAAGAAGGTGGCCGACACGTCTGGAACAGCGAATGGTATTTCAACGAAGGCTTCGGCAAATACGGCGGCAAGAACTCGACATGGAACGAACGCATCGAACTCTACCTTCTCGATTGCGGCATAACCCGCAAGGAGATGGACAAGTTCCGTTCGATCATGCTCGAAAAATAAAATTTGCGGCATCATTCTCTCGGTGGATTGCACAACAAACAAGGAATATAACCATGAAGCGTCTCGTTCTCATCTGTCTCATTGCTTGTGCGGCTCTGTTATGTGTCGCCGCAGAAAGTCCCACATCATCCGTTTCGCGAATGGAGAGCCGTACGAAAGACCCGACGCGAGACCCCGGGCTTTTCGGCGACTACTGGTGGGCGAATCGCTTTTTGAGTCGTAGCCGACTTGTAGAGGGTTTTAAGGGAAAGACCGTCGATATCGTCATGCTCGGCGATTCGATCATTCATTTTTGGGAATGGCAGCATCCTGAAAGCTGGGCGAAGTTTACGAAGGGGCGCACGGTCTTGAACCTTGGCTATGGCGGCGACAAGACGCAGAACGTCCTTTGGCGAATGGAACACGGCGAGCTGGACGGCTACACCGCCAAGTGCGTCGTTCTCATGATCGGAACCAACAACAATTCGGCGGACGACTCCGACCCTGCCGCCGTTGCGGAGGGCGTCAAGAAGATTGTTGCGGGGATACGCAGTCGGCAGCCAAGTGCGAAGGTGATCCTGCACCCGATATTTCCGAGGGGATGCTCGGCCGATTCCACCCGTCACGCGGCGGCAAGGGCGCGCAACGACAAGACAAATGCATTGCTAAGGCAATTCGCCGAAGAGGACGGAAAGCTCGTCTGGGTGGATTTTAACGAGAAGCTGACAGACGCGTCGGGCTGGGTGCCAAAGTATCTCATGGCCGACGAGATACATCCGACCGACGCAGGATATGACGTCTGGATGGAAGCTCTTGCGCCGTATCTGTAAAGACCCTTGGGGCTTCGCGATAGATTTGGCGGGCGCCCAGTGATTGTCATAAAAATCTACACTTTCTACACTTCTACACGGCTAAATTAAGATACGCAAAGGAGGTAAAGGTCAATGGCGAAAGCGACAAAGGCGAATCTTGAGTTTCTGCTTGTGAAAGCGGAGTTGAAGGGGATTCCCGAGAAGGGGCTGTTGCGGAGCCGCAACATCGGGCAGGTGGATTTGATCTGGCCGAGGACTGGCGTCGCGAAGAAGTCGGGCGCGAGGGAGATGGTGTTCAAGAAGGGTGTGTGCGACTTCACCGCCGAACCGTGGACGAAGCGTATCGTATTCCGCGAGGAGATCGAGGATCATTGCGGACTCGCCGTCTCGATTACCGAGCCTGTGAGTGTTCAGAAGGTGCGGCGGTTCCTTCGTCTGACGGCGAAGTATGCCCTGAAGATGGGCGCGGACTTCATGGAGAAGGCGATGGTGGGCTATGCCGATATCGCATCTTCGCCCATCGAAGCTCTCGCCGCGATGATCGGCGAGAAGGATGTCCCGAAGGTGATTGCGCAAGGCGTCCTCGACGTCACCGAGCTTCCCGTCGAGGGCGAAGAGCTTACCATCACCGTCCCGCTTATCCGTCCCCTCACCAGCAGACCCATAGGCTCCCTAACCATCCTCATCCGCGCCTAATTCAATTTCATTAAGTGGAAAAATGGTCTGACCGTTTTTCCACTTAGTGGAATGCCGCCAGTATGAATCTTTGCATGTTTTTCGAGGGGACGGGGCAGGGCGTCGCAGGTAGGATGACGAACGTGACGCGGCTCCGCGACCTCTGCGTCGACGACGCGCGGCAGAAGCTTCATCTTGAAGCTGGGCTTGGAACGCATTTCGGCTCGTATCTCGCTGGGAGGATTGCGGGCGTTGACTGGCGAACGACATTCCGCTCCGCGCGGCGGTGGTTTGAGGCGAATTACGAGACTTTGCCGAAGGATGGCATTGCAACGAAAGTATTTCTCTTTGGCTTCTCTCGCGGTGCGCTTTTGGTGCGGCACTTTGCGGCGTGGCTCGACAAACTTGGTGTTGCCGTTGCCTATGTTGGTCTTTGGGACACTGTTGATGCGACCGTAGGGCTCGATGTCGCGGCAGATTGTCCGCAGAATGTGAAAAGGGCACGTCACGCCGTTTCGCGCGACGAAACTCGGAAGTTCTTTCAGCATGTCCCGCTCGAGGGCGCCAAAGGCCAGGTCGTCGAAACGCTCTTCCCTGGCAGTCATAGCGACGTCGGCGGACTCTACGACGACAACCACCTTGTCGCCGACCTGGCGCTTGCGTGGGTGGCAACAGGGGCGAAGCGTGAAGGTTTGCGTCTCAAACGCGGCGTTAGTCTTTCTCAGCGGCTCGATCCCTCGGCGGTCGTTCTCCACGATTCACACGACGAGGTGTCCAACCTCTGGGGTGCCTTCGACCGTGTTCGCCGCGTTCTCCCGCGCCTTCGACTCCACTTCGCCTGCAAGGGACTTTGATGTTTAGCAAAGCTGCTGTGCGCCGCGAGCGTAGGCGCGGGAGATGCACCCGCGCCGAAGGCGTCGGGTTGGCCGAGCGCGAAGCGCGAACTGCGTAGCAGCCGCAAGGGCCTGCGTACTGCGAATAATTTGTGTGCGGCGAGGGATGAGAACGCGACTACGCCCACGCCGGAGGGCGGTGGATTGTGCGGCTGTTGTCAGCATGCCTGAGATTTGGTATACTACGCTGTGCAAGAAAGAGAGGAGTCTGCGATATGTGTACAATGGCAATTCCCAAGGGGGTATGCAGGAAAAGGCCTGTACGAATCGTCCGCGACAGAACGCTGGACGGGTTGCCAGATTTTATCCGCAGGCAATGTGCTACGCACGATGGTGCAAGGGCCTATCTGGCGTCTGTTGGTCTCCAGCGCTCTCGCAACGGGAGACTGACCGTTATCCCGATGTAAGTCATGATGCCTCCACGCATCGAAACGGTTTTTGGTTTTCATGGATGCTCCCGCGATGTGGCGGATGCTGTGTTGCATGCAGATGGCGTGTCCTTGACTTCAAGCGAAAACGATTACGACTGGCTGGGAAGTGGCATTTATTTCTGGGAAGGCGCCCCTGTACGAGCCTTGGAGTGGGCTGTGAAGAAGTTTGGACAGGACAATGCGGCAGTCCTTGGCGCAAGAATAAATCTGGGGCATTGTTTGGATTTGATGGATGTCGACACGTATCAAATTCTTGGGCGCACCTATCAGGCGTTGGTAGATTCAGGTGTCAAACTACCGACAAACGGCAAGTTGCTGCACAGGCTCGATTGTCTTGTCATAAACACGGCGACAGCTCATGCGGAAACGGAGCTTGGCTTGCCTTACGACACTGTACGCTGTCCGTTTGTCGAGGGAGAGCCTGTGTTTCCAAATTCGCGTTTCTACGATCACTCGCATATCCAGATATCTGTAAGGAATCCCTCGGCAGTAGTTTCCTTATTCCCCGTAGAATTGGATTTCTGAGCTTTCCGCATCTTATAATGGAGGCGGCGTAGTGAAGAAA
>Ga0265300_10002585_pt1 | contig 15507 bp, 12 predicted proteins | sample AusTroGonzalo_MG_FD_193482 | JGI IMG/M metagenome (GOLD analysis project Ga0265300, IMG submission 193482) | Bovine rumen microbial communities from tropical cattle in Woodstock, Queensland, Australia - Gonzalo_03 | ecosystem: Host-associated > Mammals > Digestive system > Stomach > Rumen ...
CAGAACTTCTTGGGTGCGGGATCGGCGGCATCGGCCTTGAACTTCACGTTGTCCTGGATGTAGGCGGCTTCGTAGCGCAGGCCCTTGTAGTGACCGGCGAGTTCCACGGTCCACAGGAAGTTGTGGTCGTACCCGGCGAGGTCGTTGGTGTCCAGATACTTCTTACGGTTGATGCTGGTAGAGTTACGGGCGCTGGCGCGATAGGTGCCATATTTCTCGGCGCTGGCCTTCGGCGTGCGGTAGGAACCGGCGAAGCCGATGTGCAGGCTGGAGTTTTCCTTCTTGTAGAGGGGGCGGAATACTACCTTTCCGGTGAGGGACATACCGGCGTTGTAACCGAAGTCCTTGTTGTTGTCGGCGATGTACTGCCATTCCTCGGCACCGGCGAGCTCCGGACCGAAGATGCCGGCGCTGCCCCAGAACCAATCTTTGGCGTATTTGATATTGAAGCCAAAGTGGCGGGAAGGAGCCAGGGCAGAGCAGACCATCGGGCGCTCCATGAACTGGAGGTAGCGGGAAGTGGTGTTGCGCTGGATGGAGAAGTTCTCCTTGAAGTTACCCACCTGGATTTCCCAGTTGGGGAGACCGGTGTAACGCACGATGGCGTCTTTCAGTTCCACAAGACCGTTGGCGAGGTCCATGTCGAATTCACCGTACCAGTTCTCGTCCACCTGGCCCTTGACGGCGAAACGGGCGCGGCGGATGCTCACGCCGTTACCGATCTTGTCGGCCCAGGAGGGAGCGCCGAAGAAGGAAGCTACGTCGGCCTGGACACGGATGTCGAACCACATTTTGTACTTGGAATTGGGCGATGCCATCACGAGAATACCGTCCTGGGCTTCAACGTCCAGAACATCGGACTGAACGGCCACGCCGTACTGATTGTACTTGACGGGGGCTTTCTGTGCAAAGGCTGCAGACAGGGTGAGCAGCACAAGAGCAGAAACTGTAAATAGTTTACGCATAGTGAGTATTAATTAGGGTTTTACAATGACTTTATATATTGAACCAGATTGTCGGAGCGCTTCAAACCCAGTTTGGTGCGCAGCCGGTATCTGCTGATTTCGACACTCTTGGGGGTAATGTTCATCAGGGAGGCGATATACTTGGAAGAGAAGCCCTGGCGCAGCAGGTTGGCCAGTTTCCGCTCGCTTTCCGTCAGGTCCGGGAAGGCCTCTTTCAGGCGCATGTTGAAATCCCGGTGCAGCACCTCCGTGCGGGCATAGAAGTCGTTCATCTCCCGCGTGAAGTACATCCGCTCGCGGATATGGGAAAGAAGGGCGTCCAGCGCCTTTTCCTTCGCCACGCCGTCCGGCATCTCCCGCACGTGGGCCAGCTCTTCGTAGACCTGTTCCATGAAGGCCTTCTGTTCGCTCACGCCCACGGCGAAGTCTACCAGTTCCTTGCGTTTGATATCGAGTTTGTTCAGGAGTTCTTTTTCGTGGGTCTCTACGCGCAGTTCCAGGGCAGAGAGGGACTTCTGCGTGGAGTAGACCTGCTCTTCGCGGGTGCGCAGCATCTCGCGGCGGTGATTCTCGCTGCGCTGTGCGCGTACGTAGAGATAGATGGCGGCCACCATGGCAATGAGCCCCAGCAGTACCAGGGTAGAGAATACCATGCTCAGGCAGTAGGTGAGGAGGAAGCCCAGCACCGGCGCCACGAAGGAGGCCGCGAGGCTCTTCACAACGTCTTCCCCGCCGATCATGGCGTTCTGCTCCGCGAGGCTCACCCCCACCAGGCCGGCGACCATCAGGGAGCTGGCCGACAGGGGAGTGGGAACAAGGCCGATCTGGCCGATGCCTTCCCACGAGAAGAGCCCGAAGCTAAGGGCCATGGACAGCAGTACCGCCAGCGCGCTCACCGAGCCGAAGTCCGTGTCCGTTTCCGTCGAGCTGCGTTTGCGCAGGAGGAAAAGCAGGCCCACGGCGCCGAGGGTGATGGCGAGGGTCATCGGCCCTTCTCCCAGCACGACGCGGGGGAAGAAGGTGACCAGCTGGCCCAGGTTCCACGCGCCCGTTGCGGCCACCAGGAGCGTCGCCAGCGTACATCCCGCGAGGAGATGCTGGTCGATGATCAGGAGGTTGCGGCCGGGACGGGTAGCGTAGCGCATGAGCATGCGCGCAAGGAGGGCCGATGTCAGACAGCACAGAACGGGTGCCGCTACCCAGCTCAGGGCGATTCCGCCCACCAGGGCGTTCTCCACGCCTCCCTGGGTCATGAACTGGTAGCCGAACAGGGAGCCGACGACCGCATAGGGAACGGACGTCGTGCGGTGGATGGTGGCTGCTACGATTATTGCAGCCGCTGCTCCCAAAGAAATAACCACCACCGCGTGCAGATCGAGGGTGGCTCCCCAGTCCAGCAATTGTTCACCAGGTTGTTGTAGGCCCAGCAGCAGGACGGCCAGGGCGGCAACGCTCAGAAGCGGAACCAGGATCTTCACCGACCAACGCTCGCTGGCGCCGGAAGCACGGACAATCCCCGCGAGGGCCGGATATTCCAGCCGCAGCAGCGGAAGTACCGTCGCCATCAGTGCGCAGACCAGCGTGAAGTAGGTGATGACCATCCCGTTTACAGGCTTCGTTTAATAGACATAACCGAAAGCTGCTCCGCCACCTTGACGGCGGCAGTGGACAGGTCTTCGATGTGCAGGGCAAAATAGCGCAGGTGGAACTTTTCGCTCAGTTTGAGCTGGTTCATGTCGTGGAAGACGGTGCGCTTGATGGATTGGGCCAGTTTGACGGCCTGTTTATCATAGAGGTATACGCGGTGGATGGTCTCGCTCACCTGATCCGGGTGCGTAAAGTAGGCCTTGGTGCCGGGGATGGTGGTTTCGGCCGCCATGGTGGCGAGTTCCGCGAGTTTCACGAACTCCTTCTTCAGTTCCGTGGGAACGGCGGGGGCCTCAATCTCGAACTGGATGAGGTCGTTGCTCAGAATGGAGATGATATGGTCGTATCGCTCCAGCAGACGCATGATATCTCCCCGGAAGCGGATGAGGGATCCGCGGGAATAGAGCATGTTTTCGATGTCCCTGCGCAGCACACCGGCCTCGGTCTCGGCCGTAGCCATGGCTGAGAGGGTTTGCGAAAAGCTCTCGGCGTCGTTGTAGAGGTAACTGCGTACGCCTTCCTTAAAGAGTATCAACGCGGTATCTACCGTATTGAGGAGTTTGTCGACGGATTCTACAAACAGTTTTGACCGGTTTGTAGAGAAAATTTGAAACAATTTCATGCCCGTGGTTAGCTTAATCGAGTCAAAGATAACCACTGTTTACATGAAATCCAACTTTACAAATCCCTTGCAGGGTTTTTGTAGAGTTTTTGGAGGGTGTTATTAACCAGCACTTTCCGCTGGTTTTCGTTGTTTTGTAGGGGTTCTACTGCTCCGGAACGCGGATAAGTTCACCATGCTCCTGGGCCACAGTCTCTTTCCAGAGTTCGGTGTAGCCCGGGTTCTCAATCTTGTCCGGCATACGCTCCGTGTACTCGGAGTGCTTGAACGTGCCGTCCGGGTTCTGGGGCTTCACGTTGCCGTCCATGTATTTCACCAGCAGTTCCACCTCCAGATCCTGCCAGGCAGCAAACTGGTCCTGGGCAGTCTTTACGGTGTAGTCCGTTACGTATTTGATTACCTTGGCGAAAGGTGCACGGGAAATCATCACATCCCCCTTGGAGGAGAGCTTCTGCTGCATCTTGATGGCTACCTGATTGTACATAATCACGGCCATACTGTCTACTGAATGCGTCTTGTGTTCGGTCTGATCCCACTCGAAAGCGTCAATCTTGGCGCGCACATGCGGAGCCATCACGTTGTACATTTTGTAGCAGGCATTAGAGATGCGGTTGTTCAGCCAGAAAGAGCAGGTGGGCGAATAATGCAGCATATCGCCGTTCCCTTCGCGGAAGCAATCCGGCACTTTGGTAGTGCTTGTGTAGATAGGGGTGAGGTAGGAAGTAGCGGCATCATCGGTGCCGAACCACAGGATACCGCCTACTACATCGGGAACGTAATTGCGGGCCTGACCCACCATCCAGAAACCGGTCTGCTGGGTAGCGATGGCACGCTCGTTCACATAGGTTTTTCCATCGAATTCGAACTCCATGGGACGCCAGCGGTACGGGAGGGCGTTGCCACCGGCACCGATATCCTGGGTCATATCCATGGGCGTACCTTCATAGTGGTCACGCATAACATCGGCCACTTCTTTCACGCCGGCTTTCTTACGCGGGAAGACGAACAGGGGCAGGTCGCCGTTGAGGTCGTTGCCCAGCACGTAATCCAGATAGTTGTAGGCATCACGGGTGACAGCCTTGCCATTCTCGTCGTAGAAGGAGAACCAGCCGTCGGTGAGAATGTTGTAGGCGGCCCACACGCGGGCATCGCAGCCGCGAACCGTGCCGAAGTCAATGGGACAGTAGGCCTTCTTGAAGCTGAACTCGCTGTCAAGGCCTTCGAAGTAGCCCTTGCGGCGGGCGAAGGAGATCACATCGGGAGCGTAAAGGCAGTTATCGGGGTCGTTCAGGGGGAATTTGCCGATACGTGCCTGGTTTGCATGCGCACAGATAGCGCCATCGGGGATGCGCATGGCAACCCAGACGATACCCTTCTGCGTATTGACGCCGTTTTTGACATTCATACCCTTACCAACAATCTCCATGATCCAGGCTTCGTTCTTGTCTGCGATGGAGAAGGTCTCGCCCTCGGAGGCGTAGCCGTAGGTATTGGCCAGGTCTACGATGATGTCGATGGCTTCGCGGGCCGATTTGGCGCGCTGCAGCGTAATGTAGATGAGGGAGCCGTAATCGAGGCCTCCCTTTTTGTCTTCCAGTTCCGGACGACCGCCCCAGGTGGTCTCAGTAATGATAACCTGGAACTCGTTCATGTTACCTACAGTCTGGTAGGTATGGGGAACCTGCTCGATTTCGCCCAGATAACGGTGTGTGTCCCAGTCATAGACAGGCAGCATGCTGCCAGCCTTCCAGTCCTTGGCGGGTTTGTAGTAGAGTTCGCCAAAGAGGTGGTGGGAATCGGCCGCATAAGAGACCAGCACAGACCCGTCGCGTGTAGCGCCTCGGGTGACGATCACATTCGTGCACGCCTCGCCTTCGGCCGACATTGCCAGGGCCGTCAGGGTCACCATCATCAATTTCAGTATGGTTTTTCTCATCGTATTTGGGCTTTTTCGATTAATTGCGTAATTTTGTCGTCTGACAACAATCTGCAAAGATATGAAAATTTGTCGTTTATTGAACGTCGTCCTGGTCTTTGGCCTCTCGGTTTTTGCCGCGGCGGCCCAGAATCAGGGACCCCAGACGCCGGAACAGAAAGAGAAACAGCTCCTGGAGTATGTGGACAAAGAGGTACAGCGCCTCTCCGGCCTGCTCAATCTGGAGTACTGGCAGGAGTTCTATGTGGACTCTACCCTTACGCATGACTACAAAGCCATGACCGCCGAACTGGAGCATCTGTCGGCCGCAAAGGTAGAAAACAGCGACCTCTACATTGCCATTCAGGACAAGTGGTTGGAGCAGATTGATGCCAGCTACAAGCGTTTCTTTGACGAGGCCCAGTGGAACAAGTACTGGAAGAGCGGCGGAAAGAAGGCGCAACAGGCCAGAGACAAGAGAAAGAACAAAAAATAAGATATGAAAGAAGCGATTGAAAGAATTGTAAGCGAGCTGAACGAGCTGAAAGCTTCCACCCAGAAAGAGGTGGAAGAGGCCCGTATCCGTTTCCTGGGCAAAAAGGGTGAGGTGACCGCTCTCATGGAAGAGTTCCGCACCATTGCCCCCGAACTCAAGCGTGAGTACGGCCAGAAACTGAACGAGCTCAAGAAGGCCGCTACTGCCAAAATTGAAGAGCTGAAAGAAGCCGCCGAGCAGGCCGCTGTGGCCGCCGCTCCCAAGGAGGACCTTTCCATGCCGGGTGACACCTTCCCGCTGGGTAGCCGTCATCCCGTATCCATCGTACGCCAGCAGATTGTGGACATCTTCCGCAAGTTCGGTTACGATGTGGCCGAAGGTCCCGAAATCGAAGACGACTACCACGTGTTCGAGGCCCTCAACTTCCCGCCGAACCACCCGGCCCGCGAGATGCAGGACACGTTCTTCGTAAGCACCGGTCACGTGAACCCGCTGCTGCTCCGCACCCACACCTCTTCCGTTCAGGTGCGCACCATGGAGAAGCAGAGCCTTCCTATCCGCGTTGTCTGCCCTGGCCGCGTGTTCCGTAACGAGGCTATTTCGGCCCGTGCCCACTGCATCTTCCACCAGGTAGAAGGCCTGTACATTGACAAGGATGTCACTTTCGCAGACCTCAAGCAGGCTATCCTGCTCTTCGCCCGTGAGATGTTCGGCCCGGAGACGGAAATTCGCATGCGTCCTTCCTACTTCCCCTTCACGGAGCCTTCCGCCGAGGTGGATGTCAGCTGCAATATCTGCAAAGGTAAGGGCTGCAACATCTGCAAAGGCACCGGCTGGCTGGAAATCATGGGTTGCGGTATGGTAGACCCCAACGTGCTCAAAGCTTCCGGCATTGACCCCGAGCAGTACTCCGGCTTTGCCTTCGGTATGGGTGTTGAGCGTATCGCCATGCTCAAATGGCAGGTGAACGACCTCCGCCACTACTTCGAGAACGACATGCGTTTCCTGCAGGAGTTCGCAACCGCTACGGAAGTCTAAAACGACGCTCTATATTGACACAAACGGTGACCCGCAAGGGCCACCGTTTATTGTTCTATGAGCCGGGACACCGGACAGTGCAGGGCGCGGGACAGGCGAAGCAGTGTGGCAGACTCTGCGCGCGACAGGTCTTGCGTTCCCTGTTCGTAAGCACGAATCATCCGGAGGGTTACATCGCTTTTCTGGGCCAGTTCTGTCTGTGTAAGACCGAGATTCGTACGGAGGGCCTTTAACGAGGCAGGCTGGGGATGATAATAAGAGCGCAGAACTTCCATCACCTTTGTAAAATCGGCTTCATGCAGGGGATTGAACAGGCTATGTACCTGCTCGATGGCAAGGCCATTCCGGTCAATGGACGCAAAACCAAGACCGGTTTCCCACTGGAACTGGCAAATGGCAAGGCCCGTCCAGTAGTAGGATGAATCCTCATAGGGGAAAGAATACGGCTTGTCCATGGGAAGAGTGCCTCCCGTATTCTCCATAACTCGGGCTGCCAGTTCTATACCACTCATTCCCAACGTGAACTTGGGGTATCCGTCGGCAAACAGTTCGGCGATACCGCTTCCCAGAAACCTGTTATAAAACAGACGAAGCGGCTGGCCGCAGCACGATACGGCGTAGTCTATCATGACGGCAAAGTTCTCCCTTGCCTTCAGCATCATATCTTTATCGTAGGCGTGCATCATCGTTTTTCCATTTTTCACGGACAATATCAATGGCCAGAACGCCATCCAGACTCATGCCTTCACCCTTCATCTTTTTAAAGGCCATGCGGGCAGCCAGGTCGCGGCTTTGCCTACGCGGATAGTATTCTGATTTATCTACTGCCTCGGCGCTTGTAAACACCAGCGCATCAAATGCGCGCTGGCTTTTTACGAATACCTGTTCTCCCAGGTTCCCCAGTTTCAGTGCCTTCGTAAGCCATTGGAGTGTCAGTTGGCCGGAAAGGAAAGATTCGGCAATATCGAAATAGGAATCATCGGCCCGGTATCCGCATACAACGTCATAAGAAGATAAATCCGGAAGGAACTCCTTTACGATGTAGTTCTTGATCTCCACCTCTACAGGATGGCGCGTGTTGAAGATACGGTTGTTCATCAGCACGGCCAGCCAGTTGAGTACATGATACTCGGGACCTGTCAGACGGCAAACTTTCAAGTCAAAACCGGGCTCAAAACAGTAGTGATTGACAAAGGCAGACGCATGCTCGCTGCAGGCCCATTCCCTTGCCAGTTGGATATCCGGTGTGCAGTAAAAACCCTGTCCAAAGTCATTATGAACCTTCCCGCCGGTTCTGGTGGGCTGCTCAATAATGCGGTCGGAGCCGTGAAACAGGATGCTTTCCATAAACAATACAGAGGTAACGTTATAACGTCACCTCTGCAAAGGTAATAATATTTCCGGAATACTGAACTACCGGATCAGGCTCTTCACATCCTCCCAGCGGTAGAAGCTGCCGGGGGCGGCCATTTCCAAAGGAAGGGTGGCCTCGAAACCATTCAGAAGCACTTGGACAAGGATGTCCGGGTGCTTCTTGCTTTTGAAGAAGACGAGCTGCAGGTTACAGGCCATGGGGATGTCGAAGTTGCGCCAGTAGGAGGCTACCTCGTCGGGGTTGGCAATGACCTTGTCCATGCCGTTGACGCCCAGAAGGGATAGCAGGGGCATGAGGCAGGTGTCGTGGCCGAAACGGAGGCGTAGTGCGATGCCCTCCCGGGGGTCACTTTCGGCCTGGGCAATGAGCTCTTTCATGAGGGGAATCATGGTCTTGTATTTCTGCTGTTCCATGTAGGGGGAGCGGCCGAAGCGGGCATAGTGACGGAAGTTGGCCGCCACCCAGATTCCGTAGCGCTCTTCGGGGGAGAAGATGCCCTGGAGGCCTTCCGGAGCCGGAATATCCAGGTTGTCCAGGTCGTTTACCACCGTATGCAGGTCAGAGATGAGACCATACTCGCTGTCCGTGAGGCTGTCGGCGGGGACGGTGAACCATCGGCCCGGAATATCGGCGGCGAGGACGCGCTCGCGCAGACGTTTGTACTGGGTATTGACGGAGTCGGTGTACTGCGTGGAAGCCAGCAGCGCTTCCGGCAGGATGGTGGTCTCGTAGGGTTCGCCGTAGTCGGCGGTATAGCTGAAGTCCTTGTCCAGGTCTTTCAACTGGTCCAGGCAGGAATACATGCTCACAATCACGCGGTGTACGTCCGTGGAGGCAGCCATGGCGCGGGTCTTCCCCTTGAACACTGCCGGGTAGTTACGGTACATCTGCCGGGCAATGAGGCGGTGCTGCTCCTGCCCTTTGAAAGTGAGCTGTCCCTCGCGGCCTTTTACCTCGGGATACAGGGCCTCGAGAGCGGCGTAGATGCGTTCTCCCGCGGGGGTGAGCCAGCCTTTGTCATGGGCCTTGGACCAGATGGACATCTGCTCCGTATACACGTTGTTTCCCAGGGCATAACGTGCCCCGTGGCGTCCGAAATGGGTGATGTAATACGGCTGATATCCCTTGGGCGCTGCCGTGGGTACCGGCTGGTCGGTGGGATACATGTAATAGTTGCCGCCGGCTCTTTCAATGTCGGCCATCACTTCGGCCCGGGTGTCCTTCTGGGCGCCTGCCGTCCAGGCCAGGGCTCCCAGAAACAGAAGAATCGCTATCTTTTTCATGTCTCAAAGATAGCGATTCTTTTTGATTTGAGTTTGATTAGCGGACCACCACTTCGCCGCCGCTGACGTCTACGTGGACGGTGGCGTTTTTTTGGATGGTGCCTTCCAGGATGGATTTGGCCAGCAGGTTCACCAGCTCCCGCTGCATGAGCCGCTTGATGGGACGGGCGCCGTAGGAAGGGTCGTAGCCGTGCTCCACCATGTGGTCCTCGAAGGCGGGGGTGAAGTCCACCTCAATGTCGCTCTGGGCCAGCTGTTTGCGAAGCTCGGCCTCCTGGATGTGCAGGATGTCGCGGATATCGGCCCGGCTCAGCGGATCGAACATGATGATTTCGTCGATACGGTTGAGGAATTCCGGCCGCACCGTCTGCTTCAGCACGTTCAGCACCTGTCCCCGGCACTCGCTCAGGAGCACGCGGCGGTCGGTGAGAGCCTGCATGTCCACGCCGGTCACTTCCGGCAGGCGCTCCATGTAGCTCTGGATAATATCGGCCCCCGCATTGGAGGTCATGATGAGGATGGTGTTCTTGAAGTCCACCGTGCGGCCCTTGTTGTCGGTCAGACGGCCGTCGTCCAGCACCTGCAGCAGCACGTTGAACACGTCCGGGTGAGCCTTCTCAATCTCGTCCAGCAGGACCACGGAGTAAGGTTTCCGGCGCACGGCCTCGGTGAGCTGGCCGCCTTCGTCGTAGCCGACATATCCCGGAGGCGCACCTACCAGACGGGAGACGGTGTGCCGCTCCTGGTATTCGGACATGTCGATACGGGTCATCATGTTCTCGTCGTTGAACAGGAACTCGGCCAGGGCCTTTGCCAGTTCGGTCTTACCCACGCCGGTAGTACCCAGGAAGAGGAACGAGCCAATCGGCCTTTTCTCGTTCGAGAGGCCCGCACGGCTGCGGCGGACGGCATCGGCCACGGCCTTGATGGCCTCGTCCTGGCCGACGACACGTTTATGCAGTTCGCTCTCCATGCGCAGGAGCTTGTCTTTCTCGCTTTCGAGCATGCGCTTCACGGGGATGCCCGTCCATTTGGCGACGACCTCGGCGATATCCTCGGGGGTCACGGCCTCGGTGACGATGGGGTCCTTGATGGCGGCGGCCTTCGCGCTCAGCTCATTGATGCGCTGCTGCGTGGCGGCCATCTTGCCGTAGCGAATCTCGGCCACCCTGGCGTAGTCGCCGGCGCGCTCGGCGCTCCTAGCCTGGATGTTCAGGTCTTCGAGCTCCTGGCGGGCGCTTTGCAGGCCGCCGAGGATGTCCTTCTCCTCGTTCCAGCGCTTCATGAGGACGTCCCGCCTGCCCTGCAGGTCCTTCAATTCGGCCTGGAGTTTTTCCATTTTGGCCGATGTCCCCTCGCGCTTGATGGCCTCCCGCTCGATTTCCTTCTGGCGGATGGCGCTGTTCAGGTCGTCGATGGGTTCAGGCACGGAGTTCATCTCCAGCCGCAGCTTGGAGGCTGCCTCGTCCACCAGGTCGATGGCCTTGTCGGGCAGGTACCGGCTGGTGATGTACCGGTGGCTCAGGTTCACGGCGGCAATGAGCGCGTCGTCCTCGATGCGCACCTTGTGGTGGTTCTCGTAGCGCTCCTTCAGGCCTCGCAGGATGGCGATACTCTCTGCGGGGGAGGGCTCGTCCACCATGACCATCTGGAAGCGTCGCTCCAGGGCTTTATCGGCCTCAAAGTACTTCTGATACTCGTCCAGGGTGGTGGAGCCGATGGTGCGCAGTTCGCCGCGGGCCAGGGCCGGCTTCAGGATGTTGGACGCGTCCATGGCGCCGCTGGAGCGGCCTGCGCCCACCAGCGTATGGATCTCGTCGATGAACAGGATAATCTCGCCGGCGCTGTCTACCACTTCCTTCACCACGCCCTTCAGACGCTCTTCGAATTCACCCTGATATTTCGCGCCCGCGATGAGGGCGCCCATATCCAGGGAATAGACTTTCTTGGATTTCAAGTTCTCCGGAACCTGCCCGTTTACGATGTTCTGGGCAATACCCTCGGAGATAGCCGTCTTGCCGACACCGGGCTCGCCCACCAGGATGGGGTTGTTCTTGGTGCGGCGGCTCAGGATCTGCAGCACACGGCGGATTTCGTCGTCACGCCCAATCACAGGGTCCAATTTGCCCTGTGCAGCGCGTTCGTTCAGGTTAATTGCAAACCTGTCCAGAAATGTGTTGTTGTTCTCTGCCATAGTGTTTTTCTCCTTTTTGAGATTCCCGGTCGGGCCGGGAATGACGTCATGGCCGGCAACGACCGGCCATCTCCTGTTCATCAATCTCCGTTCCTTCAGTCAAAAACTGACAAAATGGCAGATAGGGAAAACGCTAGTTTCTGAGCCAGCTCTCGGGGTTCTGGGGGGTGGAACCCTTCCAGAGTTCGAAATGGAAGAGGTCTTCGCCGTCAATGCTGTCCACGGTACCCACAACCTGGCCGGTTGTGATGCTCTGACCCACCTTGACAGCCACACTCTTGAGCTTGCTGTAGAGGGTGAAATAGGCGCCGTGGTTCACTAGCACACACTGATTGTAACCGGGCAGCACCACAATCTGTGTAACCTTGCCGTTGAACACCGCTTTGGCCTGCGCATTGGGCCGAACAGCCAATGTAACACCATTGTTTTGCGGTAATTCGACGTTCGTATAGACCGGGTGATGATGCTTGCCGAAACGCTCCACAACGGCCCCTTCGACGGGCCAGGGGAGACGTCCCTTGTTGGCGGCAAATTCGTTCGAAAGTTTGGTGTCAATTTCCGTCGAAGTGGTCTTTCCGCCACTCTTCTTTCCAGTCGATTTATTGCCTCCTGTGGCCGTCTTTTGGCTTTCTTGGCGAATTAAGTCGGCAATTTTACGGTTCAAAGCTTCCTTCTGACGGTTCTTTTCCTGAAGCTCTTTTTGGAACTTTTTCCGGTCCTTTCCCAGCTGTGTAACAAGTTTGTTAGCGTCTGCTTCCTCCCCTTTCAGACGGGTTCTTTCACCCACAACTTTCTTCCTCATGTCGGCCGACTGCTTGCGAAGTCCGCTTAACCGCTCTTTTTCCAGCGCCAGCTGGTTTGAGGTCTCCCGGATGCGCAGTGCCTGGCTGCTCAGCTGGGCGCTCATGCCCCTGAGATACCCCGCGCGCTTGAGACCCTGGTCGATGGATTCGCTGGAGAGGATGTACATGTACCAAAGCCGGCTGTCGCGGTTCTTGTAGGCCCCGCGGATGAGGCGGCCGTAGTAGAGGGAAAGGGTGTCGTGGCGGGCCTGCAGCCGGTTCATCTCCCGCTGCACCACGCGAATGGAGTCGTCCAGGACAGAGAGCGTCTGGTCGCAGCCGGCGATGAGCTTTTCACGCGCCTTGATTTTGCTCTTGAGCAGCGTGAGGTTGGACATCGCTGCGTTTTTGTTCTTGGAGTTCTGCTCCAGGCGGCGGTTCAGCAGGGCAATGTCCTTTTCCAGCTGTGCGCGCTGGCTTTCGAGCTTTTTCATGCTCACTTTCTGCCCCGCTGCCGGCAGGGTGCAGGTCATCACGACAGCCAGTATGCACAGGAACTTTCTCATTGGGCCACGCGTTTAGCCATGTTACGGTAAATCTTGGCAGTGTCCGTCTCTCCCAGGGCCTCCAGCACAATGGCGTAGTGCTCCAGGATCACCGCACTGTCCTTGCCGCCATAGAGCATGGCGTGCTTGAAGAAGGGTTTCGCCTCCAGGTCCTTGCCCATCAGGTGCAGGATCCAGGCGAACGTATCCAGATAAGTGGCGTTGTCGGGCTCGGCCTCCACCGTCTTCTTGGACATGGTGTAGGCCTTCTTCAGTTTCTTGCCCTCTTCGCTCAGATAATAGGCGTAATTGTTGAGCACCGGCGCGTAGTTCGGATTGATGCGCAGGGCCTTGTCGTAGGCCTTGTAGGCGCCCTTGGAGTCTCCCTTGGAGTGCATGGCGTCGCCCATCATGGACCAGGCGCTCAGACAGATCTCCTTCTCCTTGGGGAAGTGCGTGAGCAGATACTGGCAGTTGCCGATGATGGCGTCGTAGTCCTTGAGCTCGTAGTTGGCCATGTTGGCATAGTCCAGGAAACCCAGCTCGCGGAAGTGTTCAAAGGCCGCGAGGGAGCGGTCCCGCAGCTCCTCCCACTTCTTCTGAAGGGAGAGGTACTGCACGTAGGTGGCCACCTGGCCGATGCTTTCCGGGAAGGCCTCGGCCGATGCCTTGAACCACTTGCCCGCCTCTTCGGGGCGGCCGGTGGCGTAGAAATAGCTTCCGCCCGCCGAAAACACGGTGCTGTCCTGGGGATGCGCAGCGCCCGCCATGTTCACCAGCGAATCGAAGCCCGCGCGGTGCATCTGCAGGATCTTCGGGTCGATGCTGCGCGACATATTGCCGATGTACAGGCTCTTGCTCTGGGCCGGCACATCCTGCGCGCTCATGAAAGGTTCCAGCGTGCGGAAGTAATCCCCATAGCGGCGCTGGTGGCGGTACACCTCGCTCAGGCCCAGCAGCGCGGGAATGTAGCTGCCGTCCAGCGAAAGCGCCTCCTCGTAGCGCGCCTGCGCCAGGGAGTCGGCGTACTCCGCGAGGTAGTAATCCCCCGTCACCGAAAGGATGGGGGCCGATGAAAACTCGCGGTTGAACTTCTCCAGGACCTCGACCCCCTCGTCCTGCCGGCCCATGGCCGAAAGGACCTCGAACTTGGTGCGGACCACCTCCTCCGAGGTACCGCGCTGCTTCTCGATGTCGTCGAGGGCCGATAATGCTTTGTCGAACTGTTTCTGGTTGAGATACACGTCCAGCAGCTCGTACACAGACTCCGTCTTGTCCGGGAAATCCTTGATGAGCTTTTCGTAGAGCGCCACGCCCTCGGCCGGTTTGTTGTGCATCAGGCACATGCGGGCCAGCATCCGGCGGTACCAGTAATTGCTGCTGTCCAGCTGGATGGCTTTTTCGAGGTGCTGCTGCGCGTTGTCAAGGTCGTTGGAGAGGGTCTCCGTGAGGGATAAATAGTACCAGACGGCATCGTTGTCCGGTGCTGCGGCCGCGAGAACTTTCAGGATTTCGTGGGCCTGTTTAATCTTTCCGTCGCTATATAACTGGACGGCTTCCACAAGGTTTGCCTCCACCGACTGGGCGGCGGCGGAAAACAGCATGGAGAAAGCCAGAGACAGGGCTAGAAGGAGTTTTTTCACAGTTGCAAAAATACGGGAATTTTTCGAAATTTGTAGGACAGTTAACACAAATTCCGGACCTTTTGAAACGTTTTTGGCCCAAACTGCATCTTACTAGTCGGACAGGGGATGAAAAATCCCTTGGAGCCTCGTCGTCGCCGGAAGAAATCTACCAGGCCCTGGCCCCCAAAATGATGGCCCTGTGCCTGCGGTACATGGACAACCGGGAAGATGCAGAAGACGTTCTCCAAGAAGGTTTTATTACTCTGTTCAACAAACTGGACAGCTACCAGGGGACAGGTTCCTTTGAAGGCTGGGCGCGAAAGATCTTTGTCAATACTGCACTGATGCATCTCAGAAAAACGGACGCGTTGGGAATGAGCGACGAGATTGAGCAGGCCTACAGCCTCTTCACCGAAGAAGCCACCCCTGTCCAGAAAATCGGATACAAAGAACTGATTCGCCTCATCGAATCTTTGCCCCCCGACGCCAGAACGGTGTTCAACATGTATGTGATCGAAGGTTATTCCCACAAGGAAATAGCCGAAGAATTGGGATGCACGGAAGCCACGTCCCGCTCCAAACTGCAGCGGGCGCGGTTAAGGTTGCAGGAAATGATAAGTGAGAGCCAATGAAAGAACAGAATTTTGATCAATATTTAAAGTCTCTTCTGCATGACGCAGAAGTCGAAGTGTCCCCCCGTGTCTGGGAGGGAATCGCCGCGCAAATCGGCACGCCCAGGCGTGTCGCCCCGGTCTGGGGCTGGTGGGCGCTGGCATCGGTGGCTGCCGCCGTCGCTGCCTTCGTCCTCTTCCGCTTTACGCCTGCGGCTCCTGTCATCGGCCCTACGGTGACGGCCATCGCGGCAGACGCTTCCTTCCCGCAGAACCGGGTCCAGCCTGTCACCCCGGAGGTGCAGATTGCCGCTTTGCCCCGCCTCCGCCAGCTCACGGCCATCGCATCGGCCCGCCTGAGCGGCCTTGTGGAGGGGAAGGCGCAGCAGCCGTCGGCCCGTATGCGTAA
>Ga0265300_10002587_pt1 | contig 15502 bp, 16 predicted proteins | sample AusTroGonzalo_MG_FD_193482 | JGI IMG/M metagenome (GOLD analysis project Ga0265300, IMG submission 193482) | Bovine rumen microbial communities from tropical cattle in Woodstock, Queensland, Australia - Gonzalo_03 | ecosystem: Host-associated > Mammals > Digestive system > Stomach > Rumen ...
GATGTAACTACCTCCGGATAACTGAATCTGTAAGAGTTGTCCTTCACTCGCTTGGTTAAATGTCGGGAACGGAATCGTGAAGATGAGAGGAGCGAATACCGTTGCTGATGCATACTTTGCAAACGAGTTTCCCCCCTCACGGGTTCCACGCCACTCCATATTTGTTTTCTGGCTATCAGATTGTGCAACTTTTAGCAGTTCTTCGGATTGGGTACGAATACGGTCCCCCATTGACACGGCTATTACACCTGCGACCAATACACCGGCTAGTATCTTCTTTCCCATACTCATCACACGCTGCGAGGCCATCACAATATGTGAAAATACCGCAAGAAATATGACCAGTCCCAAAGCAGATCGGAAAAACATCAGCACTATTGCAGCCAATATTCCCGGGAATAGATTTCTGAACGTATATTTTTTACCTGACGATAGCACCCTGTCAAAATTATCCACCGCCAAGCATACCAGAAATACCATCTCAGTTTCCTTGAACATTGTGCCACACCAATATGTCATATTGGGGTTTATGGCAACAAATATTCCTGCCATACGAGCGACACCTTCTCCAAAATGCCTTTTTGCCACGCGGTAAATGCATATTGCGCAACATGCTCCAAGTATACATTTAAGTAGAAATGGCACAAACACGTCATTCTCTTCTCCGACCACCATATACACAACGCCCAGCCACATCGGATACCCCACATCATCTATGGCTGATCCGTTATTATCAATGATGTCTGGTAATGAAAATTCAGAATCTCCAGACAACCATTGTGTGAGTTCTTTTGCAAAAGGCACATACCACTCCACATCTGCATTATCTCCGTATGTTGTTCCGTAATACTCTGGATTATAGATAAAATAGCAATATAACACCCACAACAATCGAAGCACTAAACCGGCAATAAAGACATTCCTCACAAATGCCTTTTCGCTCACACGTCCCCACCTCTTTGACATTGATTGTCCGCCATAGAAAAATAATATAACGGAAATACTTGCCAATAATATCAAATCTAATTTTGGCACGTACCCGAATGTGCCTAAGCAAACAAACATGGCTATAAAGAAAACTACAATCGCTTTTCCTGTTAACCAATTCGGGATTATTAGTTTATCCCTTTGCTTTAAATCCGACACGTCCATTCGGAAGTGTCTCATCCAATATTCTCGCCATCCGCTTGGCTGTTTCCGCGAAGGCTGACGCAGTTGCCCCGACACGGGCATCTGCCCAGTCTGAGGCTGAGTATATGTATTTTGCATCTGATTCATATATGCGCACAAAATCCGTAGCAAAGATACAAAAAAAAAATGACATATACAAGTATATATGCCACTTTTTGCGAAATATTTTGATTTTGTGACCATTTTCGCATATTTACGCACCATTCCCACCCACCAAAAGCCAACAGTAGTGTATCACTTTAGGTATCATATCCTACTCAATAATTACTAACGATTCTTCTAATGGATTACGCACAGACGTTACATACGTAAACTCCTCCTGCGGATACCCGGCTGCAATAATCATAATAATCTCCTCATTATTCGGCACACCCAACAAATTTCTTAATTGCTCATCTGCGCTTTTCTCTCCTTTCCACATCAGCGGACATGTGCCTATCTGATACGCATGCAACGCATAGAGCAGGTTCATCACGTACATTCCTCCCGCTTTATACGCCTCCATGGGTTCATTAAATCCAAATGGCTCCAATGCAGACGTAACAATGAACATCTTATTAGCATTCTCTGCCCATCCGCGTCCTCCGCCTTGCAATACTGCAATCTGCCGAATCATCTCATTTTGGCCAACTACATACGTATTGTTCGGTTGTCGATTGCATGCAGTAGGTGTAGTCCGAGCCAAATCGGCCACTGCCCTTACCGTCTCTTCCTCAATATTTTGATCCGAATAAGCGCGAATACTATGCCTTGAACGAGCAAACGCCTCAAATCCGTCATTCAAATGCGAAAAGAATTCTTTCCTTGTTACATGCGGCTGATGATGCTCCTGAATATTCGTTCCTGCCAACAACTTCTCTATATCCGCTTGTAATCCTTCTGGTAACTTATAACCTAACTTCTTGTGCACTTGGTCATACTCCTGCACCGCTTGCATAGCAGCAATATACTGCGGATGCTGCAAATCAAATCCCATCTCGCGATATTTGAACAAGTCACCTACGACAAACTCTACCCGCTCCATTCCATGTCCTGGTTCGAAGTTCGGCATAGCAAGACACTTCTCTATCACATGATAGTTATTTGTCAGCACATAGATAAACCGTTTCTGACTCGCATAGTAATCACAATTGGCATTCTTAACATAGCGCCACCACGCTCTACGCAGACCAATCCATCGTCCGAAGAAAGCTTTTATCCTCCTGCGAATTTGGATACCCTTATCATTCTTTGTTTGTTTCATTGTCTATAGCGTTTTTGAGCCAATCTAATGATCGATGACGATACGATTCTATTGCCGATTCGTCAAATTTGATTTCTTTTTCAAGAACCTTCTGTACCTCCTCAACACTTGTTATATACCGATTCGCTATATTTGTTTGCGCCAACAGATTCAACACTCGGCCGTTGGTCTTGGCGCGTTCTCCAGCCTGTGCTGCACAGCACACAAATGGACGACGATATATTATCGAAAATGCCACGCCATGGAAACTATTGGTACAGATATAATCCGCATGATGAATGATATAAAGCCATTGTTCTGGAGTAGGAGCCATGTAGTTGTATCGCGCCCAACGTCTATACTTACTTGCCAAATTCAATATCGGAATATTTAACTCTCGACTCATTTGTTTTGCACACTCTGCACAAAACGGATCTCCAGCTAAATCAAAGTACACCATATAATGCTTCGGCAACCACAGCGGCTTTTCCTCGACTGACTCGTAATCTTCCTTTATTAGCAATAAGGCAGGGTCACATACATCCTCCACCTTCACATCTACTTTTGACTGCACATCTGGTACGGATTGTCTTTCTCGAATAGAGATAGCCGAGAACTTGCACAACTCTCCTAACTGATATTCATTTAGTTCCATCGGATTACCTCCCGTTGATGCAGCATATGCCACACGCCTCACATTATCCGGTGCAAAATCTAATAGATATGAATCCAAGTAATCTTCCGCCACCACATTTGCCCATACTGTATCCGACCCAACGATATATACATCGTCCTTTGGCGGATTTTGTTTTATCCACTCATGCGATTCTGTATGCGGTGTCGGATTTAATCGTCGAGTGACAAATTGATTAAGATATCGTAACTGCATTATATATCTATATGCAGTGAGAGGGTTATGTAAAAAAACATTCGTGAAAGTGTAATGCCCCCATGGATTATAGTCAATCGTCTCCGTCTTACACCCAAACGAATCACATACATGCTTCAGTGCATAGCACTGCCATATTGCACCATAATTTAGTGCACGATGTAGTGTCAAAATACCTATTGTCTTATCATTTCCCATAATTTCATTTGTTCATAACATGCAATAATTCAACCGTTAATCGCGGCGATAGGTTAATTAGACATGCTTTTGCGATGTGTGAACTAACTGGATAAATATTCATATCATATAACTGCTTAAGATAAGCTTTCCGCTCATCATAAAATTGCGTCCCCAATATGGTTATGATGCTGATTACCGTATCTGCAATCATCCTTGCGAACCATTGATTAACCTTACCTTGATCTTGCAAGTCCATGGATTGTCGTTGCATCGTCTCAACCAGTCGCATCTTATCATCCAACACCTTCTTTTGTTTACTCTTATTAACAGCATTCGTGATACTTCCTTCGCGCATCAAATAGTTGTACACTATTGTCTCCGTACTCGCAACCTTATTTGCGCGACATAACATCCTCGGTGTCCAATCTGTATCCTCGAAGTAGATGCCTTCGGTAAAGAGACAAGAGTCAAGAGCCGAGAGCCGAGAGTATATCAGGTCACGGCGGAGGATAAACTGCCAAGCATAACATTGGGTGTTCATCCGATTATTCAAGAATGTCACACCATCCGTAGGCTCATCTGAATAGTCATTTCCCTTAAATGGATCTATCTTATACGGGTTATATACCTCATACTGAGGATTGACATATTGCAAACGATAGCGCAATACATCCAGATTATCACGCTCTACTTGGACGAGCAATCCCTTCAGCACATTCGGCTCAATATAGTCGTCTGAATCTACGAACATGATATACTCACCATGAGACACTTCGATTCCGGAATTCCGTGCTGCTGATAGTCCGCCGTTCTCTCTATGGATCACCCGAATAGAAACATTCTTATGTCTTAGCTCTTCGCTCTTAGTTTTCTCCGCGTACTCATCGCATATCTGTGGACAATTATCTGGAGATTCATCATCTACTAGTATTACCTCATAATTATCCAAGTCTTGATTCAATAACGAATCAACACATTTCCGCAGATATTGCTCTACTCCGCATATCGGTACTATGATTGATAACTTAACCATACATCATACATTTATAAATAACACATCATGTTGTCTATCGCAAAATGCGCCATTTTTCAAGTTTAAACAACACACGCTCCATAAAATGGACTATGCCCCAAAGATGGTATTTCTTAAGACGCTGGTATTGAAGCACAGGGAACGCAAACATATCATAATCATGCAGAACCGTTGCCGGTAATATCTTCTCCAAATACTCACAACGTTCTTTCTTGATTAACTCTGCATTCTTGCCGTATGATTCGCTTACGCCATTCATATCAAAGATAGTGACATCAATATTGGTGTAAACAGGTTTTTCTCCTCCTAATACTATCGCACGCACATACCATTCCCAATCAGAACATATCTTCATCTGCTCGTTATACAGCCCATGTTTCTCAAACAAATCCCGACGTATATATGCACAATCATGATTTAAAGTTCCCTTATAGAAATACAAAAACGATTCCGGGGTGTACATTCCATTGCCACATGTATCCCGATTGATGATTTTCTTTCCGTCATACGACTTCAACATATTGCCATATAGAATGGATATTCCATTCTCATTCTTCAATCTGCAATCTTCAATCTTCAATCGCATAGCATCCATCATCCGTTCTGTTACATCATCCGCAGCCAGGGTATCTCCGCTATTAAGTATCTGTATATACTCCCCAGATGCTTTGCGTATTCCTTTGTTCATGGCATGGTATATTCCCTTATCAGGTTCTGACGACCAAATAACACTCTTAATTCTCGACTCTCCACTCTCCACTTTCCGAACGTACTCCTTAATTACTTTAACAGAATTATCTGTAGATGCACCATCCACGATAATGTGTTCAATCTCCCAATACGTTTGATTCAATACGGAATTAAGGGTACGTTCAAGTCCCTCCGCATTATTATAATTTATGGTAATGATACTTAGTTTCATACATCAAATATTATACATCATAGCGCTCTATGAACGCATCAATATCATTGAACAGCTGGCGTACGTCTTTCAACTTCTCATCGTCCCAATTCCACCATTGGATGCGCTGCATGGCAGCTATCTGCTTCTCGTTTAGTCGATATTTCTTTATCTCTATAGGACAACCTACTGCTATAGCATATGGAGGAATATCTTTGCTCACTACCGCTCCGGCACCGATTACAGCTCCATCACCTATGGATACACCATCAAGTACCGTAACATTCGCCCCGATAAACACATCATTACCGATAGTTACCGGTTTATATTCATTCATCCTACCCCTATAAAACATCGGATGTGTACTAATACCATCTGTAGGATGGATACCTAATCCGCAGCAGAAGTTAGGGCCAATCGAGCAGAACTTACCAATGGTTGTGTTAGCTACTTGGGCATTCTTAGCGAAGTACGAATAGTCACCCAACTGCACATTATGTAGATAATAGGGTGCAACCGCATAGGCTTTTTTGCCAAGAGCACAATTACCGAGTTCAGAACGCACCAATGAAAATCCGGTTGTCTTTCCTACCGGAATAATCGGTTCACATAGCCAACTACCTAACAATTTCTGGACGTAATACTTAAATGGTTTCATATATTCTATTTTATCCACGATCCTTGATGACCGATTATACGTTTTATCCGTTTATTTAGTTTAGATATCAATCTCATCATGCTATTTGGTATCGGTTCAAAATAGCGCTTATGAAACTCTCTGTCGGCGTTTGACTGAATCTCCATAGATGAAGGATGCGTTAATGGTAATATCGGTTTTGTCGGGACATTATCTATTATATTCCCTTCGCCCATTTGATGCGTTCCCTCTCCTACCGTTCCTATATTGCTGCTAAGATTCACGTTAGGTATGATACCCTTTCCGTGATTCAGCCAAATAGACATAAAGAACTGCATATCCCAACTTCTTCCACCCTGTCCATCCTTCTGTGCTTCCGCTAATCGATCTAACCAAAACTCTCGTTCGTAAAAAGTACAACCATATTGCTTCAAAACTCTATCCAATCTCTGCCATGGCACTTCTCGCAGATATAAATCAAAATCCTTCCAAGCTCTGCGCCATGTCGCCCATGCACATAGATTACGATTCATCATAGAGAAATAATAACTACCATCGCCCCATGGATGAGTATCTATATTCATACTTCCTATAGCTTGCACATCCTTATCGTCCTTATATTTTTCCAGCAACTCTTCTACAAACCCAAAGAAATCCGGATGAGGAACGGCATCGTCTTCTAATATAATACCCTGCTCAACATGCTCAAAAAACCATGTAATTCCTGCTGCCGGACCGGGACCACAGCCAAGGTTTTGTGTAGAGTGTAAGGTGTAAAGTGTAAAGTCAGGATGCTCCATAGCATACGCAGATGTGAGTTCGTTGATCACATCGCGCACCTTCTGCACTTTGATTCGATCGTTCTCATTTCCATCACGTGCTCCGTCTTGGCACACATAGAGTTCCTGAGGTTCTGCTTTCAGAATCTCAGTCAATGTCCGAAGCGTATGGTCTGGACGATTGAATGTTATCAATAATACCGGTGTTTTAATCATTTGTTTAAAAATGTATTATGTGTGATGTGTTATCAATTCGCGGTGAACAGACAAGCAAACGTGATAATTTTTGGCACCATCGATAAGTACAGGGATTATCTTCAAATCCGCCAATATCTTATCCGATGCTTCTGTATGTTGTCCCCATGTATATGCATGGAATGGCACATATCGTAGATGAGTTGATAATAAACTAACATTGCGCTCTATGGATTCTGCAAACTCGATTGGACTTATTTGAGAAGCGTCCGTGTGCTCCCACCCGTGTGAACCAATTTCGACTAACGGTGACGTTAACGCAAATAGCTCATTATGCTTCAAATATTGCTCTTTCGGGTTCTTTCGATACGACTTCCCGTCTAAATATTTGCCATTGATGAAGAGCGTTACGGGGAGATGTTTTTCTTCTAACCACGGCAATATCTCATTTAAAGAAGCATATCCGTCATCAAAGGTTATCACCGCATACTTCTTGCACCGGATCCAATCGTTACAAATATGCTTATACGCTTTAGATATAGAGATAAACTCTATCCCATCCTGTTGCATTGATTGAACTTTACTCTTAAATTCATCGAGTTGCATCCAGTCGCACTCATTCATAAATTCGGTATCAAACTCCTCACAAACGTGATGTAAACAGAAGACACTAATCGGTTGCAAACGAATTTTCATCCATTTGCGACGAATCTTAGTCCATATTTTAGTTATTTTACTCATGTGAAACTATCTCCATCTCCTAATTGGAGTGTATAATTAGCTAACATTTTGACATTATCCGGCAAAGAGAACGAAACCTTCTCTTTTTCCATTTTCGGGAAGTATAGCCTATCCTTCACGTATGCCAATAAACCCGGATTTTCAGTTACAAAGGATTTTGGACGCAAATCAATTATTTGACCTACTACCGAAGCAAATACTATATCTTTGCATCCTTCCTCATAATAGATATAAACTACCGAGAGTGATTTATCAAATACACGCAGTATATAAACCCCAATCAACAGCCCCTGGCTATAAACGTTTATTACCTTATACTCAAACACCTTTGCATCTGCACCAAACACACATTCCTTCTCGTTCTTTCCGGCCTTAACAAACGGATAGGCTATTATCCAGTTCAGCATATTGTGTTCTCGCAACCATAAATCAGTTCCCCTATGCGCTTTCATAAAAGCATACGCCTCATCGTCTATCGCGGATACCTCTTGTATCGTATAATCTGCATTAGAGCGCTTCGACCAAGGATGAAGGCATTTCTTCAGTTCTTGTGCGCAATAGGCCAATTTGCCTATAAGTGTATTTGTATCTATATAGCCGTCAGCTAAACGATAGCGCGGCGTGTAGGTTGTATTGTAGCCGAAATGATTAAAGATTTCAACAGTCTCGGACGCTCCCCATCTGTCATAAGTCAACACCGGTTCATGTGCTTCCATAAGGCTACCCACAACAATCATTCCGTACCCTCGTCCGGCAAACTGCGGATAGCAATACAGGGTTGAAGCCCACCAGACTCGTTTGCCATCCAACATATCCGGGAAGGATGCGGTATAAGCAGCCAGTTGCCCATCCTCGAAAATAGCTGCAACAATCGCATCATCATCCTTCACGTATGGATTATTCACAATTGCCCATGCACGAGTCGGAGCAATCACTCGCTCACTCAATCCTTCCGCTGGCTTATTATTTACCAACCATTCTCGGATTTGCGATACAGTGTACAATCTCAGTTCCGGCATTATGCGATGTGTTTTAGCGTTGCATCGATAACTGCTCCCATATTGCGAAGTTGGAGTAGTTCCATCATTTTGAACTTGAAGCCGTACTTGTCCTCAATGGCAGTAAGGAACTGCATGAACGACAAACTCGTCCATGTATCTACATCCGCAGCACTCATCGCATCGGTAATGACCAATTCCGGCTTACTAAAGATCTCTCTCGCAATGGCTTCAATTTCAACTTTTAATTCTTCTCGTATCATTGTAGTTTATTTTTTAATGCATTTCTATCTACTTTTTCGCTCTTATTCAGCGGGAAGGAGGGTTCAAAGAGGATGCGGGTGGGGATCATATAATGCGGCATCTTGGAGCGTAGATAGTCCAATAAAGATTTTGAATTCTCGATGCTCGACTCTACGAACAGTGCTATCTCCGTCAGGTTCTGCGCATTCTGGAATGCTATCGCCATCACACGCCGCTCATTCTGATAGAACTGTCGCGCATGGTGCTCAATCTCACCCAGTTCGACACGGAAGCCTTGGATCTTCGCTTGCTGGTCAATACGTCCGGAATACATAATATTACCGCTCTCATGCCAGTAGCACAAGTCTCCTGTATGGTAGTACCGCACCCCATCGCGCACGAAGAACGAAAAAGCGTTCTTCTCATCATTATTCCAATAGCCGGGAGTCACTTGATCTCCGGCTACGCATAGTTCACCCTTCTCTTGTCCTTCCACGAGACTACCGTCTTCGCGGATGATAATCGCTTGCACGTTCGCCAAGGGTTTGCCGATGGAGATGATGCCGTTGAGACTCAGGTTCTCCCCACCCCGCGTCAGCTTGTAGTACGTGCAGTAGATAGTCGCTTCCGTCGGACCGTAGAAATCGTATATCTCCGTGTTCTTCGCGCAGCCGTACCACGCTTCCATCAAGTCCACCGGACAAGCCTCAGCCGTGAGGATACAAGTTTTCATCGACGAAGCATCGAACTCATCGAAGTACGGACGGAGATAAGTCAGCATCGATGGAGCCATCGCGCCGAAGGTGATATGCTGCTCTTGGATGAGCGATGCGGCGTAGAGATACTTCACCTGTCCGTACGGTACGGTATAAACGCATGCTCCGCGCGTCAGTGCCACCAGATACGACTGCACCGACACGTCGAACGTCAAGTCAAAGACTTGCATGCACCGGTCGTCGGGGGTGATGTCGATGCCGGTCTGCCAGAACGAGTCCATGAAGGCTGCTATGTTACGGCGCGAGAGTTGCACTCCCTTTGGCACACCGGTGCTGCCGGAGGTAAAAAGGATGTATGCCAAGTCATCGTCGGACGCTTCTGCCCAATTGTCCAAATCCATCTCGGTGAACGGTGCATCACATGCATCGAGGACGTTGGAACAACCCACTTGCTGTTTGATGGACTCTATACGATCTTCCGGCCAAGACGGATGCAGCGGCACGTATGCCTTGCCTTCCATCCATAGCGCGAAGATAGATGCGTAGGTGTTCAAGTCGTCATGCAGAGCCAAGCCCCAGATTTGTTCGTTTCTTTGAGCCGAACGGATCTCACCTCTTATAGCCGACACTCTCTCCGCAAACTGCTCATACGTATAGTACGTGCCATCAATGTAGAAGGCATAACGTTCACCATACTCGCGTATCGCTTCTCTAACCGGATTTAATATGTTTGTTTTAAACATGCAGTTTAAAATGTTTTATGTGTTATGTGTAATGTTTTATGTTTGTCTCTCTAACTCACTAATTCATTAATCCTCTCACACGTTTTTATCGCTTGCTCTTCAGTGAAGTAAAAATCATTGAAGAGATTGATGATATGGTTATATAGGTTGGTTGCAACCGTGCAGTCATTTGCTTGCGGTTGATAGTGTCCACTGGCAAAGAGACCGGCATCAAAGATTGCTTTCAATATATCTTCCTTATTAGGCACAATAATATTGAATCGCCAATGTTGGTATGGCGCAGGGAGTTGGATATTTGCCGGAAGGTTCTTGCGATAGATAGCATTCAGTTTCTCTTTATGCTTTATCACCGCATCCATCTTGGCGAGCAATGCCTTCTCATCCAGAGTCCATGTCTCGTTGGTCAGTACATCATTCTCCGGCACGTTTATCTCTTCATAGTTCCAATCATCTGCCACATACCCTATTCCACCGATGCCTAAATCCACTTGCTTCTTGCTGCACATGCTATAAAGCACCAAATCGCCGGTACTATTCGGTTCATCTAACTCCGGCATGCAGAGACAACGATCGTCAATGATGGCTATATTCGGATTGATTGCACGCAATGCAGCAAACTGCTCATTGAAATTCTCCTCAATGCCATAGGTGTGCACTGCCAACACAGCCGCAGCATCTTTGGCTATCAATTGCACTTGCTGCCAATCTAAGCATAAGGTATGCGCATCAATATCCACAAAGTACAACGAGTTACCGGCATACCGCAAAGTATCCACCACATCCGGGCAGATATTTGCCGGTAGGATAATCGTTCCCGACAGATTATTGCTCTTCAAGAAATTGAACAATATCTTGTTGGCTCTATATGAAGTTACTCGATGTAACATGTTTGATGTTTTATGTGTTATGTGTTATGTGTTATGTTCTTAAAAGACTCTATCAATTAAATATGTTTCGCTTACTTGTCGTTTGTACTTCTCCGGCTTCAAGAAATAATATAAGATATTCTTGGCGACACGCTTCTTAAATTTCGCTTCATCCCGATAAACATACAGGCATGTAGTAGGTGCTCCGGCTTTGGCATCTTTTTGGAAATACATATCGGTTAAGTGCGCAGAATCTGTCAGGATGGGATAGCCGTTCAAGGTAAAACACCGATCCTGCTTGCCTGTCGCCATGCAATATAGGCTGCTCCAATAGGCACAGTCAGTACACTTGAATCCATCTGTCTCGTCTATGATATATACGTTCCCCTCCGGCAACTCCGTTGATTGGAAATAGGAAACTATTGCATCGTTTTTTTGTCCCTCAGCAAAAACCTCGAAATAGGCATTCCAAGAAGTACAGATAAACAAGACCACACATCCGGAGAATAATAGTCTGCGGACGCGTGATGACTGAGAACAAGCCTTAATGATGCAAATAGTAATCAGCGGCAAAGATAATGTAAGCAATATCCCGTGTCTATCATCCAGAGTATTATATTTTTGGATCTGTCCCACCAAAAGGTATGCCGTAATACCGGCAATGTACATAACCAGCGCTAATGCCCACCTTGACTTAGACTCCTTATTCTGAGAATCGTACAGATTATCCGATCTAAATACGTAATAACACCCGGCAAACAATGCGATAAAGATCAACAACAACGGAATCCACGTTACCACATCTTGCATAGCCATGAGGAATCCCTCTGCGCTGTTGCCCATTGATTGCAATAGATTAACGGGATAATGAATGATATGAGAGAGGGAAAAGGTGTTATAATTACCGGCAGCATACACACCTGTTGGCATAAAAAACCTGGATCTAACCCACCAGAACAACAAGCACGGAATGAAATATAGCAGAAGGATGAGTGCCTCAAGTCCTATCTTTCGAATATTATCACGAACAAATATATCTTTCTTCGGAATTACAGACCAGAACGCAATAGCCAATATCACGGCACATATCACACCACATGACACCAAGAATGCGCATGCCAAAAATTGGCAAACTGCATATAGAACAACCCATAGGAACTTATATGGTTTTTGCATATTCCAATGCACAACAAAGGCAAACATGGCACAAAGTTGGAAGAGCAGACCTATCTGATACGGGAAGCATATCATTGACATGTGAGAGTACCCCAAGGGGAATACCGCAAATAAGATGGACGCAGAGACTGAGATCTCCTTCAATACAGGGATTCTATTCACGATACCGAGGAAGAGGAGCACATTGCAAAGTCCTATGATGAAGATTATCGTTCTATATAATAATATCGGGTTCGACACTTGCTGCATCATTACATGCATCCAGCCCACATAAATACTTCCATTTCCATAGAACTGCTGCATGATACCTTCTTCGGTTTGATTATATAGCACTCTATCATCGCCATATATGCCATACTGAAAGACCAACCAGATATTGGTCAGTATGTACAACCCGACTAAAATGACTTGCGGTTTTATTTTATGTATACCTAATGAACTCATATAAAAAACAATATTACTCCACCAATTATTATTCCAATAGCAATTCCCTTGCGCCAAGTGATTTTCTCCCTAAATAGCATGAATGCCAAGCACGGCACGAACAGATAACTCAACGACTCAATCGTACTAACTTCTTTCACTTGCACTCCTTTGCTCATGCACCATATATTCATCACAAGACTTCCAGCCATGATTGCATAACCCCCAATAACCCACGGGTTCAAATACTGTCGCCAAAAGCCGACATACCCCTGCCGTGCTCCTTGCTTCAGTAGCATCTGCGCACATGCAGCAACAAACACCGATAATATGACCAATATATAGTATATCATTCCTTCGCAAATAATGCAATTCCTATAATTATCACTATTGCACCTATTACGTTCATTTGCGTTATTTGCTCACTGAAGAACAAAGCGGCAAACAACATGATGAAAATCAAACTTGTACCTTTAAACATGTACGCCGTACTTAACTCAATCCGCTTCAATATCTGCTGCCAACAGATTGCATACACCCCCATCACGCCTATCGCGCCGCACAAACCCACATAATACTGCCATGACAAAAACTCATGCAGCGCTGCATACTTCGTGAACAATGTCACACAAGCATAAAGCAAGTTAATGCCGATTAATGCACCATATTTCAGCCAACGCGATGTCATCCGTTTACCCTAATTTAGCATTCAATAAGCGTACAATGTCATCGAACGATTTCATTTCTGCCATCTCTTCCGGTTCGAATACAACACCAAACTCGCCTTCCAACTCAAAACAGATAGTCAGATTACGCAGACTATCCCACAACTCACATGTCTCTTGTGAGCACGTCTTGTCCAAACTACTATCCTCCAGCACTCGACGAAGGATCTCCAAAATTTTATCTTCCATATATCTTTTACTTTTTTACATCATACATAATACATCATACATTTATGATGATATCATAATACGCTTCTACATTCAACTCCAATTCCTCAATGGTGGCAGAATACTCTTTCATTCCTTCAACCTTCATTCGTTCATTCGTTAACTCACTCATTCCTAGTCGACTATAAAAGTTGGAAACCTGAGCATTCTTTACAGTAGGAATATATTCCGCGTGTATATCTCCGGCATATTGCTTGAGCACACTCTTCACAAATGCCATCTCTATTCCCTTTCCTAACACGCGGCAACTCATAAGGAGAGTATCGATAGTATTATCTTTGATTATTAGCACACCTGTCAAGCCATAGTCACCGAACTTGTCCGCTACCGATAACGTCCATACTTGCGCTCCATCTACCAACATATTCTTGATATCATCCTCGGTATAACGTCGCGTTGTTAGATTAAACTGGTTCGTCTTTTGCGTTAACTGCGCTGCACGAGGAAGCGTCACATCCGATACTTGCCGGATCTGCAATTTCATCTCCAGAGAACGAAGATAATCCTCCATGTTTGTAAATGCATTTTGCGCTTGGGCACGTTGTGCATTGGCGATATACTGCTGCGTTTTTTGTTTATCCTCATCGGTTAACCGATACGTTCCAAAGTAATTATCCACCAATTCACGATACAAATTCAGCAGATCGTATGGCTGCTTGGGGAACTCCGGCACAACCACCATTGGTAACTGCTGTTTAATCAGTTCGCGCTCAGTAGGGTTATCATCTACAAACACCATAGCATCCAAACCGATATTCAGTTCTTGCGCTAACTCACGAATGTTCGTAGCCTTATCCTGCCAGTTGATACGCATCGCCACAAAATCCTCTTTGCGCAACACCATATCCTCCCGCTTTGCCCAGATTTCGTCAACATCCGACTTGTTATTCTTCGAGCAAATCGCCAACATCACCCCACTCTTCTGTAACTCTTTTAACCCCTCTTGCCACAGATGAAATGCCTTACCCGGATAACTGCCGCTCAAAGCAATGCCTTCAACACTATCTTCTCCAACAACTCCACCCCACAGCGTATTATCCAGATCCAGCACCAAACATTTCTTGCGCTGCATGGCCATCTCCTCCTTCTTGCGCATCCACCATGCTTGGAACGGACGAATCAATTGCGGATTATAGGGCATTTGTGCGGTAAGGTAGTAGCGATTATCGATGATATCTTTCTTAGCATACCCAGCAAAAAAGTCAGATATATTCACTATCTTCACGTTCGCTTTTTGTGCTGCACGACATGCCGTTTCATTGAATGCTGCAATCGCAGAATAAAGTTCCGTATCCGCAGTCTCTATGGGTCGAGCACCTATGGCATCCAATGTAAATACATATATTGTTTTATCGCCAATCTGCCCCAACACATACTCCAGTTTCTGCGCAAACATCCGCACTTCTTGCGCCAAACGATCCATATTAAAATGCATCGGCACTTGATACCACCACAGGTACTCGTCTGCCTCCGGCACAACTATATCATCATATCCTGAGAACTGATGCCCAGCACCCAAGAATTGCTCTATCGTATTATTTCTAAAAACGTATGTCATTGTTCCACCAATTCTATCAGTCCGACTTCCGGATGCATCATGTAACATATCTTCTTAT
>Ga0265300_10002588_pt1 | contig 15497 bp, 10 predicted proteins | sample AusTroGonzalo_MG_FD_193482 | JGI IMG/M metagenome (GOLD analysis project Ga0265300, IMG submission 193482) | Bovine rumen microbial communities from tropical cattle in Woodstock, Queensland, Australia - Gonzalo_03 | ecosystem: Host-associated > Mammals > Digestive system > Stomach > Rumen ...
GTGGGTCGCCAGCGTGGTGCAGGTGTCGGTGGCGGTCACGACGAACGCGAACAGACTTTGAACCAGTTGCTTGTGGAAATGGATGGCTTTACCGCTAACGAAGGTGTCATCTTGATTGCGGCAACGAACCGTCCTGATGTGCTCGACAAGGCGCTTTTGCGTCCGGGCCGTTTCGACCGCCAGATTGTGGTGGGCCTCCCCGACCTCAAGGGCCGTGAAGAAATTTTGAAGGTTCACTTAAAGAAACGCAAGGTTCCTCTGGCGCCGGACGTCGATGTGAAGGCGGTTGCCAAGGGAACGCCTGGACTTGCCGGTGCAGACCTCGAGAACCTAGTGAACGAAGCTGCCCTCCTTGCCGCTCGTTTCAACAACAAGAAAGTGACGATGCTCGACTTCGAAGAAGCTCGAGACAAACTCAGCATGGGTGCAGAACGCCGTACGCTCCTCATGACCGACGAGGAAAAGCGCCACACCGCTTACCACGAAGCGGGACACGCCCTGATGACTTTGCTCTGCAAGCACTCGGACCCGCTCCACAAAATTACGATTATCCCTCGCGGACGCGCTCTCGGTGTGACCATGAGCCTCCCCGAACGCGATCAGGTCAGTTACAGTCGCGAATATGCCGAAGAACGCATCATGATCATGATGTCTGGCCGTCTCGCCGAACTCATATTCTTCAACCACCAGAGCACAGGCGCTTCGAACGACATCCAGCGCGCCACAGAGCTCGCCCGCAAGATGGTCACGGAATGGGGCTTCGACGAAGAAATCGGACCGGTCTGCTATAGCCGCGCCGATGGCGAGGTATTCCTCGGACGCGAAATTTCTAAACCGAAGGAAATGTCCGAAATGATGGCCGAAAAAATCGACAACGCCATCAACGGCCTTATCAAACGCATGGACGCAGCCGCCCGCAAGCTCCTTGAAGAAAACAAGGACAAGCTCATCGACCTCGCCGAAGCGCTGTTTGAATTCGAAGTCCTCGACCGCGAAGAAATCGACAAGGTCATGGCTGGCGAAAAGCTCACCGGAACAAAGAAGAGCCGCCAGTACCAGGCCATGGAAGAACTTGCAAAGAAGCGCGAAGAAGAAAACACTCCGCCACCTGACCCGGGTGCACAGCCGCCAGTCGCACCGATTGCCGACGTACAGCCAGTCCCCGCCGCAGGTAACGAAACCGCTACAAACTCTATCAAAGAAACCGAACAACAGTAACCGTAATTATGCTCCACTCTATTCTTGAATCCACTCGCGCAATCTCTTGGAAAATCGGAAACGACACCCTGCCAGCTTCGAGAATGCCGCTTGTCATGGGTATCGTGAATGTTACCCCGGACAGTTTTTTCGATGGAGGAAAGCATAACTCACCCGAAGCCGCTTACGAACATGCAATTTCCCTTATCGCACAAGGGGCTGTTATTCTCGATATCGGCGGCGAAAGCAGCCGCCCGGGAAGCAAACCGGTAAGCGAACAAGAAGAAATTGACCGCGTGTGTCCAGTTGTCGAAGCGCTCGCCCAGACCGCAACAATTTCTGAAGATTTGGACAATCCCGGCTTTAGAAAGTTCTACATCTCGGTCGATACGGTCAAGGCGAAAGTGGCCGAAGAATGCATGCGTCTTGGAGCGCAAATCATCAACGATATCAGCGCCTGCACGATGGACCCGAACATGATAGACACGGTCGTCCGCACCAAGGCAAGCGTTGTGCTGAACCACATGCGCGGTAGCTTCGGCAAGATGCAGCAGGACTTTAAACCGTACACGAATGTCGTGAGCGAAGTTCAAGAAGAACTTATGGCACAAGTGCAAAAGCTCCTCGATGCCGGAGTCGAGCGTGAACGCATTTGCATTGACCCGGGCATCGGTTTCGGGAAAACGGTTCAAGACAACATAGACTTGATGAAGTCCGTCGAAGTCATGCTCAAGGACGGTTACCCCGTCTTGATTGGCACATCGAGAAAGTCTTACATTGGCAAGATGCCAGGACTCGAAACAAGCGATAGACTAATCCCAACTGTGACGGCGGGCATTATCGCAGCACTCGGCGGAGCAAGCGTTATTCGCGTTCACGATGTGCGCGAAGCAAAAGAATCTCTACTATACCTGGAGGCATTGAAGCCCCATGACCCTGTTTAAGCTATTTGGCATTATAGACGTTCGCATGGCTGATATTTTGGACGTGCTCCTCATATCAGTCATTCTCTATTACATCTTTTTGCTGTTCCGCGGAACACGCGCAGCGCAGATGATTTTCGGTGGATTTTTGCTCATCCTCGCATGGCTCATCGCGCAATGGTGGGAACTCCATACGCTCGTGTGGATGCTCAGTAACCTTGCGACGCTTGGTATTATCGCCATCGTGATCTTGTTCCAGCCCGAAATTCGAAGCGCTCTTACCCGAATTGGTCAAAGCGTGAGTAAAGTAGACCTACGAAACATTCTCTTCCACGCCAGCGGCCTCGACGATATTTCCCAGAAAATTTGCACAGCAGTCCAAGATCTCGCCAAGACAAAAACTGGTGCACTCATCGTTCTTGAAAAACGCGTTGGCCTCAAGAACTATGCCGATACGGGCGAACTATTGAACGCTCGCATCAGTGCAAGACTATTACGCGCTTTATTCTTCCCGAACTCCGCTTTGCATGATGGCGCAGTGATTCTCAACTGCAAAGAAATTGTTGCAGCAGGATGTATTTTGCCGATGCCAACGGGTAACGCCGAAGGTGACGCCGGCTATGGCATGCGCCACCGCGCCGCAAAGGCTCTCGCCGCCGAAAGTGACGCGCTCATCATCATCGTCTCCGAAGAAACCGGTAAAATTTCAACCGCCTACAGAAACAATCTGAGACGCGGACTCACGCCCAAAGAACTAAAAGCAGAAATTTTCCGCCACTGGCATGATCTCTTCAACGAAGTCATCGATGAAGAACCCAACGAAGCCGAAAATGAAGCTGTAGAAAATAAAGTCTAGGAAAATTATGAACCAGAACGCAAAACAAACTAACAACACCTCCGATCCGCAGAAGAAAAAGAACGGGAAACGCAATCTCGTCATCTTGATTCTGATGTTCCTTTTACTCGTGTGCCTGTTCATTGTGCAATGCCAACTCAACAAGGTTAAAGAAGAAGCTCTTGCAGAACAGAAGCTCCAAGAATTGGCACTACGCCAGCAGCAGATTCTCGACAGCCTGCGAGCAGAACAGGCCAAGGCAGACAGCTTGAAGGCTCTGGAAGACGCTCGAATTGCCGACAGTCTCCGTTTAGCCGATAGCCTCCGCATCGCAGATTCGCTCGCCAAGGTGCCGCCGACAATCATCAACAAGGATAGTCTCAAGAACTTCCGCGACAGCATCCGCGCCGTCCGTAAAGCACGCAGGGACAGCCTCGACTCTTTAGCAAGACTCGACAGGGCCAAGCAAGATTCCTTGAACAAGGCTCGTCTCGCCGATAGCCTGCGCAATTCGGACAAAGTTCCGCCCACCGCAGAAATTACGCCGCCAGCCGGTCGTTACTACGACCCCATCAAGCTCAAGGTCAAGTGCGACGAAATCAAGTGCAAGACATTCATCTCCATCGGCGATACACTCAATCCTCAAGATGCAAGCAAAGCTATAGACTACAACAAGACGGGTTCCGTATTCTTCCTAGCCGAAGACTCCGTCGGTAACCGCACCGTATGGGAAGAAGCGAAATACGACATGGCAAGCGACAACATCTGCGGCAAGAACGCCTTCCCCGTCCCGGTCAACGGAAAAACTGTTTGCGTAGACGCTTACGAATACCCGAACCAGCCGGATGCAACACCGAAAGACATGGTGAACCAACAAGAAGCGGCCAACATTTGCAAGAACGAAGGCAAGCACCTCTGCTCCATCGAAGAATGGCAAGCAGCCTGCCGTGGCAAGGATGGATTCAAGTTCTCTTACGGCAACAGCTACAAGCAGAGCAAATGCAATACGAACACGAAAGCAGCCAAGAGAAGCGGTCGCAAAACGCAATGCCGCAGCTGGTTTGGCATGTACGACATGAACGGAAACCTCTGGGAATGGACGTCTTCGACCAGCAAGCAGCACCCTGACAAATTCCTAGTCGCAGGTGGCGCATGGAACACCAACAACGAAAGTAGCTGTTCCGTAAGCAAATTCAGCTTCTATCCGCAAAACCAGTACCCGAGTGTCGGTTTCAGATGCTGTAAATAGCCCAGCGTTAAAACAACATTACATAGTTTCACTAACCCAAATAAAAAAAATTATCTAATTTAAAAACATGAAAACAAAACTTTTACTCTCTGCTCTTTTACTTTCGTCCTTTACGTTCTTCGGCTGCAACAATGAAACGCCCAACTATACAGGTTATTGGAAAGGCGAAGCCGACATGATTTTCGAAGTTTTCACGGAAAACAACATCGACTACACCATCAGAAACGTGAACGGCGACCTCACTGCCAAATACGAAGACAACGCTCTCCGCGGCAAGAACTCCCTCAACATGGACATTTTGATGCGCGTGAAGGGCGACTCCGCCTACTATGAATTTGGCGAAGACGAATCTGGCAAGATTGTAACAGGTTACATGAGAATTTCCAAAGACGAATACGACCGGATTTTCAAAGCCCAGTCTGAAGCAAAGGCTAGCTATAACTAATCCGTTAGAAATTTGCTAAAAAGAAAAGCCCCGGACTTAAAGTCTGGGGTTTTGCTTTTATGTATTTGTTTTTGGAAAAATGCCGCGCGGCCTCGATTACTTCTTGAGTGCGGACAAAAATTCCTTGAGGCGGGCATCCTTCGGATTGTCGAAGATTTCTTCGGGCGTTCCGTCTTCCTTGACGTAGCCATCGGCAAAGAACAACACGCGGTTTGCCACTTCGCGGGCAAAGCTCATTTCGTGCGTCACGACAATCATCGTCATTCCAGACTTTGCGAGGTCCTTCATAATCTTGAGTACCTCGCCCACCATTTCAGGGTCGAGAGCACTCGTCGGTTCGTCAAAGAGTATCGCTTCGGGCTGCATTGCCATCGCACGGGCAATCGCCACACGCTGTTGCTGACCGCCAGAAAGCTGTGCCGGGTAATGGTCGGCTCGTTCCAAAAGCCCAACGCGCTTCAAAAGTTCTTTCGCACGATTTTCGGCATCAATCTTAGAAAGGCGACCAAGCTTTACCGGTGCAAACATGATGTTCTTGAGCGCAGTCATGTTCTTGAACAGGTTGAACTGCTGGAACACCATGCCCACGCGTTCGCGAATTTCGGGCTTAGAAACGCCCTTCGCCAAAATGCTCTTGCCATCCAAGAGAATGTCGCCACTCGTCGGATGTTCCAGCAAATTCAGCTGGCGCAAGAACGTCGATTTGCCGCAACCCGAAGGACCGATAATCGCAATCACGTCACCGCGATGGATGTCGAGCGAAATGCCTTTGAGAATCTGCTTGTCACCGTAAGATTTGCAAAGGTCCTTGACCTGGATTAAAGTTTCAGCATTAGCGTTCATTTTTCTTCAACCTCTTTTCAAGTTTTGCAACACAGGCAGAAAGCCCGGCAACAAGAATAAAGTAAATAGCAGCTACAGCAAGGAGCGGGAGCATGGCTTCATAAGTCATACTGCGAATGATATCGCCACCGCGAGTCAAATCGGTAAGGCCGATGTAACCGCAAATGGAAGTTTCCTTGATGAGCGAAATAAATTCGTTCGTGAGTGCCGGGAGCGAGTTCTTGAAAGCCTGCGGGTAAACGATGTGGTAAAGGACTGTGCGGAACTTAAGCCCAAGGCTACGGCCAGCTTCAATCTGGCCCGGATCCACACCCTTGATGCCACTGCGGATAATCTCGGAAACGTAAGCACCGGAGTTCACGCCGAACGCGACAATCGCCACCAAAATCTTGTTGACATTTACCGACGAGAACACGATGTAATAAATGATGAGCAACTGGATCATCATCGGCGTTCCGCGAATCACGGCGAGATAAGCCTTTGCAAACCAGTTCAAAACTTTATAACGTCCGTTAAATTCGTTATTCGTGCGGATTTGCGCAATCACAAAACCAATCAAAATGCCAAGGAGAGCTGCAAAGAACGAAATGATTAGCGTATTGCGAAGGCCTTCGACAATAAACTTCCAGCGAGAATCCTTCACAAAATTCTTGTAAAGATGGTCGCCAAAACTTTCTTTGCTCTGAACATTTTCATCGCCACGAACAATCACGACCACTTTAGAGAGCGTGTAAGGCGTCGTGAAGTTGATGGACTTTTTGCGTTCTTCGGTAACCGTAAAGCCTGCGAAACCGACATCGGCCTTGCCCGAAGCGACCGCATTGATAATCGCATCGAATTCGATATCCTGAATTTCAACCGTGCGGTGCATGTAATCCGCAATGTAGTTGACAATTTCAATGTCAAAACCGACAACTTTTGCGTTCTCGTAATACTCATACGGAGGGAACTGGGCATTCGTCGAAACCACCAGTTTCGGCCCTTCAGTCACCTTCTTTTGATAATGATAATTGCTATTGCGGTTGATGTAGGTATTGAAAAGTGAATCGTAAACGCCATCGAATTTCATCTGCGCAATCGCCTGATTCACAGAATCGAGCAGCGCTTCCTTGCCCTTCGCGACAACGCCTGCATACATCTCTTCGACAAAGACTTCTTCGAGAATACGGAGCGACGGATTCTGTCGCACGAAAGCCTTGGCTGGCTGGTCATCGCTCATGACGGCGTCCACCTTCCCCTGCATCAAGGCCTGCACGGCATCGGCAAGCTTGGTGTAGCGTTCCACGTCAATCTTCGCCGTATCGCCACCGAAGTCCGAGGCGTAAATGTCTGCGGTATTGCCGATCTGTACGCCCACTTTTTTGTGACCGAGATCGTTAATGGAATAAACCCTATTAGGGATAACGCTCTTCGATTCGCCACCGCAAGAAGCGAGCAGAATCGAGAAAAACGCAAGAAAAACGGAAAAAACAAGTTTTTTCATCATTTTGAACCTTAACCAAAATTTAGCCATCAGCTTAGAGTATGTCAATAATTCTTGTTATATTTATCTTATACAGGTTTATTAAAAAAAACTTGTTTTGAGGAAAAACAGATGAAGATTAAAGAGTGTTTTGGGCTTTTCTTGGCATGTGCAACTATTGCCATGGCCGCCACAATTACCCCCAAGAAACCAGTTCTTAAAGACGGCTGTTACCAAATCGGCACCGCCGAGGAGCTGTTCGGTTTTGCAGAAATTTCGAATCAGCGCTCCGCTGGAAATCCAGCCCTCCTTTGTGCCAAACTCACCGACAACATCGTCATCAACAAGAACGTCTTGGATTCTTACGGTGATTTGAATCCTAAAGCGCAAGATCTTGTCGCTTGGACTCCCGTTAGTTTTGCAGGACTCTTTGATGGTAACGGCAAGACCATTTCGGGTCTTTATGTGAACGACACGACTTTAATGATGGTGGGGCTATTCTCAGGAGTTAGTTTCGCCTCCTATGGCGATAGCGCCGTTGTTAAAGATTTCGGCATCGAGGACTCCTATTTTTACGGCAAATATCAGGGAAGTCGGGATCCCGATATAGGAGGTATCTTCGCTACAACAACCGCTACTGATGCCTATATAAAGATTTCTAATTGCTACAGCAATGCGACAATTGAAGGCTGGGGAGTAATCGGTGGACTTGTGGGCTGGAACGGCAGCAAAATGACTATCGAAAATTCCCACAATTCCGGAAAAATCCGCACCAATATTTCAGCCTCCGCAGGAGGCCTCGTCGGTATTTCCTACAACGACACCTTGTTCATCAAGAACAGCTATAACTCGGCCAACATCAAGGGCGGCGGTTCGGCGGCAGGCCTCGCCGTAAGAACTCATGTCGTACATGTGGAAAACAGCTACAACTCAGGCAACCTCTCTAGCAATGAGTCAAGTGTTGCCGGTTTAATCGGCACAATTTATGGAATAGACCGTTACCCTAGAACCCCCGAATATTCAAATATCATCCAATCTTATAACACCGGCAAGCTTTATTCCGCAACCGGAGATATCGGCGGATTAGTCACTAACATCAACGGCACCGAGCTGAACATCATCAACTCGTACAGCGAAGGCGACTTTTCGGATAAATACATAGACTTCCAATACGGCTACGATGGACTTGTCGTAAAAATCAAGGCCAGCGAACTAAATCTCATCAACAGCTTCTATACCCAACAGACTTTTGACTCTACGACAAATCTCAAGCTATATTACCTGTGCGACACCAATTCAACCTGCAACATTATCAACTCCTATGCGCTTTCTGAATCGGGCTACAAGTACGATTATTCTGTCACCAGTAAGGAACTCGAAGACGGTTCTATCGCTCAGTTGCTTCACGACTACAAAAACGGCGACATCGACGGTTCCGTTTGGGGAGAAAATGTCGGTAACGATGTCCACCCCGTATATTCGGGCGAAATCAAATACAATACTGTACAAGCACACATCAACCCCACAATCCCGAAGCTTGTTGACGGATGCTACGAAATCGCAAACGCCGACGAACTCTACGGTTTTGCCGCAATCGTGAACGGCACCGACAGCACCGACGCAAAAATTGACGTTTGCGGAAAACTCACCGACGACATCGTCGTGAACGAACGCCTCATTGTTGGCGATACACTCCTCAACGAAAGAGGCCGCCGACTCGTAAGCTGGGCTCCGATCAACCACTTTGAAGGCGTATTCGACGGACAAGGACATTCCATTTCGGGTCTCTATATCAATCACCCCGGCAGGGACTCCATCGGATTCTTCGGCGTCATCGGAAGAAAGGACATTCCCTCAGAAGTCACCATCAAGAACGTACATCTCAAGGATGCCTATTTCAAGTCTGATTTAGTAGGCGGTTTTGTCGGTTGGCTTCATTGGTCACTTACCATTTCTGACTGTTCTTTCGAAGGCTACCTTAGCGGAAGCTATGCAGTAGGATTTATCAATAGTGCAACCGAATTAGAATTCGCCCGAGATGAAAGAGATTTCATCTCAATCAAAAACTGCCGCAGCAAAGCAATTATAAACGCTTACTCGAGTGCTGCAGGGTTCATTGGCACAGCAGACTATTACAAAAAGGTAAGTATCGAAAATTCGTATAACGAGTCTCAGTATGTAGCCCCAAATGTTTGGGGAGAAGGAGCCGGGTTAGTCGGTTCCATCGTTCGCGGAAACTTAGACATCGTCAATTCTTATAGTTACTGCAAACTTTCTGATGCCTACACCCAAATCGGTTTGGTTCATAGTTTCGGAGAAACCCCTTACTACGGGCCACAATCCATTTCTATCGCCAACTCATTCATCATTCTTGACGAAGCAAACAGCAATGTTAAAAGCAAAGTGCTCCTGAAATCTACCACTACAGCAAATATTTCTATCAAGAATTCCTACTATACTTCAGATACCGCAAGCATTTTAGGAGGCATACTCGCTCCCAGAAGCGACTTTGAAAACGGAACGATAGCCGCAGAACTTCATAACTACAAACTCGATGGAGTTGACGGATCGATCTGGGGCCAAGATGTCGGCACCGATCCCTACCCCACCTTTAAGGGTAAAATTACCGGCTACACGCCCTCTGTCTTGAAACTGACTTTGATTACCTACGAAGGCGATACTGCAAAGTACATTGACCGTTTCGTGCCGGGGCACAAGATTTACCTGCCCACACCCAAACAAAATGGATACATTTTCGCAGGATGGTTTAACAACGATAACTTTGATGGCGACGCGGTGCTTTCAATCGGAACCAAGGAAACAAGCGATGTAACCCTTTACGCCAAGTGGTTTGAAGACAAATCGCTACAGCCTAAGGGCGAATGCTTTGAAATTGCGACCGCAGAAGAACTATACCAGTTCGCACACTACGTAAACGATACCACACGAGAAAACCTTAAAGAAAAAATCTGCGCCAAACTCACGGCAGACATCGTTATCAACACGAATATTCTAACCGGCCCGGAAACAGTCAACGAAGACGCCATCAGCTTTATCAGCTGGACGCCCATCCAGAATTTCCACGGATCTTTCGACGGACAGGGACATTCCATTTCGGGACTTTACTTTAATGACGACAGAATAAGCAAAGTCGGTCTATTCGGAAACGTTTCTTTCGGCGATAACTCCTGGACTCGCGAAGATACGACCTACATCAGGAACCTCACTCTTAAGGAATCGTTCTTTCACGGCGATGATGACGTCGGAGGAATTATTGGTCACGCAACCCATTCCGTTGTCGTTATAGACAATGTTCATAACGAAAGCTTTATCAAGGGGCATCAATACGTTGCAGGCATATTTGCAGACGGCAATTATGTAGCCTACCCTCTTATTACGAATTCCAGCAACAAGGGTTCCATCTACGCCACCCAAAGAAGCGCCGGTGGAATTATGGCAACAAGTGGATACGAGGCACACATCCGTAACTGTTACAACACGGGGCACATCACATCGGGTTACGGAGCCGGCGGCATTGCGACTGGCTTTAGTGGCGATTTCTATAGTGAAATTGATGCCTATTCGACTGTCGAAAATTCCTACAATACAGGAACGATCAGTGGTGGCTCTGGTGCGGGTGGAATTTTAAGCGGTTGCGGCAAATGCAAACTCATCCAGACCGCAAATACGGGAGATGTTTATGGAGATACCGAAGTCGGTGGCTTAATCGGTTCAATGTCTGGCGCCATTTACAATTCGTATAATAACGGAAAAGTTGAAGCAAAGGATAAATTTGGAGGCATTCTCGGAGATGCTAGCAACGTAACTATTGCAAACGTATTCAACACGCAAGCAATAGAAGTTGGTGACTACGACCACGGCGGAGCAATCGGCGGCTATGCATCGTATCTTACACAGAATGTGGCCAACATGTTCTTCATCAACACCGACCCCGACAACAATTTCCAGCAGACTCAAGTTACCGCAAAGGATTTTGCCGACGGTACTGTGCTTAAAGCTTTGCAGGATTACACGGACAGCGTCATTGACGGCAAATGCTGGATTCAGAATATCGGAAAGGACGCCCATCCCATGCTGAAGGGGATGAATATTGTGGCAAAGTCTTCGTCTAGCACAGCAAAGTCTTCGTCTAGCGAAAATGTTTCGTCTTCAAGCGAAACGCCTGCAAGTTCTTCGTCCGAAAAAGTTACATCTAGTTCTTCTGAGACTCCCAAATCAAGCTCCTCAGAGACTCCAAAGTCTAGTTCTTCTGTCAAAAAAACTTCTAGCTCCTCCGAGAAAACTGTATCCAGTTCCTCGAAAGAGCTGAAAACCAGTTCTTCTAGCACGACCACAATTGCCGAAGGGATCGTTTTGGACCTCCGCTACAATCTGGCTGTGGAAAACAGGAACATCTTGATTACGGGCGTTCCCGCCAATACTTATGTTGCCTTGTTCGACATGAATGGAACGCTTGTAAACTGGAAGCTGACGGAATCTAACGGGGCAACGCTTGCCGCACCTCGCTCCGGACGCTACATCGTCCGAATCAAGTCGCACAACCAGAGCGTCATTGTAAAATAACGCAGACGATTAGTAAATCAACTTCATGTCATCAACGATGAGCGTAGCGCCCTCTACGCCTTCGTAGTGGTTGCCATCGGCACTGGAGGCAAAAACCACGCGGATATGGGTCACGGGTTCTTCTCCCGTACCCAGCACGAGGCCGTTATTGATGGCAGACTTATTCGAAGATTCAAGTTTGGTTTTAAGCGCCGAAGAGTTTTCAATTGGGGACCCAGCAAGCGGTTCGCCATACTTGAGCTTGAGACGGAGCGTACGCATTTTGTTTTCGTCCGGCTCGGAAATACTCACGACATCCGGATTTTTGCGACCAGAATTGTCAGCCTTCGTGGAGCGGAACCAAGCTGAGGCCACTAACGTGTTGACATCGGTAGACTTGCGGTTTGCATTCTTGTTGCCCGTGCGGTTTTCCAACAGAATATAGATGTCGCAGCTGTCCCCCTTGCCGTCATAGTTGAACTTGACTTCCATGAATTCCGGGCGAGCGGCAAAAGGTTTGCCAAAATCCAAAAGCTCGTTGCCGTCAGGCCAAGTCTTAGAATTAGCCATCGAAAGCGGGCCCACGCCATTGGGATTAAAGACCGCCGTATAAAGGCTTCCGCTAGCCATTTTAACAAGAGCAGAAACGGTCTTAATTTCAGCACCAATCATGGAGCCCGAAGTCACTTTTTTCGTAGTTTCCACAATTGTGTTGGCATTGCCCCAAATAGAATCCGGAGTCACATCACCGCTCTTCCAGGAGTTGAAATTGGAACCCGGCAACTGATAGCCTGCTTTCACCGAGTAGGTGACGCTTTCGTCGTTTTCATTCGTCACCTTCACCTGAACGCCCATGCCAAAATCGTAGGACTCGCCCACGCTCACACTGGCCGAAGCACCTTCTGAAAGTTCTAAAGCAGAAAGTTCAAGAGAAGTCAAGTCCGTGCGGAAATCAAGATTGTCCACGTGAATGGACTTGCTTTCTTCGTCGACAACTGCAGCCCGCCCTGCGATCGAAAGCGCAAGGATTTTTGGAGCAGGAGAAGTCGTAGAATTGCTAGAAGTGAGAACTGTTACGCTACTTGAGGTAGGCTTCGAAGCAGAAGAGCTAGACGCAGCAGATGCCGCAGAACTGCTGGATTTAGCAACGACCGCGGAACTGCTAGATTCATTTTTTGCAGAACCGCTAGATTCACCGGACTTTGCAGAACTTGAAGAAGCAGAAACCACCGCAGAACTAGACGAAGCTTTTTTCGAAGAGCTTGATTCACGAGAATCGCCGCCCTTTGATTCACTGGATTTTGAGCTTGTCGAACTGCTTGATTTTGCAGCAGAACTACTTTCAGGTTCCACATTCGGGATATTAAACGTCAATTGCCAAATTGCCTTCTTGCCACTTTCAGAAATAACAACAACATAAACAACATGGTTCGACGGTATTGCAATTTTATTGCCAGCCTTAATTGCGTTCTCTGAAACAGCCACCTTTTCGGCAAGCGAATCTAATTTCAGAGAATCCGTCGAAAAATCATCCACCTTACTTTTCACCAAGCCAAGCGTTGCAAAATGACTCATATCAATGGATTCAACTGTCACAGAATCCCATGTTCTAAGTGATTCCGGCGGAGCCACCAAATCAAATTCCATGCGATGTTCATCCGTGTAAACCGCAGGCGAACCATCCTGTTCAACAACCGCAATATCACTCAACACGTGATAATCCGAAGCGCCAAAAGTATCGTAATCAGCGGAGCAACCGTTCAAAGAAATGAGCGAATAAACGGCGCAAGAACACATCGCAAAAACTTGCCAAAAAACTTTATTCTTAAACGACATAACAAGCTCCTAGAAGAAATAGACTAGCGAAAAATCAAGTGCCAGCAAGTTTATCTTAAAATTCACTACGTTGTAAGAAACTTCACTGCGAGATTCCCCATTTTCTTCGACAACCAACCACGAAGAATTCAAGCCCAAGAGACCAACCGATGTTTCGAATGCCAAGCGGTCAAGCACCATAATGCAAAGGCCCGGATTGATACCAAACTTGAAAGTCCATCCGTGATTTCGCGTTTTCGAAATATCCTCGCCATCATCCGATTGCGAAATTCCGTAAGAATATTCCACCGTCAGCGAAGTTTCATTAAAGAAGTATATCGTTTTCGAATCCAAAACCTTCAAATAATTTTTGAGGAATGGTTGCACAAAAAATCCATTGCTCACATACTTGCGGTGTTCTTTGATGTCTGCCAAATCTTCAAGAATCGAATAGTCGACATCGACATAAGTGCGACTGAAACCGGCGCGCAATCCAATCGCCATGGCATCACGAACAAAATATCCGCCAAAAGCCTCAGCCGTAAACGTGTAACCTTCGGCCTTGTAAATATCGCCAAAGAGAATGTTCAAAGCGTCTTCGTCAGAATTGCCCTGGAGCAAAAAGAGTGTCGCACCCGTGAGAAAATTTCCACGATGAATCGCTTCATCTTCTTCGACAGGGAAAAGGCTACCGAGAAGCCCACCTTTTTTCGCGGGTGCCGAAGTTTTCGATTCCGTTGCAGGCGCTGGAGCAACCGAATCCGCATCCGCTTGATTTTTGAAAACAACCGTACCAGTCGGCATTTCTGCAAAAATTTGCACCGTAAACGCTAACAGAACAACAAAAAAAAGAGGCCTAATTTTCATAGGCCCAAAGATAAAAAAATGATCCAAAAATCCAAATACTACAAAAAGTGTAATTTTCAGGATTGGAAAACCATCACCTTCTAAAGAAGTTCACGTTGAACCAGCCTTTTTTGCCATCTTCGGAGAGTGTGATGCCGCAGGCGACGGTTTTGTAGTTGCCTTTCATGTTGAGGTAATGACCAATGTAGGGATAGTCTTCGTCCTTATTCGGGTCGCGCTCGCCGCTTGTCACAAGGGCTTTTTCGTCTTCCCACATCATCTTGAGGTAAGCGTCCGAGACTTCGACGGCGGTTTTGCGCCAAGACGTGTTGAAGTTCGGGCCGCTGTTCTGAGCACCTTCGCCGCAATCTCCAAAGTGACCATGAGCTTTATTTGAGGCGAGGTCATCGCCAGCCTGTTTGTCAGTGCAGGTTTGCTTTTCTTCGGGTGCAAGGGTCAAAGGTTCCAAATTTTCTGTAGCGCGATATTCATTGATTTTGTCGAGGCAAGCCTGTCGCCAGTTCTCACTGAAGAAAGAATTGCCTGTAGAAGACGACGAGACCGAAGCCTTTTCGGATGAAGAACTTGAAGTTTGTGCCGAGGACGAACTTGCAGACTGTTTTGCAGAAGAGGAACTCGAAGTCGTTTTAGCCGATGACGAGCTTGCGGTAGATTTAGCCGACGACGAGCTCACTGTTGATTTTGCAGATGAAGAAGTTCCGGACTTTTTCGAGGATGAACTGGCCGCAGTCTTGGCCGAGGAGCTGGATGTTGCCGCAACAGAAGACGAGCTTGAACGCTTTTTTACGCTAGAAGAAGATTTTAGAAGATCGGATGGAACGGGATGTTCATTTCCATCTTCATCATACATCACATACGTCACGTCGCTAGAGCTATCGGAGCATGCTGAAAAAGCAAAAACCAAAGACGCAATAGCGGCCAATTTTACGAAAGAAACTGTTCTAAATAAATTAAACATCATAATAACCCTTTACATTATTTTTTTAACAGATAAACTTCATTAAACCATTCGACTTCACTCAGGAATACAAGAGCGCCGGTGGATTCGATCGCCAGACAAGTCTGTCTCCAGAATGACAGGGCTCCATAACATCAATATTAACTTTATTTTTGCGGTTTTAGTCACGCTCTGCCATGAACCACCCTACTATCTACCCCTATATTTTACTATTTTTGGCGCCATGCTTAATGTTTCTAATGTCAGTCTTCAATATGGTAGCCGCGTCCTCTTCAAGGAAGTGAACCTTTCCTTCAAGCGCGGCAATTGCTACGGTGTTATCGGCGCAAACGGTGCCGGC
>Ga0265300_10002590_pt1 | contig 15489 bp, 15 predicted proteins | sample AusTroGonzalo_MG_FD_193482 | JGI IMG/M metagenome (GOLD analysis project Ga0265300, IMG submission 193482) | Bovine rumen microbial communities from tropical cattle in Woodstock, Queensland, Australia - Gonzalo_03 | ecosystem: Host-associated > Mammals > Digestive system > Stomach > Rumen ...
GCAGCAACTGACGGGCGGTGAGCACGAGGAACATATAGTGCGACGAGCCACCACCAAGCACATACTCCGTCTGCTGCCAGAGGAACGGGAATTCCAGAAGCTCCGGGAAGTCCGGACGGATGAGCGCCGTACCGGAGACCACACCTCCTGGAATATATGACCAATCGGCACGATTCAGACCATAGGCAACGGTAGCGGATTTCGCGCCGACACCCGAGGCAAACGAGGCGTTATTAGAGCCTGGGTGGCAACCAAGTACAAAGTTCAAAGCATTGTAGACCGTCTCAGGCGGGAAGATGTCGGGATAGGCCGAGGTCAGGAAGTAATACTCGAAGCCGAAACGCTGGATATCCCAACCTGCGCCCCAGATGCTCGGACGATAAGGCACGCCATAGGGCGTCTCTGCACTCTGGGCGTCAAGCTGTTTCTTATAGTCCTCGAGGGCGGTTCGCAGGGCGGCGAGGAACTTCGCAGCACGCTGATCGTTGGCCGTAGAGAGCTTCTGCGCAAACCGCACAGCTATCCAGCCACCTCGCCCGATACTACGAAGCACCATCTCCTGACGGTCGAGCACATAGTCGAGATACGATTGTTCGCTTGTGGTGAGCCACAACTCGATGGCTGCCTGCAACTTGGCACTCTCAGCCCAACCGCTCACCTGAGTCTGCTCATAGACATCCTTCGCTATCTGCAAGCACTCGGCGGCAAGCGCATCGTTGAAGCCCCTCAGCACACGCGAGGCTCCGGCCAACTGCGCCGAGGTAGAGAGTGCACGCTGGGGATTATCTTCCGTAAAAATCCAGCGGTCGTCTTCGTTGCCGCTGATGCCATCCGTCATCGCTGAGGCATCGCCGAGCAGTACATACTGACGCACATTATTACAAATGATACCGCGATAGAGCCGACCTAAGGCCTGATAAGAACGCACAACGGTAAGCGCACCGTTCTCAATTTGCTGCAGGATATCATTGCGACCGTCGGGCTCGTGAATCTCTACTAAATGCTTCTGCTGATCGATGGCAGTCACGTCGATCTCCGGATGGAACAACTCGTAGGCCAGCGCGAGAATATAAGCCTCGCCTGCTTGCGACTCGATACGCAGGTCGAAGTCGCCGGCATCATGCCAGCCGCCAACATTCACGCCTGGCACAGGCTGAAGCTCAGCATACTTCGAGAGGCCGGGTTTCTGGTCGTAGCCGTCGATGTGATTGCCCACCTTCGCCATCAGGGCGTCGTCCATGTGGCAATAGTCGTGCCAGACACGGTATTTCTCGGCCACTCGCATGTGACACATCTGAACAGGCAGGAAATATTCGATGACAGGCTGCCACACACCGCGGTCGTAGACATCGTCGGCAATGCGGAACACCTCCGAACAGGCTCTTGTCCCGATGCGCACGTAATAGAGCCCGGGCTCGGTCACGTCGCTGAAATCGGCGGTATAGTATTTATAGCGCAGGAAGTCACCCCAGAGTTTCGGCTGGATAGTGCGGACAACGGTCTCCCGCTCAGCATCGAGGCGGCAGAGAAAGAAAAGATCTTCGAAGAGATTGTCGCGACGGTCGGTCTCGATGATCACACGCTTGGGCTGGCGGGGATGATAGCCCACCTGCGAAGTCTGGATGACGGGATCGTAACGCCAGTCGGGGTCGCGGGCAGGAGTGATTTTCCAACGCACGGCGCCCTTGGTGGCGCCCCTGGCAATCTCCGAGCGGAGCACGAACCACCCGTTGTTGTGGTTCATGCGGCCATCGTAGAGTTTCAGATCGCCAGTAAAGCTCTCAACCGTCAGTCGGCTCATCACTTCATCAGGTCGTGAAGTGAACTTACGACCCACGGCATACGGCTCGGCAATGATATCATCGGCAATCATCGGACTGTAGCCTTTGCCATTAAGTTGCTTCATATCGGCAAGCGGCTTTCCGGCTTGATGATAGTTGCCGTTGTGCAGTTGGTTGGGCTGTGTCCTCATCAACGGACCGTTCGGTTGGCGGGGATAAATACCACTCTGATTGTCCATCAACCAAGGCTTGCCAAAGAGGTCGCCCGGATAGAACTCGAGGTTGAAGCCCACCTTGCCTAACAGGAACTCGGGCACGGGCTTATCCAGATCGACGGTCACGAGAATGCCGTCACCCTGAGGCTCTACGCGAACCTTATATATTACATGATAGTCGGGATAGACCGTCGGATTGAATCCTGTCAGATGGCGAGAGGAGTCGGGATAGCAGAGCGTGGTGACGATGGCATTGCCTTCGATCTCACGCTTGAGCTGCTTGGGAACGGGCTGCCACTGACCAGGCGTTGCCTCCATACGGAGATCACCGTTGGTCGCCACACGATGGCCGTTCATCAACACACTGACACCACCCTGATGTCCCTCAGGATAAAAATCGCTGAACGCCATCACGTCCACACCATCAGCAGTATAATAACCACTGTCATTCAACTTAAAGTCTTGTGCAGCCACCGTCGCAGCCACCAGCAAGAATGCAAATAAAGTCCTAATTCTCATGACAACTAACAATTTTATGTAATGTTTGCAAATATAATCATTTTTTTTGAAAACAAGAAACTATTGGGAGTTTTTTATTATTTTTGCAAAAAAATGGCAATAAGGGGTAATGATTTCCCCCTGCTCATCTGTATATAGAGTAAAGAACAGCGACGAAAAGATGCAAGACAAAGAGAAACAATTCAAAGAACTCTTCCTTTCGGAGTACGGCAGGATGTTTAAGGCTGCCTACATTCTGCTGGGCGACGAAGACGAGGCGAAAGATGCCGTACAGGATGTATTCGCCCGACTGTGGGACGGTACCACCCCACTGCGCGAAGAGTCTCAGAGAACATTCTTGCTGACATGCGTCCGCAATCGCTGCCTCAACATCATTGCACAGAGAAGGGAAAAGGTAAGAGTGAATAGTGAAAAATTTGCTACCGCTATATCTTTACCAGAAAGCGACGAGAAACTGATTGAAGCCGTGAATCGTTATGTCGAAGAGAGGCTCACCCCTCAGACCGGTCGTATCATCAAGATGCACTACAACGAGGATCAGTCATACAAGGACATCTCAAGCGAACTCGGCATCAGCCTCTCCACCGTCAACAAGCACATCGTGCAGGGATTGAGGAAACTACGTTCAACTTTTAAAAACAAAGAAGCATGAAAAAAGAAGAGCAGATCAGGATGCTCCTGCATCCTGAAGACTATACAGACGAGCAACTCGACCAGATGCTGGACGAGACGGATGTCAAAGTGCCTGATACCAACGAGGAATGGGAGGAATTTAGAGGGAAGAGGGAAGAAGGAAGAAGGAAGAGATTACCACTGCTGAAGATTGCCGCTATGTTTGTGGGGGTGCTGATACTTTCGGGTATCGCCTATGCCGCCGTGCATATTATCAGGGGTCAGGAGGCTGGAGTCGGGAAGCAGGAGGCTGTTGTATCAACCAACACCCAACACCTTTCACCCAACACCCAAGCACCTGCTGACAGCACGGTGATGAAGCCCGTTGTCTATGAAGATGCCGAACTGGCAACTATCCTGAGCGAGATTGCAACTTTCTACCAGTGTGAGGTCGTCTATAAGAGTGAGGCCAGCAATCATATCCGCCTTTACTTTACGTGGGACAAGAAAGCAACCATTGACGAACTCATCGATACGTTCAACAAGTTCGAACGCATCCACATCACTCGCGAAGACAAGAAACTGATTGTAGAATAATCCAAGCATCACCATTATGAAACAATATATATTCACAGCCCTATTCTGTGTACTGACACTGTGCGCCCAAGCACAGAAGATAACCCGCGACTATCAGAACGAGTCACTCTCGAAGGTGCTCGAAGACCTTAACGCTGCCAACAGCGACAAGACCATCTATTTCATCTACGACGAACTGGAAGACTTCACCGTGACCAGCCACTTCACCGACCTGCCCATCAATGAGGCCATCCGCGAAGTAATCGGCTTCTATCCGATGAAGGTGACCTACGATAACGACAAGGTCTTCATTGAGTGCACCCAGAAAGAGGACACGAAGGTTATCGGCCATATTGTGGATGAAAGCGGACAACCCATCGAATTCGCCAACATCTCATTGTACAACGAAGGGTTTATCAATGGTGGCGTGAGCAATGAGAACGGCGACTTCGTGATTCCCTGCAAGGCTCAGCGCATCACTTTGAAGGTGTCGTATATCGGCTATAAGACGGTAGAGCGCAACGTCAGCGTAGGCAATGTCGGCATCATTACCCTGCAACCAGAGACCTATATGGTGAAAGGCGTGGAGGTGAAGGGTGAGATACCGCAATACAAGATGACTTCGGGCGGTATGACGGTGGATGTGCAGCACTCCATCCTGCACGATGTAGGTACTGCCGACGATCTACTGTCGATGCTGCCGCTTGTGAAAGCCCGCAACGGTAAGTACGAGGTATTGACAAAAGGGGAGCCTGAAATCTATATTAATAACAAAAAGGTACGCGACCCCATAGAGCTGAAGCAATTGAAGTCGGCAGATGTCAAAAGCGTGGATATCATCACCGCCCCAGGAGCCAAGTATAATGCCGAGGTGAATGCCGTCATCCGCATCAAGACCCTGAAAACACAGGGCGACGGACTCAGTCTGATGGCGACCACTCAGACGTGGAAGAACAACAAATGGAACAACTACGACGACCTGACCCTGAAATACCGTACAGGCGGAATGGAGGCATATGCCAACGTGGCACTCGACAACGGCCATTACAGCAACGACCAGAACATTGATCAGGAACTGCACATCAGCAAGGATCTGTTTAATGTCCATGCAGAACTGCCAGTAAGGAGTAGTTGGACGCAATTGGACTACCAAGCGGGTCTAAGTTACGACTTCAATACAGATCATTCCATCGGATTGAGTTTCTCGTCGCAAAAGAACTTCTATAATCGTTTCTCGTCGGATATGGAGCAACGCTATCTGAAAAACGGGACATTCGACGGTGACGTGCGTCTGTTGACGGATATCCATGAAAAGGACAAACCCGTCTGGGAACTGAACACCTATTATATAGGTAAGATAGGAAAGTTAGGCATCGATCTGAACGCCACCTGGCTGCGACGCGAATCGGAGGATAATAATATCCAACAGGAACTGAGCCAAGAATACAGCAACCGCACCATCACCACCCAGACTAAGGATAAAAACACGATGGTTGCCGGTAAATTAGTGCTGGATTATCCCGTCTGGAAGGGTGTGCTGAGCGGCGGGTCGGAGGCAACAAGCACAAAGAGCCAAGGTCACAACCTGAACCAGGAGAACATCATACCAGAATCTGACACCGAGATGAAGGAAAAGAACATAGCCGCCTTCGCCGAATATGAGTTGCAATTAGGCCAATGGCACCTGAACGCAGGTCTGCGCTTTGAGCATGTATCTGCCGATTACACATCGTTTGGCATCAGGCAGGAGGAACCCAGCCGGACCTATAACGACTGGTTCCCCAACCTGTCAGCCGCCTGGCAGAAGGGCAAATGGGGCACTCAACTGAGTTATAGCAAACGCATCACCCGTCCGCCATATAATATGCTGACTTCTATGGTCGTGTATGACAGTCGTATCTTATACGAAGGCGGCAATCCGCTGTTGCGTCCCTCAGTGCGTCATAGCATCGACTTCAACCTCACCTATTCGTGGCTGACTTTTGTGACAGGTTTTACCCGCGAGAATGACTTTTTCACCCATGTTGGCAATATCTACGACGAAGCCAAAGAGATTACCATCTTCCAGCCAGACAACTTCGATCATCAGGATCGTGTCTATGCCACAATCGTCGCCTCGCCCAAATTGGGCTTCTGGCAACCACAGGCCACCCTGCACTACTATCAGCAGATGTTCGATGCTGAGAGATACGGTGCGCCGAAGAAACTGAACAAGCCGGAGTTCTCCGCCCGACTACAGAGCTGGTTCGTCATCGACCCGACAGCCAAGGCACTGCTTGATATCAGCTACACTGGCAGCAATCACTGGGGGTTTATGTATCGTGGCAGCAACTTCATGGTGAACGCCCGACTGCAGAAATCATTCCTGAAGGGGCAGTTGTCGGCTACGCTCTATGCCAACGATATCTTCCGAACAGCCAAGAACAAGGTGACCACTTACTATGCCATCGGCCAGACAGCCCAGGATATCTATACCTATACGCAATGTGTGGGCCTCACTCTGAGTTACAACTTCAACGCCAGCAGTTCGAAGTATCGCGGAACAGGTGCCGGTAACGAAGAAAAAGGCCGCCTTTAATAAAAATATATCGCGATATATTTTGGTTTTTCGCTCACTTATTCGTAATTTTGCAGGCAAATTACTAATTGACAAGCAAAATGGACAAGAAACTGAGACAAGGCACGCTGTGCGTACAGGCCGGCTACAAGGCCAAGAACGGAGAACCGATAGAGTTGCCCATCATCCAGTCGACCACGTTTAAGTACGACGACTCGGACGAGATGGCAAAGTTGTTTGACCTGGAGAAGGAGGGCTATTTCTACACCCGCCTGCAGAACCCAACGAACGATGCTGTGGCGGCAAAGATCGCCACGCTCGAGGGCGGCGTCGGCGCCGTGCTCACGTCGAGCGGTCAGGCAGCGAACTTCTACGCCATCTTCAACATCTGCCAGGCTGGCGACCACTTCATCACCTCGAACGAGATCTACGGCGGCACCTACAATCTCTTCGGCGTGACGCTGAAGAAGCTGGGCATCGATTGCACGTTCATCTCGCAGGAGGCTACCGACGAGGAGATTCAGGCGGCCTTCCGTCCGAACACGAAGGCCGTATTCGGCGAGACGATTTCGAATCCCGGTTGCGCCGTGTTCGACATCGAGCGCTTCGCCAAGATCGCGCATAAGAACGGCGTGCCCCTCATCGTCGACAATACCTTCGCCACACCCGTGAACTGTCGTCCTTTTGAGTGGGGAGCCGACATCGTCACCCACTCTACTACGAAGTATATGGATGGCCTGGCTACGCAGGTGGGCGGCGTCGTAGTCGATAGCGGTAACTTCGACTGGCTCGCCCACGCCGAGAAATTCCCCGGCCTCTGCACACCCGATGAGAGCTATCACGGTCTGACCTACGTGAAAGCCTTCGGCAAGATGGGCTTCACCACAAAACTCGTAGCACAGCTGATGCGTGACCTCGGTTCGATTCCCGCTCCACAGAATGCGTTCCTGCTGCATCTCGGTCTGCAGACACTCCATCTGCGTATGGCCCAGCACTGCAAGAACGCCCAGAAGGTGGCCGAGTTCCTCAGCCAGAACGAGAAGGTGGCGTGGGTGCACTACTGCGGCCTGCCAGGCGACAAGGCCTACGCCCTCGGACAGAAATACCTGCCCAACGGTTCGTGCGGCGTCATCGCATTCGGACTGAAGGGCGACCGCGCTACCGCCATCAAGTGGATGGACTCTTTGGAGATGATCAACATCGTGACCCACGTGGCCGACGCCCGCACCTGTGTACTGCATCCTGCTTCGCACACCCATCGCCAACTCTCCGACGAGCAGCTCCTTGAAGCTGGTGTGGCTCCCGACCTAATCCGTCTTTCCGTCGGCATCGAAGACGTGGAAGACATCCTCGACGATATCAAACAGGCTCTCGCAAAGATATAAAAAGTCTCAGTTTTAACAAACTGTAACTTTATAAGAAAAATATTCGGTGCTTTCCTTGGAAGGTACCGATATTTTTACTATATTTGCACCATCAAATGTAACATATTGCAACTTAAAACAAACAAAACTATGGAAGTTGAAAAAATCATGCAGGCCTTGGAGCGCAAGCATCCTGGCGAACTGGAGTACTTACAGGCAGTAAGAGAGGTGTTGGAATCGATTAAGGACGTCTACAACCAGCATCCCGAGTTCGAGAAGGCAAAAATCATAGAGCGTATCGTGGAGCCGGAGCGCATCACGACCTTCCGCGTGCCCTGGGTCGACGACAAGGGCGAGGTACAGGTCAACATCGGTTACCGCGTGCAGTTCAATAGCGCCATCGGCCCGTACAAGGGCGGTCTGCGCTTCCACCCGTCGGTGAACCTGAGCATCCTGAAGTTCCTAGGTTTCGAGCAGACCTTCAAGAATGCCCTCACCACCCTGCCAATGGGCGGCGGTAAGGGCGGATCGGACTTCTCGATCCGCGGCAAGAGCGACAACGAGGTGATGAAGTTCTGTCAGGCCTTCATGTGCGAGCTCTACAAGGTGATCGGTCCGGATATGGACGTGCCCGCTGGTGATATCGGCGTGGGTGCCCGCGAGATTGGCTATCTGTTCGGCTATTACAAGAAACTGACGAGCCAGTTCCACGGTGCCACCCTGACGGGTAAGGGCATGGAATGGGGCGGCTCAATCCTCCGTCCGGAGGCCACAGGCTTCGGCGCTCTCTATTTCGTACATCACATGATGGAGACCCACGGACTCGACATCAAGGGAAAGACCATTGCTTTGTCAGGCTTCGGCAACGTGGCCTGGGGTGCCGCCAAGAAGGCAACGGAGCTCGGTGCGAAGGTCATCACCATCTCAGGCCCTGACGGATATATCTATGACCCGGAAGGTCTCGATGCCGAGAAGATCGAGTTCATGCTCGAACTCCGCGCCAGCGGCAACGATGTCTGCCAGCCCTACGAGGAGGAATTCCCCGGCTCGAAGTTCTTCGCAGGCAAGAAGCCTTGGGAGCAGAAGGCCGACATCTATCTACCTTGTGCCACACAGAACGAGCTCAACGGCGAGGATGCCGACATGATTCTGGCCAACAAACCGCTATGCGTAGCAGAAGTTTCTAACATGGGCTGCACCGCCGAGGCTGTGAACAAGTTCATCGCCGCCGGTCAGCTGTTCGCTCCGGGCAAGGCCGTAAATGCCGGTGGTGTGGCCACCTCCGGTCTGGAGATGTCGCAGAACTCGATGCGTATGTCGTGGACAGCCGAGGAGGTAGACCTGCGTCTGCACCAGATTATGTCTGGCATCCACGAGCAATGCGTGAAGTACGGCAAGGAGCCCAGTGGTTATATCAACTACGTGAAGGGCGCCAACGTTGCCGGCTTCATGAAGGTCGCCAAGGCCATGCTCGCACAGGGAATCGTATAAGGTAAAAGTGAAGAGTGAAAAGTGAACAATTTGCTACCGCTGTAGGGAAAAGATCACGAAAGAGAGATTACCCAAGACGCATGATCGTAATGATTGTGTTTCTCTTCTGTGTGGCAGCAAATTGTTCACTTTTCACTTTTCACTTTTCACTTCTGAACGCCCAAGGCGTTCAGACTGGCAAGGCTTCGTTTTATGCCAAGAAGTTCACCGGACGGAAGACCGCCAGTGGTGAGCGGCTGCATCATGACTCGCTGACCTGTGCCCACAGGACCTACCCTTTTGGCACTCAGCTTAAAGTGACAAACCCTGCAAACGGTAAGACTGTCATCGTTCGCGTAACCGACCGCGGACCGTATGTGAGAGGACGCATCATCGACCTCTCCGTCCGTGCTGCAAAGGAGATCGGTATCATTGCCCAAGGTATCGCTACCGTCGTTGTGGAACGCTACAGCCCATACATCATACCGTTCAAGCCTGAAGATATCATCGAGTTGCCTGAGTTGGAACTCGGCACTAACGAGGGATTTGACAACAAGCCCATCTGGGTGGAGATGAAGGAAAAACAAGAGCAAAAGAACCGTAACCAGAAGGCTGTACCTGTTATCGTCCGAAAGTTTCCTCCCCCACCAGAGAAGAATGAAGAGCCAAAGGACGTCAAGAATCCAGAAGCCCAGAATCCAGATAACAAGAGTCCTCAGAACAACAAGAAAGGGATTGATGAGATCAACAAAAAGCCTTATCAATCAAAGGCTTATCAGAAAAGAGCAGGCACCCAATAAAACAAGCAAGCGATGAAGATTTCATCGCTTGCTTGTTTTAATGGCGAACTCTCGTGACTGGGAGGGGATATCCTTATTGGCCTGCATAACTCCAATCCGGATAATAGCATCGCCATCGCGTAACCGGCTATCGGCCTTGATAGTCGCCGTATAACGGATGCCCTTACCTGGCATAATGCTTTCTACCATCACATTCTGTGAGACATGGATGTGCTTATTTCCCGTCACCTCTGCAACCGTCGGAAGGACGCGATAGACGGGTTTGTCTGAATTGTTAAAGACCTCAAAAACCATCCTAGCCTCTTCACCACGCGTTAGGACTCCATCACGGTTGACATCAATAAGGTGAGGATTACGAATCACAACGGCCTGACCAGCAATGGGAGCTGGAACAGGAACTGCACCAGGAGTTGTGGCAGGAGTGCTACCGAAGTTCTCATCGAAGCCGAAAAGGCGGTCGTCTCCACTATTTGAGCTGTCGAAGCCACTGTCGTCATTATCATAATCAAACTCCGGGACATCCCTGCGCTGCATATTTCTCATGCGTTCCTCTCGCTGCGCCTTATACTCCTCATACTTCTGCTGTTCAGCATTGTCAGCAGCCGCACCGATGGCAGCACCAATTACAGCACCACCAGCCAGACCAACCAACGAACCGATGTCATGACCGCGCCATCCGCCAGTGATGCCTCCAATGGCAGAGCCTACGATAGAGCCAAAATAGCCACCAGTAGCAGCGCCCGAACCAGTATATGTCCCGCAACTGCTCAACATCAGCATTGTGCTAACCGAAATAACCAATAACTTCTTCATATGCATCTTGTTTTAAAACCACGGTGCAAAAGTATGCATTTATAATGAGAATCACAAGGGGATTTCCCGAAAATGACATAGGGGAAACCCTAATCAATTAACGAGAAGGCAACATCCATCATATGAGTAAAGGTGGTCTGACGCTCTTCAGCCGTCGTCACTTCACCCGTCAGGATATGGTCTGAAATGGTGCAGATGCCTAAGGCACGATTACCGGAACGGGCAGCATTCATATATAATGCGGCGATCTCCATCTCCACGGCTAAAATACCCATGTTGATCCACTTCTCGTTATGGGCATTCTCATGATAGAAGATATCCGATGAGAAGACATTTCCGACCTTATAATGATAGCCTAAACATTCACAGGTTTCTACTGCCTTACGCACCAATGAGAAATCTGCAATAGGTGCAAAAGTACCAGGCAATTCATACTGAGACGCATAGTTGGAATTGGTACAGGCGCCCATAGCTACCACGAGATCACCCACATGCAAATCATGCTGGATAGAACCCGCAGAACCGACACGGATGATTGTCTTGACACCATAGAAAGTGTAGAGCTCATAGGTATAGATGCCAATAGAGGGCATACCCATACCGTGTCCCATGACGCTTACTCTTTTTCCCTTATAGGAGCCTGTAAAACCAAGCATGCCACGCACATTATTAAACTGAACGGGATTATCGAGGAAATTCTCCGCCATAAACTTCACACGCAGCGGATCGCCCGCCATAATCACAGTCTCGGCGATGTCGCCTAACTTTGCCCCGATATGGGGAGTTGGAGTCTTGTCTGCCATACGTTTCATTGCTTTAAGTTAAACATGCTGCAAAGATACAAATAATTATTCAATAAAACAAGCCCGCACCAAAAAATGATGCGGGCTTACCTTATTTAGAGATACGTAAGTCGGTTTATTCAGCCTTCTCTTCCTCTGCAGGAGCAGCCTCCTCAGCAACAGGAGCCTCAGCAGCAGGAGCGGCCTCAGCCTTTGCGCCTGAAGAACGACGAGAACGACGGGTCTTCTTCTTGCCACCGTCCTTAGCCATTTCAGGATCGAAGTCAACGAGTTCGATGAAGCATACCTGAGCAGCGTCACCCTGACGGGTTCCGAGCTTGATGATACGGGTGTATCCACCGGGACGATCACCTACCTTCTCAGCCACCTCTCCGAAGAGGGTCTTGATGGCTTCCTTATTCTGAAGGTAGCTAAATACAACACGACGTGAGTTTGTAGAGTCGTCCTTAGCCTTTGTGATCAGGGGCTCGACGTACTTCTTCAAGGCCTTTGCCTTGGCTACGGTCGTAGTGATTCTTTTGTGCTCAATCAGCGAGATAGCCATGTTAGCAAGCATAGCACTGCGGTGACTAGCAGTACGACCGAGGTGGTTGAATTTCTTATTATGTCTCATTTTTCTTTTTTTCTTTTATTGGGCATTCGGCATGTCCTCGCGGACTTACTCCCTGTCCAGTTTATACTTTGTAATGTCGGTTCCAAACGACAGATTCAGACTCTCGAGCAAATCATCAAGCTCAGTGAGCGATTTCTTACCAAAGTTGCGGAACTTCAGAAGGTCAGTCTTGTTATACTGCACGAGATCACCAAGGGTCTCTACATCAGCAGCCTTCAGACAGTTCAGGGCACGAACAGAGAGGTTCATGTCGACCAGACGGGTCTTCAGCAACTGACGCATGTGCAGGATCTCCTCATCAAACTCCTGGTTGCTCTCTGCCTCGGAAGTCTCAAGTGTGATCTTCTCATCTGAGAACAGCATGAAGTGATAAATCAAGATCTTGGCTGCCTCCTTCAGGGCATCCTTCGGATGAATGGAACCGTCCGTTGTGACTTCCAAAACGAGCTTATCATAGTCGGTCTTCTGCTCAACACGATAGGGCTCAACGGAATATTTCACATTACGGATGGGGGTGTAAATAGAGTCGATTGCGATGACGTTCACATCGGTGCAGAACTCGCGATTCTCATCAGCGGGTACATATCCACGACCTTTGTTGATTGTCAGGTCAATCTGCATCGAGGCTTTGGAATCTAAATGACAAATCACCAAATCGGGATTTAACACTTCAAATCCAGTCAGATACTTGCCTATATCACCGGCTTTAAACTCGGTAGAATTCTCGACAGTAATAGAGACTTTCTCGTTCTCGAATTCTTCCACTACTTGCTTGAACCGAACTTGCTTCAGGTTCAAGATAATGTTGGTCACATCTTCCTTTACACCGGGTACAGAGGAGAACTCATGCTCAATACCGGCAATCTTGACAGTATTGATGGCATAGCCCTCGAGCGATGAAAGAAGAATGCGGCGGAGGGCGTTACCAATGGTCACACCGAACCCAGGCTCCAACGGACGAAATTCGAACTTGCCGAACTTGTCAGAAGCCTCCAACATTACGACTTTATCAGGTTTTTGAAATGCTAATATCGCCATTAATTGAATGATTTAATTCTTAGAGTACAACTCAACGATTGACTGTTCCTTAATGTTCTCGGGGATGTCGGCACGCTCCGGCATGTGCAGGAACTTACCACCTTTAACATTCTCATCCCACTCGATCCAAGGGTACTTGCTGTGATTGAAACCAGCAAGGGCGGCCTCGATAACCTCGAGAGACTTTGACTTCTCGCGAACAGCGACAATCATACCGGGCTTCACCTGGAATGAAGGAATGTTCACGACCTTGCCATCAACAGTAATGTGCTTGTGACCCACGAGCTGACGGGCAGCTGCACGAGTAGGAGCAATACCGAGACGGAACACCACATTGTCGAGTCTGCTCTCCAACAACTGGAGCAGCACCTCACCAGTGATACCGTCAGCCTTGGCTGCCTTCTCAAACATATTACGGAACTGACGCTCAAGTACTCCATAAGTATACTTGGCCTTCTGCTTCTCTGCCAGCATGACTGCATACTCCGACTGCTTACGGCGACGGTTGTTGCCATGCTGTCCCGGGGGGAAGTTCCTACGGGACAAAACTTTGTCCGGGCCGAAGATGGCTTCTCCAAATCGGCGGGCAACTTTTGATTTCGGTCCTAAATATCTTGCCATAATCTTTTAAATAAAAAATTCATATTATACACGACGACGCTTTGGAGGGCGACATCCATTATGAGGAAGCGGAGTAACATCAACAATCTCCATCACCTCAATACCAGCTCCGTGAATAGCACGGATAGCAGACTCACGACCATTACCAGGACCCTTCACATAGGCCTTCACCTTGCGCAAACCCAGATCGTAAGCAACCTTTGCACAATCCTCGGCTGCCATCTGAGCAGCGTACGGAGTGTTCTTCTTTGAACCACGGAAACCCATCTTACCAGCTGATGACCAAGAGATCACCTGACCCTCGTCGTTAGCCAATGAGACGATAATATTATTGAAAGAACTGTGTACGTGGAGCTGACCGATAGCATTCACTCTCACGTTTCTCTTCTTAGAAGTGACTGTTTTCTTTGCCATAATTCTTAAATCTTTAATCGTTTAACTTAGAATTACTTCGTAGCCTTCTTCTTGTTGGCAACAGTCTTCTTCTTTCCCTTACGGGTACGAGCATTATTCTTGGTACTCTGACCACGAACGGGAAGACCGTTACGATGACGGACGCCACGATAGCAACCAATATCCATCAGTCGCTTGATATTCAACTGGATCTCACTACGGAGATCACCTTCAACTTTGAATTCAGCGCCGATGATTTCACGGATCTTGGCTGCCTGGTCGTCACTCCACTCGTTGACCTTCAGGTCGCGGCTGACACCTGCCTTATCCAATATCTTTGCTGAACTACTTCGACCAATACCATAGATATAGGTCAATGCGATTTCGCCACGCTTATTCTGGGGCAAATCTACTCCAACAATTCTTATTGCCATTTGTTAAATAAAAGTGATAAAATAAAAACTAAAATTTCGAAATTCCGCTAAAAAGCATGCAAAGGTACGAAGATTTTCTCAAACCTCCGCACTATTTATGCTTATTTAACATTAACCCTGACGCATTTTATACTTAGGGTTCTTCTTGTTGATAACGAACAGGCGTCCCTTACGACGGACGATCTTGCAGTCCGGGGTACGCTTCTTCAATGATGCTCTTGTCTTCATATTGTTGCTAATTGTTTATTTGTATCTGAATACAATTCTACCTTTTGTCAGGTCGTATGGACTCATTTCCACCTTAACCTTGTCGCCAGGAAGGATCTTGATATAGTGCATCCTCATCTTACCCGAGATATGGGCGATAATGGGCACACCATTCTCCAATTCCACACGAAACATTGCATTTGACAATGCCTCTACAATCGTTCCGTCTTGCTCAATAGCACCTTGCTTTGCCATGCTTACTCTTTAATATTGTTTACCTTCTAATTCCTCTATTTCCTCAAACGATGATAAAATCTCAGCCTTTCCCTTCCGAATGGCAATGGTGTGCTCGAAATGAGCAGCCGGTTTGCCGTCCTGGGTGCGGATGGTCCAACGGTCCTTGTCAAGCCAGATATCTCGCTTACCCATCGTAACCATCGGTTCAATAGCGATACACATCGATGCTTTCAGCATCACGCCATTGCCACGTCGACCGTAATTCGGCACTTGCGGATCCTCATGCATCTCCCGACCTATTCCGTGACCAGTGAGTTCACGCACGATACCATATCCTTGTGCCTCGCAGTGCGACTGTACCGCATAGCTGATATCACCAAGATGTCTTCCTGCCATCGCTGCCTCAATTCCCAGATAAAGCGACTCTTTCGTGGTC
>Ga0265300_10002594_pt1 | contig 15467 bp, 14 predicted proteins | sample AusTroGonzalo_MG_FD_193482 | JGI IMG/M metagenome (GOLD analysis project Ga0265300, IMG submission 193482) | Bovine rumen microbial communities from tropical cattle in Woodstock, Queensland, Australia - Gonzalo_03 | ecosystem: Host-associated > Mammals > Digestive system > Stomach > Rumen ...
CCGATCCGTCAGCGCGAACTCCTCGAAGACCAGGTCCGCCGTGGCCGCGGTGGCGAAGGCGAAACGCACCCGATGGACGAAAACTTCATGCACGCTATCGAATCCGGCCTTCCGCCGACGGGCGGTGTGGGTTTTGGCATCGACCGCATGGTCATGCTCCTCACGAACCAGCAGACCATTAGAGATGTACAGTTATTCCCATTAATGAAACCGGAAGTTTAGTAGACAGTAGACGGTAGGAAGTAGACAGTAATATGACTAATGGATACAAAGATTTAGTTGTATGGCAACGTGCGATGGATGTTGCTGTTGAAACTTACCGTCTAACAAGTTCTTTTCCGAAAGATGAAATCTATGGTTTAACATCTCAGATGCGACGAGCTGCAGTGTCTATTGCGAGCAATATCGCTGAAGGTGAAGGCCGAAAATCGAATAATGAGTTTTCTTATTTCTTAGGAATCGCTTTAGGTTCTAAATCTGAACTGGAAACACAACTTGTTTTATGTGAACGAGTAAATTTGTTGAAGGATAGCGAAACTAGTTGGATAAAAGAAAATTTAAATGATATTGGAAAAATGATAACCGCTCTTAGGAGAAAGTTAAACAAGCGGGATGCTGGAACGTAGGTACTTCCTACTTCCTACTTCCTACTTCCTACTGCTATGCGAAAGCTCGAACTTCTCATCGCTTGGCGTTACTTGGGGGCTCAACGTAAGAGTCTCTTCGTTTCGCTTATTGGTATTTTTAGTATGCTCGGCGTTTCCATCGGCGTGTTTGCGTTGGTGGTCGCTCTTGCAGCGGTCAATGGTTTTGAAGAAGAGGTCACGGCCCAGATGATTGGGAAGGATGCTCACTTCGAATTGATGTCTTACAACGGTAGCCCGATTGGTTCTTACGACAGTTTGGCGAATGAAGTCAAGACTCGTGTGCCGGACGTGGTGGCGTCGTCGCCTTTCATTGTCTATAAAGTCGGCATCAGTTCCAAGAAGGTGAACGATGGCATCGTCATTTATGGAATTGATCCAGCGACGGCGAAGGGCGTGACGGATATCCACAAGTACATCAAGTGGGGGAGTTATTCCGTCGATAGCTTGGAAGACATGGGCGGTAAGCGTCGTCCGGGGATTATTCTCGGGACTGGCTTGGCGGCGCGTTTGCGTGTTGTCGTTGGAGACAAACTCGTGCTCCAAACGTTCCAAAGTCCCGACGAGGCAATGGCTGCTGGCGGCCCGAAGATGATGATGTGCGTGGTAAGCGGCATCTTTGAAACGGGCACGTATGAATACGACGGCAACCTAGCTTATGTCGGCTTTTCCGATTTGCAAAAGTTGCTTGGCATGGGCAATACCGTGACGGGCATTCAATTCCGTATAAAGGATCATTGGAAGGCGGGCGAGGCCGTGGAAAGCATGGCAACTTGGCTAAAATATCCGTATTACGGAATGGATTGGAAGTCCAAGAACATCACGCTCCTCAAGTGGATGAATTACGAAAAGTTTATCGTGGCGGCGGTGATTTGCCTCATCATTCTCGTGGCGGCGTTCAACATCATCAGTTCGCTTATCATGGTCGTGATTGACAAGACAAAGGAAATCGGAATCTTGCGCAGTATGGGCTTTAGCAAGGCTGGTGTCATGCGTGTGTTTATGCTGATGGGAAGTTTCATTGGCGTGGGCGGAACTGTAGTGGGCGGGACGATAGGTCTTGTGCTCTGCAAGTTGCAAGAGGCCTATCACTTCATCAAGCTCCCCGGTGATGTTTACGTGATTCCGTACTTCCCGATTTCCGTACATGTGATGGATGTGATTTTGATTTTTGTGATAGGAATTGTCCTTTGCGTGTCGGCAACGCTCCTGCCCGCATGGAAAGCGAGCCGCTTGGATCCTGTGGGGGCGATTAGACATGAGTAGCAGTAAACAGTGGTTGGTGATTAGTGATTAGGGCATAGTCCGTAAACAGGGAACTTGTATGAAAAAAATGAAAATATCATTGCGAGGGAGCATTGCTGTCGCAGCAATATCTTGCTTGCTTCTTCTTGCTGCATGCGGTGATGATAGCAGTAGTGTTGCCCCGAACGACGACGAACAGTCCTCTTCCTCCGTCATTCCTGGCTCCGATCCGAAATCCAGCAGCAGTTCTGCAAAATCCAGCAGCAGTAAAGGCAAGGCGAAATCCTCTTCCAGCGTCAAGGGCAAATCCTCCTCTTCCGTCATTGCGGGTTCCGCTCCGAAATCTAGCAGCAGCCAGAAAGTTGCAGTGTCTTCTTCAACCTTGTCATCGACCGAAGGGTCATCGTCATCCAGGAGTTCCGAAGGAACGATAGGATCCATAACCGACTCTCGCGACGGACAAACTTATAAGACTGTGACCATCGGCACGCAAGTTTGGATGGCACAGAACCTGAACTACGAAACGGCGGAGAGCTACTGTTACAACGACAACTCTGCCAACTGCACCAAGTACGGTCGTCTTTACACATGGGTTGCGGCCGTGGGCAAATCGGAAGAAGTCTGCGGCTTTGGTCACAGCTGTTCTCTGCCGTCGGGCAATATCCAAGGCGTTTGCCCCGAAGGCTGGCACTTGCCGACTCGGACGGAATGGGACACCCTGTTCACGGCTTTGGGCGGTTCATCAATCGCAGGGGCAAAACTCATGTCCACGTCCGGTTGGTCTGGTGATGACATCATTGGCACGGATGATTTCTCCTTTTCGGCGTTGCCTGCTGGCTTCAGGGACTACAATGGGCATTACCACGATGAGGGCGATCTTTTGTACATCTGGAGTTCTACAGAGTTCGATCGCGGCCGCGCATACCGCATGGACTTGCTCTACTTCAGCGACGATGTGTACCTGAACATCGACGACAAGAGCGTCGGGTTTTCCGTTCGTTGTCTAAAGGACTAAGTGCGATTTTTTTGGGGGGGCATTGCGGGGATTCTTCCCCCCCCTATATTATGACCAAAATTTGTATCTTTTACGCGATGGTTCAAGAATCCTTTGAAATGGCTCAGATTCTGATGGAAAAGGAGACCTGCAAGGTATAGATATGAGTAATTTAGACGAAAGAGTAAAGAGTTTTATGTTGTTCTTTCGTCTATTGAAGTTTTTTATGTTCTTCGTATTCTGAGATAAAATTTGTAAGTGTAAAATAAAGAATAATTTGTAAACATTTTCTTTTTAAAAAAAGTATATTGCAACTCAAAAAAATCTTTTTGGAGTTCGTATATGAAATTAAAAAGTTTATGTGTTGTTTCCGTTTCTTGCATGTTCTTTTTCGCTTGTGGCGAAGACAATTCAAGCATTCCTCAAGAGATTGTTTCTGGAATTAGCCAAGGCTCGGAAAGCGGCAATTTGTCATCCGGTATTGTCGCAAATTCCACAACATCGTCATCCAGAATTGCTGTATCGTCTTCCAGTGAAATGTCCAGTTCTTCTTCTGCGGTTCCGGGCTGTAAAACGGAAACAGAGGATAATTGCGAATACGGCACATTAGTCGATTCCCGTAATGGACGAATTTACAAGACTGTTAAAATAGGTACGCAAGAGTGGTTGACTGAAAACGTAAAATATATTTCGCGAAGTGAAAGCAATTTGGACGACTCTACTTTCGAACCTGTTAAAGAATATGACAAGTATTACACTTGGGCTAAGGCTTTAGGTCTTGATGAAGAGTGTAATAAGAATAAATGTGAAATACCTGAGGGAAAAATTCAAGGAGTTTGCCCCGAGGGGTCGCATGTGCCTAGTGCAAATGAATTTAGAGAATTGTTCCGCGCAATAGGATGTAAACAAAGTTATAGGACGACTACGTTAAATTATAAAACAACGAGTACGGAGATTTATTACAACTCCGCAAATAAATTAAAAGCATCCAGCGGATGGGAGGGGCGATTTGCTGGAGACGACAGATATGGATTTTCCGCTTTGCCTACTGGTAGATATCCTACTTATAGTGGGGGAATTGTAAATGATGCCTACGCTATTTATTGGACTACATCACAAACTGATAGTACATCAGCATCTGAAGTATGGATGTACGGCGGCACGACAGATGGGTTGGCTACCATGGATGATGAATCTACTATTCGTAGCGAACCTAAGAAAGGTGAACTCGTCGTTCGCTGTATCAAGGATTAGGTTCTAAGTTTTGCCAAATAAATAATATGTAACATTGGGGAATATTGCCTTTTTTGCATTTGTTTTGCTATATTTGACACGTAAAATTTTTAATACCTTAAAAGGAAGGTTAATCATGGCTAGAAAGAAGATTGCACTTGTTGGTGCAGGTCAAATTGGTGGTACAATGGCTCTCGTGCTCGCGCAGAAGCAGCTTGGCGATGTCGTGCTTATCGACATTCCGCAGACTCAGGGCATGCCGAAGGGCAAGGCTCTCGATATTATGGAAGGCCGCTCCGTCATCAACTCGTCCGTCGATCTTCAGGGTTCTACCGACTACGCCGACCTCAAGGGTGCAGACGTGGTTATCGTCACCGCCGGTTTCCCGCGTATGCCGGGCATGAGCCGCGACGACCTTTTGGACAAGAACTGCGGTGTTATCAAGACTGTTGCAGAAGCTATCAAGGCTAACGCTCCGGACGCTTTCGTCATCGTCATCACGAACCCGCTCGACGCTATGGTTTACAACATGCAGAAGCAGTCTGGCCTCCCGGCAAACAAGGTCATCGGTATGGCTGGCGTGCTCGACTCCGCTCGTCTCGCTTGCTTCGTTGCTGACGAACTTGGCGTGTCTGTCGAAGACGTGAAGGCTCTCGTTATGGGCGGCCACGGCGACACGATGGTCTCCATCATGGAATGCGTTTCTGTCGGCGGTATTCCTGTTTCTCAGCTCATGAGCAAGGAAAAGTTTGCTGAACTTGCAAAGCGTACCGCTGGTGCAGGTGGCGAAATTGTGAACCTCCTCGGTCGCGGTTCTGCTTTCTACAGCCCGGCAACTTCTGCTATCCACATGGCTGAAGCTTACCTCCTCGACAAGAAGAGCGTGTTCTCTTGCGCTGCCATGCTGAATGGCGAATACGGCGTGAAGGGACTCTACTGCGGCGTGCCGGTTGTCGTCGGTGCAAACGGTGTCGAAAAGATTCTCGAAGTCTCCATGAACGCCGAAGAAAAGGCTGCATTCGACAAGTCCGTCGATGCCTGCCGCAAGAACGCTGAATGGGTTGACGCTCACACCTAACCGTTCGCGCTAGAATAAGGATGAAAAACTCCTTACGCGCTCACTCTCGCAAAAAGCGTGCAAAACGAGTGTCGCAAAATTATGCTTGCATAATTTTCCTCATAGAGGATAACTCAACTAAGAAACTAAAGTTTCAAGTTTCGTAAATATGACCAAGTGCAGCCGCGGACGCTAAAAGCGTCAATCGCCCTCGGTTAACACCCGAGGGCTTTTTGCATGATAATTCCAGAAAAAGCCAAATTATGCTACCAAAAAGACAGAATAGGTGCATTTGGTAGCATAATTTTAGGATAAATTAGATGAAATCGTTGACAATTTGATGAAAATTTGTAAAAATATGCTACCATATTTCGATTATTTCTTGATTTGGTAGCATGATTAGCTTGTTGTTCGTTGATTTTATTTCGTATAAAGTTGAAAAAATGCTACTAAATGAGTGATTTATGCTTGTTTAGTAGCATTTTTTGCGAAAAAATCACTTCAGCACAATTTTATTCGTAAAATTAGCAGTCTTTCCGTTGACGCGAACAAGATAAATTCCGGCATCGAGGTGAGCGAGGGTGAGCGTCGAAGTTGCGCTTTCTATCGTACCTTTTACGACAACTTGACCGAGCGAATTCATGACTTCGGCGGTTCCTGCATCAACGCCCATGAAATGGAGCGTGCGTCCCAAAAGAATCGTTTTAGCCACAGTTCCATGAAGTACTGCGGTTCCGCGAACGTTCTTGATTTCTGTTTTGTCTGATTTTTCGCAGGTCTCTGGGCAAGTCCCATCCTTCGGACCGATGGCACAGAAGTTGAATTTGTACTCACCAGGTTCTCCTTTGATAAAGAAACGGACAGCCAGAAGTTGTTTGGCGATGTCTTCTCCGCCTAATATTGTATTGCCTTTGTACGAAGATGGTTGCTTGAAGTCCGACCATGCTAGAATAGCTCTGTTGCCCGTTTCGGATGCTGGGAGATTCGTTTGAGGAGGCGCAACGTAATTGCCAAAATCATTAGTTTGTTCGTTTACCAAATCGACAATCAAATCTTTGTCAGAAGTGTAAGTAACGCATATTCCACCCCAAGATGATGCGTCTGGCTCGTATGTTTTTTCAACCTCTCCATATAGACCTTTTACTTTAACTGCTAAACTAAATGCGATTCCCACGGAAGCGGGGGAGTTGGCGTTTTTTGCCGTGTCGAGAATTGCTGTTCCGCACACGCCTCCACAGTACCTAATGACTTGGTCTAGGCGGTGCACCGTTGGTTCGGGAGTGACCAATGCTGGCATAAAATCAATTTTTGTGTATCTGACATTGTTGTCGATGAACCAGGACCAATAACCATAGACATCTTTGTCGGGAACAAGTCCCGTTTCAATTTGTGGATTGCCTTCGGCTCCGATCCACGTTTTAAAGGAATTTGCCGCAAATGCCGTTGCTGTTGATGCTGCAAGCAATATTGCTGCAAGCCTGATTTTTCTATTCATAATCCACCCTCCAATGTTTAGTTTAATATAATAAAAAAGCCTCCGAATTTTATTCGGAGACATTTCATTTTTGTTTGATTTTTTTACGGCCCTTACGACTTATAGCCGAACCAGTAACCGATGTTAAGATTGATGCGGCTATAGGACCAGTTAAAGAACTTGATTCCATAAGAAGTTTTTTCCTTGTAAAGATCCGTGAGTCCGTGGGTGTATTTAAGGCTAATTTCAAAACCATCGAATGTCGCGCCAAGACCGCCGGTAAGTCCTAAATTAAGGGCTTTAGGTTCAAAAATTTTTTCAGCAGCTTCGTCGTACACGTTAATCCCTAAATTGAATTTTTCGAAAAGGTTGAAATTGAATTCAAGACCAAACTCCGTAAAAAAATAATTGGTGATGTAGTAACGAGCCGTTAGGGGGAGGACTAATCCTAACGAATAATTGTTTTCATAATCTTCCGATACCAATATAACATCGCCCTCATCATCAACAGATGTTCCGACTGTAGTTTCATCGTCGTCTCTATGCGAACAGAAACGGAAATGAACTCCAAATGCCGGATGGATTACAAAGTTTGGAGTGATAGCAATCATCGCGTTGTATGTTAATGCCGTGTATATCCTAGAACCCATAAAAGAACCGAAATCTGGTGAATATTCACCTCTAGCGATTTCGAAACCTTCTGAAAAATGAATGCCCGAAATAAAAGGCTTGTTGACGTTTGCGAACGCATTGGACGCAAACGCCAAGAGGGTTGCTGCGATAAAAATAATTTTTCTCATGTTATTCCAAATTGAATAGAATTTTTTTGATAAATGATAGTAAAAAATGATAATTTTTTGAAAATGAATTTTTAGAGGTGACCTTTACTTGTTGACAAAAAAACATGGATTTTCAATGTGGATTTTAGAGCGAGGGCATCTTTTTTGTTATAATAATAGTAAGGGTTGAAATCTTTGTCGCATTGGTGGAGACTAGCGGCAGCATTTTGTTTGGAGTAAAAATGATCAAAAAATTCCTTGTGTCCAGTGTCGTGCTAGGAGCTGTGCTCAGTGCGGCGTGTTTTGCGCAGGACAAAAACCTGCATATTTACCTTGCATACGGGCAGTCCAACATGTCCGGGCAAGCTACAGTTACCGATCAAGACCGTGTAAAGGATCCGCGATTCTTGGTGCTGCGTGCGGCAAAACATTCCGGGCAGACGGTAGGCGAGTTCTATCCGGCGGCACCTCCGATGGGGCATAGCCAATCCAAGGCCGGTATCGTCGATTTCTTTGGTCGCAAGATGGTCAAGGAACTCCCGGATAGCATCAAGATTGCCGTAGCGAATGTCGCGATTGGCGGACAAAGTATTGACCTGTTCGACAAGGATCGCAATGCGTCTTACGTACAAAATGCAAAGAATAAGGGTGATACGTGGTGGATTCAGTATCTCGATGAATATGGCGGCGATTTGCACAAACGTGTTGTCGAAATGGGAAAGATTGCAAAGCAAAAAGGCGTCATCAAGGGATTCCTTTTCCATCAGGGTGAAGCGGATTACCAAATGAAAGATTGGCCGCAGCGCGTGAAAAAAGTGTATGATCAGTTCATTGAAGAATTGGAACTCGACCCGGAAAAGACTCCGATTCTGATTGGCGAACTTGCGCCTACGGGTGATCTTGGCTGGCGAAACGATGCCGTAAAAGAAGCTGCAGATCTCATTCCGAACGGCCATTTGATTTCGGCTCAGGGCTGCCCTGCGTTAAAGGAAGCTAGCTACACATTGCATTTTACGCGTGAAGGCTACCAGACTTTTGGCGAACGCTATGCCGATAAAATGCTCGAAATTCTCAAGTCGCAAGAACCCGCGCCCGACACGTCCAAGAAGGATACATCTAAAGTAGATACGCTTAAGACGGATTCAACGTCACGCGATACGACAGCGAAGGATAGCACGGATGCTATTCGAAATTTGCCGCGATTGCAGATTACAGAAACGCAGTCGCCAAAGCTCTATTTCGATGCCCGTGAACAAACTTTGTTTGTACGATTCAAGAAAAATGGTGTAGAACACCGTTATCGTGTGAGCGGTCGAGAAAGATAGAGCGATTCTTTTGCAACCTTGCCTTAGAATGCCATAATTTCTATCTTGCGGCCCGTGAAACGGATTCATAGGACGATTGCGAAAATTCTCGTGGTAAACGGTTACTTGCCGAAGCTTGGGCTTGCGGCGGTGATTGGTTGTGTGACGGGGTTTGTGGCGGTTGCGTTCCATTACGGGCTTGACAAGGCGGTGGAATGGGTGCGTATGCCGTGGACGCTTGGACTTTTGCCGTGGTGGGTTTTTGCCGTAGTTCCAGCATTGGGAGGTCTCCTTGTCGGGCTTTTCATCCACAAGGTGGCTCGTGCTCCGGAAACGGCGGGGCAGGGCACCGACAAGATGATTTACTCCTTCCATCATCAAGGCGGGAACGTGCGTGCCCGCGTGGCTCCGGTGAAGTTTTTGGCGAGCATAGTGACGCTTTCGACGGGCGGTTCTGCGGGTTATGAGGGGCCGATTTCGCAGATGGGCTCCGGGATTGCTTCGACGATTTGCAAGTTCTTCAAGATGCCCCGGATGATGCGAGGGCAGTTTTTGCTGGCGGGAACGGCGGCGGGTCTTGGGGCGATTTTCAAGGCTCCGCTTGCGGGGGCGCTCACGTCGGTCGAGATGCTTTACCGTGAAGATTTCGAGTCGAACGCTTTTGCGACTTCGATTGTGGCGTCGGTGGTTTCGTTCACGGTCTATATTGCGTTTGTGGGCACGGCACCGATTATCGGCGGCGTGGCGGCTTTCCCGTTTACGAATGGCGTGGAGTTGTTTGCATGCGCGCTGTTGGGCGTTCTGTGCTTTCCGTTTTCGTACTTGTATGTGCGTTGTTACTATGCGTCGGAGAGTCGGTTCCGCAAGTGGGCGGTACCTGTTTGGCTCAAGCCTGCGATTGGCGGGGCGTTCATTTCGCTTTTGGTGTTGGCATATCCCGAAGTTTCGGGCGGCGGCTTTGAATTTATCAATAGCTTGATGGCGGGGCTTGTTCCGCATTCCGCATGGGGCGTGCTGCTTTTGCTTGGGATTGTGCTCGCTAAGATTGTGGCGACCGCATTGACGGTCGGTTCCGGCGGATCGGGCGGCGTTTTTGGCCCTTCGCTTTTTATCGGCGGTGTTGTGGGGGCAATGTTTGCCGGGATCTGCGAATTGCTGTTGCCGGGGCTTATCCGCATGCCGGAAATGTTCATTCTCGTCGGAATGGCGGCGTTTTTTGCTGGGGCGACGAAAGCTCCGATTGCAGGTGTCGTGATGGTCTGCGAAATGACGGGGAGCTACAGTTTGCTGCCGGGACTCTTGATTGCCGCCGTGATGCACATGGCTTTTTCTCGCAATTGGACGATTTACAAGAGTCAAGTGCTGAATAAGTTTGCGTCGCCTGCGCACCGCCGCGACATGGACCGCGAAATCATCCAAGCGTATGAGGTGATTAGTAGGCAGTAGAAAGTAGTTTGTCGATTGTTAGAGCTTTATTCTTTCGTCTCTCGTCTGTAGGCTCGTAGAGCCGTTCCTTCGTCTAATATAAGTGATTAGTGGTTGGTGATTAGGGGAAAGAATGGGCGGGGGCGCACCCAAATTGTCTCCCTGGACTTGTTTCTGGGGGCAGTTTTTTCGAAATTCTGCTACTTGATGCGTTGAAAACTGAATTTTGGTAGCATGATTTGCGGATAAATTAAACGGTTTGGGCCGGTATTCCGTCTTTATGCGATGTAAAAGTGCTACTGAAATGGTTGAATTAAAGAATTCGGTAGCATGTAACTCCATTTTCGTGGGAAAAAGTAATGAACAAAGTATAAAAAAGTGCTACCAAACAGGTTGAAAATGCTGGTCTGATAGCATAAAAACGCCAAAATAGCCTTTGCGAGTGTCCGAAACGCTCTTAACTACGTAACGAAAAAGCTCCGGAATCACCCGGAGCTTTGCAATGGAGTATAGAAATTCAAATTACGAGCAACGGAGAACTTGACCGGGGCGGATTTTTTCCGACTTGAGGTTGTTCAAGCGCTTGATTTGCTCGATGGACGTGCCATACTTGTGCGCAATTTTTCCGAGACAGTCGCCACGACGGACCTTGTAGAACTTGCTCTTTCCGATTTCCTTCAGGTAGCCGGCTTCGGCTTCTTGGAGCTTGTCTGTGTCGAGCGTGATTGAAATGTCTCTAAACGTCCCTTCGTTGAAGTCGTAAACCATTTCTGGATTGATATAGACTCCGTTGTAGCGCATTTCGAAATGCAAATGAGCACCGAACGAACGCCCTGAGTTGCCTCCAATGCCGAGCGTGTCGCCAGCCTGCAATTCATCGCCGACCTTCACCTTCCAGCGTTCAAGATGGGCGTAAAGCGTGGTGAGTCCGTTGCCATGATCGAGAATCACATAGCGACCGTAACCCTTGCGGCGGCCCTGGTTGCGAACTTTGACGACCTTGCCTGCGAATGCGGCGACGATGGTGCGATTTTCCCCGTGGCAGAGTCCAAGATCCACGCCTCGGTGCATGCGGTGCTTGCGCGGACCATAATGGCCTGCAATGCGACGACTTTCCGTCGGGATGATAGAAGTCGTCATGTCGAGGACAAAGAGCTTTTCGGGGGCACCCGTCGAGGCGGAATCGGTCGTTGCCTTGATGTCGGCATCTGCTTCGGCGTATTCACGTGCGGCTTCTTCGGAATCAACGGTGTCGATATCTTCTTTGCCTAAACCATCTGAGGACGCTTTTTGCTTGGCAGCCGCCTTCTTTGACTTGCGGGACTTACCCTTTTTGTTAGTGAAGTTGCTTTCGTTGATAAAGAACTTTCCAACGGACGGGGATTCCGCTTCTGGGGCAAATTCGGTGTTCTGGATTCCGTCGAGAGGTTCGATTAAATCCGATTTTTTAGATTCAATGAGTCGAGGAACAATTTTTCCCGCCAAAGCGTCATCTTTTGCGAAAAGCGCAATCGGCAAGATTCCTGCAATGAGTATAGTTTTAATCTTCATAAAAAAGGGGGTATATTATATATATGAATCAATTATACTCATTTTCTCCAATCTTGTCACTAGATATAAACATATTTAAATGTGACATTTTCACAATTTGTGAATTTGCGCTATTTTCGGCGATTTTTTAATGTTTTTTGTGTGTAAAAAAATGTTCAAAGTAATACAGAACAATCACTATGTCCCTTGCTTCTGCATTTTATTGAATGTATGTAAATGGTAATAAAAAGATAAACTTTTAAAATCTTAAAACCATGCGCTTAAGAGTCATTTTATCGTAAGATATGGAGTATCAAGGACTTAGCGTAAGTGACAAAAGTGAATTTTCATATAATATCATTTATTTTAATCGTAACTTTCGCATTTAGTGATTTTTTCGTTGATTTCTTCTAATTCTTCTTGATTCACATAACGTTCCAAACTGTCATTTTTTTGAAGAGCCTTGAGATAATCGTCGTCGATGCGGACTGATTCTACCGTTTCACAAGATTCATCAAATTTTCTTTCTCGATTTGGATTGTGGCACGCAGAAACTCCGTAGATCGGATAAGCTTCCATGCCAATCGCGTCTTCGTAACACCTCTTTTTCCAATCAGGAAATGAAACGTTTTGTTCGTTGTTGATAAGCGAATGGAACTTGTCTTTGGCTTTCCGTATTACTTTATTTTTGTAATTAAAATATCCGTTGTAATTTTCGATGGTCTCACAATGAACTTTTTCTGAAATGCATTTTTCTCTAAGTCCGGTGGTATCTAGCGGGGGGAACATGGCGAGCTCTTGCTCGATGTCGATGAATGGGGCGGACTTTTTTGGGGCTTCTGCTGAGGAACTTGAATTTGCAGGTGTTTCGCTGGAAGAAAAAGCTTCGCTTGATGATGAATTTTCTTTGGCAATGTTGGGCGGACCGACGGGAATATTGCTATTTGAGTCGGTGCAACTGGCCCAGAAAAATGCTGTGCACGAAAGGAATATTTTTCCCTAGAATGTTATGAATTTTCGAAAACAAGTGCGGTTCCTCCTCTTTGTTAAGATATAAAATAAATTAATTAGAGGGGAGGGCTATAAAAATTTTTTAGAATAAACGACTGACCCCGGCACAAAGGCCGGGGTGACAGTCAATACTCAAAGCGAAGCGACCTCAGAGCACCTTTGGTGCGTGCTCACTGCTCACAGCTCATCGCCCATAGCTCAAAGCACCTTAGGTGCGCGCTCTCAGCTCACTGCTCACGCCCAAAGCACTTTAGGTGCGCGCTCTCAGCTCACTGCTCACGCCCAAAGCACTTTAGGTGCGCGCTTACTGTCCTCTGCCCAAAGCCATCTTCCTACTATTTACTAATCACTGTTTACTAACCACTGTCTACTTCCTACTGCGCCTCCGCCGCTAGAACTGGAAATAAATGAACGGGCAGCTGTCTGCGCTCATGAACTGGTAAATCACGAAGATGATGAACGCCGTCGCGAAAACCATGGCAGGGAGCGGGAGCGATGCAAAGATGATGCGGTAGCGGCTCTTGACTCGTTTCGGAATCCAGTGGATGAGCATGCCTGCGATGAACACGAGGATAATGTTGATGTGCTCGTATGCAATGTCGGTGAGCGTACCCCATTTCCAAGCAGTTCCCATTTGGTGAACCATGTTCTTTGCGGTGTTCCATGCGACTTCGTTTGCTTCGGCGGGGTCGAGGTTTGAACCGGCACGGAAGAAGAGACGCGTGAACGTGATGAACACGAATGTGAGCGTCACATTCCAAGCGGTAGAAAGCCACGGCAAAGCCTTGTCGCAGAACAAATGATAGATGATTGTCGAGTAAATGCCCACGAACAGCACGCCGAACCATACGGCGGTAATCGCGCATATTGGAATCGTGTAATGCTTAAAGAGAATCGCGCTCAATGCGCAGAAGCCGAATGCGATAGATGCACGGACGGTCGCGCTGCGTTTGACCCAGAGCTTGTTGAACACTTGTCCGAAACCGTTCAAACCGCCCCAAATGATAAAGTTCCAACTTGCACCATGCCACCAACCGCCGACAATCTGCGTTGCCATGGCGTTCATGTTCGTCGTAATCGTCTTGCGGGATTCCGGCTTGAAATACGCGAAAATGCCGATGTAGAGGAAGAACACGCCGAGGGCGATGCCGACCCAGACGCTCCCCGAAAGGAGTATGGCGACAAGGCTCAAGAATCCCATCCAGAAGAACGTGCCGACGGTTGCGTTTCTGTTACCGCCAAGAGGAATGTACAGGTAATCACGCCACCAGCTCGAAAGGCTGATGTGCCAGCGACGCCAGAATTCCGTGGGGCTTTTTGCTTTGTAAGGGCTGTTGAAGTTCTGCGGCAGGCGGAATCCCATCAGGAGGGCAACGCCAATGGCGATATCTGTATAGCCGGAGAAATCCGCGTAAACTTGCAACGAGTAAGCAAACAACGCAATCAAGTTTTCAAGACCGGTGAACAGGAGCGGAGTATCGAACACGCGATCGACAAAGTTCGTCGCGAGGTAGTCGCTCAAGATAATCTTCTTTGCAAGTCCGTTCAAAATCCAGAACACGGCCATGCCGAACGCACGGCGGGGGAGGAAGAACGGCTTGTAAAGTTGCGGTACAAACTTGTCAGCACGCACAATCGGGCCTGCCACGAGCTGCGGGAAAAACGAAAGATAAAAACCGAAGTTCAGAATGTTATCGACAGCCTTGATTTTGCCTCGGTAAATGTCGATGCAGTAACTCATCGCCTGGAAAGTGAAGAACGAAATGCCCACCGGGAGGATAATCTGATCGACGAGCGAGTTTGTTCCGAACATCGCATTGCTTGCCGCCGCGAAAAAGTTATAGACGTGAAGCTCGATTCCGGTAAAGTCGTAAAGGGCGTCCAAGAAGAAGTAAGAATACTTATAGTAGCAGAGCACCAACAGGTCGATGATGACGACGATTATCATCAACATCTTCTTTTTCCACTGGATTTGCGATTTCTCTATCCATTTGCCGATGAAGAAGTTCGCTATCACGCAGAAAATCAGGATGCAAACATAACTGCCGCTCGTCTTGTAATAGAAGAACAAACTTGTTCCGAAGAGGAATGCGTTGCGGAGCAAAAGCTTGCTGTGAACGAGCGAGAATATAGCGAATACGACCGCGAAGAACCCCCAGAAGTAGAACTGCGTAAAGAGTAGCGGGGAGTTCGGGTCAAATGCGAATGTGCGAGTCAGATAGGGGATGATGTAGTCAAGCATGATGGTTGGGCTTGTAATTTGATGTTATTTTGGATGCTATTTCTTTTCCGTGGGTTGTGCATCCGGCTTTAACGGAATTTGAATTTGAGGTTGAGTAGGTTTCGACGCTTGTTGTAACACCTTGGGCATGGGCACTTCTGCTTTAGTCTTTCTTGCCGAAGCGACAGTCGCCTGCATCGGTGAATTTTTCATGGGCGTATTTTTCGGCGTCGGTGCAACTTGCTGAGCGATGGTGGCGGCTTTGACGGCTTGCGGTGTAGTCGGAGCTGTAGCTTTTGCCGCTTGTACCGCTACAGGGTCTTCGGCAGGGAGGTTTGCAATGTGGTCGAAATACGCTTGCATCAAAGCTTTGTAGAACATGTCACCGAGCAACTGGTAACCGGCTGTCTTGAAGTGGACTTTGTCTTTCTTGGCGAGATCTGCTTTTTCCCACTTAGCCATGGAGCCGAGACCACCCATGATGGAGAATTTGTCCCAAACGCCTGCCTTGTGCTTGTCGGCGAGCATAAAGAACGACTTGCGAGCCACT
>Ga0265300_10002597_pt1 | contig 15458 bp, 11 predicted proteins | sample AusTroGonzalo_MG_FD_193482 | JGI IMG/M metagenome (GOLD analysis project Ga0265300, IMG submission 193482) | Bovine rumen microbial communities from tropical cattle in Woodstock, Queensland, Australia - Gonzalo_03 | ecosystem: Host-associated > Mammals > Digestive system > Stomach > Rumen ...
CGAGTGCTCAGGAACCGACTGGCGCGAGATGTACCAGGTGTTCAACATGGGTCACCGCATGGAGATTTACGTACGTCCCGAGGTGGCAGACAAGGTCATAGCCATCAGCCGCTCGTTCAACATCGACGCACAGGTAGTGGGACATATTGAGGAAGGCAAGAAGAGCCTGACCATCAAATCGGAATTTGGAGAGTTCAATTATTAAGAACTGGATTTCCAGAAAGAAAGAATGCGAGATGCTTAAAGCGTCTCGCATTCTTTTATCCACATTGCGCTGGATGCATCACTCGGCATGCGCCAGTCTCCACGTGGTGACAGGGATACGGAACCCACCTTCGGACCGTCTGGCAGGCAGGAACGCTTAAACTGCTGCGAGAAGAACCTGCGGCAGAACGTGGTAAGCCACTTCTTAATCGTCTCACGGTCATAACAACCTGCAAGAGCAGCATCGGCTACGGTTGCATAGGCTCCGATACTGTCCGACTGGAATGCCTGACAGGCCAAGTAGTAAATCTTTTGTGGACGGAAGCCGTAACGCAGGACATAATACATGAAGAAGTCGTGCAGTTCATAGGGACCTACAAGGTCTTCCGTCTTCTGTTGGATATTGCCATCGGCATCAGCAGGTATCAACTCTGGCGATATGGGCGTATCTATCACGTCAAGGAGGGTGGACTTTGAATTAGCATCCACGTCGTTCATGGCCACATAAGTCACCAGATACTTGATGAGTGTCTTGGGCACTCCAGCATTTACACCGTACATCGACATGTGGTCGCCGTTATAGGTCGCCCAACCGAGTGCCAGTTCAGAGAGGTCGCCCGTACCGATGACGAGTCCACCCAACTGGTTCGACAGGTCCATCAGGAGCTGCGTACGCTCACGTGCCTGGGAATTCTCATAGGTGACATCATGGACCGAGGGGTCGTGACCGATGTCCTCGAAATGCTGGGTGACCGCTTTCGAGATATTGATCTCATAGTCTGTCACACCAAGCGAACGCATCAGGTTGACGGCATTGTCATGAGTACGGTCAGTAGTACCAAAGCCTGGCATAGTAACACCGATAATACCCTTTCGGTCTAAGCCAAGCTTGTCAAAGGTCTTGACGCATACAAGAAGGGCCAGCGTAGAATCAAGTCCGCCACTGATACCGATGATGACTCGCTTCGAATTGGTATGTACCAACCGTTTGGCAAGTCCCGCTACCTGAATACTGAGTATCTCCTCACAAGAGGCTTGCATATTCTCCGACTTCGGAATGAAAGGATGCGGTTCTACTTTCCGTGTCAGTTGGAAGTCTCGTGGCTCAATGGGTTTGGCAATGATCTCTTGTGCTTTTGCACAACGCTGTGCATTGATAAAAGTGGTGTTGCCACGACGTTCGGAACGCAGTCGTTCTACATCTATCTGCGCCATCTTCAACTGAGGCTGGAAGGAGAAGCGCTCACTCTCCGTAAGCAGGTGTCCATTCTCATAAACCATAGCATTGCCGCCATATACGACGTCCTGCGTACTTTCACCAAAGCCACAGCTGCTATACACGTAGCCACAGATGGTACGGGCACTCTGCTGAGCCAGCAACGAACGCAGATAGGCATGCTTGCCAATCAGTTCATCACTTGCAGAGAGATTGAATATGATGTCTGCTCCTGCCAGTGCCAGTTGGTTGCTGGGAGGAATGGGAGCCCATACGTCTTCACAAATCTCCACACCAAATTTCACACCGTAAGCCGTCACAAAGATCTTGGGCGATGCGGACAGCATCACAGGGCTGCCGGCCAGATAGACCTCTGTGTCATTCAGGTCTTGAGCCGATGCAAACCAACGTTTCTCGTAGAACTCATTGTAATTGGGCAAATACGTCTTCGGCACGACACCCAACACCACACCGTGCTGGATGACGGCAGCACAGTTCAGCAACAAACCACCAGCAACGACAGGCAAACCAACAATGGCAATGATGTCAAGCTTCCTGGTATTGTTCAACAAACGAATCAACGCCTGTTCTGCCTCGTCAATCAACAGTTGTTCACGAAACAAGTCCTGACATGAATATGCCGTGATGCACAACTCAGGGAAACAGATGATCTCAACTCCCTGTGCATCTGCATCAACAATCAGGCGTTCCAACTCCGCTACATTATAATCGGTGTCTGCGACCTTGACAGCGGGTATTGCTGCCGCTACCTGGATGAATCCGTACTTCATATCTTGGTGATTTATGATTTTAAGTATTTATATCCATAGACCGTCTCCATACTCTTATGGAATCAGTAAAGAAGAGTCGCCATAGCTCAGGAAACGGAAGTCATGAGCCAGTGCGTAGTCGTAGATTTTGTGCCAGTCGCCTTTCACGAAAGCCGAGACGAGCAGCAGTAACGTGCTCTGCGGCTGATGGAAATTTGTAACCAGCATCTTCACAATCTTATAGTCATAGCCTGGGGCAATGATAATCTGGGTTGACGAATGCAACACGTTCAACTCGTGGTGTTTCATCCATTCCAACAGTGCTTGAAGAGCATCTTTGGCCGTAATCTGTAATCCATTATCCTTCACCTGTGATCCATCATACGGTTCCCACTGTTGTACATGCAGTTGTTCTTCAGCAATATCTGGGTTGGCCAATACTTTTAAGCCCATATAGTACAGGCTTTCCAGCGTGCGCACGCTCGTAGTGCCGACGGCAATGGCTTTTGCATCGTGACGGATGAGCTTTTCCAGTGTTTCGCGACGTACGCTGATAAACTCCGTATGCATCTCGTGGTCGGCAATCCGTTCACTCTTCACAGGTTTGAAGGTTCCTGCTCCCACATGCAACGTCAGTTCCTCACGCTCGATACCATGCTCGTCAAGCGACTGCAATACGCGGTCTGTAAAATGCAGACCTGCTGTCGGAGCAGCCACACTTCCCTTGATCTTCGAATATACCGTCTGGTAGGTCGTCTTGTCGCTCTCCTGCGTCTCACGGTTCAGGTATGGCGGAATGGGCAGTTCGCCTACAGCATCTATCACTTCAGCAAAAGACATACCTCCTGTCCATTCAAACTCAATCAGCTGACTGGTGCCGTGCTCGCCAAGCCGTTTCGCCGTCAGGTTGAACCCTTCACTTTCCACCTTCAAGACACCATCCTTCCACTTCTTCAAATTTCCGACCAGACAATACCATGAGCAACGGTTCGTTGTCTGGAACATCAGTTCATAGTCGCTGGGGGCAGCAGGTTCCAGCAGGAATATCTCTATCAACGCTCCTGTTTCCTTTCGGAAGTGCATGCGTGCCTGGATGACCTTCGTATTGTTGAATACCATCAGAGTCCCCTTCGGCAGGTGGTTGGACAGGTTGTAAAAGACATCCTCCCCGACGACACCCTTATTATAGATAAGGAGCTTTGAGTGGTCGCGCTCTTTCATAGGAAACTTCGCAATGCGTTCATCGGGCAATGCGTAGTTGTATTCACTAATATGTATTTCTTTTGTATTCACAATGCAAAATTACTCTATATTTCTCGTATAGCCAAATTATTCCACATTTTTCTTCATTATCCTGATTATGTGAAAGATTAGCTTACATCATAAAACAGAAAATTCCTCGTAAATACTTACGAAGAATTTATTTGTAAACGATATTCATCACGCTACGACAGGGCTGAACAGCCAGGCACGGATGAAGGCGTAGGCAAACGTCAGAGTAAGGACGATGAGGGGAACCAAAAGCGTGCTATGCTTATAGCCGGAGGAAGTGGTACGGAACGAGGAATACGTATGGTTGCCAACCCAACGGCCATTGACATAGCGGAAGAGCGCAAAAACACTCAGGGCAACAATGGTTCCCCACAGGAGGCCTACGGTGATGTCACCAGGATAATGGACACCCAAGTACATACGCGTCCAGCAGTTGGTCAGCGAATAAATGACCATACCTACGGTAAACCAACGGTGACGTACCAACAGGCTGAAGAACAGGGCGATGCTAAAGGTATTAGAAGCATGGGCGGAAAAGAAGCCGTAGTTACCACCACGATAGCCGTTGACCACATCGACCAACGAGCCTATCTGCGGATCGTGGGTAGGACGCCAGCGGGCCACGAGGGGCTTTACAATCTCATCGTCGATGGTGCCTGCCAACAAAACACAAAGTCCTGCACTGGCCAATATCAGGACAATAGTACGCCAATTGATGTTGTTTTTTACGACAACATACAACAGCGACACATAGAGAGGAACCCACGTGCCAGCCTTCGTCAGTGTGAGTGCAACGCCGTCAATAAAGGTCGAATCGCTACCGTTCAGCATCAGTAGCAGTTGCTTGTCGAATTGAATCAGTTCCTCCATAATTACACTTCTAAATAACCTCAATAGAAGATGTTGAAATCCATCCCTCCTTACCGTCAGGCAGGCGGACTTCTTTCCAGTCCTTCATCGAGTCATCAGTAATCTCTACCTTTGTGCCCTCATGCAGCATGAAGAGATTAGTGCCGTTCTGGGCAGGCGTGCTCTTCACGGCAGTCTCTGATGCTATGACGACGGCACCCGTACGATGGGTCAGCACCTGGCTCTGGTGCCAGGCAAAGAGGTTGGCAATAAGGAAAAACAGTAACATGAAGGCAGCTCCGAAGAATCCTACCTTCTGCAAGGAGACACGGCTGGAAAATAGATATACGAGGAAAAGGACTACTCCCATGGCCAATGCCACCAGTGCCATCCATGCCCAGGAATCAACACCCATGATATTCACCAGTGAGCGATACCAGGTAACGAGGAAGAAGTCTGCACTGGGCGACAATTTGTCAGTGGTCTTCTGGCGGGCCAGTTGCAGGTTATGACGGATATCCTTGTCACCCGGTTCCAAAAGCAGTGCCCGCTCATAGTTGATGATGGCCCTTGTAAAGTTTTCCGAACGGTAATAGGCATTACCGAGGTTATAATAAAGGTCGGCACTGACACCTTCCTGTAGCAATGCCTCATATTGCTTGATGGCATCCTGATAGTGCTGACGGGCATAGGCGCTATCGGCCTCTGCTTTCGTGACAGCATGTCCCGACATCGGCAACAGCATCAACACCAGAAGCACGGCGACTGTCTTGGCGGACTTGGTATGTTTTTTCTTCATGACATCTTCAATCTTGATAATAGCTGTCATCGCAGCATCAAAGGTCTTATTCATATTACCCTTGGCATCGCCAGGAGCATAACGTTCAAACTCGCACTCATCAAGTGCTCCAATAAACTGGGCAATAGTGGCTTCATCTACATTACGTCCTGAGAGCTGCTGACTGATATTGTCACGCGACAGCTGCTCGACGGGGATGTTCAGTTTGTCACCCACATAACCCCACAAAGCACGCAGCACTTCGTCGTAGAACTCGTTCGCCTTGCCTTGTTTCATCAGTTTATCGGCCAGCTTCAGACGTTTCACTGCCACCTTGTTGGCTTTCTTGCCTCGCATCTTGCCGATATTGGCATTGTCAATAGCACGCTGACGGAAGATAACAATCAAGGAGATGAGGAGCAGGGAGATGAGGAGCAAGGCTACCCAATAGCCTGTAGAGCCGAAGAAATAGTCACCCTGCTGACGTTGCTCTGTATCACCTGTCTTGATGTAGTGGATATCCTTGTTCAACTGCTCAACATCCTGCTGAGAATTATACGATGAGTTCTGTGAACTGCCATTTCCTTTGGCAACATTGAGTTTCAAGGCTTCCGTCTTCAATGTCTTATAGGCATTCTCACGGGTGTCATAATAGACAAATTCAACAGGGGGGATGTCATAAGTACCCTGATGACGGGGCACCGCCAGGAACTCATAGGTGATACTGCCCTCCAGTCCGTTGGCTGTCAGTTTTGTCTTTTCGTTCTGTTTGGCATCATACTTATCAAAGTCCTGGGGGAAGTTGACCACAGGCTCCTTGAGGAGTTTCATATTACCTGCACCACTGACGGTAATACGCAGCGTTACAGGGTCGTTAGCTTTCACCTCGGTCTGGTCGAGCGAAGCCTTGATATTGAACTGTCCCACTCCTCCTGAGAAGTTGGCCGGGCGCTCAGGCAACGGCAACACTTCGACACTCAATCCTGGTGCCTTGATCTGCTTCTTCACTTCCACATAGCTGGAGCCACCATTAAAGAATGCCTCGAAGGGGTCGATATCCGGATTCGCCTGAACGACGACACCCTCGAAGGTGATGGGTGGAATCTCCAGCTTACCCGTCATCTGCGGGAACATCACGTACTGACTCCACGTCACCGTACGATAGGGTTTGCCGTTGACGTTCTCAATCGTAAACTTCTTCTGCTGAGGAAGGGCTATCTCTTGCGAATAAAAACTCTTGAGGTCAGGCATCTTTCCGTTTAGCGATGTCAGGTCAACCAACGTGTAAACCTTATAGGTCAGAAGTATCGGCTCCTGCTCATGCACACGGTTCTTGTTGGCACTGACCTTGATAAACAGGTCACTACCAGAAATAGGCGTACCTGCAGAACGGATACCAGATGACGACTGGCGCTGCTGACGCTGAGAACCTGCATGTCCCTGTGCCTGTCCAGACACCTTAATGCGGATGCTATTGGAAGAAATCTGCTTACCGTTTACCGTTGCCCGTGCAGGCGGAATGGTGAACGTACCGTTGTCCGTAGCGCTGAGGATGTAGGTATAAGTGATGGATGACGAACTGCTGGTGCGGCCGTTAATCATCTGAAAGCTTGACTGACGCGATGTGCTAGGGCCCATCAAAACCTCCAACTCGTTCGGAATGTTACCAGCACGGAAGCCTTCCACATCGTCCGAATTGATGGTATAGGTCAGTCGGAACTGCTCACCGACGGCAACCTGCGACGGGGCGCTGCCAGAGATGCTTTGCGCTACAACACGGCTAAATGACACATGATAAATGATAAATGATAAAACAATTACCATTAACCATTGACCATTGATCATTGACCATTTATTTTTCATTACACAATTCTTTATCATTTTTCGTTTATCATTTCTCATTTAGGACGAAATCAGTCTTACCAGTTCTTCTGCAAACGGCGACGTCCCTGCTGGCGTTGCTGTTCCTGCATGCGCTGCTGTGTCTGACGTTCCTGCTGCAGGGCGGCGTTCAGGAGTTGTTCAGCATTTTCCTTGCTCATCTGGGGCTTCTGCTGTTGCTGCTCTTTCTTCTCATCCTTCTTATCGTCCTTGTTCTGCTGCTGTTGCTGCTGGTCTTGCTTTTGATCCTTCTTCTCATCCTTCTTGTCGTCACTGCCACCACCACCTTGTGGCTGGTTCTTCAACTGACGCTTGCAGAGTTCCAGATTATAACGGGTCTGGTTGTCATGCGGGTTCAGTCGCAGCGCCTCCTTATAGGCTTCAATGGCATCCTTGAACATCTGCTTGGTCTGACAGACGACGCCGATGTTATGATACGAGAGGTATCTACGCAGCGGATTCTTCTGTAGCTTGGCAGCTTCCTGGAACTGGACGACAGCCGCAGAGTCCTTCTTCTGTGCCATCAGGGCATTGCCCAAGTTATAAACGGCCTGGGGATTCTGTTTGTTGGCCTCAATAGCCTTTCGATAGAGCACTTCCGCATCGGCATACTGGCCTGCACGGAAGAGCTTGTTGCCCTGACGAATGTAGCGGCGGTCGCTCTGGGCAGACATGCTCATACCGACCATCAGCAGTACCAACACAGCCAGTGTCTTGCGGGCACCAAAGAAACGCACATTCCGGAACAACGGATTCTTACGCTCTAACAATACAACCTCAAGAATGAGTAGCAGGAGAGCCGCCAATGCAAACCACACGAAGTACTCGTCGTAACTATTATACACCTCTGCAGATATTTCCTTCTTTGAGAGTTTATCCAGTTCATCATTCAACTGTTCCTGAGCAGCATAACCATTCTCCACATGGATGTAAGTACCACCGCCAGCCTGTGCAATCTGCTTACACATATCCTCGTTCAAAGCCGACATGACGGTATTACCTGTCTCGTCAATCATATACTTACCTGTTGACGGGTCTGGGATAGGAGCACCGCCCGTTGAACCGACGCCCAGCACATAGACACGCATGCCACGTTTCTTAGCTTCTTCGGCAGCCTCAATGGCTCCTCCTTCATGGTCTTCACCATCGGTAATCACAATGATAGCCTTACCCACCTGGTCGTCCTGACTGAAACTGTGGACAGCCATATCAATGGCTGCAGCAATGTCGGTTCCCTGCGTGCCAATCATTGAGGGGTCAATACTGCTCAAAAACATTTTGGCCGACACATAGTCACTGGTCATGGGCAGCTGTACGAAGGCATCGCCGGCAAAGACGATGAGCCCTATCTTATCGTTCGAGAACTTGTCCACAAGGTTCTCCACCATCATCTTCGAACGGTCCAGTCGGCTTGGCGTCACATCCTTTGCACGCATGGAGTTCGAGATATCCATGGCGATAATGGTTTCAATGCCCTTGCGCTTCTCAGTTTTGGTGCCCGATCCCCAATGGGGACGTGCAAAGGCCACGATGAGCAGGGTAAGCGAGCCTAACAGTAAGCCATATTTGGCAGCGGCACGCCAGCGTGACACATCGGGCATGAGCTGACGCACCAATTCCGGGTCACCGAACTTACGTAACTTATGCTTCTGACGCAGATGCATCAGAAAATAGACGGCCATCAGCACTGGTATCAGCAACAGCAGCCAGAGGTATGCGGGGTCTTCAAAATATCTGTTCATGACGGTATCCTCCTAAATATGGTGACACGTAGTAACAACTCAAGCAGCAGCGTCAGGATAGCAGCAAGAGCAAAGGGCTGGAAAGCCTCATATTTCTTACTATACTGCTTGACATTGAGTTTTGTCTTTTCCAACTGGTCAATCTCCTTATAGATCTGCTGCAGTTCACGGGTATTGGTGGCACGGAAGAATTTTCCATCCGTAGCATTGGAAATGTCGTTCAGCGTCTTGGTATCAATCTCTACGGGCAGGTTGACATACTGTACGCCATTGCCTACCGGCATCGGATAACGTGCCGTGCCGTTGGTGCCCGCACCGATGGTATAGACACGTATGCCCAAGCTCTTGGCTATCTCGGCAGCAGTCATCGGCGAGATGTCGCCCATATTGTTCGAACCGTCGGTCAGCAAGATGACGACCTTGCTCTTGGCCTTTGAATCCTTCAGTCGGGCAACAGCATTAGCCAGTCCCATACCAATGGCCGTACCATCCTGTATGAGTCCGCGCGCAGCAATATCGGCACGTACGCCATGCAGCAGGTTCAGCAACGATGCATGGTCGATGGTCATCGGGCATTGCGTGAACGACTCACCGGCGAAGATGGTCAGTCCTATGTTATCGTTTGGACGGTCTGCAATGAACTCCGCCGCTACCTTCTTGGCCGCCTCAATACGGTTCGGGCTCAAGTCTTCTGCCAGCATTGACGTCGAGACGTCCATCGCCAGCATGATGTCAATTCCCTCGATGGTCCTGTCTTTCCATGAGTTGCTGGTCTGCGGACGTGCCAGGACAAAGACGATGAGGACAAAGGTAGCAATGCGAAGCAACAGCTGCAGGGGCATCAGCGCCACCTTCCAGCTGCGCGGAGCATAGCGATACGCATTCGTATCGCTCATGCGCATGGTCGGCTCACTCTTTTTCCTGAACATCAGATACCATATTATATAAGGTATCAGCAACAGGAGCAGTAAGAAGAATCCTTTATTGATAAATTCCATGTTTTCAGTACTTAATTATTGTCTCACACCACCACTAACTGCCATACTTCATATACGACATAGGCCAGTAGGACGGCACATACGACGGCAATGACAGAGATGACGGCCTTGAGCAAGCGACGTGTCTTGACGGAACGCTGATCTTCCTTCGACAGCTGCGGGCGTACCACTTCCTGTGTTGGCAGGTGCTCGGCCTTGGTGCTGTTAATGAAGTCAACTGCTGTCACCAGATTCATGTCGTTCTCATTGATGAGTGTCGAATACTTGGCAAACTTCACGAGGTCGGCTGTCTGGAACAATGCACGCAACTCGTCGAGTGCCTTCTGGTCGCCCTGACGCATCAGGCGGTCGATAATCTCCGAACTGGTCATCTCCATAGCAGAGAAGCCGTAACGTTCCTCGATATAGCGGCGGATGGTATCTGTCAGTTTCGTGTAGTACTCCTTCTGGTTCTCCGAGTTCTGCATCTTCTCGGCCTTGATTTGCTCAATCTCCTTCATGGCCTTCTGGTGCGGCAGCAGTTTCTTCACCACCTTGGCATAGGTGATGATGGGCTTGTTGTCGCGTAGGCGAAGATAGAGGTAGTAGCCCAGTGCCATGAGCACAAGCATCAACACGCTCAGCCAGAACAGCGAGCTCCACTCACTCCACAGGAACGGATTATCCTGCACGTCCTTCGGACCGTAAAACGTCTCGTAGTGAGTGGTATCGACTTCTATGCCGATAACCTTTAGCGCCAAGCTCTTGCTCTTCACCGTATCACCGTTGACAAGCACAGGGAACGGTGGCAGATAGTACAGGTTCTCGTCGAACGAAGTCAGTGTGAGCACCTGCACGTTGGGTTGCGGCTGTTCTGCCTCTATAAACTCCACGCCGGGCACCAGCTGCTGTGTCCGCTTGTATTGCGGAAACACAATAGTGGCACCTTCAGGAGCTGTCACAGTCAGCGTCACATGCGTCTGTTCACCCATCAGTATCTCGATGGAGTCGATGCGGGCCTCTACTGATTGCGCCACTGCGTGGCTAAATGGTAAATAATAAATGATAAATGATAAAACAATTACCATCAACCATTGACCATTGACCATTGACCATATATTCTTCATTTCCGACTCTTTCTCAATTATCATTTCTCATTAATCATTTAACAGCGGAGCTGCGCTTAGCTTCGTTGTTTGAAAAGCATCATCAGTGCCTTCACGTAGTCTTCGTTGGTAGCAATGCTGACATGATCGACATTGCTCTTGTTGAAAGTCTCCTTCAGTGTAGCCTGGCGCTGCAGGAAGTACTGCGTATGCGCCTGACGCAAACGGCTGCTGCTGGTATCGATGTACTGCTCGTGTCCCGTCTCGGCATCTACCACCCTCAATAGTCCGATATCGGGCAGGGTCTTGGCACGCTGGTCATATACCTGAATGGCCACCACATCGTGTTTGCGGTTGCAAATAGTCAACGGCTGCAGGAAGTCCTGGCGGTCGTAGAAGTCGCTCAGCACAAAAGCCGTACAGCGTCGCTTGGCCACACTGGTCATGAACTCCAATGCTCCGCGCACGTCAGTACGACGGCTCTCCGGCTGGAAGTCCAACATCTCGCGGATGATATACAGGATGTGCTTGCGGCCTTTCTTCGGCGGTATGTACTTCTCAATATGGTCGGAGAAGAACACGACACCAATCTTATCGTTGTTCTGGATGGCCGAGAAAGCCAGCGTAGCAGCTATCTCAGTCACCATATCGCGCTTCATCTGACGCTGGGTACCGAAGTCAAGACTTCCGCTGACATCAATGAGCAACATGACGGTCAGTTCACGCTCCTCTTCAAACACCTTCACATAAGGACGGTGGAAACGGGCGGTCACATTCCAGTCAATGTCGCGCACATCATCACCGAACTGATACTCGCGCACCTCCGAGAATGCCATACCACGTCCCTTGAACGCCGAATGGTATTGACCTGCAAAGATGTTCGAGCTCAGACCGCGAGTCTTGATCTCTATCTTGCGAACTTTCTTGATGATTTCAGATGTCTCCATCAGGGCACTTCGACCTTATTGATAATCTTTGATACAATTTCCTCGCTGGTCACGTTGGATGCCTCAGCCTCGTAGGTCAGGCCAATACGGTGACGCAGCACGTCGTGAGCCACAGCACGGACATCCTCAGGCACCACATAGCCACGGCGCTTGATGAAGGCGTAGGCACGGGCAGCTTTGGCCAGATTGATGCTGGCACGCGGCGAACCGCCGAAGGAAATCATGTCTTTCATGTCCTTCAAGCCGTAACGATCCGGATAACGGGTAGGAAAGACAATGTCTGCAATGTACTGCTCAATCTTCTCGTCGATATACACCTCACGTACCACGGCACGCGCACGCAGAATCTCGTCAGCCGTTGTCACGGGAGTAACGGTGGGCAATGCACCTGCAATGTTCTCACGGATAATCTTCTTCTCCTCTTCCAGTGTCGGATAGTCAATAACGACCTTCATCATGAAACGGTCAGTCTGTGCCTCAGGCAGCGGATAGGTTCCCTCCTGTTCGATGGGGTTCTGAGTAGCCATCACGAGGAACGGGCTGGGCAGTTCGAAGGTCTCACTGCCGATAGTGACCTGTTTTTCCTGCATAGCCTCCAGCAGTGCGCTCTGCACCTTGGCAGGAGCACGGTTGATTTCGTCAGCCAACACGAAGTTAGCGAACACAGGTCCTTTCTTTACCTGGAACTTCTCGTCCTTCTGCGAGTAGATCATCGTACCGATGACGTCAGCCGGCAACAGGTCAGGTGTAAACTGTATGCGCGAATACTTCGCGTCAATGAGTTGCGAGAGGGTCTTGATGGCCAACGTCTTTGCCAGTCCTGGCACACCTTCGAGCAAGATGTGTCCGTCGCTCAACAGCGAGATGAGCAACGAATCTACTAAGTGTTTCTGTCCTACGATGACGCGGTCCATGCCCGTCGTCAGATTTGTTACGAATGCGCTCTGCTGCTCAATTCGTATGTTCAGTTCTCTAATGTCAATAGCTTCTGCCATAATATCATTATTTGATTATACTTCTATTTTAAGGTGCAAAAGTACAGAATTCCTATTGGATAACGGAAAAACAGAGCCTAATAAATATTAAAAAAGTTTCCTAAATCTTATAATTTAAGAAACTTTCTCACTCTTAAGCCCTGCTTTACAGAGTCATTAACGGTTTTACTGGCGTTTTTTCTTCTTCAACTCCAGCTTAGGAACCTTTATGACCTGCCCTTCTTTCAGTTCTGTATTCGACTTGATGCCGTTGAAGGCTTCAATATAACATTCCATGTCAGGACCCAACGTGCGCTTGGCAATGCGCGATGTCGTTTCTCCGGCACGAACCTTGATAGTATAGTCCTCACCCACAATACGATAGGCACCATAGCGCAAGCGCGGATCAGCGTTAGCATACTTGTCCTCTGCATCGTTGACGGGAGCAGGCTGCTCAGGTTTCGCCTTAACCTCTGCCGGCTTAGCCTCTTCCTGTTTTTCCTCAACAGGCTTTGGTGCCTCTGGCTGAGATTTCCGGAGTGCAGTGGAGTCAACGGCAGTTTCAACAGAATCCACCACTACTGTATCGTCAGGATATTCTGGCTCACCCACAACCTCTGCCACCTCTGTCACCACTGTATTCTGTCGTACCTGCCGGGTTCCGAAATAGTAGCCGCCTGCCGCTGATGCAGCCATCAGCACAAGTGTCAGCAAGGCCCATGGCCACCTGCTCCTTGGCTCCTCATGATATTTGGAGGATTGGTATATAAAGACAGGCTCGGGGACAGGGGGCTGCTCTGCGGACTCTTCCTGCGGTTCCGATTCTGCCGTTGATACAGGTTTTTCGGGCTGTTCTATTGATACAGGTTCTTCCACTGGGGCGGATTCTTCTGCCGACTCAGACTCTTCCAGAGGGGTTGGCTCTTCTGTCGCCATAGATTCTTTCGGCTGTTCAGGCTCAGGGGCAACCTCCTGAGCTGTCATCAGTGGTACAGGCGTAGCAACAAATTCCTGCAATTCCTCTGCATCATTCTGAGGCTCTTCTGCTTCATTCTTGGAATCTTCAACCTCTTCCTGTACAGCATTTACCTCCTCCTGTACATCCTGGGGTTCCTCCTGCAGCTCTTCGGTATTCTGAGACACTTCGACTTCTTCCTGTGGAGCCTTGGGCTCCTCCTTCATGTCATCAAAATCCACTCCTTCGTTTAGTACGACGGTCTCGAACTGCGAGAAGGGTTTGTTCACCAGTTCCTTCATCGTCGCATCAGGGGTAAACGTCACTTTCTGGTGTCCCTGTATCAGAACTCGCTCACCAGTCTTCACGCTGACGCTCTCACGGGCTTCAACATCTACAATCTTGAACGTGCCAAGGCCACGTACCTTCACCAAGCCGTCGCGTTCCAGGCCGTCGCGTATCACACTGAACATCATGGCAGCAAAGCGCTCTGCATCACGAGCCTGCAGACCGTTCTTCCCGACAAGGACACGGGCAATCTCTTGTATTGTCTTCTTCTCCATCACTCCTGCCCTCCATTTTTAATTTTGTCTTTCCATGTGACGCTGGGCTTGAATCCCAGCACCAGTTTGGGAGGCACCAACATACGCTGTCCCGTCGAGGGATTCACCATGATGCGTTCCAATTTCTTCTTCACTTCGAACGAACCGAAAGTAGGTACCAGAACGGCATTGTCCTCCAGGAACGTGTCGCTCATTGCGTTCACCAGATTGGTCACCAACCGCTGTGTGTCGGCTGCAGAATACTGCATCCGGCTTGATAGCTCATTGATAAAATCCTTGTTGTTCATAATTATCTCAAGGTTCAGAAATTTGTTGTTCCGTATAAGTCGAATTCTTCCGAGTCTGTCATTTTCACATCGTAAAACTGTCCAACGGTCAATTGTTCGCTGGCAGCTATCAGCACCTCGGGGTCAACCTCGGGCGAGCAATATTCTGTACGACCGACGAAGAAGTCGCCTTCCTGACGGTCGATGATGACACGCATCACCTGCCCTACCTTCTCGGCTTCCATCTCGGCTGCAATGTTCTGTTGCAGGCGCATCAGACGGTCCAATCGTTGCTGTTTCAGCTCCTCAGGCACATCGTCCTCGTAGAGCTTGGCCGAGGGAGTGCCCTCTTCCTCGCTGTAGGCAAAGGCGCCCATGCGCTCAAAACGTGCCCAACGCACGAAGTCCAGCAGTTCGCGGAAGTCTTCGTCCGTCTCGCCCGGGAAACCAACCATCAGCGTAGTACGCAGGCAGATGCCAGGCACTTCGCGACGCATGGTCTCTATCAGGTTGTAGGTCTCCTGCTTGGTGATATGTCGCTGCATGCGAGTCAGCATGGAGTCGCTGATGTGCTGCAGGGCAATATCCAGATACTTGCAGACATTCTTCTTCTCACGCATCACGCGCAAAAGATCCATGGGGAAGTGTGTGGGATAGGCATAGTGTAGCCGAATCCACTCTACGCCCTCTATGTCGGCCATCCGTTCCACCAACTCGGCAATGTGCTGGTGTCCGTCGATGTCAATGCCGTAGTAGGTCAGTTCCTGTGCAATAACCTGCAGTTCCTTCACACCCTGGCTGACCAGCCAGCGAACCTCGTCGAGAATCTCCTCCACCGGACGGCTCCTGTGGCGACCGGTTATCAGGGGAATGGCACAGTAGGCACAATGGCGGTCACAGCCCTCCGAAATCTTCAGGTAGGCATAGTGAGAGGGAGTGGTCAGTTTTCTGAATGGAG
>Ga0265300_10002598_pt1 | contig 15454 bp, 8 predicted proteins | sample AusTroGonzalo_MG_FD_193482 | JGI IMG/M metagenome (GOLD analysis project Ga0265300, IMG submission 193482) | Bovine rumen microbial communities from tropical cattle in Woodstock, Queensland, Australia - Gonzalo_03 | ecosystem: Host-associated > Mammals > Digestive system > Stomach > Rumen ...
CCACGCCTTAAACACTGGGGTAACGCGGTCGGACTCGCTCTTCCACTCCGGTATGTCGTTAACGCCGATAAGCAAGAGCGCAACATCCGGCGTACCCGCCTGTATCGCGAGAGTATCGACGTTCTCAGAGAGGTTGCTGCGGTGGGCGAGCGTCGTCGGGCCAGCCGTCGCGCCGTGCTTCGCGGAATGCCACTTATACTGGTCTGTGAGCGGAGTGCCTGTCGGGTCAACGGAATTGTAGCCGTTGCTGAGTCCATATACACCAGTGGACCTGACATTGTAGCCGAGCATCTCCAGCTTCTGGTAGAGGAGGATACGGTAGTTCGCGCCTGTCGCCTGGGCGTTGAAGCCCTCGGTGATGGAGTCGCCGTAGCACCAGACGACGAGCGGCTTGCGCGCTGCCTGCTTGGCGGTGTCGTCAACGCGCAGGTAGATGCCCCTCGCGCCATAGATGAGGCGTGCAGAAAGCCCTTCCGCGAGTCCGTCCGTCACGAGCGTGCCGACCTTGCCGTATCCGGCGCATTGGGTCGTGTACTGCTGCGGCGTAGTCCATGTGGCGAGAGGATACGTGCCCTCTGTCAATTCGGAGGCGTTGGCAATGGCGATCGTGCCGGAGGACGAAAGCGTGCCAACGTTCAAATATTCGCGCGGCGTATCGCTGGCCGTAAAGGTCCAGGTCGTGTTGTCAGAGATGTTGACAGTGTCGCCGTCTTCCGGATTCGGGATATAGCGAATCTGATCAGGTGTGTAGTAGCCGTTGAAGACGACGATCTTCTCGATCTCAAGACCGGCGAAAGGCACCATGTCGTTGGCGCTTGCCGCCATGCCGGAATTGCCGCCAATACCCAACTTGGTCAACGTAATGTTAGAGAACTTGATACCGCCATCTGAAACAGTGCCGCCGGTCATAGCATCCAGTGAATCACCGACATAGGCCATGCACTGCTGCCCGTTGTCCCTTGCGCACAGCACATATCCGCCAGTCGCCGACAAGACAGGCGCAGTGCCGAAATCATAAGGCTTGGTGTTGTCAGTGCTAAAGTTGCGATAAACGGCCAGCGTCTTGTCCGACTTCGTGTAGACGCCGACATCAAGCCCGACAGCGGCCATGCCGCCGAACGCGACAACAGGCGCATTCGTCACGTTTGACGCGGCCCTGTACTTGATGAGCACCGTCATCTTTGTGCTGTTCGCCGCAGTCGTATCGATTATAGCCGCTGCATCGCCAACAGTGAGGACGCCACCGAAGGCATCATCCTTTGCCGCCGTCGTACCGCTGACGGAGAGCGAATAGTCGCCCTTCGTAGTCGTCTTGAAGTCGTTGACCCAGCTCGCGACCGGCTCTACCACGTAGCGGTCGGAATCCTCGGGCTTAACCGCACCATGCGCCGGGAACTTGTAGTTCGCGATTACGTTCGTCGCGACCCATTCGTCAAAGAGCGCGACGCTCTTGATGATCATCCCCTGCCACGGCTTCGTACCGGCGACGGTCGGTCCGCCAACACCGATAGCGGTTATCTCTTTGTCGGCACCAGTGAACCTCAAACCGGTTTTCTCGCCACCAACAAGCGCGGAGAGCGTTTCGCCAGAATATACCGCTGTACCGTGGTCGCCACTATTTGGAGTTGTGGTCCAGTTGGAAATAAGAACATACCCTTCCTGCGGCATGGTCTGCGCCGGGGAGGAGAAAGCGTAACCTGTGGTGATGGACGAACCATTTAGCCAGTATCCATCAAGCGAGGACGAACCGCTTTGAGCCACACGCGCACCCATGTCGTATGTCGAGAATAGCGACACAGGAACAGACTGGGCGACCGGCGCACCTCCGGCAGGCACCGAATACTTCACCAGCATCGTCATCCTTGGGAGCGTCCCGGAAGGAACCGCGACTGTCGCGCCAAGTGTGGTGTCGTTGCCGATTACAATCTGCCCGTATTCGTTCGTCGTGTTTCCGTTGAGCGCGAACTCCAATCCGCCATGCGCGCTCCTGTCGTCGCCGAACTCGCCCGCGACCCAGACAGCTATCGGCGCAGGGCCTTCATACTCAGGTTCGTCAGGGCGAATCAGCGTCAGGCTATAGAATGCATAGCCATCTGCCGATTCCGTCGTCGCCAACGTGCCAGGATTGTAGACAGGGGTAAGGGCTTGTCCGAGCGTGGAGTTTGCCTTCCATTTGACTTCGGTCGCCTTCACATATATATCGCCATCCTCTTGCGCGAATTCAAGGCAGATCGCCTTGATGATTGGCGTGCTTCCATCGTATTCACCATCAATCTGCGCCTCGCAAGTCATCGTTGAGCCACCATTGACGAAATTGCAGAATGTCGCGTCCTTGCCTTTGTTCACTACCCAACCGCCACTGAACTTGCCGCCCAATGTCGCTGCCGTCAACTGATCCAAAGTCGCGTTCTTAAACGCCAACTGATACTCGCTAGTCACAAAATCTTCCGACTCTTCCAATGGCGTCGCATCGGGGTCGACAACAGGGTCGGGATCGTCGTCCGGCACCACTTCAGCATCAATCAGTTCCTGCCCGGCGGCAAAGTCGTAGAACTTGAGGAAGTCAATAAGTGCATTTGCATCGTCGCACGGTTGGTACGAAGTATTGTTGCCATTCTTGACAGATCCTACCTGAAACTCCTTGGACACGGACACAGTCGCTGATTCGTCAACCTTCAACACGCCATCCACGTAAAGCCGCACACGGTTTTCAGTCTTGACAATCGTATAGAGGTGCTGTTTGGTGGTCGCATTGCTTACCTGAACCTCTTCGCCTATCAGACCATCCTTGCTGGCGAGCGCAACGGTATTTTCACCAGTACCTGCGACCAATCCAAATACGCTTCCACCATTTTTGCCAAACATCAGCATCATCGTGGGTGTCGTGCTGTCAGTGACAGGCAATGTACACCGCATAAACACCGTCCATTCATCATCCGGCATTGCAAACGTCTTATTGATATACGGTTTGCACCTCATGAAAATCTTCTGAGACGCCGAATCGTAGGACGCCGTTCCATTCCAGATGCTCAGCCCGGTCGTATCGGTTCCAACAGAATTCATATTGCCGTTGAATTCATAATCGAGCAGATATTCAACCGAGATAGACGGGTCAGCCGCGAGAATATACTTTCCGTCCTCGGCATCCTCGACCGTGAAGGTCTCAAGCACTTGTCCAGCCTTGTCCTTGAGCACCATCGTGGCGCCATTGTTCAGCGTCACGCTGTCGATTGTGCAACCGTTGATTTGATTGTCTTTCGTAACGGTCACTTCAAGCGTTGCGCCAAGGCCAATGGTGAGTTTGCCGACATCGCTCGAACTGCGCGAAAGGATGATGTCGGCGACATCAATGTTGCAGTTGGTCGCCTTGGAGAGATCGCCAAGCGACACTTCGCACGAAATATCGCAGTAGATCGTACCTGTGTAGGCGGCAGAGATGCCTTCAATCACAATCTTTCCGCCAGACTTGGACGATGTGAGGTACACGTCGCCAGAGCCGACGAAGACATTGGGGCCGAGCGTCAGCGTAGCGCCGTTCGCATCGATTACCGTGCGCTTGCCGCTACCCGCGCAGAAGTTGATGGTGGCGGTCTCCCTGAACGCATCCGAACCTTCCTTGACCCGGAAAGTGCCGGCCTTGAAGTTGAGCGTTGGCACAGAATCACTTGCCGATGCCGCGGACACCTGAAGCACGGCGCCATCTTCAAGCGTAATGGATGCACCCTCGCCGTATGTCGTGACATTCTTCGCCTCAACAGCGCCGTTTACCGTGAGTGCGCCGCCAGCACCGAGATACAATCCGCCATCCGCCTTCCAGGTGGCACCAGCCGCAACCGTCGCCGCCTGGCAGACGTGCAATCTGCCATCGCTGCCAGTGTAGGACGACGGAACAGCCTGACCGATCGCGATCGTCTTGGAAGCCAAATCGAACGAGCCCGTCCAGCCAGAGATATCCATAAGGAGTATATTAAGTGAAGTGGCGCTCCCCGAGGTCCTGAACATTCCGTTGCTGGCCACGGACCCGATGGTTACACCGTAGTTGCTGCTGCCCGAATTCAGATTGAGCGCGGGAGTGTCGCCATAATCCACAAGCTCCAGCGTACCGTCAAAAGTCTGTCCACCCAGCAAAGAACCGGTTACGCCATTGAACCTGATCTTGGATTGCGCATTACCGTAGTTGGCAATCTCCAAGCTATTCGCGGTCTTGTTGCAGAACACGACCGTTCCCTGCCAATAATCTGAACCTGTAAGTGCGCTTCCGCCGGTTTCGTGTTTTTTCAGGTTGCCGGCGTAAGCGGAATCCAATTCGCAGGAAAGGATAAATCCCGAAGAAGTGGACAAAGTTCTACGCGGTATCACGGTCTTGGGCTGGAAATAGGTGGTGGTAATGTGCGTCTCTACTTCATTCTCCAAGACATCTGTCGAAAGCAAGGCTGAAGTGGCACCGCTATATACGCCAATCTCCAACTTGTCTGTGCCTTTCACTAGTACATATCCAAGATTTCTTGGGGATGTCAGATTAAGCGCCATCATCGTGCCTTCAGATGTGCCAGTTTCCATCCAATCGTTAAGCTCGGATTTGAATATTACATAATCCCCTTCGTTTGGCAAGCCGTTAGACCACTTCGCGGAATAGGTTTCACCGAATGTAGCATAATCAGTGCCATTCCAAACATTTGCGTCGGATGGAAGCGCTATCGTTATGCCAGGAGTCGCAGTGGTTGTGGTTGCGGCAACTTCGGTGCCGTCATAGAGCACAAACTTGACAGCACCGGAGGTATAAAGCGGTAGCCACCAATCATATCCCAATTTTGACTGCGCCTGGGTAAGTTGTATCTTCAGCGTTCCGCCACCAACCGACACGGTCGAGTAGTCGCTCGTTCCGGCAGGGATTGTCAATTCTCCGCCATAAAGCTTTACTGACGATGTCACAGTGCCAGACAGCACGCTCGATCCCGATGTGATATTTATCGTGCCGGAACCAGTTATTGTGGCCGCCACCGTGGCATTGACGAGGCTGACGTTTACTCCATCGGCTACGGTAATGGTAGCGGTAGCCGGCAAGTCGTTGGAAATCGCGTAGGATCCAGAAGTTATGTTTAGGGCACCTTCGAATCCCGACATGTCGCTCGGCAGAGTTACATCCACATCGCCAGAGAACACAAGCGTTCCCTTGAAGTTGTCGAGACCTGCGAATGTGAAGGAGCCACCGCCGACCGAGTCCGTAAGCGTGACCTTGCCTGTGCCCTGAAATGCGCTGGCACCGAATAATACCGACCTGCCCTTCGCATCGATCGTGGTATCGCCGCAGAACCACACGGCGGAATTGCTGTCACCATCAGCAGCGTCAAATGTGCCGTTGATTACCTGGCGCATGGAGTTGAAACGAAGCATCAGGTTCTTGTAAGCCTCGGTGCCGTCTTCGTTCTTCGCGACGAGCGTCAGAACAAGCATTTCGCCTGACCACTTCGGATCCATTGCCGTCGCATCGACGTTGACGGTAAAGACGTTGCCATTCTTGGTTACGCTCAACTGGCTATCCGGCAAAATCGTCAGATGGCTCGAATACGGCACGACTTCCGTCGTCGATTCGGAGCAAGTCAAATCAATCTTGTTGGTTATCCCGTATGCGCACTCGATGAAGATATCCTGCTGGAGAAGTTCAATACCGCAGGCGACGGACGAAACATTGAGGAATTCCGGCGCGGCCTTCGGCTCGCCAATCGTCGTTGTCACCGAGTTGGCGCGAGCCTCTGAGGCGTCGCTCATTATCGGCGTGATGGTAAAGGTATATTCGCTGTCCATTTCAAGGCCAGTCGCCGTATAGGTGTACCTTTCGGTCGTATCGCCCAAGGACGCAACCATGCCGGCGCCAGCAAGGTTGCCGTTTTTGAATGTTTGGAGCAGGAAGCCGCTTATCTTGTTCGTGTAGCAAGGCGGCAGATGCCAAGCGAGCTCGAGCGAAGTGCCACTTACCTTTGGCACGGGCTCGAACTGCACTATCTTCTGCGGACGGAAGCCTGTCTGGAAGGAGGCAAGCGTTCCTGAGTACGTGCCTTCCGTAACGGCAGTCTTGAGATTGTCCCAGTATACGGCGTTGCCGTAGCCAAGATTGAGGTTGATCCAGTCGACCTCGTCCTCCTGGCCGTAGTTCTCCACGGCGTAGCCATCGATGACCATCTGGTGAGCAGCGGTATTGATCTGGATCGGCGAACCCCAGTCAAGGTCGGCCTTGATCGCGGCCCATAGGTTCGTGTAGCCATCGCTCCAGTAGGTCATTCCCTTGCCCTTTTCATACCAGTATTCTTCGGCCGTGCCCGCAAGCTGCCTCGTGCCGCCGGAGCCGCCTGGCTTGTAGCCCATACCCGTCAAGGACTGTGCCCACAAAGAGAGCCAAGCTGTGTTGTAGGTAGCCTCTTTGTCGGCCGCCCAAGGCGTGGAAGCCGGATTCGGAGCAGACGCCACCACCTTGTCCCAGTTGAACGGAACTAGTCCATTAGGACGGAGGACGAAATCGCTGTAGTTGAACTGCGCGTCCCTGACGCCGTGCGTAGTCTGGCGGAATTTTTCGTAGCGATAGGGCCAGCGCCAATAGCGAAGTTCCTGCCCGGCAGCCGTCGCCATGCAGCCGCAGAAATAGTTGTAGGGCGAGAGGTCGTTGAAGGGAGCGGTCTGATTCCATGTGGCACCGAGCAACGGCGCGACAAAGGGCGTATAGCCCGTGCCGTCAGTTCCAGTCGGCTTCGCCGCGAGCAAACGGCGAGTCTTGGCGACCGGCGCCGTAAGCTTCGCCCACTTTGCATCGACATCAATCGCCTCGTCCGCCTCTTTCTTCTCGACCATGAGGCTGTCGCCTGCGAGTTTCGCGGCCAGCGGCGAACCAACTTCCGGCTCGGCGAAATCAACCGTCGAGAAAGAGAGTATGGGCGAACACTTGGTAGAGCCCGCCACCTCAACATAGCCGGAAGGCTCGAGACCGACAATCCACAGATTGCCACGGGCCTCGGCGTCTTTGACGCTACGTCCGGCGAGGATGCGCTGTGCAACGCTGCTTCGCGCAAGAAAACCCTCGGCCGCCGCCAAGGCTGTCTCCTGCGGGACCGGTGCCGCGACAGCGGAAAATGCAAAGGCCGAAAGCCCCGCAACTACTGCCATTAACGGCGAGAATGAGCGATTCATGCCCGACATAAAGTTTCTTAGCTGCTTCATGATATGAAGTATATCATAAAACAACTATAAATTGTCAGAAAACTAAGTCTCTGACGGGAAACTAGACTGCCTTGCGCGGGCGCCCGAAGCGCCCCTTCGAAAGCATCGCGCCTGCAAGAAGGAACGCAAGCCCCGGAAGGAGGAAGACATGATACTGCTCCGCCGTCCGCTCTGATTCCTCGTTCTGCTCCTTTACCGCGACCTGCCGCAGGAACTTCCTGTAGATTGCCCCAAGCGTGGTCTCCGCAGTTCCCGCCGTCGCAAGGGGGACGTAGCGGCCCTTCGACGCGGCCGCAATCGCCTTAAGGGCGTCCTCCTCAAGCTTGACCGTGACTGGCTTCCCGTTGAACTTTACGGGGCCCGTCCCGCGCTCGTCGGGGATTGTAGAGCCAGTCGTCGGGTCGCCGATGCCGACCGTGAATATCGGGATGCCGCGCTTCATTGCGATGGCCGCGTTCTTGAGGGCCTCGCCGCGAAGGTCGCCGCCGTCCGAAATCACTATGATCGCGTTGTAGTCGTCTGCCGCGGGATCGAGGGCGTCTAGCGACGCGCGAATGGCGGCGCCAAGGTCTGTCTCGCCGCGCGGGGCTGACTCCGGCGTCATCTGCTCAAGGGCGCCGCGCAAAAACCCGTGGTCCGTCGTCAGCGGGCAGATGAGGACGCCCGTCCTCCGAAAGGCGACAAGCGCGCACCTGTCGCCCTCAAGGGAGTCGACGAGGTCCGCGACATCGGCCTTCGCCCTTTCAAGCCTGTTTGGACGGACGTCTTCTGCGAGCATGGACCTCGACACGTCCAACGCGACGACAATGTTCCGCGAGCGCCCGACATACTTCTCGACCGTCTTGCCCCACTGCGGACGCGAAGCCGCGAAGAGCGAAAGGAAAAGCCCTACAAGCACGCACCACGCCTGCACGCCCCAGAGATTCGCGCCTGGAGGCATCAGCCTTCCGCGAAGCGAGGGAGCCACAAGGCGCAAAAGCGCCTTTTCGCGCCGCGCCCGTAGAAACGCCCAGAAGAGCCCCGCGAACGGGACGAGAAAGGCGAGGACGAGAAAAGCAGGGCTTGCGAACCTCATCTATTTGTCCTTCCTTCCCTCGCCGTGCCATGGAATGAACGCCGGCACCTTGTCTATTCCCGCCGCAATCCTCTGGCGCACTGCCTCATATACGAGGATCGTCGCCGCCGCAGAGACATTCAGCGAATCGGCCGTCCCCAGCATCGGAATCCTCACCCTGAGATTGGCCCCGTCCATCCACTTCGCCGTAAGCCCATACTGCTCCGCGCCGAGGGCAATCGCCACGTTGCCGGTGAGATCCACCTCGAAATGGAGCTTCTCCGCATGAGGCGTCGCAGCGAGTATCTTGAAGCCGCGCTCCTTGAGGAACGCCAGGGCCTCTTCGGAAGTCGCCTCCACCACGGGAACGGTGAACATGGTCCCCGTGGAGGCTCGCACGACATTCGGGTTGTGGATGTCGGTGGTCCGGTCGCAGACGATCACCGCGGAAACCTTGGCGGCGTCTGCCGAGCGGAGGATAGTCCCGAGGTTCCCAGGCTTTTCAATGGCCTCCGTCACGATGACAAGGGCGTTCTCAGGGAGCTTCAGGTCGGCGAGCCCCACTGAAATGTGCGGGCCCACCATGAGAAGCCCGTCTGGCCGCTCCTTGTAGGCGATCTTCGAAAAGCAGACCTTCGAGCACGTATAGACCTCCGCGCCGAGCCTTTCGCACTCGTCCACGAGCAGAGGCTCGTTCTCGTTCTTGAGGTAGAAGTCCGGGCAGTGGAAAATCGCGCGCGGCCTGTAGCCGCTGTCGAGCGCGCGACGGCATTCGCGGTAGCCTTCGACGATCATCTCGCCGGACTCCTCGCGAGCTCCGCAGCTGCGGAGCTTCACGACGTGCTTGAGCCTCGGGTTCGAAGGCGAACTTAGAATCTGCCGCTGCATCGCGCCAGTGACTTACTCTGCCTCAAACGGGCCTAGCGGCAGGGACGCTTCATTGTAGAGCGTGCCGGACGTGCGCGGCGTTCCCATGTAGCGAACCTTCACCGGTGCGGCGACACCCTCGCTCGCAAGGACGATCTTAGAGCCGTCGATGAAGTCGGTCTCGGCCATCTTGCCTTTCTTGTCCTTGGCCTTCTTGTAGTTGACCACCTTCGCCGGCTGCCACTTTCCGTCTGCGCCCGCAAGCTCGAACGCCGCCGCACGCGAACGGTCAGGGGAATAGACGTACCAGTCCTTCACGTTGTCGAACAAAAGCGTCGCCTTCCCGTCCTTGAACGACACGGACTTCAGAACGGGCGAATCGTCCTGTGGAATAGCAAAGCCGTAGTCGCGCCTAAGCGCATGGGCTACCAGCCTCTTCGCCACGATCTCCTTGTCGTTCGGGTGGATGTCGTCGAAGTTCCCGACATCAGCCGTGACCGCAAGCGCCGCGTTCTTCTCCTCCGCGCAGAACTTTGTCTGAGCCATGCAGATCCCAAGCCAGTTATGCCTAAACGGCGCAAGCTGAACGAGGTATAGCTTTAGGTCGGGATTTTTAAACTCACGCTTCCAGCCGTTGTAAAGCGCGTGGAGCTTGGCGCAGTATAGCTGCGACTCCCCGCTGTTGTGGCAGCCCTGATACCAGATGAAACCGCGCATCGCCATCGGCGCAAACGCGGCGACCATTCCGTTGTAGAGGACCGTAGGCTGTTGGCAGGCGCCGCTGACCGGGCCCTTCTTGTCCGTCTCGGCCTTCCAGTCCGCCTTGACCCGATACTTCGCAGTCTCGCTGATAGACGAGTCGCAGTCTTCGTATGCGCAACGAGGAGTCCATGCGTCGATGTTAGTCCCGCCCCAGCTTGCGTCGACGATCCCGATCGGGACGTCGAGCGCGAGATAGAGCTCGCGGGCGTAGTAGAAAGCCACGGCGGAAAGCTGCACGCCGCTGCCGCCGTTCAGCCCGTCGCGATAGAAGAGCTGGAGAAACTCGGGCGTAAACTTGCACCACTTGGCCGGAGTGTCCTGAGGCTCCACGGACCAGACGCGGCTGCGCTTCACGTAGCGAACGAACGGCAGGCTCGTCATCGTCGTCATGAGCCCGCCCTTCATGTCGCGGTAGCGCGTGCCGCCGCCCCAGATCGGGCACTCCATGTTGCTCTGGCCGGAGGCGAACCACACTTCTCCAACAAGGACGTCCTTCACCTCCGCCGTGTCAACGACGGAGTCGCAGAAAAACCCAGGGTCCAGCTCGCTGACCGTCATCGTGCGGCCTTCCTTCGACGCCTCCATCGGGTCGAGCTCGACTTTCCAGACGCCACCCTTCCCGACCTCGGCGACCTTCTCCTGTCCGGCAAACTCCACTCGCACCTTGCGCAGAGCCTTGCTCACAGGCGGCATGACCTTGCCCCAGACGGGAACCTTCATCCCGCGCTGGAGAACCGCACCGTCCGTGAACGGGGCACCCATCTTGATTTCGGCAGAAAGCTGCAACGCGGCAATTGCCGCGACAGCTGCAATTATTGTGTGTTTCATCTTGTTCCTCCTTTAAATCTCAATGGCAGTGGCCGCAGCCGCAGTCGTGCCTGCCGTCCGAATACTCGATTGTCGCGCTCTCGCGCAGCTCGGCTATGTATGCGTCCATCGCCCTGCCGCGCGCTTCGTGGCGAAGGAGGTCTTTCACCTTTTCGCGGACATCCCCCTCGCCGTTCGCGGCATACCGCGCGCCCTGCGCCCTGCAGAAGGCCTCAACCTCGTCTTCCGTTGGCTCGGGAACGCCGGAGCATGCGTTGGCAACAAGCTTGTTGACCTTGACTCCCGTGGCAATCTTCTCGCGAAACGCCTCGTCGTCGAGTCCCTGGGCTGCGAGCGCCCTGCGGAAGTTCTCCTCGCCCCCCACCTGCGAGACAACCTTGGCGACCTCCGCGTCAAGCTCCTCTTCCGACACGCGCAGGTCTAGCTTCTTCGCCATGTCGACGAGAAGCTTTGCGCCTATTGCCTGGTCTATCGCCTTGTCTACGAGCTCCGGAAGGCTCTTCTTGATCTCGTCCTCCGACATGCCGTGGCTTTGGTAGAACCTCACGAGGCGGTCGAGCTCGAACCTCACGGCCTGCTCGCCGACTTCCTCGCCGTTGACCTTTACCTTCGCCTTTCCCTTAGACATCGCCTTTCAGCTCCATGCGAAAGATTTCCTTCACCGCGTCTTCCATCTCGCCGACGTCGCAGACCTTCTTCTGGGCGACTGGCAGCTTCTCAAGCTCAGCAAAGCCGGGCGGAGGCGAAACGAGCACGTTCTCGCCGAACGCCCTGAGGCACGTCTCCGGGAACTTGTAGGCCGTAGCTGTCGCGGCGACGACGCACGGGACGCCGTCGCGCGGATAGCCAAGCTTCCTCGCGACAAACGTCGCGACCGCCGTGTGCGGGTCGATGAGCGCGCCCGTCTCGTCGCGCATCCTGCGCATTTCGGCCTCAGTCTCTTCCGGCGTCGCAAAGCCTCCGTCGAAATCGGAAAGGAGCATTTTCCTCGCGGACTCGGAAAGAGCGTATCTTCCGGCCGTATCAAGCTCGCCCATCATGCGTGACGTCTCTCTGCATGCGCGCTCAACATCGCCGTCGAGCCCGCCCGAGATAAGCCAGAGAAGCCTTTCGACGTTGGAGCTCCTTCTTATGTCCATCGACGGGGAGTTCGTAACGGTGAAGCGCTCGCCTGGATCGTAAACGCCTGTCTTCACGAACCTCGCAAGGACGTCGTTGACGTTGGAAGCCACGACAAGCCTCGCAATCGGCGCGCCCATCAGCTTTGCGTAGTATGCCGCAAGGATGTTCCCGAAGTTTCCGCTCGGCACGACGACGTCGAACTCGCCCCCGACCCTCGCGCCCGCAAGGACGTAGTAGGCTATCTGCGGAACGAGGCGGCCGGTGTTTATGGAATTCGCGGAAGAGAGCGTCACCCCGGAGGACGCGGCGGCCGCGTTCATCCCGGCATCCGCGAATATCCGCTTTACCGCCGACTGCGCGTCGTCGAAGTTCCCCCTGATGCCGATTGCGTGGACGTTCGGCTCCGACGGAGTCGTCATCTGGAGGCGCTGTATCGTCGAAGTCCCGGTCGCAGGGTAGAAGACCGCGATTTCCGCGCCGTCCACTCCTGCAAAGCCCTGCATCGCGGCGGAGCCGGTGTCACCCGAAGTTGCAGTCAGCACCAACACGCGCCGGCCTCCGGCGGCATGCTTCATGAAGACCGGCAGCATCGAGAGGGCCACGTCCTTGAACGCGCCGGTCCTGCCGTGGTAAAGCTCGAGGAGCCTCAGGTCACCGCGCTCTACGAGTGGAATCGGGTCCTCTGCCGGAAAGCGCGCGCACAGCCTTTCCACCGCAGCAGCGCGCACATCCTCCGGCAAGTCTCCGAAGAGGCGCTCAAGAACCCACTCCTCGCACTTGCGAAGCGATGCCTCGGGAAGCGGCGACGCGCCGCCATCGGAAAGGGAAAGAGGAACGTAGAGCCCGCCATCTGGGGCGAGCCCGCGGAATATCGTCTCGGCGCTCGTCGCGCCAAGGCCTTTTCTTGTCGATACGTATTGCATTACAGTGCTGGACGATTTAGGTCTTTTTCGCAAAGCGTCGTGTAGCCTGCGGCCTTCAAGGCCTCCTCGGCCTTGTCGTTGTCGCTGAAGCGGAAGAGGAGAACTGCCTTGCCCGTGCGGGAGTCTCCGTTCATCGCATAGCTGTACTCTATGTTGGTGCCAGACGAGTCAAGGGCCTCCATGACGCCCGCCATCCCGCCTGGACGGTCGGGAACGCATACTGCGACGACGCCTGAGACGTTTGCCGCAAGCCCCATCGCAGAAAGGGCCGTCTTTGCCTTCTCGTGGTCATCGACGATCATCCTGACGATCCCGAAGTCGCTCGTGTCGGCAAGCGACAGCGCCGCGATGTTCACCTCCGCATCGGCGAGGACGCGGCATATCCGGGAGAGTGTGCCCGGCTTGTTCTCGACGAAAATACTGATCTGACGAATCTGCATGGCAGCCTCCTTGCGTTCAGTTGAACATAAACTCTACGACGTCGCCGTCCTTCATCTCGTATTCCTTGCCCTCGGGCCTCAAGGCTCCGTGCTCCCTCGCGCCCGACTCCCCGCCGTATTTCACGTAGTCTTCGTACGAGACGACCTGCGCCCGTATGAAGCCCTTCTCGAAGTCGGTGTGTATGACGCCCGCGCATTTCGGAGCCTTCCACCCGCGGCGGAAAGTCCAGGCCCGCGCCTCCTTTGGACCGGCAGTGAGGAAGCTCGCAAGGCCGAGAGTCTCGTAGGCAAGCGCGACAGTGCGGTCGAGAGAGCTTTCTGCGAGCCCGTAGCTCTGCAGGAACTCGGCCGCCTCTGAGTCGGAAAGCCCTGCGAGGTCCGCCTCCATCTGCGCACAGACGACGACCATCGAGCATCCCTGCTCGTCGGCACGCTTCTTGAGAGCCTCGACGTGGGCGTTCCCCTCGCCGGTCACGTTGTCGTCGGAAACGTTGGCGCAGTATATTACCTTCTTGTCGGTAAGGAAGTTGAGCTCCTTTATGACGGCGAGTATCGCGTCGCCTTCCTTTCTCGGGAAAGTCCTGACTGGCCGCCCCTCCTCAAGATGCCGGAGAAGCGCGGCGCATGCCTCGGCCTCGGGACGAAGCGGCGGCTTCGCCTGCGCCTCCTTCTTCACCCTGTCGTAGCGCTTCTGGAGCTGCTCCATGTCGGCAAGCACAAGCTCCGTCTCGACGACTTCCGCATCTCCTACCGGATCGACGGGCGCAGACTTGTTCCCGCCCTCCTGCACATGGATGATGTCGTCGTTCTCGAAGCACCTCACGACATGCAGAATCGCGTCGCATTCGCGGATGTTGGCGAGAAACCTGTTTCCGAGGCCCTCGCCCTTCGACGCGCCCTTGACGAGGCCCGCGATGTCGGTGAACTCCACCGTCGCTCGTACGATTCGCTCAGGTTTTACGATCTCCGCCAGCTTTTCGAGCCGAGGGTCTGCGACTTCCACTATCGCCGAGTTAGGCTCTATCGTGCAGAACGGATAGTTCTCGGCCGCCGCCTGCTGCTTTCGCGTCAGCGCATTGAAAAGCGTCGATTTCCCTACGTTCGGAAGTCCAACTATGCCTACGGAAAGACCCATTTCACAATCTCCTGATTAAAGCTATTCCTCCGAATACGACCAGTCGGGGTAAAGGCTCGTTATTGCGTTGAAGTAGAACTTGGCGTCGATGGGGCGCTTCTCCCTTATCGCCTTGTCGAGAAGCGGCTTGATGGCCGCAATTGTTTCCTCGCGATTGCGCATGGCGGCCTCCTGCCGCCGCTTGAGCAATTCCTGTTCCGTCGATGCAAGTTCGCGAAGTCCCGCCGAAAGAACGGCTTCATCCGCCTTTTCGCCGTCCTTGTTCGCCGTGCGAACGGCCTCCGCGTCGCCGGCGGTCAGCAAGTCGGCCACGGTCTTCTCCGGCGTGAGCGCCCTTTTCATCTCTTCAAGCTCGGCCTTGAGATTCTGCGTCTCGTCTATAAGCCGCGCATACTCCGCCTTCATGCCCTCAAGCTCGGAAAGGGAATACTTCGTCTTGAGCGTTTCGGCCTCGGCCTTGGCCTTGAGGTTCGCGGCCTCGACTGCCTTCGCCTCTGCGGTGCGCAGGGCGAGCTCCTCGGCGGCTTTCCGCTCCCTCGCAGCCTTGAGATCCGCTTCTGCAGTCGCGCGCGCATCGGCGGCCGCCTTTGCCTTGTCGCGAGCCTCAGATGCCTTAAGCTCGGCGACTCTGGCCGATTCGGCGAGGTTTTCCTTCTCCGTCTCGGCAGCCTCTTTCTCCGCGAGCTTCAGCTCGGTCTGCTTGATGGCAGTCTCTTTTTCAAGCTGGGCTGCCTCCGCTTTCGCCCTCGCCGTTTCGCTTTCCGACTTGGCCTTGCGCGCTTCCGCCGCCTTCGCGGCTTCTTCGCTTGCGGCTTTGCGTTCGTCGGCCTCTGCGATTTTCTGCTTTTTGTCGATGAAGACAAAAGCGCTGACTGACGCCGCGATGACAGCGGCGGAAAGAAGAATTATCGAAAACCATTTCACCATAGGCGTATATTATACCATAAATCGGCATCATTCAGCCTGCCATGTGAATTGAAAGTGTAGAATGGAGAGTGTAGCCCGCCGCCCGCGCTTCGCACGGGAATGTAAATCCGGATAACTATGATGGTTGCTTTCGCTATTGGGAGATTGGGAGTCTCGGAGTTAAGGAGGAGCGTTTTTTACCAATTGC
>Ga0265300_10002603_pt1 | contig 15442 bp, 16 predicted proteins | sample AusTroGonzalo_MG_FD_193482 | JGI IMG/M metagenome (GOLD analysis project Ga0265300, IMG submission 193482) | Bovine rumen microbial communities from tropical cattle in Woodstock, Queensland, Australia - Gonzalo_03 | ecosystem: Host-associated > Mammals > Digestive system > Stomach > Rumen ...
TGTTCCAGGTTTAAGATATATCAATGTAGTTAAAGACCAAAATGGTTTATTCCTAGCCGGTAGTGTACGAGCTTTTAAATACTTCATTACTCATACAGACAGAGACAATCGTACAGTTCAGGATATCTTAACTTGTTTAGAAAACTGTATTCCAAGATGTCTTGTAAAGGATATTACATCTTCTTCATTCGGTTTATCCGAATTTGATTTCCCAGAGTATGTAGGAAAATGTAATGTAGGGTTAGAATTCACTGATGATTCTACTAATAATTATGAAGAGTATACAGAACCGATACCAGTGATTACTGATCCTGATGAACCTGAACTTATCGAAATTGTAAACTTCGATGATGTATCTAAGGCTACTATAGACTATGAGAAAGTATCACCAAAAGCAATGCAAGATGATTTACTCCCAGAGATTTCTAATGCTGGACCATTTGATTTACTTAAGCTTGGTACTATTACAGTATGCTTCAAAGGAATGTCAAGAGCCGCTACACATCAGCTTGTAAGACATAGAAATGCTATCACTCAGGAATCTCAGAGATATGTAGATGTATCTAAGAATCCTATGTATACTCCGGATAAAGAGCAGTACAAGTATAAGAAATATACAGTAAATATTAATAATCATAATATCACTACAGATTTAAAAGGTCTTAACTCGATACTCGCTAAAGTATACCCACAGCTTTTAAAGCAGGGCGTAGCTAAGGAAGATGCAAGAGGATACTTACCTACTAACTCTACTTGTGGTAAAATCTATATTACATTTACTTGGGAAAACTTAATGAGCTTCTTTAAACTCAGAAGAGATAAAGCTGCTCAGTTGGAAATAAGAAAGTATGCTGATGCATTATATGATAATGTAAAAGATGTATTCGATGTAATCTTTTCAGCATATGGGGTTGATATGGATTATCTTATCGATAATATAAATACATGGTATCTTGAACCTGCGCTGTTCAATGACTATGATACTGAGGATATAGATGAGGCTATTGAGGGAGAAGAAGCATATGAGTCAGAAGAAGGAATTACAGAAGAATCAACCGACGAATAATGAAAGAATCGAGATGGGCGGTATGAGTTATACTGTAGGCGTATGCCATCATAATGCATACAATCAAAAGAAGAAAACCTGTAAACTCAAAAATGTGGACAACAGCACTACGCTGTGTCCATTCTTTGAGGTGGATGTAATATTCAAACGCAAACTCAATCTCTCTCAGGAGAAACTTGAAGAGAAGTTTGAGATGTATAGAGCTAGTGTTTTTGTAAATACTTGTGGTGAATACATGATAAAGATAATTCCTTCAGCAAAGGGATTTACTTTATATGCTTTTGTAAACACTGATGTATGTCATCCTAAACACTATCATGAAAAATTTGAGAAATTAAAAGAATTTAAGTATAAGACTTGTTTAAGTGATATTGACTATATGCTTAAAGATTTTTATGGAAAGGAGATTAAACCTGATGACTGAAAAAGAATTCATGGCTATTCTGGGTATACCTAAAAAGGAAGAAGATTTGGATCTCTTAGACTTTATGGAAACCGTAGAGTATCCAACTCATGAACAGTTTCTATCTGGAATACAGCCCGGAATTTCGTATGATTATGTATCTAGTGTATATCTTAATGGGTTTATAAACTATGTAGATATTATTGATGCTTTTATGATTCGTAGATATATGGACGAAAAGGAATTTGCTGAATCTATAGAGCGTATAAAGACTAAGATAAAAAATAAAGAATTCCATACTAATGTGCAGGATTCATCGGAATACGATGATATACTTATATTAGGAAAAACCGAAGATATGTACGTATACTTCTGGAATGATTGTGATTGTTCTGATTGCTGTATTGGAGCGATAAATAAAGATTTAGTAGAAAATCGTGATTCGAAAGCAATAGCTTTATTCAGACGATATGCAGATAAACTTAAGAAAATAGAAACAGCACAGGATGTGTTCTTTATTCCATTAGAATTTTTTACGGGGTGGATTACATTATGAAACAAAGAGAAATCGTTGAAGAACGTTTAAAAGAAATATGTGATGAGGATGGTTGTTTAAAAGCACAGGCTGCTCTAGACGAATTAAGCAATTACTTTCTTGGAGAAGATTGGTACACTACTTGTGGTACAACCAATGACGAAGTGAATCCTTATATAGTAAAAGCTATAGAAGAAAGGTATCCTGGTTATTATCGTTTACAGAAGACAAAACTGATCTGGTATAAAGTTCTCATATTTATTATTGGTATAATAGCAGTTCTAGGAGCGCTATCTATAGTAATAATGATTACTGATAAATTTGTAGAAGACAAGCAGTTAAGGAATGCTATAAATTCTACTTCCGGATTCATACTTGGTAGTATTGGAGGAAGGATCATATTTAAAATAACCGATCAGCTTGAAACGAAAGTTAAAATCAAACGAGCAGTTCAAATGGCTTTCGCCGGTAATAACGCAGTACAAATTCAAAAAATGACAATAAAAATAGAAAAGAGGCCGAAGGACAAATGACGATATTAAAGCACGGGAATCCTGAACGATTAAGGAAACCTAGAAATTTTAAATGCGATGCTTGCGGTTGTATATTTGTAGCTGAAAAACACGAGTATACTACTAAACAGATTGATTACGATGGAAGCACCACATATGAAGCAGTATGCCCAGACTGTCATAGTAAAACTACCTCTAATAATAAAGGTGATATACTAGAGTGGGTTAAGACCGAAACTTTAGCTGGCGATTTTGTGTTTAAATGTCCACATTGCGATTGCTTGACTGTAGATGCACCAAGTACATGCCCTAACCCTAAATGCAAAAAGCATTTACTTCCACCATCAATACGGGGAATTAGACAATAATAAAGTTTGGAGGATTTGTGATGCCAAAGTTCATAAAAGTTCTGACGATTAAAGATGAAGTCTTAGAAAAAGGCTATGATGTGTTTAGTTCTATGGAGAATTTTCTTGATTTCAAAGCAGAAGAAATATATCGAGATTGCTTTGAAATCAAGGTTCTTCCTGGCGTGTATGCAAAATTCTTTGAGTATAAAGACAAAATGCATGATATTATAGAAGACATACAAAATAAGTTTAATCCATCTGGATGCGGTAATGTATTTAAGAAAATGGCTATACTTATAGTATTCACTAGTTCAATACCGGAAGAAGCTTATGACGCTATAGATGTGAAAAATATACAGATTATGTGTAGGCATCTTCTTTGTAATTATGCGGATTATGAATGTTCTATACATATGGAGTTATTCAATGAAAGGATAAAAAATGGACAAAATTAATATAGATATAGCCGAATTTTCAGGAAAACCGGCAACAGACTTTGCCCAGATAATCGCTGATGCGATAGTTGGGAAAAATAAATATGGTCCTAGTGAAGTAAATAAAGATCAGTGGTGTTATCATTATTCTGATAAAGCAATTGAGATGCTCAAGGACTATGAAAATAAAAATAGTTGTAAGCATGTAGACTATGTATTTGAGATATTCGCTAGATATAGAGGCGATAAAGAATATACGGTCTTTCATGAGCTGTGTGAATTCGATTACGATGATCATCTCTGTTGGGAAACAGATTGGTTTGAAGGTCAACAGGATATTGTATACAATCGGTTTGCTCCGGCTGATGATATATATGAATTCTATTTTAAACACGTAGGTGATAATAATGAGAGTAAAAGTTAAGAAAGCACCAAAACACATCAAAGAAACTAAAGAGGTATGGAATTTTTATAATAGTATAAGACTTGTCACTATTAATCATGATACAGATATGAAAATAGATACACCGTTTAAGTTTTACTTTCATGAAGTTCTCATTCCACCTATAGAAAAAGATGCAATTACTGCTTGTTCACACATAATGGATTTCAATAAGCTCAAAGAAAGTTTAGAAAAATTTCGGGAAGCTAACAGTGTCACACTATTTTATGGTTGGCATGAATTGAATAATGATTGTGTTAATGCGGTTATCGAAGTGTGTGAATCTTATAATTCGTCTAAATACTGTACTTTGTATGATTTTAAAACCATTATCTGTTTTCTTTATCAATATATGTATTATTACATTAATAACTCCTGCAATCCTATTATGTGTTTACATGATGATCCTATTCAGAAATAAAAAATATCCGGTGGTAATATACCACCGGATAAGGTTTGTTTTTGTTAAGCTGAACAGTTTATGCAAACATCTTGAGCTCCACAAATCCAAAACTTGTTATTAGGAAGAATCTGCGAGTGCCGTGATTATTCACACAGATAACATCTCCCGAACTTGGTATCTTTCCTCTATTAATCGGTCGAGTGATGTTGTACTTCGTAAAGCACATGTCGAGGAATTCACAAGCTTCTTTAGGAATATCCTTATATCTCGGACCGTCATTATTAGAATAGTCGAAATCAGCCTTACCTTCAAAGAAAGCGGGAGTTTTGAACGTTATATTTATAGCACCCATAAATTCATAACTGATTTTTCTTATTTTCTTAACGAACTCCTCGTTAGCTTCTATACACGGAACAAAGTTACGTGATAAGAAGAAGCCTACTGAGAATCCCTCTGACTTATAGAACTCCCTCTCATCCGTTATAAATCCAGAATCTTTTCCTGACATATCTATTTCTCCTTTCTCAGTCTTCTTTCGCTTTATAGGATCATACTTTTCCTCCAAAAACTGATACATTTCAAAATCCGGATAGAAGTCGTAGGAAGCACCTGTCTCCTGAACTTCCACCCGGATATGGACTTGCTCGTTAAAATCTTCGGCCAAATTTTCAGCCAGACCCTGTGGATCTATAACAGGCAAGCTGTCTGGGTCTGGATGATCCTGATCAAAGATTTCGATTAATATCGTCTGCATTGTTGATTCCTTTCTCCACTAAAAACCGTTCTTAGCCCCGATTTCAAGTGGGTGTATTTCTAAAAGAACATCACCTGCAAGATCATATATGAACTCGTGTATCAGATTTTCGAATTTGGTATCATGATAATTATCTTCAACTTTAGTATCATTTTTATAGTAGTATACTATATCTAAAGTTGAATAATCAAAAATCTGGTCGTCGTCAGAAATTTTTACTTTTAATCGTATTCCATACTCATCTCCTGTGATTCCTTCAATATACAGCCAGGATTCGTTTTGAATAGACTGTATACGAATATCAAAAGTAGTTAAATTGTTCGCTAAAGACGCCACTCTAAATTCTGTAAGCGACAATTCAGCTATTATAAAGTACGGATATTTAACCCGAACATCTAATTGGCTAGGTACTGGCGCTCCGCCGTATCTAATCAATTTTGCTGCATTAGTGACTCTTGATTGTTCCCTTAATATCTTTTGAATTATATCCAGATTAGATATCTTTTTTGATTCTAAGTCGTATTTCCATGAAGGGATGTATTCGAAGCCAATACTTTGAACTACGAAGGCATAGAACTTCATTGAGTGGTTTATCACTATAATATCTCCGACACTTAAAGACGGAAAATATCCAGTTATATCTCCTATATTACAGCGTCTAAATACACCATTTAAGAAATTGTATACCGGATAATTTCTTCCTGTGATATCATGTTCGAGATCAAGAAATTTTATTCTATAGTCATTTTCGGCATATATAAAGGAATAATCCGACTGAACTATATTTTCTATTTTTGGTTCCGCTAGAACAGATACTCGTTTCTTCGGATCTAATATCTGATAGATCGCAAAAGCATAGATCGGAGCATAGGTCGGATTTAAAAAGTCGTTTTCATTCATATTAAATTACCTCCATCTATTACAAGCTCTCTTTCCCTTGGAGTATCGTAGAGTTTCTCAGCTGTTTCTCTGAGAGGACCTTTCCAATACCCCTGAATGAAAATAAGCTTATGTCCATCCTTTGTTTTCTGATTTCTGAAGTGCCCTGAAACCCACCAGAATGATTCAGACATCTGATGGTGACCTTTCGCCTTTTCTCCTATTTTTATATCAGAGATATCACCCATTGTGATTCTCCTGATATATTTTTTCGGAGCTTTTTTAGCGGTCTTCTTTTTGTTACTTTTTGCTGGCTTATCTTCCACAGGAACTGTTTCTTTAGTGAACCGTGCCTTTATAACAGGATTTAATAAAGCCAACTGTATCGCAATCCAAGAACATAAAACCATGTCCCTTACCTGTATTGCTACATCGATAAATCTTTCTACGAAAGGTCTATCTGATTTGACTTTCGATGTTACGAGTTCATACGTTGATTTGTTTGTACTCAACATCGGAAACCAATCTATATTCAGAATGTCCGAAGATATTCTTAATGGACACTGAAATGCAAAACTGAATGCTGACTTCTTATTAGCATCGAACTCACATTCAATCTTGATTGCCCCTATCGTTATGGCTTTTTCTGGATCCTCTTTCTTATATACTTTTATAGTATTTATGATCTCTTCTGGATCCATGACCATTATCTGTCCTCTGTAGACTTCATTTTCATCTTCAGAATAACAGATTTGAATGTCTTTTGCTGGGAGTGTACCGGCGAGAATTATGTCTGCCGAAATTTGTTCTCCTGTCAAGGCATCATGTTTTTTCCTTGCCCGTTCCACATTCTTTTTATTGAATGCTGGAATGATATTAAAAAGGTCATACAGGCGATCTCTGTCGAGATATATGACCTCTTTTGGCTTTGGATAACCTGAGGCTATAGTGTTTGTCGTTAAAAACGCTTGGCCTCCATATGATGTACAAGGGACATATGAATATTCCTCATACCCCTCTTTAGTTGTATTGAAAAATGATATCATTTCTGCCTCCTTGCCTTACCCGAATACATGCATCAGACAAAAATCTGCTTTACGTACGATACAAGCAGTGAGCCAGCCGAAGCTATCGCCATCACCTTTCTTTATTGCGTATTTCGTTGATTCGGAGAATTCCTTAATTCTTTTAAAATCAGGAATTCCGCTTGAAGAAATTAACTTGCATTCAATAAATGCGTCGTCTATTTTTTCAGAGACATCTGTATCTCCAACAGCATAGATGCTGAACGGATAAAAGTCATCGGCGTTTTCATCCGAGACTTCTTTCACTTCTGGGTTCCAATCGTCCAGAATCTTTTCGAGATTCTTAAATTCACTAGGCATTTTTATGCCCTCCTTTTCAAAATATAATATGAGTAATTATTTACTCATCCACATTAATAATATACAAGCGTCCCATAATTTAGTTGACAGCATAGTAAAAAATATCCAGGAGCCGAAGCCCCTGGATACAACTTGCCGGAGCAAGTATCATAATACAACGCTACCGCCCTGATAAGAGCATATGAAGGCTACCTGGTATTTCTCCACAAACATGAATTCATTCATCCGTGCCGTGAGGAATCTCGCTACCTCATGTGGCTCAAGACTGTATTCATTTATAAGGAAATCGAACTCCGACCTTGGAATTATGTATTCTGTACATCTAACCCACCATATGCCTTCGGGTGCAGCCTTTTCGGTGTCGTCTACTACGTAGACCCAGTTTCCGGATATATAATGCTTTGGTCCCCTGAGAGTTGCTGGATTCAGAGCTCCTTCTACAAGAGCATCCTTAAGACACTCCAGAATCTCTGGATTGTCCTTAAAGCTTTTGTACTCTGTTCCGCCATATGACATTGAAAAGTGCGGCACTCCGTTCTTCTTGATTTCCTCTCTACCGAAGAACATCTCTGCTCCCGAATATACATCGATATACTCATATTCAGGATATTTTTCTGACGTATAGCGAATTTCGGTCGTATAACCTTCATTTGTTTTTGTTACTCTAGCGCCGTCTGTACCGTAACCGTTCAAACGGGCCTCTTTAAAAAAGTTTGCAAAATTGCCCATAATTTTGGACCTCCTTATGAAATATAAAGGTTTATGCCACATGAGTGGCTCGAAATACAATAGCTGATTGTTCAACTATCTACATTAATAATATATAAACATTTTTATTAACCTTTTCAAAACCTTTTTAACATTGAAATAATTCGTATGAGTTGTCAGGAGCCTTGGAAAAACTAGCGTAGGATAACTACCGAGTCAAAAAGCGGTTGACTCTCGCCGAATAAAAGGAGAGCACAGACTACGTATTCATACGAGAAAAATGAGGAGTCCAAATGGACTCCTCACTATTTTTACACGTCTCTGTCCTTCTCCCGGTAACGTATACGTCAATCCCCCATATTTATGTATCTTAACGATACAGTGTTTGGTTTCACTTTTAACAAGATTGATCCCCAAGATTCTGATTTCTCATCATATCAAGATTAGTCATCATTTTCATAATAATTTACCTCCTTATATATAGATTATTATGGCAATAAGTACGAACAGTTGATAACGATATGTCTACCATTACCAATAGATGGTCCGTAATATATTACGTTACCATTGTTCGAAATATTTATACCACATGCAGCAGCATCAGCATTGGTTTCCCAAGTTAACAATCCTGGAACTGTTAACAACTGAGAAGGTCTCATATCGGAATCAATTGTACCGATTGTAGAATTTGCTGAGATATTACCTGTTACATTAAGCAACAGTGCCCAATATGCATGTTTACCTTCACGGAAGATCTTTGATGCTGTCGAAGTATTGGTGATACCTGATCCAGGAGTAAATGTACCTTCTTCAATTGTTACACTTCCACCACCGCCTCCACCAACAGCTTGGATATTGTTATCGAATATCGCAGCTTTTGGAGCAGTCGTAAACTCTTCAAGATTTGTAAGTGAAATCGTAGCATCAGCAAAATCAGTACGAGATACACCTTCTCTGATACCAACAAAGTGAGTACCATCAAAGTATATAGCACCGATATTTATTACAGTGCCATTAGACGTTTCACGATACCAACCAGTTACTTGTGGGATACTCTTCCATGAGTAGCCAGTGAATCCCTGAGCTGTGAATATCGCAGCAAGCGAGTTAAATGCAGCTTGAGTATCACCCTGGAACGAAGTACTTGATGACGTATACAGATCGAAGCAAAGATAATAGAATCCTTTTCTATAGAGAATTACTCTATGTAAGTATCCTGCTCCACCACCACCTGATCCACCACCGACTGGTGCTGTATACTGAGCAACAGGTGCATTGCATCCTAATGCTTCACAAATAAGACGATACATAATGTAATGTCCGTCATTTGTAGGATGGATATGGAACGGATATGATTGACCATCAACTGTTGTTGTTTCTGTCTGGTTAAACAGTGAATCGAATGCATCACTATCGTAGTTACAGTATTTGAGCAATCCTTCATACAGATTGATCATTTCCATATTATGATCTACTGCCCACTTTGCAATAATACGTTCAACGTCATCCATTGTTGCAACGTATTTTGCAGAGATTGATTCGTTTACTAATGTTTCCGCAGTACAGCACATTGGGATGAACTTGGCACCCATATTCTTTGCATAGTTATACATTGTAGTATAATCATTATACAGTGCATCCATATATGCTTGTGTCTGACGGTTATTAGTACCAAACATAGCAATTGCAACTGTTGTTCCAGCTGGCATTGCGGTTGCAATATTTGTAACAGCATCTGAACTCTTCCATCCAGATACACCAGTATTCACTACTGTTACGTATTGATATCTATCTTCAATGTATGCTTCAAGTAATGCTGCCCAAGATTTACCGGAGTCTGCTGAGTAACCATTAGTAATAGAGTCACCCATAAGAGTGATTTGTACCGGATTTGCTTGTGTAGCACCTTCGAGTATATCAATTATATTTGTAGACTGTTTTGGTGGAAGTACAGCCGATCCATCAAGACGTTCAATATCTGCTGCATTACGACCTGAGCATTCTGCCGCAGTTTCACCGTCTTTAGTATAAGATATCTTACTCCAGTCTACATCTTCCATTGCTGTGTCATCACCTGGATAGAAACGCATTACAGCTTGTGTTTCATTTGATGCTGCTGTAAAGCTAACTGAAGATGAACTCCAAGTATGTCCTAATTCAGCACGAGTATTTGCACCGGATGAATCCTTCATCTGTACACCAACCCAAGTATATGTGCCACAATCAAATACATATGATGCACCTGGATCTACTTGTGCTTCAAAGTAAACGTCGTTTCCTTCACGGTGCGCATACTTTGGTACATAACGTTGTACGATACCACCTGCCGCACCGTCCATTCCGTTGGTTACTGTAAATGTAGATGTAGTGGAATCAGTATAGGTTATTGTATAGGTATCCACCAGTCCTGAAGTACCAGTCTTAGTAATCGATGCGATACCTCGCCCATCATTACCATCTGCACCATCATCACCGTCTTGACCAGCTGGACCTTGTTGACCATCAGCACCATTAGTTACTGTAAATGTATCAGTATCTCCATTGGTATATGTGATGGTGTACGTATCCACCAATCCAGCTGTACCTGTTTTAGTAATACCAGAAATACCGTTACCAGTTGCGCCATCCTGTCCATCTTGACCATCTGCACCGTCTTGTCCTTTGGTACCGTTAGCACCATTGGTTACTGTAAATGTCGTAGATGTGCTATTTGTGAATGCAATTGTGTAAGTATCAACCAGTCCATCTGTTCCAGTTTTTGTGATTGATGCGATACCAACACCATCATTACCGTCAGCGCCGTCTTGTCCATCCTGACCATCAGCACCATTTGTGACAGTAAACGTTTCAGTGTCACCTGATGTATATGTAATAGTGTATGTATCGACAAGACCGGATGTTCCTGTCTTTGTAATTGATGCGATACCGTTACCAGTTGCACCATCCTGTCCATCAGCACCGTCTTGGCCATCGGTACCGTTAGCACCATTTGTAATAGAGAATGTATCAGTTTCTCCATTACTATATGAAATAGTGTAAGTATCTACTAAACCTGAAGTAGAAGTCTTTTCGATGTTAGTAATACCAACACCATCGTTACCATTTGAACCATTCTGTCCATTAGTAACGGTAAATGTATCGGAATTTCCGTCGGTGTATACAATAGTATACGTATCAATTAATCCGGCTGTAGAAGTCTTTGTAATTGATGCGATACCATTACCATCGGCACCGTCATTACCGTCAGTGCCATTAGCACCATCTGCACCGTTAGTAACTTCGAATGTTGACGGATCTCCTGATGTGAATGCAATAGTATAAGTATCCACTAAACCAGTAGTGGATGTCTTCTGAATAGATGCAATACCTCTACCATCATTACCATCGGAACCATCCTGACCATCATCACCCTTTGGTCCTTGCTGTCCATTTCGACCATTTGAAACTGTAAATGTCTGAGTGGTATTGTCGGTAAAAGTGATAGTGTAGGTATCCACCAATCCTTCGGTGCCGGTCTTAGAGATAGAAGCAATGCCCTTACCATCAGCGCCATTTGCACCAGCTGGACCCTGTGGTCCTTCTGCACCATCCTGACCATCTTCACCATTTTTACCATTCGTAACCGTGAATGTCGAAGTGGTATCATCCGAATAAAGAATAGTATAAGTATCAACTAAACCTTCAGTTCCAGTCTTAGTGATAGAAGCAATTCCCTTGCCGTCAGTACCATCATTACCGTCTTGTCCATCCTGACCGTCTTCACCCTTTGGTCCTTGTTGACCGTTTGTAACTGTGAATGTTGAAGAGGTGTTATCGGTATAAAGAATAGTGTAAGTGTCAACTAAGCCTTCGGTTCCGGTCTTAGTAATAGAAGCAATACCCTTACCATCAGCACCATCATTTCCGTCATTACCGTCTTGACCTGCTGGTCCTTGTTGACCATTTCGACCATTTGAAATAGCGAATGTTGAAGAGGTGTTATCGGTATAAAGAATAGTGTAAGTGTCAACTAAGCCTTCGGTTCCGGTCTTAGTAATAGAAGCAATACCCCTACCGTCATTACCATCCTGACCGTCGTCACCCTTTGGTCCTTGTTGTCCATCTTGACCATTAGCGCCATTGGCACCATTGGTTACAGTGAATGTCGTTGATGTTCCATTTGAGAATGATATAGTGTACGTATCTACCAGTCCGGTTGTATCAGTCTTTGATATATCTGTGATACTAACTCCATCTTCTCCATCCTGTCCGTCTTGACCATTGACACCGTTAGCACCGTTTGTAACGGTGAATGTCGAAACAGTTTGATCTGTATAAAGAATAGAATATGTATCAATTAAACCTTCGGTTCCGGTCTTAGTGATAGAAACAATTCCTCGACCATCTCCACCACTTCCGCCTCCACCTTCTCCATCTTTACCATTTGTAACAGTAAATGTAGTAGAGGTTCCGTCTGTATAAAGAATAGTGTAGGTGTCTACCAGTCCAAGACTACCTGATTTTGTGATAGAAGTAATACCTTTACCATCTTGTCCGTCTTGTCCATCCTGACCATCTTCACCTTTTGGACCAGTTGGTCCAATTGGACCTTGAGCACCATCTTGACCATCTTTTCCGTCTTCACCTTTTGGACCAGTTGGTCCAATTGGACCTTGAGCTCCATTGGTTACGGTAAATGTCGATGTTGTTTCATCAGAATATAGAATAGTATATGTGTCTACGAGACCCTCAGTAGCAGTCTTTGTGATAGAAGTTATACTTCTACCGCTACTTCCTTCTTCGTTTATTAAATCGATAATAGTAATCGGATCGGCATCAGAACCGGTCCATGCTCCTGCAGCATGATTCGATTTAAATCTATATAGTATATGCTGATGTATAACAATATCTCCGATTTCATAAGATGTTTCGGGATCAAATTGGTTATCGGAGACTAAACCTATCGGAGCAGCATCATCTGCTTTTTCTAAACTAGATTGTACAGCATTACTTAAATCTGAGCTAGGTATTCCTCCGTTAGGTTTAGAATACGTTCCGAAACCTTTTTCATCTATGTACTTTTTCACGGAATTAGTATATTTTTCCATAGCTTCCATGAAACTTCCACGATTAGGCATAAAATTCCTCCTTTACTTTTAGCAATTTATGTAAATGTTCAACTGCTTCATTTGAACATAAGGGTAAATATCTTATATAATAAGGTATAATTTTGTTTTAAAGAAAGAGGTGTCTTTTATGGCAAAAGTAGCAGAAAGTATAGTTACTAGAGCGAGAGCTTTAGTAGGTCAATCAAGAAATGCCGTTGGTTGTGCAGGAACCCATGCATGGTGTGCTCATTTCGTGAGCAATGTGCTCAGATATATCGGCATAGATGATATGTATGATTTATCTTGTACATCAATGCAGGCTAAGATGAAAAAATCTCCGAAGTGGTCTGAACCGGATGATTATCCTAAGACTGGTGATATTCTTTTCTTTGACTGGGATCATATTATCGAAGAGAAACCTCTCGACCATGTTGGCATAGTTGAGAAGTATGATGCTAGTACTGGTACTATTACATACATTAATGGTAACGGTAGTTCATCATACTATGTAACAAGACAGACTATCAACGTTAATAACTCTACTATTTCTTACTGGATGAGATATATTGGAGATGACGTTAAGACTCCTGAAAAGCCAATTGAATCTACAGTAACAGACAAGAAGGCTATCAAGTACTGTACAGTAGAACTCGAAGTTCTTTCTAAGGGTTGCGAATCTCCTTCTGTTGAAACACTCCAGAATCTTCTTGTAGATCTTGGCTACAATATAGATGTAGACGGAAACTTCTGGACAGAAACAGAAGACGCAGTTAAGAAGTTCCAGGATGTATCCAAACTCACTGTTGACGGTGTTGTTGGAGCAAAGACATGGAAAGCTCTTATTGAAGCTGAATAAAAAAATAATAAACTCCTTCGACAAAAAATACAGAGTGCTTTTGATAGCACTCTGTATTCTTCAGTCTTCGCCCCAGAAGAGTTCTGAGACCTCCTCATCAGACATATCTGATGTGTCGATCTCGTCAATCTCTTCAAGGAGACGGCGCATCAACGCCATATCGTTGATGCCAACAATTTTGATGTTATCCATGATAACACCTCCTTTCTACATTAATAATATCTAATTAAAACTCTAAGATTTCACAGCATCATAGAAAAAATACAGGACTATTGCTAGACCTGTATATAAGATGAGAATAATATACTCTTATGTGTTATGGAAATCAGCTATATCGCTCTCTAGTTCTTCTATAACTAAAATGGTACTCTTGAAAAACTGCATTGCCGTATATGCGTAATTCCAAGGCGCAGGATCTTCTTCAGTTATTCCATCTACTTCTAATCTCAGACGCTTTTTTAATTCAACCACAGACATTTCGCCTACTTTTAGTTTAAACGGGCTATACGAATGTCTAAAGACCACTGTCGTATCTAGAGTCTTCTTGGCGTCTATACAATATCTAAGAAAACGATTAACGGTAATAGATAAAGGGATATCATTCAGACACCATGTATCCGGGTTGTTTTGTACATAGCGACAAATTTCGCCCCATTTTTCATCGGAACATCCCCATCGTATATTGGCGCATTCTATGTCATCCATTACAATACGAATATTGGATATTACTTTTTCGACGTTATTGAGTTTTCTTGCAGAATAAGATGTTGTGAGGTACTTATAGAACTCTTCAAGTGCTGATCTTGGAACTTTAAATAAATTGATTTTGTTTTTTATAAGAGCACTGTTTAATTCTAATAAAGATACCGATCTTAAATTAAAAAGAAGCTCAGATAAATCCTTATTGAGATCTACTATTTTTTCGACTTCTTTTTCAGACATAAAATCGTATAGAAAACGATCCAGGTCATTCAAACAGAAATCTTTTGGTAAAGGAAAAATTTGATCTCGGCCCTTTCTTAAATCCACTTTCTTGGTAGACTTATATATTCTCCAAGCCAGTTTGCTGATTTCCCATGTCTTGAGTGTATGAACTCGTCCGGATGTTATTCCTCGCTCTTTTGCAATATCCTGAATGGTGAGATTACCATTAAATACTCTGTCGAGTACTGGTACATCATCCTTATAGATATACGCATACTTAGCTATACCTTCTTCAGAAACATCAGGCGTATTGAAGAAAAGATTCACATGTTTTTCAACGCTCTCCCTTATATTCTTAAGAATAGTAGTTTTCTGCTTTTCCAGCAGAGTTTGATTCCCCATAAGGAACCCTCCTTTGAAATATTGTAATACAACTTTATTGTTGTATCCATATTAATAATATACAATCACAATAAATATTCCCGTGGGCGCTAACCCACGGGAAAGTTTTACTTTAATAATTCTTTTAATGCTTTGATAGAATACTTTAATGTATTCTTATCTATACGGATTGCTCCGCCATAAGGTGTAGCATTATAGTATTCAACAAAGTTAAAGTCATCGTCTATGGTATTAACGTGTTTCATATATGTCTTAAAGACATTCATACAAATACGTCTATCGTTAACATACTTTTCTTTGTT
>Ga0265300_10002608_pt1 | contig 15415 bp, 10 predicted proteins | sample AusTroGonzalo_MG_FD_193482 | JGI IMG/M metagenome (GOLD analysis project Ga0265300, IMG submission 193482) | Bovine rumen microbial communities from tropical cattle in Woodstock, Queensland, Australia - Gonzalo_03 | ecosystem: Host-associated > Mammals > Digestive system > Stomach > Rumen ...
GATTTTTCAAGAGTCAGAGAATCCAACTCCGAAACAACAACGACAGTTCCTTGATTCACATCCGAACGGCCTTCACCATTTTGCGACGACAAATCTAGCCCTTGCAAACGCATTACTTTAGGATACACATCGCCCACGCGGCCAGCCAAGGCGTAGTAACCCTGTTCTTCGGCGGCACCACCATGAGCTCCATTTACCGGAGAAACGTCTTCGGAACAGGCAGCAAATACAAAGGCAAGCAGCGCCGCCATTTTGCAGACAAACCGTCCACTTATTTTTGAATAATTCATGGTTTCCTCCTAATCCTTTTTATTTAAACTTTTGTTCGTCATCGGAAAGAACTGCACGTTCAAACGATAGACTTCGTCCGTTGCAGACTCTCGCGTTGCAATGGCAATGATATCCTTACGGAATTCAGCAATCTTCCGCACAATTTCCTGATACGCTTCACGCGTGATGCCAAGCGTAAGGCCCGAAAAATGGCGCTCATCCTGCGGCACATTTTCGATGGCGTCCAGTGCAAATTCACCCATCTGGTGATGCAAACCACGAACCGCAAGCGGAGTGACATTCATCGGGCCAGTCGTCACGACTTTATCCGTCTGTGCGTAATTGCCGTCTTTATCTTTTTTGAGCAAATCAGCCTTGACCAAAAAATTCAACGCTTCGCTAACTTCGGCCGCAGAGATTTCAGGGCGGCAAGCGTGAGCAAGAGCCAGGGGTTTTGCGCCAGGCATAGCGGGAGCAAGTTCACGGAGCACTGGATTTTTCCAGTCTTCAAAAAAGCGGAACGATTCACCTTCCAAGATTTTCGACTTGTGGGAGTCCGCAATCGAAATCATATTGCTGAACGCAGCCCTCTTTTCGGTATCGTTTTTCGCATGGTCAAACTTGACCATCTCAACAAAGAACTTGCATTCAAAATCCGCAAGATGCATTGCTTGCGCTGTACGCAATGCCGCGTCTTCACTCAGATTGAAGCGCCCTTCACTCACATATTTAAGGTAAACAGGCGACGAGAACCCCGCCGCAGTAGCGAACTCCTGCCAGGAAAACGCAGACTTCGCCTTTCGATCGGCATAGTAGTCCGCGATATACTGACGGTAGTCCGTATATTCAAGAATATCCTTCATTTTTCCTCCTAAACAACGACCTCTTTCGAGATATTCGTTTGTCGTCATTCTAAATATAGCACTTTTTTTTCAAAAATCAATAGTTTTACAATATATTTTATCGTTTTTCTTTAAAATTTTAAACATTTTTATAGAAGATTAAAATTTCATCTATTTTCACAATATAAACAGAAAACAAGTTCAAAATAGCACAAATACCGCATTAGCGCACTTAAAAACGACCCATCGCCCCTATTTTCAGTGTTATTTACTAGCTTTTCTACATGAATTTCTTCACAAAAATTGACATTTCTTCATCGGGAGCTCGCATCGATTATAAATCGAGGCTTGCATTTTTCGGTTCGTGCTTTGCCGACAATATATCGGCGCAATTCGCATCACGGAAATTTTGCGTTTTATCAAATCCGTTCGGGACAGTATACAATCCGCTTTCGACGGCTATGCAAATCAAGGCGATTGCAAACGGGAAGATTTTTGGGGAGAAAGATGTTTTTCTGGACATGCGAGGTCTTTGGTACAGCTGGGATGCACACGGATCCCTTTCGGGAGTAACCCGCGAAGAATGCATTGCCAAGCTGAACGCGGCTGCACACGCAACTCGTGAGTATCTGCAAAACGCCGACGTCGTGTTCATCACACTCGGGACTGCATTCGTGTACTTCTTGAAGGAAAGCGGCATCGCCGTTTCGAATTGCCACAGGCAGAATCCCAACTTGTTCATACGCAAAATGATTTCCGTAGATCACGTGGCCGAAGCATTGAAGAGCATCGTGCAGGACTTGCAGAAAATCAAACGTCAAGACGATAGCGGAAATCGCGATTTGCACATCGTATTTACGGTTTCGCCGTTACGACACATGAGCGACGGAGCACACAACAACACGCTTTCGAAGGCAACGCTGCAACTTGCCATAGACAAACTTGTAACGGGATACGATCGCCACGCCGAAGGAACGCTTGCCAATCCGGCCCCCTACATCAGCTACTTCCCGAGTTACGAAATCGTGATGGACGAACTGCGCGACTACCGCTTTTACGATAGCGACATGGTTCACTTGTCAAAAGTCGCCGAAGAATACATCTTCGAGCGTATGGCAGAAATTTACTGCGACAGCAAAACGCTTGACGACATCAAGCAGGTGGAAAAGTTCTTGAAGAGTGCTAACCACCGCATACAGGACGCCAATTCGCCGACAACGGTGGCATTCCTAGAAAAGATGCACTCCGAAGCCCAAAAGCTCGAAAGGCAAATCGAAGGGTTACAGCTAAGGTGATTGTAAAAGGAGATCCCGGATCGGAGTCCGGAATGACAACGCAAAGCGAGAGTTCACTGGATCCTTCGACTTCGCTCAGGATGACAACAAAAGCTGATCCCGGAACGGAGTCCGGGATGACAACATAAAAGAAGGCGGGCCGAAGCCCGCCTTCCTCCTTTCCTCCTAACAAAATGGAAAGTGAGAGAGAGAATCTACTGCTTAATGCAACGAACGTTCATCATCCCATCCACTTTGATTGAATAGCCATCAAAGGCATACGCCGCATTCCAATCCCATTTTAAGTTTTTACTAAATGCTATGGCATACACCTCGTATTCACCGTTTTTATAATATTTATCAGCATCTTCTGGACGGACAACGAATTTCTCTATGGTAATTGGTCCAAAACCGATTTCCGGGAAACTATACGTTCCAATATGCGGATATTCATCCATTGAGACAACATAGCCCTGCAATCTATAACACTGCTGTATCAGTTGGAGCCAGTCATTTACGCTAGGAAGCCTCCATCCATTTGGGCATAGTCCCTGATAATACCCCTTTTCACTTTCGACAGAATCCACAATGGCCATCACCTTATTGAAGTTCGTTTTACCACTGTCGATAGTCACTAAGGCAGAATCCAGGCCCATCGCTTCGTACCACTTGTACTGCACCAAAGAATTCCAATATGTAGAATCAAGCGTATAGAACCATTCCGGGACATCGCCATAGTCGTTGTATGCATTCAGTCGTTCTTGTTCACCAATCAAGGGTGCAACGGACGCACTGTCATAAACAGGTTTTACAGTTTCGCTACTATAAGTCAAGTTTTCCGCCATCCACGTCTGCGTAATTCCATTGAAGGTAAAAGTGACCGTCTTATACGTTTTTCCATCGCGTTCATCAGTCATAGTGCCGTCCGCACGCGAAATGTCGTCCTGAAGAGCGCGATACGCCGATGCGCTCCAGTCTCCCGATGAGCACTTTATCCTTAGTGTCAATTCAGGGCCCAAAAATTCAATTTCTAACGAATCACCTTCCTTTTCTGCCGTACATTCTCCACGCCCATAGAGACTTGAGAGGAAGTTGCCGTACATTATTTTGTCTTTTTCGTCGAGTTCGACATCCTTTCGACCATGCCAAATTCTAGGACTCATATCTTTTTTGCAGTGGTTCTTGATAGAATCAGGAACACTAGCAAACGAACCATTTGCATTGAAAATTTCTCTTGCTTGCTGATCGATACATGCATCATAGTCGGTGAAAATACTCACAAAATACACAGCATCCATCTCTTCATAGTAGTACTCAATAGATTTTTTTCCTTCATAAACAAACGGTTTGTTGTAAAAACCGAAAGCATCCATTACATCGCGGTCCGCTTGCTGTTTGGCAGCATCATAGGACATTCCCTGTTTGACCAAAGAGAGCAAACGAGATGCTTCTAAGGAACTCATCACATTGATAGAGATACGCTCGAATTTACGCAAATCAACTACAGCACGGTACAGACTCCAAGAGGACCGATCACGCACATTTACAATGATTTCGTCTTGCGAAGTCCACCAATTCACATGATTCCAAGGAGACAACTCAAGCATCACATAAGGACTGTTCAGCGAAACGCTGTCGAACGAGAACACACCCATGGCATCTGTGAAAGAGCTGTAAAAAACATTTTCCGTTGTATCGAACGTCACGGAATCCAGCTCCACCATCCTCACCATGTATCCTTCCTGAAGCGAACTCGAGAAGAACGACGAATCCGGTGCCTCTTCGTAAGAAGTACGCATAGAATATCCGGTCAGGTTACTGAAGGCATAAACGCCCGTTTCTTCGACGGTGCCACCGGCAACGGGGTCATTGTTTTCCGAACACGCTGCAAACACAAAGGCGAGCAGTGTTACCATTTTGCAGACAAATTGTACGCCAATTTTTGAATAGTTCATATATCCCTCCTCTTTTATTTTTTTAAATCTTGTTTTTGCGTCAGCGGAAAAAGCTGCATATTCAGACGGTAGACTTCATCTGTCGCAGCATTTTTCCTTGCAATGGCAACGACCTTTTTACGGCAATCGGCAATTTCTTGCACAATTTCATCGTAGCCTTCTTTAGTGATGCCGAACGTGACACCAGAGAAATTTCGCTTATCCTGAGCAACGCCTTCGATGGCATCGAGCGCAAGTTCGCCCATCTGGCGATGCATCGTACGGACCGCCACCGGCGTGACATCCATACGGCCCGTCGTCAAGGACTTATTTGTTTGTACATAATTGCCTTCGTCGTTTTTTTCAAGAAAGCCGCCCTTGACCAAAAAGTTCAGCACATCGCTAACTTCGGCGGCGGTAATTTCTGGACGGCAGGCATGGGCAAGCGCCAGCGGCTTTGCGCCAGGCATCGACGGAGCAAGTTCACGGATAACAGGATTTTTCCAGCTTTCAAAAAAACGGAACGAATCGCCTTCCAGGATTTTGGCCTTGTGCGCATCTGCAATGGCAAGCATTTTATTGAAGGCGGACTTTTTTTCATCATCCGTTTTCGCATGGTCAAACTGAACCATTTCAGCGAAATATTCACGTTCGTAGTCCACCAAGCGCATGGCATCAGCAACACGGATGGTCGCCGCATCGCTCAAGTTGAAGCGGCCTTCGCTCACGTATTTCAGATAAACACGTGAAGAAAAACCGGCTTCGTTCGCGAACTCTTGCCAGGTGAATGCAGACGTCGCCTTTTTATCGGCGTAATAATCGGCAATATACTGGCGATAGCTCGTATATTCCAAGATTTCTTTCATTTTTCCTCCTAACGACAACCTCTAATTTAGCCGAGGCCGCTTAGTAAAAACAAAATTCGGCTTTTTGCGTTCGTTTTGTTCTTGAAGTTAAATATACAACATAATTTTTGAAAAAGCAACAGTTTCACAACACAAAATATTGATTTTTAGTGAAATTTTGAAGTTTTTGTAAAAATCTATTTAAAATTAGACATTTTCTACAATACAAACGTATTGTAGAAAAGGCGACCCCGGCACCCATTCGACAAGCTCAGGGCAGGCTCAGGCTGGGGTGACAATGCAAGAGCAAAAGTTGACTGGATCCTTCGTCGCGGAGCGACTCAAGATGACGTCGTTCAGCCTTGGGATTGAGATTCGCGCATGCGGCGGCGGGCGCGGGAGCCGGGGCGATTACGGCGATGGCGACGTTGTTCGCCATTCGGCGCTTGCGACGGATTCGAGGCGTTATCGCGCGGAGCGTTTTGCACCGGAGCATTATGCGGCGGCTTACCGTGGCCATGCTTCTGGTGGCGTGGCGATTCATTTGCACGGGCCTGAGCGTTTTCGACGTTTGCGTTTTGTGCAGCGCCATCCACGGGTGCGTTATTAGAATTCTGCTTTCCGTGCCCCTTGCGGTTGCCACGATTGTTGCGGGTTTCCGCAGCACGGGCCTGCGCTTCTTCACGGGACATACGGCCACGAGAATTGCGCATCAAGCTTTCGGCAGTTTCTTTTTGCGGAGGCGGCAACTTTTCGAAAATGCTCTGGTCGCCTTCCGGAATCTTCACGCGGGTCAGCTTTTCGATACCACGCAAATCGGATTCTTCGTCCGGAGAGCAGAACGAAATCGCAACACCTTCCTTGCCTGCGCGAGCCGTACGGCCAATGCGATGCACGAACGTTTCGTGTTCATTTGGCAAATCGTAATTGAACACATGACTCACATCGTCCACGTCAATACCGCGAGCGGCAATGTCTGTAGCGACGAGCACTCGAATTTGTTCGCACTTGAAGTTTCCAAGCGCTTCCTGACGGCGGTTCTGGCTCTTGTTGCCGTGAATAGCAGCACACTTAATGCCCGCCTTTTCAAGAACGCGCACAATCTTGTCGGCACCGTGCTTGGTACGGCAGAACACAAGCACCTTCTTCATTTCAGGATGTTCTGCCAAAAGTTCCTTGAGCAAAGCTCCCTTGCGGCGCTTATCAATGCGATACAGTTCCTGACGGATGCGTTCAATCGGAGTGCTCTGCGGAGCGACTTCGACTTGCACCGGGTTCGGGCGCAAAATCGTCGAAGCGAGTTTCAAGATTTCATCCGGCATCGTCGCGCTGAAGAACAAATTCTGTCGATCCGGCGGAAGCATCGCCACGACCTTGCGGATATCATGGATAAAGCCCATGTCAAGCATGCGGTCGGCTTCATCAAGCACAAAGAATTCCAACTTCTTTAACGAGACAGCCTTCTGCCCAATCAAATCGAGCAGGCGCCCCGGAGTTGCCACAAGCACATCCACACCGCGGATCAAGTTGCGCTTTTGCGGGCCATCGCCCACACCGCCAAAAATGCAAGTCGTCGAAATCGCCGTAAACTGCGCATACGCCTTAAAGCAATCTTCCACCTGAATCGCAAGTTCACGAGTCGGCAAAAGGATCAGCGCACGGCAAGTCTTGGGAGAACGGAACTTCCCGGAATCGAGCAAGCGCTGCAAAATCGGAAGCGCAAAAGCCGCTGTCTTACCAGTCCCCGTCTGTGCAATGCCCAAAAGGTCCTTGCCTTCGAGAAGGCTTGGAATGGAACGTTCTTGAATCGGGGTCGGGGTTTCGTAGCCTACTGCGCGAACGGCTCGCTGCAACGGATTTGCCAAAGGAAGTTCTTCAAATTTCATATTGACTCAAAGATAGAAAAAGGAAAGCCCCCGTTCATCGCGGAGGCTTAAATCTAACAGGAATCAGTTCAAAACATGCACAATCAAGACTTGCGCTTGTAACCGCTCAAGCCCAAAAGAATAAGCGCCGGCGTGTAGAAATACCACACAAAGTTATTCGCAACGGTCGCCACAATTTCTTGGACGCTATGGTCATCGCCCGTTGCAAGCGAAATGCCGACGCAAGCGTCACAGCAGAAAAAGAGAATCATACCACGCTTGATGTTCCGTGCGTTCGTTTCGGGGAAGTATCCCTTCTTCGGCACTTGGCAAGCCACCACAAGCGAGCAAATCAGGAACGCTGCGTAAGTCGCAATAATCGGAACCGTCGGGCCTTCGAAAATACGGAACAGATGAAGCGCATTCGTAAGGAACATCACGGCAAACGGGATGCAGAGAATTTTCGGTACGCTATTGTCGGTATCGCTCAAGCGTGTATGGCGATAAATGAACAACGCCTGCGTTACCATGAAAAAGCAAATACCAAGCAAAGTGTAATCACTGCGATGGTCCAAAAAATGGGAATAGTTGTGCAGAATCTTCAAGCAGAAATCGGCACAGAACGCCATTGCAAAACCCGCCTGCAAAACCTTGCGGTCACGAGGGCACAAACAATTATCCCCTATAAAGAACACGACAAACGTCATAATCGCCGTCACGATGAACTTAGCGATATTCTGGTAATTGCTGTTTTCGACCAAGCACTGTTCAACAGCACCGCACTGGTAAAAGACGAGCCAGTCCTTCACAAAGAACGTGATCATGAGAATACTGATAACAACCAGCAAAAGTGCAATCAGCTTTTTCTTTTCCATTATTTTCACCCCCTCAAGGCGATAATTTAACTTATCATTAAATATAATCTAACAGCTAGCGCCTGCGGCGGTCCAATCCGGCATGGGTCGCATAAAATGCCTTTTTATCTTCGTACATGCGACGGTCAATCACATTGATGAATTCATCGGTGCTTTCCGTTAACATATTGAACTTATGGCAACCAATGGACGCAAACAACGAATAAGGTTTAGACTTTTTCTTGTTAAACTCGTCAAAGGCATTACGGATTTCCGAAAGGCACATCTGCACAGCCACGCTATCGTGCGTATTGAGCAGCACAACGAACTCGTCTCCCGCATAGCGCACAACGCAACCGGTATCGTTCACGACCGACTGAAGAACATGCGCCGTCTCTACCAAGGCGTCATCGCCCATCGCATGTCCAAATTCATCATTGATATGCTTGAAGCCATTCAAGTCAATCATAACGCCCGTGATATGAAGCTTCGGGCGCTTCTTGTACTTTTCAAGCAGGTGGTGCAAATAGGAACGGTTAAAAAGCCCCGTAAGCTGATCACGGTAAATCATGTCATTCTGGAGTCCCGCAAGCACACCTGCAATCGAAACCGCAATACTCGTCGGGATGACCGAAATGCCGTAGAAAATCGTCTGCACCACGCCACCAATCAAAATCGGCACAACATAGACCCAAATCGGGAAGAACTTGAGGAAACCGCCATTCGCCTTACTCTTAAAGTAAATGACCAAGCTGTAAACCACCAGCAAGTAATCTACAACCAAGAAGTACATGTAGCAATAGGATCTAGAGTAAAGGTTGTTTTCGCTAACAGAAAAGACAATCGGCACAAACAAGTTGACGACAAGCAACAGCAAACTAAAGACGACAACACCGTTCAGCACAATTCTGGAGCGGCGCGGCAAACCGCCATTCAAGTAGAACGCCAAAAAGCGCACCCAGAAATAGCCCGCCAGCATGTTTGAAGCAAAAAGCCACGTACTCGTCGAATAAACGAGAACCCGAGGGAGCAGGCCGGGCATGCCCTTCATCGAATAAGCAATCGGATCGGCAATGCAACCGGTCAGAGCAAAGAACATCATCACCAACAAGTTTCTGTCGGCGTGATTCCGACTCTGCAGGCGCCACAAGTTACAAACGATCATAACAGTAATCAGGACAATCCCAATTACATTTGTAACATAAATGCTCTCTAACTTAAAAAGCGGTTCCATTCCAATGCTCCGTCCCTTGCTTCAATTATACATTTTATTTGGAATCAAGCGGGGTGAAAAACGGGAAATTTGCGTTTTTACAACAAAAAAAAGCCACGACCATCGTCGCAGCTTTTTAAGAAACGCATTCTTTCGTCTCTTGTCTGTAGCCCCGCAACGCGGGGCGTCCTTTCGTCTAATTAAGCACCCAACTTGGCTCGGATCCAGTTGTTTGCGTTAGCGATAGCTTCGGCAATCTTTTCCGGTTCGCGAGTACCAGCCTGGGCACGATCCGGACGGCCACCGCCCTTACCGTTGCAAGCCTTGGCGAGATCCTTCACCATGTCGCCAGCCTTGATGCCCTTAGCCTGAACATCCTTGCCGACCATCACGGCGATGCTTCCGCTGCCGTTGTCCTTGTTCGCAATCACGGCGACAGAGTCGGTTGCAAGCTTGTTCTGAATACCGTCGAGCAAGTTCTTGTACTTTTCGTCCGGCAAGGAGAGTTCGCGCACGTAGAGGTTCACGCCAGCAACGTTGAGGCCACCGTTCAAGATTTCGGCAGCAGCGAGCGTTGCAAGCTCGAGCTTCACAGCCTGGAGGCTCTTTTCGAGGTTCTGCGTCTTGGCGAACGTCTGCTGGATGCGATCGAGAACGTCGGCGTCCTTGCAGCGGAGCTGTTCGCGGAGAGCAGTAAGGATCTGGGTTCCGGCACGGAGGAGGCTCAAGGCGCCACGGCCAGAGACTGCTTCGATACGGCGCACGCCAGCAGAAACGCTGGATTCAGAAACGATCTTCACGAGGCCGATGTTACCGGTGTTCTGCACATGCAAGCCACCGCAGAGTTCCTTGGAGAATTCTTCGTTGCAGGCGCCCATCTTCACGACGCGGACTTCGTCGCCGTACTTTTCGCCGAACAGTGCCATAGCACCGCTAGCCTTGGCTTCGTCAACGCCCATCACTTCGGTATTGACCGGGAGGCATTCCATGACCTTGGCGTTCACGATGTCTTCGACCTTCTGGATTTCTTCGGCGGTCATAGCGCTGAAGTGGCTGAAGTCAAAGCGGAGGAGTTCGTTCGAAACGAAGCTACCCTGCTGCTGCACGTGAGTGCCGAGCACCTGGCGGAGAGCGGCCTGCAGCAAGTGAGTGGCGGAGTGGTTCTTGCGGATGTCGTTGCGGCGTTCGTTATCGACGGTAGCGATGAACAAGGCGCCCATCGTTTCTTCGTTAGCCGTGCCCTTAACGACCTTACCGCGGCAGAGAGCGGTATCGTTCACCTTCACGGTGTCGAACACCTGGATTTCGAGGTCAGCGGAAACGAGCGTTCCCTTGTCGCCAACCTGGCCACCCATTTCGGCATAGAACGGAGAGGTTTCGAGAGCGATGCTCAAGACGCCCTTGTCTTCGCGCCAACGGACAACCTTCGTTTCGCAGGCAGAGAGTTCGTAACCGACAAACTTTGTGCTAGCTTCGCTGTACTGCGTCCAGCCTTCGGTACCCATCGTGTTGATGCCCTGCTTCATGTTAGCACGAGCGCGGGCCTTCTGTTCTTCCATGCACTTTTCGTAGCCCTTTTCGTCAATCGAAAGGCCCTTTTCTTCGGCGAGGATGCCAGTGAGGTCCGGCGGGAATCCGTAAGTATCGTAAAGGAGGAACACCTTGTCACCTGGAACGACCTTGGAGTCACCGAGTTCAGCGACGATGCCGGCAAAGCGTTCGAGGCCAGCGTCGAGCGTGCGGATAAAGCTTTCTTCTTCGCTCTTGATCACGGAAGCGACGAATTCCTTGCGTTCGCGAATTTCCGGGAAGGCTTCGCCCATCGTATCGGCGAGCACCTGGACGAGTTTGTAGATAAAGGCTTCTTTTTGACCGAGGAGGCGGGCAAAGCGGCTAGCGCGGCGGAGGATGCGGCGGAGCACGTAGCCACGGCCTTCGTTCGAGGGAAGTGCGCCGTCGGCAATAGCGAACGAAATAGCGCGGATGTGGTCGGCAATCACGCGGTGCGGAGTGCCGGCTTCGCCATCGTTATACGGAACGCCAGAGAGTTCAGCGATCTTTGCGATGATCGGAGTGAACACGTCGGTGTCGTAGTTGCTGGTCTTGCCCTGAAGGATAGCGCAGATACGTTCGAAACCCATACCGGTATCGACGTTCTTGGCCTTGAGCGGAATGAGGGAGCCGTCGCTCACGCGTTCGTACTGCATGAACACGTTATTCCAGATTTCGATGTAGCGGTCGTTTTCACCGTTCACGCCCTTGATCGGGTCCTTGAACGTTTCGGCCTGCGTAGCGAGGTCGCCGCGGTCGTAATGGATTTCGGAGCACGGGCCGCACGGACCGGTGTCGCCCATTTCCCAGAAGTTGGAGTGAGCGTCGAAGCGCATGATGCGGTCATCCGGAAGACCAGAGACGTCCTTCCAGATCTGCCATGCTTCGTCATCGTCCTGATAGACCGTTGCGAAGAGGCGTTCCTTCGGGAGTTTCCAAACTTCGGTGAGGAGTTCCCATGCCCAAGCGATGGCTTCTTTCTTATAGTAGTCCCCGAAGCTCCAGTTGCCGAGCATTTCGAAGAAGGTGTGGTGGTAGTTGTCGCGGCCGACCACGTCGAGGTCGTTGTGCTTACCAGACACACGGAGGCACTTCTGGCTGTTGCAAGCGCGCTTCCAGCCCTTCGGATTGTCACCGAGGAAGATGGCCTTGAACTGGTTCATACCGGCGTTCGTGAACATGAGCGTCGGGTCGTCGTGCGGGACCACCGGCGAAGAACGCACAAAGAGATGGCCCTTGGATTCAAAGAACTTGATAAAAGATTCGCGCACCTGCGCAGAAGTCATTTTTTCGGACATAGTTTTACCTTTGATTTTTTCGCGCGTAAATGTAGAAAAATAAGCTATGAGCTATGAGCTATGAGGTCGCGGCCTACGCCGCTTTAAGGTATGGCTACCGGCTCCGCTATATAAAAAAGCGACCCCGGCACACTTCGACAGGTTCAGCGACCTTTGGCCGGGGTGACATTAAGGAACGTCCTCCTGAGGGGCGTAGCCCCATCCAGCCACAATTCCAATTGAAAATTGACTGGATGCTTCGTCTTCGACTCAGCATGACGACTCTAGTAACTAGGAACTAATAAATCTTCTTCATGTCCGTAAGTTGGCCTTCTTTTTCATGGAAGAGCTTGAGCGAACCACCCTGGACTTTCTGGAAAATCTTGGTGAGCTTTTCGACAGCGGCAGCCTCTTCAAAGCCGACCTCGTTGTAAGCCGTTTCGCCAATCACGATCCCCACGTTGATGAGGTCCGGGGACTTGCGACGCAAATAGTTCAGGAACTCTTCGTCGCTATTGATTTCGTCCGTGGCCGTGAGCTTTTCGAATTCGGCCGGGTCACGCGTACTCGCATACAGCGGGTACATATCGTCAGCGACAATTTGTCTGGAATTCAAATAAAACGTATTACCCACAAAAAGGCTTATCGAATCGTTGAGCACCTGACGCACTTCAATCAGCACATCACTTTCAACAGAAGCCTCCTGGATTTCGATTTTAGAGGGGCCGCAAGCCATAAAGACAAGCGATACTGCAGCGATAGCCGCCATTGCAAATTTCTTCATAATAAACCTCTTTAGCAGTTGGTCATTGGTCAATATACAATTATTCATTTTAGAAGAAAAGTAACCCATGACCAACAACGAACGACGAATAACTAAATATCAAAAAAAGCCCACGGATTACTCCGTGAGCCTTCCTCTCTATACACCACAATTCTTGATGTTTTTAGTTGGCTTCGTAGTCCATGATAATTCTGCAAACGCCATTCTGGACCTTGATATTCTGGCCACGGTACCATACGTTTTCCATTTCCCAGTCACCAACAGTCCAATGCTGCGGATCGATGTCTTCGCCATCGAAGTCATCCTGCCAGGAGAGCGTAAAGCCCTTGGTGGCTTCGTCATAAGAATAGACGCGCACGTAGTCAATCTGCTGTTCAATCGGAAGGCCGATACCCGTGAACTTGCCAGTCCAGGACGGAGTCTTAGAAGCCCACAAATTGAAGCGGAGGCTCTGTTCTTCGGTCAGGAATGCGACCTGGTCAGCATCGGCATGGGTACCATGGGAGCCACCAAGAATATCGCGGCGCACTTCGACGCTATCGATTTCCCAAGAGACATATTCCGGAGTCCAGACAATCGCATACAAGTGGAATTCCTTCGTGGCGTCGTAATCGAACGGATGAACAACTTCAGAAGTCGTGGTCTTGTTAATGGACGGATCACCTTCGCGAGTGATGATATTGGACTGCCATTCATTCGGATTCTTGCCAAGAATTTCAATATCGATTTCGTTCCACGGTTCATATTCCTTCATCCAAGAATTATCATAATTGAGGAACATGGAGCTCACGGAGCCCGAAATGGAAGCCATTTTCATGCGGGCTTCGAAACGGCCATACTTAAAGTGTTCCACACCCGTAAGTTCTGCACCATAGAAAGTATAAGCATAATTCGGATTAATTTCAGTCAGCGTCGGAACGCTATAAGTGAACTCAGATGCTGCAGAGCTAGAAGACAACTCAACCGGAGGAACGACCGCTTCGGAGCTAGAAGAAACTTCCGGCGGCACAACAACTTCGGCAGAGCTGGAAGACTGATCCACCGGAGTTCCGATAGCTTCGGAACTGGAGGAAGCAACGCCCGGCTGCGGAGCAGCAAAATTTGCGTCAGTGTTATTTTCGGAGCATGCAGCCAAGAGTGCTACTGCAGCTATGGGAAGAAGAATCTTATTCATATTGACCTCGTTTTTCTTGTTTATAAAATAGTTTATATTTCGCGCAAAACACGCCTAGCTAGAGTAAATTTAAAACCATCTGTATCAACCGTATTTTACACTTTATGAAGCCCTTTTTACATAAAAAACCGCATTTTTCACTTTTTGGACACATAATATTTTCGTAAGCTTTTTGAAAGGCCATTTCGGAATCTTTTGGTGCATTTTATACCTTGCCCACCCCTTTTTTAATATGTATATTGCGGTTTACATTGAAAAAATGAAGAAAAAAAAGATAAATCGCCGCAAAACCAATTTTTCAACCAGAAAAATTAAGTGATTTTTCAGTTATAACATTTGGTTATGCACGAGCAAAAGAGGCTATATGCAGGAAGCATGGACAGGCTTTAAAGGCGGTCGCTGGCAAGACGAAATTAACGTCCGCGACTTTATCCAGAAAAACTATACTCCCTACGACGGCGACAAGTCGTTCTTGCAGGGACCTACAGAAGCAACCAACAAGCTTTGGGCAGAACTTCAGGAACTGCAGAAAAGAGAAATTGCAAAGGGTGGCGTCCTCGACATGGACACAGACGTTGTCTCCACTCTCACAAGCCATCAGGCAGGCTACATCGCCGAAGAAACTAAGGATCTCGAAAAGATCGTAGGTCTCCAGACCGATAAGCCGCTCAAGCGCGCATTCATGCCGTTCGGTGGCATCAAGATGGCTGAAGAATCTTGCAAGAACTACGGTTACACGCCGAGCGAAGAACTTCACCGCATTTTCACGGAATTCCACAAGACTCACAACCAGGGCGTTTTCGACGCTTATACGCCTGCTATGCGTATGGCCCGCAAGGCCCACATCATTACGGGTCTTCCGGATACATACGGCCGTGGACGTATCGTCGGTGACTACCGCCGCGTCGCTCTTTACGGTATCGACTACCTCATCGCCCAGAAGAAGGCCGACAAGGCTCTGACCGACGAAACGGATATGCGCGAACACGTGATCCGCGAACGCGAAGAACTTGCAGAACAGATCAAGGCCCTCGAAGGCATGAAGGTCATGGCCAAGATTTACGGCTATGACATCTCCAAGCCGGCAAAGAACGCCCGCGAAGCCGTGCAGTGGCTCTACTTCGGCTACCTCGCTGCCATCAAGACGCAGAACGGTGCCGCCATGAGCGTTGGCCGCGTTTCTACCTTCATCGACATTTACATGACCCGTGACTTGCAGAACGGCGTCATCAACGAAACCGAAGCTCAGGAAATCATCGACCATTTCGTGATGAAGCTTCGCATGGTCAAGTTCGCCCGTATCACTAGCTACAACGAACTCTTCAGCGGCGACCCGGTGTGGGCTACGCTCGAAGTTGCTGGCCTCGGCCAGGACGGTCGCCATCAGGTGACCAAGAACGACTACCGCTTCTTGCACACACTCGTGAACATGGGCCCGTCTCCGGAACCGAACCTCACGATTCTCTACAGCCCGCGTCTGCCGGCTAGCTTCAAGAAGTTCGCAGCCGAAATCTCCGTGAAGACCAGCGCCA
>Ga0265300_10002609_pt1 | contig 15415 bp, 18 predicted proteins | sample AusTroGonzalo_MG_FD_193482 | JGI IMG/M metagenome (GOLD analysis project Ga0265300, IMG submission 193482) | Bovine rumen microbial communities from tropical cattle in Woodstock, Queensland, Australia - Gonzalo_03 | ecosystem: Host-associated > Mammals > Digestive system > Stomach > Rumen ...
AATACAAACTGATAGATACCCGACCAAAGCGACAATAAAACCGAATGTGTGATTTTTCTAAAAGGGACACACATTTTCCCTTTTTATACCCTTTTTAAAGAGGTTGTGAGCAAAGGCGAGAACGAACATCACCATCAGCAAACGAAAAATCATTACTACCATAACAACAGAAAACACCAACGTTAGCACCGAAGTGGTAGGCACCAAAACACAAAGCAACTGTGCCACCACCATAATATTCTCTATCACAATAATAAGTTGTATAAGTAGTTGTGCCATCAGTTGCACTCGGATACATTATGGCAGGTAAATTGCTATCTAAACCCATTTCAGTAATATTACCATTCGTTGTTGGTCTTGTATAGCTTAAATCAGTATAATTAGTGAATGTGCTACTTACATATTCGCTAGGTTTCATACTTACTTTAATTGTAGCATCCACGAAAACTACACCATCAATCCATTCTCTACCAGCACTTACTACATCTTCAATTCCATAGAACTTAAATGAGTGTGTTGTTGGGTCTTGGGCGCATATACTCATTGGATAAGTTAAAGCATTATTAACTAAACTATCGGTATTGCCTGTGGTTGCACCTGAATAAGAATACCAACTCGTTCCCATAATATTCTCTGTTTGTCTATCAGCAAATACTACCATCCATAACATCCATATTAGCGATAAATAACGTATATCTTCAACGAAATATTGTCTATCGCTACCAGTATTATTTGCTCTTGCATAAGTGCGCCAATTTGTTAATGATACACCACCGGTCGCTGATACACCACTTACACTTTTCATAACGCTACTATCATTGTAAGCCTTATAGCAACCAACATCATAATAATCTATTTCTTGTCCACTTTCGTTTAAGAAACACGGATGAACTGAAAAGCCTGTTTGTGCATTTTTACTTAATTGTATTGTATCGGCTGTGCGTTTAAAATACATTTTTGGTATTCTAACAAATGTTGAACCACCGTGCGTTACTCTTTCAAAATTGAAGTATTGGTCGAAATCGCTTGTGATAATACCAGTAGATGAGTTTTTAGTCCAAGTGAAATTTGCACTATCATCAGTTCGTGTTAATGTTGGATTACTACCTGTTAAACCACTAACACCGAAAGTCCAACCGGCTTGTGCTTTCTGATATACAACGTTACCATTAATAACAGCCTTTACAATTTCGCCATTTGCATATATTTTAGCTAAATTTAAATTACCAATTTTACTCATTACGCTACACTCTCGCTAATTAAATATAAATAGCCGTTATAATACGTTGCAGGCTCACTATTTAACACAACCACAATTAAATTGCCGTTAGTGTTATTACCAGTAGGCGCAGTAGTTAAATATGGTAAGCTTTGTGTTTGGAAATATCCAGCACCAATTTTAACGCCTGTTAAATCTGTTGGTGTAGTTCCTTCTGGAACGCTTGGGTTAGCCTCAACTATGTTCTCATTCTTTAATTCCCAACTCTTGTCAGCTTTCGTGATTTCTACATATTCATACAACGCTTGGTCTTGACCTGCTTGTCTACTAAATGCTTGATATGTGATTAATGTTGAAGCATCAAATTCTTTATAGAAAGTTTGTGTGCCAACTTTAATGATACAATTATTACTGCTTACTTTTGCAAATTCGCTATCGGTTAATGTTCCACTTAAATTAGATAACTCAACTACATTCACGCCATTTAAAGGTGTAACATCTGTTGAATTATAAACCCATTCGCTACCTACATAATCATACGATACAGTTTCTACAACTGAAGCATCAGCATACGTTAAGCAAATGCCCTGTCCGTTTTCTTTATACGAAACGTTGTAAGCGTGAACCATATTTCCTGTTTGTTTTAAAACCGTATCTCCGGCTTTTAACTCATCAAGAACATCGCTTGCAATATTAGTGATATTAGATACTTCGATTGTTGTTCCGCCACCATTACTACTTGAAAGGGTATATCTTAACTCTAAAATGCTTAACGGCTCTCTTACAAGTCGATATACTCTTGTAGCTGGGTTAATTGTTAAGATCAAAAGCTCTTGTGTGTTAGCTTGGAATGATAACAATACGCAATAACTAGCATTGTAAATTAAATAACCTGTATAATTCTTGTTATACGTTTCTAAAATGACAAATTGCACTTTGTCTAAATCCGAGTTCGTTATATAATTCTCACTATTGATTAAAGAACGAAAAGTCGGTGTTTTTTGCGTGCCGTTTATTAAATCAGTTAAATCGGCTTTTAATGGTTCAGTTAAAGTTCCTATTAACTTTTCAATAAAAGGTGTTGCTTGAATTTTACTCATATTTTTTTATTCTCCTTTATATTTTTTTGTTATGTTACTTAAACACTAATATTAGTGGTTTTTCCATTTTAAATTACTGTATTACTTGTGTAATATGTTGCATTTAGCGATGGTGCGCCTATTGTTTTTCGTATAATTTAACATTGCCAAAAAATATTTTACTAACCTCTACATTGCCAATAAATGATTTTGCTAGTGATAAATTACCAATAGAAATGTTAGGAGTAACTACTGGTTGTGGCGCTGTTAATGTGCCGTTAGCTTCAAGCCAAGCGATGAGCGTTGAGTTAGTCGCATCTTGACCGCCTATAAATTGAATTGTTTTAAAATTGTTATTAGACCAAGCCTCAGAGCTAGGAATCAAAGATGTTCCATCTACATAATTATAAACCCAAGTATTATCATAACTAAACCAAAGTTCGTAGTATTCATCATCATCTAAATCTTCCTGTAAATCTGCAAAAAATACTATAGAACTATATTGTAAAGAATTACTTGTAAAAATAATATTAGAAAACGTAAGATTAGAATAAGGTAAATTTAAACTATTATTAGCAACCCAAGTATAACCGGTTAAATCACTAGGCAACAATGTTGCATTATTTGTTAGCCAACTAATTAAATGTGAGTTAGTAGCATCAGAACCACCAGTTATAGAAATGGCTTTATAATTTGTATTTGCCCAACCGGTGGAAGTGCTATATACTTGTGTTCTATCTGGACTAACTGAATAATAAATAAAAGTTGATGTTCTTCCTGGTGAGAATGAAAATGTATCATAAGTTACATTATTCGATTTAAAGTTAAGACCAAAACCGGTTGTTTCTGCGTCCTCTAAATCAACAGTATCATTAAATAACCATATCGTATTAGTTAAATCTGTTATAGGCATAATTAATTACCCCCAAGAACTAAATATAAATATCCATCATATTTTGTTGATGGCTCACTGCTTAATACTACGATTTTTAAATAACCACTTGTATTATTTTCGGTTGGTGCTGTTGTTAAATATGGCAAGTTTCCTGTTAATGCTAATTCACCATATCCATTTCCTGTATCACCGTGTAAAGTAATATTGTCTGCATAAACTTTATTAATATTATAATTTATATATAATACTTCTTTTGTAGATTTATCTATTTCTAAAATGTAATTATCAATACCTTCTTCAGCAGAGATATCACCAATAAACATAAATTTTAATATTCCACTATCATCATAAACATATTGCCAAATAACTGTAGTTTGTCCTAAAGCACTTAAATCTATCAATACCTGCTTATTATTAGCGAATACATTGTATTGGTCGTTTGTTAATTGGACTTTTAGCGGGTCGGCACTTACTACTTGGCTTATATCTATTGTTACTGTTGGAATAACATCTCCCCACTCAACATCACTCGCACCTGATTTTAAGAATTGACCGGTAGTTCCTTTTGGTAAGCGTGTCATTGTGCCATCAGCCGAACCTTTAATCATATCTCCGGTTGTTGTCATAGGGTTTCGTGTATAAGTATAGGTATTTTGCACCCAACTATATGTAGATGATGAAGCATTAATTGTGATAACTTTTCTTGTATCGGTTGTTGCCGTTTGTTGTAGATAATGGAAATAATAAGAATAGCCACCAATACTGCTTAACGAATAAACATTATTGCTATGAACGATGAATGTTACAGGTTTATTTTGTAATATTGCTTTTTGGCCGCTTGTTAATGTTCCACTATCGCCTGTTAATGTAATTACACCGACATTTTGTAAATCAATAGGGCTTGTGGTATAAGTCCATAAGCCATCAGGAAATATAAAGTTAATTTGGCTATTATTTTTAACTGTTCCTGTAATATCATCTATTGGCTTGAATGTAAAGAAATTATCGTTAACCGGTCTATATGCTACATTATTATAATAAACAATCATATCAGTATAACCATACGAGATTATTTCGATTTGTGCTTCGGTTAATGTGCCACTTGTTACTGTGCCATCTAGCGTAATTGTGCCGATTTGCTCTGTATCAATATCGCCACTACCTAAAACTGATTGTCCGTTAATTGTCTTGATATTTGTTCCGCTTACTAATGTATCTTGTTTTCCAGATAAATCAACAAAACCACTTAAACTATCCCATTTCCAATTACCGCCATTCCATAAGAATACAACGTTATCGCCAGCAACTACACTTATTGTTGAATTATCATAATTGGTTAATGTGCCACCATCAGTTAAGTTAAATACCCAACCATTCATACTTTCTAAATGTGGCGCGCTATTTAACGCTGAAACAGAAGAAGAACCTTGTGGTCTATAAACTGTTGAAATAGCACTATCTATTGCTTGCTTAACGGCTTTACCGCTTTGTGCATTATCACTTGTTGAGCTGTAATTTTGGTCGACCGGTGGTAAATCTTTCCATTTAGGGAATGAATTATCAATAGTTAATACTTGACCGTTACTGCCTTTTGGTAAACGAACAGGGCTTCCACCATCATCAGCTACTATCATATCGCCAAAAGTAGTCATAGGGTTAGCCATTCCACTTTCATCATCAGCCCAAGCCGGCTCTCCGCTAACCATTTTTAAAACTTGTCCGTTATTACCTTTTGGTAATCTCTTTGGCTTTCCTTCGCTATCTCCTACAATTAAATCGCCTTCTGCTTGAATAGGTGTTGCATTTACCCAAGCAGGTCGACCATCAACTACCGCTAATATTTGGCTAGTATTTCCAATACCTAACCTAGTCATTACACCGGTATCTTCCGCATAAATAATATCGCCTGTTGTTGTTAAAGGGTTATAAGTATAAGTTACATCGCTTAATTTACTCCAAGCGTGAGTAGTTGTAACAACCGCTATTCTACTTATAGTTACACCGCCCTTTGTAGCGTGTTCGTAAATGAAAGTTAAAATAGAGCCATCAATCGAATATAAACTATATACTAAATCATCGTGGTTGATAAAACAAAATGGCTTTTCTAAATCTGCAAGTTGTTGCTCTGTTAAAATACCTGAACTACCGCTTAATTCAACAAGCCCTACGCTATTTAAACGTTCTAATTCGGTATTTGTAACAAACTTATGCGTATTATCTTCTTCAATATATTCAGCCGGTAATTTATTATCGCTGTTAATTATATTTTGTTTACCATTAAGTAAAGAACGGAAATATAAATAATCACTTAAAGTTAAATATTCAGTTGGAATTGTATTGTGCTTTAAGCCATCAGCCTCTACGTTAAAAGTAACCTCGCCTAATTGTAATATATTTGATGTTACTAAATTAGCCGAAAGAGAACAATGAACCCAGCCGGCAACATCTAACGGACTAATGCCATTAATATCAGCTTCTAAATTAACAACAATAAATCTATATGGTGTGTAATACTTGAAATAGTATAAATCTCTTTTTCTATCGAAAGGAATTTCAACATTAGTTACAACCGTGCTAAATTGTTCAGTTGTAGTTTGTGTTCCATCGCTTAATAGATATTGAACGTTTACACTATTTGCAGTTCTGTTTTCAATGTAAATATACATTTTATTGATGTTATAATTGCCCTGTCTTAAAGCCTCATCATTGATTATTTCTTTTAAAACTCCGTTTTCGTTAAAATACAAATACATCTATTTTTCCCCCTTTTGCTTATCCAAGAACTCGCTTATAAAGTAATCTAACGGCTCTTTCATCTCGGTAACCTTTGCCTCTTTTTGAATTTCATATACCCATTTAGGAAATGGATTGATAGGAATTGCTATTGCTTCACTCACTAAAACAACACATAACGCTTGAACGAAATAATTTAAACTATTACGCATTGAATTTGCGATTAACAACACAGTAGCAATAGGAATCAATACTTTAATTACTCCATTTAAAACTTGCTTAAACATAGACCACCCAACTAAACCAGCACGAATATAACCGATTAAGGCTCTTGCGAAAAAGAATAACACTATAATACTTACTAGCGTTAAGCCGGAAAACTTAATCGAACCAGCTTTATGAAATATACCATATCGCCAGCAAATAAACGCAACCGGTATTAAGCACGCAAATATAGTCCAGCCTATCGCTCTAATTATGAATTTCTTGTCCATCATTTGCTCCCTTCTCATACATTAATTTACTTTCATCAACATATACGAAACTCGTATCTTCTAAAAATAATGTATGTGTTTCAACTCTTTTTAAAATGTAGAAAGCATCTAAATCATTTAATTTGCAACCCATATTATAACCTAAAACGCACGATTGAACGAAAGCAAACATTCTTGATAAGAATTTCATCCAGGCTTGTGCCGTGTTACCGCCATCTTGCGTTAAATCTCTAACTAATGAAGCCAAAATGGAAGCAACAACCCAAGTGATTAATATTCTTGCTGATAATTGTAAAACAATAGTAAATATTTTTTTAATGTTTTCGGTTTTTGCTAACTCCGATAAAGTTTTATCCGAATTAAAACTCTTATGACTTGTGTAATAATTAGGTGCTACAAATTTAATTTTTGAAATACGTTTCTTTAATTCAATTACTTTTTTTAGCTTTTTTATATCATACGGTCCATAATATCTATCATTGAATTTTTGCACGCTAGTTAAAGTTAAAATATCACTTTCACTTAAATTAAATACCTCGTAAGGAATTAATAATTTAGTCATTTCTCTTTCAGCAATCTCGCGTTTATCTCTTGTTTGTAATACTTTCTTTATCCATTGATATAAAACACTATGATTTGCAATTCTAGTAAGCGAATTCTTAAACTCAACTTTCGCTTGTGCTAACTCACTTTTTGGATTTGCTTGATTACTTGCTTGTGCTATTGATAACATCGCTATTGTAACAGAGCATACTATTGATGTGATTATTAATTCATCCGTTAAAAACTCTTTGGTAAAAATACGGCTAGGATCTAATATGAACGGCCAAAATGAAGATACAATAACAATCGCAAATACTAAACCGATTGTCATTAATCCAAATGTAACTTTTTTATTCTCAAATAATTTCTTCATAATCTATCTAACCAGTCCTTAATTAGTATGCCGATAACGGCTAAAGCGTATAGTCCAATCAGTAAACAAATCCAGATAAATGTTTGAGATTTAAAGAAAGCTATAAAATCCCAACCTGCGATAGCTCCACCGATTAAGAATAACGCTATGCCAATACCAGCCACTATAATTCCAGTTATTAATATTGCTTTATTTCGTGTATTCATAACTAGATACTCGTTCCATCATACTCATTAATAATTGTATCGCATTTCTTGTCAATTATTTCTTTGTGTTCTTCAATGCTTTTAATTTCATCAGCGATTAATTGTTTTGAACTATCAATTAACTCTTGCCCTGCAGTGCCTAATTCTTCGATAATATTTAAAATCGCTACTCTGCTTTCAGGGGTGTTTTCTTGTGCTAATGCTAAAACTTTTGAAAAACACTTTAAAACATCGTTTGTTTTTTCTTGCGCTTTAATAATGTTAGGTAAGAACTTTTCAAATTCTTCATTAATCTTATTAGTAACTACACCACTAACTAAATTACTTACATTTTCAAGCGTTAAGATTTTTTCTTTTTTAAGCTTGTTAAGATTAGCAACTAAACCGATAATTGTTCCAATATAAGCTAACCAACTCATATACATTGCGACTTTATCGCTTGTAAAATACTCGTTTACAAAACTTTCCCAAGCTGATAATTCATTAACAACTTCGCTTTCAGTTTCTGCGCTAACAACCATTCCTGTTGTAAATAACGCAACCATTACAATTAATAATACTAATAATATTCTTTTCATTCTATTTCTCCTTTATTAATTTGGCTAAATCGGATATTGTCTTTTTAATTCCAGCTATATTTTGCTTAATATCGACTATATCTTGTTTGATGTCGATAATCTCTGGGAGTAATTCGTGTATTTCTACCGATTTAACTTTGCCATCTTTATATATTAAAATTTCATCTTCGTTTAATCGTTTATCTAATTCTATCACAATTTTTTTATTCACTTTCAACCACCCCTATAAACATATCATTTGCTTGTGCGTTCCATTCAAATTGAATAGAAATTTGTAATATCTCTCTATTATCTTTATAGCATAAAAACGGAATTTTTGCTACTAAATTTTCACTAGAAAATACTGTTCCTGTCGCCGTTCCGGTTGTATTCATACCAATATTAGTTAAAGGTTTTAAAGCTCTATCTGCCTCTGCATTACTTAAACTACCAGCTTTCGCACTATAAAAGCAAATATAACAACCTAGAACCTCGCCATTAAGATCAGCATAAGCAATACCTTTTTGTTCTACTCGACCATCTGTTCCACTATAATTTGAAACATAATTACCGGCATAATAGTTATCATTTAATTTAATTGTAAATATTACACTTTTAATATTGCCGTTTTTATCTTTAATTAAATGTTTCGTGAATTCAGTTTGAATAGCGTTTGTGTTATAAGAAACACCCTGATATTGCTCGCCATAAGGTCTAATATTATACATAGGATAATAACTTTCTTGCGCTTCCATATTTACCATTCTAAATTGTAAACAACAATATTTAAAATTATTAATATAATCGTTCAAATCGGTATATACAGGTATTTTATAATAATCACTTATTACCGGTTCAATATCTTCATTTACATATAATTTAATTAAATCACTACGAACTAAAGCCTCTTGTCCGCTTACTATTCTCCAACTACGAATTTTCGATTTTACGCCGGTAAAATAGTTCTGCAATACATAATTATCGGTCGCCCAATAATTAACGCCAATATAGGCATTATAAACGCTTATTTGCTTTTTAAAAATAATCTTGTTGTTTATCTTTTCGCTTAAAGCTGGTATATTGCTTTCAGTTGTATAATATCTACCATTTATCATTGAAATCTTATTACCAAGTCTATTAGCTTTAAAATACTCTAACATTCCTTGCTTATTAATATCAACATAAGAATTTGTTTGATTATCTATAATTTGGCGATAGTTTCTCGGCATAGGCATTTTTGAAGCACTAAATACAAAATCATCTATTGTTTCATATTTAACCTCAAATTCACATTCTTTAAAATCTAAATCAGCGTTAATTTGTGTAATTTGTGCCTCTCCATCAGGATAAATAGTATCTAAATAATCTTGTATCGCTTGCGTTAAAGAAGGTAACATAACTTTTTCTAAAACGTATTGTGTTCTATCTATCCATAATATCGAACTTGTGGCTTTGTCGTTAAAATTGCGTATATTTTTTTCACCGCGAACATAGTATAAACTTGTATTTCTATATTTGCCAACCTCTGCACTATTGACATTACTCCAAGCTCCATACCATACATCTTTTGTCAACCATTTAGTATATTCAAGAATATAATCTATTGTATCATCTTTTAAAATTCCGCTTGTATCGAACCATTGACTATCAGCCATTGTCGAGCTTGAAGATGGATGTGTATATTCAAATCTAGCAAGCACTTTATAATACATCTTGCAATAAAATAATTTCCAAATTGGATAACTTGTTTGCAATAAAATATTTTCGGTAGTTAATAAATAACTTTCATTATTTCTAAAACCTATCTTCTCAACAATTTCAGTCGCATCATCCGGTATTAAATTATCACTAGGAACTGAATTGTTTGATGCGTTTACTAGGTGCATTTTAATATTGCTAACATAATCATCGCTTGTTTGCGTTTCTTGAATATAATTTATACCATTTTTCTTTACATTACTAATTTCACTACCTATTTCGCTTAAATCTATATAATCTATTACGTTATTATGAACTACCGGAATACAATCAGCAACCATCATTAAATCATTTAATACCTCTCTTAACGTTGGCTCATTCCATTGCATTTCAGGACACTCCATATTAAACTTTGTGCTTAATCTACTCGCTAAACTGAATTTATTAGTCCATAATATATAGTTTGTGTTATAACTTGTTTTTGTGCTATATAAATTAACATATTGGCTAATATAATCATATACTGTTTTTCTTGTAGCAGTAGTAGGATCCCACGGCGTTCTAGGTGTTAAATATGCTACTTTTGTAATGCTTAAATTAGGGCAAATAATACCTTCTAAAAGTTTTGTTTCACTGAATAAATGAATCTCGTATTCATAAATTGGTGGGTTTAATGATGTTTGCGTTTTTGTGAATGTATCTACACACATTATACGCGCATTTATTCTATTGTTGTCATCTGTAATTTCAACTATATCATAAGGTTCAATATCAATTTCACTACTTAATTGTTGAATTAAAATTGTGCCACTATCTAACGTTTCATTATAATTTTCAGTAAAAACTGCGCCTTCTGTTATTTCATACTCTACATTTCTTATTACACATCTTAACATAATTAATTCTCCGTTCCTCGCGAACCATCTAAAATAGAATTTAAACCGGCTCTTATTCTTAATTGCTCGATTTCATAATTGGTTTTTCTATTTTCAACCATTCTTGTATTAATACTAAAAGCAGATGATACAGTCCTATTAATAACATCAAGTGAAGCACCAATAACCGCTCCTATTGGTCCACCAACTGAAAAACCGGCTATTGCGCTCATTCCTATTCCTGCAAGCGATGAAACAATCTCTAAACTTTCATTAACTTTCGCTTGTGTAATATAATCGCCTGTAAAGTTACCGATATTATGAAATGAGTATAAAACTGCTTGTGAACCTATACTTTTTGTTGTAGATAAAATACGATTTTTAGCCCAATGATTAAGTAAATTATTCTTTTCTTCCTTTTTGGCGTGGCTTTCAGTATTTGAATTTATAGGTGCTGAAACAGTAGTCCCAGATGGTGCGGTATCAGTTATAACAATATAAATCTTTCCATCGTTTGTCATTTCAAGAAACCTAACCTTATTACAGGAACATTATCAATGGCTGTTCCCATTATTGCCGATACTAATTTTAGTTTTTTATTAGCAAATTGCTTTTGTCCTAAATAGAAAGAAAAGTAAAAGTTTTCGTTACCACCATAACTTAAAGTATCATTTGTATCAGTAGTAGTATTATCACTTTCATCTAATATACTTAATACTTTTGTAATAAGGCTACTTTCAACAACCGGCAATGTAATTGTTATTGCTAACGAGCTAACTGATTTAACCGATTTACTTATATATTCGTTTGTTTCGGTTGTTTGTTGCGTGTTAGGTGTCATTGTATACGCCATATCCCAAGTTAAAGCTGTATAACCTTTGCCATCTATGGTTAAATCGTGCAAATCAACAACATTATACATAATGTATAAGTTAGCACTCATATATAATACTGAACGATAACCATACGATATAGTATTGAAATTACTTAAAACCACTGGGTCGCTGTATTGTTGTTTTACCCACATTGTTTTATAAGTTTCTGGTGTTGTTGATGTATCTACATCATATCTTTTTGATTTAACTACAAAATTATACGTTTTAGCAAAATCACTAAAAAATGATTTACAAATATCTAAACTGTTTTGCTCGCTTAAAATTAATATTTGTATAGGTTGTGTATCAACACCAATGCTATTATCATTTGTTAAAGTTTTCGTTAAAACATAAATTGTATTCGGCTGAAAATCTCTCTTTTTAATGAACGACTGTTCGCTATCTACAATAAACTCGTAATCATCTAATAATTCATATTGATTTTTTAAAGCATATAACTGCTCTCTTAATAATTCATTATAATCCAATTTCATTTATAACTTCCGCTCCTATCTCACTTGCGATAGTATTTACTACTTGCAATATTGCTCTATTTACCCATCCTTCTGATTTGTTATGCTTGCCAAAACCACCATAAAGATTGACATCTAACGCATAATCAGTTTTTCCATCTATAACCTCGTTTGTATGGACTATGATATTTTTTTCTTCCCATAATTTCAAATCGTAAAATGGTGCTTCAATGATAATTTGATTTCCATCTTGCTTTATTTCAGTTAGCATATTTCCAGATAATACCGGACAATTTAAAGCTAAATTACTAAATAATAAAGCACTTGTTTTTTCAATAGTATTTTCCATTATTGTCTTGTGATATAAATTACTGTTTTGTAATCTATATGCTTACTGAACTCACTTTCTTTATTATGCGGAATAAAGTTAGCATTTTCGACTAACCATAACTCATCATTGAAACTTACTAATGAACCTCTACAAATATCTTGAATGTAGTCATCACTTTCTAACGCAATATGGTTGCTATCTAACGCCCATACATTATTCACAATATTAATTTGATTAGTTTTATTTGAAATAATTTTCGCCCAAAAACAACCATTAGATTTGTGATTATAAACCCATTGCTCCGGTGTTCCGCTTATTGAACGTTCATCACGCACCCAATATTCGCATTTATGATAATTGGTTCTCCTACTATGAAATAAATCTATATTACCCATATACCACCTGTATAACCTATGTGTCCAGTCCATAAGCCTGTCATTCGTAAATGATTAATTGTGTTAGGAGCTAGAGTGATTTCCGTTCTTGCGTGCTTACTTACAATGATACCCTTTTCTGGATCATAACCACTATCAGTTGAAATATCGCCGTTTTTGAAAACATAATAAGCCTGTTCTATTAATGCTAATTTGTAATGTAGTTTTTGCTCGTTTGAAAATTGCGGATATAATTCTGTTATGTTTTTAAAGAAATTTGCATTTAAAAATACTTCCATTCTATCTTCTATACGCTTTAAAAAAGCATTAATTTTATTCGATGGATTGCTTGTATCTCTTAATTCTTCGGCTAAATCAATTCCTGTATATTCTCTAAATTCATCAGCCGTTATATATTTAGTTAATAATTGCATATTTCATCATTCCTTTTTTAAAAATAAAAGGTGGATAGGTTTCCCCCTCCACCCTTTTTTGTCTTTGTTTTAGTTAACTGTTAATGTTGAAGATGTCTTGGCAATTAATGTGCCTGTTGCATCAACTAATCCGAAGTAGTATGCTTGACCGCCTTCTGCTTCTGTAACAATTTGACCTTCTCTTAAAGCGATAACTGTTGAACCATCAATAGTAATTGATGCACCAATGTTTCCTAAAGTTGAAGCACTATAAACTAATGTTCCTCTTAATCCTACTGGATTAGTGAAATAATTAACTAAAGTCCAATTATAACCATCGCCAACGCCTTTAGTTTGAACTCTTAATAAGTTTGATTTAGTAGTTGCTGATGTAGAACTTACACTTACCCATACACCTGGAACTTTATTTTTTGGAACGAAAATTCCGTGATATAATAAGTAGTTAATTAAATAGCCGTGAAAACCAGCTAAACCTGATAATTCTGGTCCATATACTTTTTCATACTCTAACTTTCTTACAGGAACTGTTGCTTTTGTAGATACACACATAAAGTTAATTACATAAGAAGTAGATTGTGCGCGATAACCATTGTTAGTTAATAATACGTTTGTGAAGAAACGGTCAGATGGAACTTGAACGATAGGTCTACCCATATATTTTTCAACGTTGAATGTTAAACCATCTTCTCTTCTGTAATCTTCTTGTGTAACGAATTTAACTAATTCTGTTGTATTTCTAATTAAAGTCATAACGCTTGGATTTACGAATAAGATTTGCTCTTCTTCAGGAACACCATTTTCAAACATCCATTCAAATACATCATTGAATTTAGCAATAATTGTATTTGCTGAAATTGTTGTATTAACTTCCATATTTCCTAATGAAACTGCAGCTTGGTCTGCGATATAACTAAATCTCGCTGCGTCTACTTCGGGAACACATTTTAACCTATGGAATTCTTCGATTGCATTACCAATAACGATACTAGCAGTTTCTTCGTTTGCGATATAGTCAATTCTGAATTGCTTACCACGAACCCATTGTAAACGGAAGATTTCCCATTTAACATCTACACCGCCGATTTGAAAACCATCTCTAGCACCTGAACCTAAATTGCCAGCGTATGCTGCGTAATTTTCTGGGTCGCTAGGTCTAGCTAATGATGGACTTTCATAACCAACTGAATTTTGTTGAGTTTGGTAATAATCACTCAAACCATCTAATAACATTGATGCAATTTTTACATATCCTGTTTCATTAAAATTAACATCAATAAACTTTGTGCCTTTTTCTAATAAAGCTGTTTTACTTTCTTGTTCGAAATACTTATCGACACTTGCTGGTAAATATTTTTGTATTAATTCAAATGTATTCACTTAATTTCTCCCCCTAAAAATTTACTCCAAATAATTTGCTTGCTTGTCTTTTTTCATCATCTTCAGCGAATTTTTCTTCTTCTCTTGCTTTTCCTTCATCTTTTAATTCTTCGCCTAACTCTGAAAGGACACCCTTTAATAACTCCTTAATAGCTTCATCATCTAATCCGCCATCTCGAAGCAATTTTAATAAATCTTCCTTTTTCATATTAAAAATCCTTTCCTAAAATTCTACGCCAAATATTTTACTAGCTAACTCTTTCTCATCTGGTTGTGTAATAGGCGTATATTCTTGTCCTAATGGTTGAATTACACCAGGTTTACACCAAGAAGAATGAGTTTTTAGTTCTTCATCTAGCGTTGTTTCATTGATATCAAGACCTTTGCCTTTAAAATACATTTCTATATCGTTATATAATTCCGGATTTATATTTTTCGACATAAAAGCGTGTTTTTTAGTTAAATCTTGATTTTGTAAGGTGGTTTCATCTAATTTAGCTTGTAATTCATCTTGTTTTGCTTTGAAATTCGTTACTTGGTTTTCTAAATCAGTAAACTTTTCATTCATTTCTTCATAACTCAATGCTTTACTAATTAAATCATCTAAACCCTCACGATTTTCTACACCGTAACGTTTGTAAACCCTATCTAATCGTTCTTTGATTAAATTGTTTACTTGTTCTTGTGTAAAAGTTTTTGTAGCCGAAGTCTCTACATTTTTGCCTTCGTTTTCTTCCATATTTTAACCTCTTCCTTTGAGTAATTTATTTACTTAACAGTTTCTTAACTGCTTCAGCCAATTCTTCTTTTGCCATTTTAGGCGCATTAATAATTAATCGCTTACCTTCTTCGGTTGCTTTTAATGTTGCTAAATTCTTT